>ENA-UPXM01000342-UPXM01000342.1-activated-sludge-metagenome-genome-assembly--contig:-NODE-342-length-68939-cov-17.251611_pt1 | contig 68939 bp, 58 predicted proteins | sample MGYA00238178_ERZ772708 | MGnify/ENA primary metagenome ERZ772708 (study PRJEB29002, sample SAMN05720212) | activated sludge metagenome | isolation source: anaerobic digester from wastewater...
TGGTGGTTTGTCGAGATCATCGCACGCCTACTACGCACCAAACCACGCCAATTGATAAGCGTTATTTCTAACCTCAACAACAGCAACCCTTCAGGAATTCAAATGAAATAACCGTGCTTGACCCCCTTCAACGCAGCACAGAAAGCTGACTTGTTTACAGCGAGTTTCGCCGGTCGAGGATTCTATTCGGGTTTGAACCCGGGCTGTCCGGCGGTCTCTGTTGGCTGGATGAGCCAGTTCTGGGCGCCGGAGGTCTGACGGGCGGCGCTCATGGCGGCTTGGTATGCCGGCTTGTTGGATCGGGCGATCCAGAGCCGATTCGTGGCGAATGTTAGCATCGGCAAGTCTCCGGGACTGTCGCCCGCGGCGAGGAACGGAGGCTGTCCGATCACGTCCCAGAGAGCGGCGACCTTGCCCGAGTAGACTGGCGCAGGAAAGTGAATCTGGTCCGAAATGCGGAATCGAGCGAGCGCTCGCATGTTCATGTCCGCGTAGGCGGGATCGGTGCGGACCAGGACAGAATCTTTGTGAAACCGTTCGTGCCGGTCCACGAGCAGAGTCGAGACGCCGATCACGTGATCGGCGCGGATCGGGATACGGGCACGGAGGGAGCGCAGCAGTGGATTGAGTGCTTCGAGGACCATCCACCGGACGCTCCAGACATTGCTTGCCGAGACGATCCAGACGTCGAAACCGCTTTGGAGCAACACGGCGACGAGGTCGATCATTTCCGGGTAGAAGAAGGGGATCGGGTAACCGGTCCGCCCGGGAGCGGTCGTGATGAAGGTGTTGCGTCCAGGGCGGGAGAGCTTCCAGACCTCTCGGGTGGCGCGCGCCACGTCCTGGACGCTCAATCCCTGCATCACCGTCGCGGCCCACACGTATCCGTTGGCCAGCGGAGTCGGATCGAGCCCCCCGTGGGCCGTCGGGTCGAGTAACGCCTCGTAATAGTCCGTCAGATCGGCGCCGGAGCAGGGCGAGATTCGCCGGCCGCCCCTGGATCGAAACTCGGGAGCGATGTGGGGGGGCAGGTGCTCGGCTCGAATCAGCCCGTCGCGCTCGAGCAAAGCCAAAGTCGCCTCGCCAATGTCGCCGCAGACCAGGGTATTGTCGAAGTCGAACGCGGCCGACCGATGGCGGCCTGCCCCGGTCCGAATCAACCTTTCTAGCCGCCGGCGGGTTGCGGGCTGCCAACCGCGGGGTTCAAGGCGGAGGGCGTCGTTCATTTCACTTGGCTCCTTTCGGACGTGCATTCCAGATGGCGATCATAAGGAGTGCGGAGACAACGGCAAGGCCGGCGATGAAGTGGAAGACCAGCGCCCAGTCGCCGTGTGCGCGGTCCTTCAGCCAGCCGATGCCGGCTCCGGAGAAGATCGCGCCGGTGGCTCCCAGGCACATGGTGAGGCCTGTGGCGATGGACGCGGCTTTGGGATGGCTGACGTCGACGGTGGCGGCGCCGCTCATGAGCATGTCGGGACCGTAGATAAAGAACCCGGCCAATCCCATGGCGATGGTGGCCCAGACCCATTCTCCCTGGGGAATCCAGGCGAAGCCCACGCAGACTCCGGCCAGGGCGATGAGCATGATGGCACAGACCGGCGCGCGGCGTTTTCCGAAGAGGGTGTCAGAGGCCCATCCGGCGGCGATGGCGCCCAAGGATCCGATCAGAGGGATGGCGACGGCGGTGAGGGCGCTGCCCTTGATGCTGCGCCCCTGGAAGTCGGCCATGTACTGGACGCTCCAGTTCATGAAGGTGTAGCGGACCGAATTCATGCAGAAGAAGCCGACAGCCAGCACCCAGAGAACACGATTCGACAAGGTGAGGGCCAGAATCTGCCGTGTGGACAAGGCGGCGGCAGGGGTTGCGGCGCACGCGGGTCTTGAAGCCTCTGCCGGGGTGTCGTGGCCGACGTCGTCCCGGACCGGCGCGAAGCCTGCGTCTTCGGGCGCGTTGCGAAGGAAGGCGAAGAAGGCGGCGGCTATGGGGAGGAGAATGAGGCTGGGGACCCAGAAGGCGGCGCGCCAGCCGACGGTGTCGCAGAGCATCCCCGCGAGCAACCAGGAGACGACATTGCCGACCTGGTAGCAGGTTGAGATGAGGCCGATGACGGTGCCGCGGCGTTCGGACGTGTTCCAATTGGCGATTGTCTGTACCAGAAGCGACCAGCCGGCCGACTGGGCGTATCCGTTCACGCCCCAGAGGGCGAGCATGACGGGGAAAGACGATGTGCGCGAAAAAAGCAGGTTGGTGAAGGAGGCCGTCAGGAGGGCCATCGTCATCAGGTGACGGGCGCCGTAGCGTTGTCCGAGCGTGCCATTGACGAGCTGGCCGGCCGCGTAACAGGCCGCGTAGACGGAAGGAATGGTGCCGATCTGGGCGGCGGTCCAGTCGGTGAACTCCTTCAACATCATTGGCTGGGCGACGGCGAAATTGACGCGGCACAGGTAATAGGATGCGTAGGCGCCCCAGAGGAGCCAGAAGATGCGGAGCTGCCAAGCCCAAAGGCTTGCGGCGGGAGCAGAAGTGGGCGGCATAGGGCGTGAGATCGAGTGCGCGCTCAAGACATGTTGGCCCGCCCGTTATGGCCATTTCCTCGACGCGCGTCAAATTGAGTCGACGCGTTTATTGAAATCGTTCGTTCATTGAAATCGTTGTTGAAATGTCAAACGACTCTCTTCATACTCTGCCCGAGCAGCCGAACGGTGACGAAGCGCATATGATCATTTCTCGCGCCCCGATGGTGGTTGAACCCTCAACCTGGGAGAGGAGGTGAGACGACGTGGCCGCAGCCAAGAAACCTGCCAAGAAAACAGCCAAGAAGCCAGTTAAGAAGGCTAAGAAGAGGTAACCTCATCCACGTTGGTCCAACTCCAGGCCGCCAAAGTGCGGTCCCAATCAAGCGACCGCCGCGGCTTGGAGTTGGCCTTCTTTTTTTATGGCGACTCTGGTCTTCGATATCGAGACGGCAGCTTGTTCGCGCGAGGAGTTTGACGATGCGCAGTGGGAGTTCCTGCACCGCGATGCGGAGCGCCTCGCCGATCCCGCCGCCCGCGAGGCGCGTCGCGCCGAGATCCAGCACCAATTCAGTCTGTGGCCTCTCACGGCGCGGGTGGTCTGCATCGCCATGCTCAACGCAGACACCGCGCGCGGCCAGGTTCTGTTCACCGCGAGCGACTACGACCCGGGCGAGGGTGAGGGGGGCGCCGAGCCGGTGGAGTTTGTCGCCTGCATTGACGAGTCCGAGATGCTGACTGCGTTTTGGGATGTAGCCAGGCATTACGATCAGATTGTGACATTCAACGGGCGCGGCTTTGACGTGCCGTTTCTTTACCTGCGCTCGGCTCTGGTGAACGTGCCGATCACCCGCAAGGAATGGCTGGGATACCGGTTCGCCACCGAACCGCACTGCGACCTGGCCGAGCAACTCAGCTTTTACGGCGTGAGCGGACGCGATGGGGCGGCGCGCCGATTCAACCTCGATTTCTACTGCAAGGCGTTCGGGATCGATTCCCCGAAGAGCCACGGCGTCACCGGAATGGATGTGGGACGCCTGACGGCCGAGGGACGCCACCGCGAGATCGCGGAATACTGTCTGCGCGACGTCCAGGCCACCGTCCATCTTTACAAAATCTGGCGCCAACGCCTGGCGGGGATCAAGTGACCTGCCGGACGGCCACGGTCAGACCTTGACAACGAGACGCCCGCCGGTCTTCTCGACGCCATGATTCGTCTGGTCGGCTGGCCCGACGGCGCCGGCAACCGCCATGTGCTTGTGGCCGCATCGCACGACGAAGCCGCGGCCTCGCCGCGGAGCGCCATCCTCGACTCGCTGGTTGCGAACCCAGGCGCTGTTCAGTCCTGACCGTGCGTCAATGCCAGCCTCGGACCGATGGCCACAGCCGACATCGACGGCGATGGCTTCGGGGATTTGTTTCTGGGCCAGAACTTCTTCGGCTCGGGTTCCGATCTGACCCGCGACTGATGTCGCCCTCGAACGGCATTCACTTCGTCGGATTCCGTGTCGCCCTCGGCCCAGGAGCGGCAAGGTCAAGTCGTTAGCGCGAGTCTCAAGCGCGACGCTGGGCGAGGCGATCGAGGAGTTTCTGGTGCAGCCCGCCAAAACCGCCGTTGCTGAAGACGCAGACCACATCGCCTCCCTGAACGCTGCCGGCCAGGTGCTCGACGATCGAGTCGACGTCCGGCAGGTAGGCAGCCGTCTTGCCCGCGGCCTGGAGATCGGCCATCAGGCGCTCGGGGTCGAGGCGTTCGTGGGGCGCCAGCAGTTCAAGTCGGGACACTTGCGCGATGACAACGGCGTCGGCGCCCAGGAAGGCGTCGGCCAGTTCGCGCTGGAACACGTTGCGGCGGGTGGTGTTGGTGCGCGGCTCGAACACGGCCCAGAGTTTCTCGGCGGGGTGCTTGAGGCGTAGGGCCTTGAGGGTCTCGCGAATCGCCGTGGGGTGATGGCCGAAATCGTCGATCACCACGATCCCGCCGGCGACGCCGCGGACTTCGAGGCGCCGCTTGACCCCTTTGAAGGTGTTGAAGGCTGCCTGAATCTGCGCGTTGGTCAGGCCGCAGTGCCGGGCGCAGGCGATGACCCCGAGGGCGTTGCGCACATTGAGTTCGCCGATCAGGTTGAGGTGGTACTTGTGGTTGGGAGTTTCGAACTCGGTGGCGGTCGCTCCCAGCCGCAGCTTGAAGGCCCGCAAATGGTTCTCCTCGCCAAAACCGAACCGTTTGATCGGGCAGTGCTTGAATTCGAGGAGCGGCTCGAGATTCGGATCATCGCCGTTGGCCAAAACCAGTCCGTTGCGCGGCACCAGCCGAATCAGATGCGAGAAACTGGTCTGGATCGATTCGAGATCGCGGAAGATGTCGGCATGATCGAACTCGAGGTTGTTGATGATCGCGACCTCGGGGAGGTAATGCACGAACTTGCTGCGCTTGTCGAAGAAGGCCGTGTCGTACTCGTCACCTTCGATGATGAACCAGTCGCTGTCGGTGAACCGGGCGCCCTGGCTGAAGTTGTTCGGAATGCCGCCGATGAGGTAGCTGGGATTGAGTCCATTGTGCTCGAACACCCAGGCCAGCAGCGCGGTCGTCGTGGTCTTGCCGTGCGTGCCCGCCACCACAAGCGAGCGCTTGCCCCGGATGAAGTACTCGCGCAGCAGCTCCGGCAGCGAGCAGTACCGCATCCTGTGGCCGAGCACCGCCTCGGCCTCCGGGTTGCCTCGCGAGATCGCGTTGCCGATCACCACCAGGTCCGGCCTGTGCGCCAGATTCCGCTCGGCGTAGCCGTTCATCACCTCGACCCCGCGCTCGGCCAGAAAGGTCGACATCGGCGCATAGACGTTCTCGTCCGAACCGGTCACCACATATCCCTGGTCCTGCATCGCGCCCGCCACCGAGGCCATGGCCGTGCCGCACACGCCGACAAAATGAAACGAACGAATCTCGGGCCGAAACATGCCGTCCATGATGCGTCCGCGCCCGACAGTGAAAAGCAGAAAAGGGAAAATCTCTTTGATGAGCGAGGCGCGCCCTCGGACCAATCCAAATCCCCGTCCTCATGAACGGCCCTTCAGGACTCTCTGCGCCTCGCCCCGTGCCATGCTGGGTGCGGGGCCCGGCGTCGCTCGAGATGCTCTCGCCGCGCGTCCAGCCGCCGCGCCTCACTGCGCTGGGCGGAAGCGTCGACACGCCGCCGGAGGGAATCACGGCGGACCTGCTCATCGTGCGCGACTTCACCGAACTCACCAACCGCGCCCCCGAGGCCCGCGCTGTCGGAAGCCTGATCGGCTCCCCGACTCCGTTTTCGATGCAAACGCCCCAGACGGGCATGATGCGGTACGAGGACGGTGTCCCGCGAATCCCTCACGCCGCCCTGAGTGTAGAGGACCTGCTGCTGTTGCAACAAGAATTGACCCGTTCAAAGATTCATGGCCGGGCGTGCCGAATCCGTGTAACCTCGGGGTGTCGATTCCTCAGGAAAGGGCGGCATGACAAACTCGATGCCACCTTCTCACTGTCCCAGTTGCGGGGCGGAAGTGCCGTTCGAAGCGCCGCAGGGGCTGTGTCACCGCTGTCTGCCGGCCGGCGTTGCGCAAGCGACCGAGTCGGCGCCAACGGCTCGGAACTCGGATGGGCCGCCATCGATCGATGTGGTGAAGTCCTCGTTCCCGCAGTTGGACATACTCGAATGCATCGGGCAGGGGGCATGGGCGTGGTGCACAAAGCCCGCCAGCCCAAGCTTGAACGCCTTGTGGCGCTGAAGCTCATGCAGTCGTCCAAACGGTGCGCGACAGAGCGGATGTCGGGGCCGAACTCAGGCACCTGATCGATGTCGTGGCGACGGGGGCGTGAGGCGCCGGATCGGGATGAAACAGCCCGGTATCAAACGGAATGAAACTTGACTTGACCGCAGATCTGGAGTTTGAGGACCTCCAAAAACACCATGACAACACACGACATCATCAATCGACGCCACTTCATCGAGACTGCCGGAGTCGCGGCTGCCGCCGCGGGATTCCTCGGAAGCGCAGCGCCCGCCCGCGCCGCTGATGCGCCGCCTGCGGCGAACGCGAAGGTCAGGATCGTGGGGATTAGCGGGAGCCATCGCAAAGGCAAGACGACCGCCACGGGGCTTCAAATGGCGCTCGATTCCGCCAAGGCCGTCAGTCCCGAGATCGAGACCGAACTGATCGAGTTGATGGACTACAAGTTGCTCCCGGCTGTGCCGGGCGGCGAGATCGAGGACGACTACGCCAGGATTCACGCGAAGATCACCGACCCGTCGGTGGGGGGCATCATCCTGGGGTCGCCCGTGTATTTCAGCAACATGAGCGCGTTGATGAAGATGTTCATCGAACACTTCGGGCCCTACAAGAAGAGTGGGGCGCTCTCGAACAAGGTCGCGGGGGTGTTGACAGTCGCCGGCGTGCGCAATGGCGGCCAGGAAGGCGTCGCCCAGTCGATTATGGCTGCGGCCCTGGGCGTCGAGATGATCGTCGTTGGCGACGGGCGTCCGACAGGCCACAGCGGCGCCACGCTATGGAACAACGCCAAGGACGACATCACGCAGGACGAATTCGGATGCAGCACGGCGAAAGGCCTGGGCAAACGGGTCGCCGAGGTGGCGCTCCGAATGGCAGGCAAGGCGAGGTCCTGACCTGAAAACTGCACACAGCCCGGATTTCTCACCAATGGAAAGGCGTAACGGAAATCCGGGCTGCGGCACAACCGCGCCCGGGTCCGGGAGATCGGGAAATGTGACAGGCCGTTCCCATGGGCGAACGCCTTCGGAACCGACAGGAGGCTCTTGGCAAAGCGGTGTCGGTCGGGCATGTTGGCGTTATGCGGACCGCGGGGGCATTTCACTTGCGCGAGACGACGGGGACGTCGGGTCTCGAGGCGGCGCTGCGCAGTGCGGTCGAGGCACTGGCGCGGCACGAGGTGCCGCATCTTGTCGTTGGCGGCCTGGCCGTCCAGGAACACGGCTACTTCCGCGTCACGACGGACTGCGACCTTGTTGTGCCGGACGTGTTGGATGCGGTCGAGGTGCTGGTCGCCGATCTGTCGGGGTCGTTCGTCAAGCACGGGGACTGCGACGACACAGTGAAATACAAGCGGAACGGGGTGCTGATCAACCTGCTGCCGGCGGGGCATGTCCTCAAGGCGGGCTGTCGGGTGCCGTTTCCCGTGCCCATCGAGGTCTGGGACGAGCCCCGGTTTGTCTCACTCGAAAAGTTGATCGCGCTCAAGCTCGACAGTTGGTCGAACAGCCCCAACCGCCGGCACAAGGACAAGACCGACGTGATCGAGTTGATCCAAGCCCTGCGTCTCCCTCGGGACCTGGCGGTGGACGAATCGGTCCGGACCCTCTATGTCGAGACCTGGGACGCGCTGGCGGCGGAGCCTGGCTAGTCCGCATAGGAGTCCTCTTGCGAAGCCTCAGTGCCCTGTGCACCGACGGGGTGCGAAATATGCAGGCTAGAAAAGCGTCGGGAACACCTCGATGAGGTCATCGATGTTCGCTGCGGTTACGAACAAGTACCGGGCTTCAAACTCGTCGCGGTCATCTCGCTGGATCGCGGCGGTTTCCGGGGGCGCGCCCGGGCGATTGAGGACGGCGGCGACGATCTTGCCGGACTTGAAAGCGGCGGCGATGGCCCGCGCATCGCCGATCAGGCGGAGGTCGGGGAGGAGGAGGGCGAATCGGAGAGTGGGGTTGCGCCAGCAATCCAGGGCCTGCAACCCGGCCGGAAGCCCGATGACGCTGACGAACAGGGTGGCGTCCGGGTGTTTTAACGCGAGTGCGTCCCATGCCCCCTGGGCGGTGAGAAAACTGAGCGGCGTCGTGGTGTCGGGGGGCAGCGGGACCGAGGATGGATTCTGTATGGCTGCGGGAGTCAGTTCCGGATAATCGACTCCGACTAACCGGATTCGGTTGCCCCAACCGCTGCGGAGTCCGCGGATGGCTGCCTCCTCGAAGGCGTAGACCGCGCGCGCCTGGCCGGGCATTTGCCCGAACGGATTCGCCACGACGAGCGCTGCCTGGCCGGGCGTCTGGCCGGCTAGGTGTTCGCCCAGAACGCGCAAGGCGATTTCGCGGCGGTCCAGGGCGCGCCCGCGCGCGAGGCGGTCGGGAGTGCGGAACATGCGCCAGACGAGCAGGGCGGCGACGGCGACGAGGACCGCGACAAGGACAGTTTTTGCTTTCATGTGGCTGCTTCACTGGCGCCGACGAGGACCGCCGTTTAGAATCCCCGGGAAGACGGCGGAATGGTTGTGAACCGTTGCCCCACTCACCCGCCTCCGCCGAAGTAGCCAGGGATGGTGTCGACCTCGAAGAGAGCGGCGATGCCCAGGCTCTCGAGGCGTTTCCGATTGCAGCCTTCGACGTGCCCATCGAGGAACAGGCCGTTGGCCCTCTGCGAATGGCGCGCATGCACTTCATTCTCGTTGGCCGCGCGGAAGAAGTAGAATTGTTGCGAGCCGATCCCCAGGCGTCCGCGGCTGGTGGTATCGGCCACATGGAGGTACTCGAGCGGATTTGCGATGCTGTCGACGTGGAGGAGTTCGCTGAAGGCGCCTCGGGTGTAATTGGTGGGCGGGTCCAGACGCACGCCGTAGGTGCGAATCCAGTTGGTGAGCTTGGGCGGGGGGTATGAGGGGCAGAGGAAGAGTTCGAGGGGACGGAGGTTTTCGTTTGTGCTCAGGAGCGAGGCCCAGGTGACGCCGGGATCGAGCGGGGCATTGATGGGCACCAAACCCTGGTTGTCCTGGGCGTAGGCGAGCGTGGCCAGGCCGATCTGCTTGAGATTGTTGACGCATTGGACTTGCTTGGCGCGTGCCTTGGCACGGCCGAGGGCTGGCAGCAATAAGCTCGCGAGAATGCCGATGATGGCAATCACCACGAGGAGTTCAATGAGGGTGAACCCCGTTGAGATTCGGCGGCGCATGCAGTTCCTGTTCCGTGCGGGCGCGTGGCCGACCTGCAATCCGCACTCCGGCATCCGGAGTGCGTGTCCGTGTTTTCGCTCGCCACCCGCATCGATCGGTCTAGCATATCGCAGGCCATGATTGGGTCAATCCATCGCCATGTTGTTTAACTCGGGTGTCTTTCTCCAGTTCTTCGCGGCGTTCCTGCTGCTCTATTACCTGGTTCGAAACCGCCTGATGGCGCGGAATGGCCTGATCGTCCTGGCCAGCTACCTCTTTTACGGCTGGTGGGATTATCGGTTCCTGTCGCTGTTGGTCTTCTCGAGCCTCCTGGATTACGCCGTGGGCCGGGCGCTGGATCGCTGCACGCATCCGGGACACCGCAAACTCTGGCTGGCCCTGAGCCTCGCCACGAGCCTCGGTCTGCTCGGTTTCTTCAAATACTACAACTTCTTCATCGACTCCGCCGCAGTCCTGCTCGCGCAACTGGGGCTGTCTGTCGAACCCCGAACGCTCGACATCGTTCTGCCCGTCGGCATCTCGTTCTACACGTTCCAGACCATGAGTTACACGTTCGATGTGTACCGCCGAACTATGCCGGCGACGCGCGACCTGCTCAGTTTTCTCGCGTATGTCGCGTTCTTTCCGCAACTGGTCGCCGGCCCGATCGAGCGGGCCAGCCGCCTCTTGCCTCAGTTCACCAAAACGCGCGTCATCACACGCCAGCGGCTGATCGAGGGCACGTGGCTGATGATTTGGGGCATGTTCAAGAAGGTGGTGGTCGCCGACAACCTCGCGCCGCTCGTCGAGATGGTGTTCGATCATCCCGCGCCGACGGGACTCATGGTCATACTCGGCACGGTGGCCTTTACCTTCCAAATCTATGGCGATTTCTCCGGATACTCGGACATCGCGCGCGGTCTGGCCAGCGTGCTCGGCTTCGACCTGATGCTCAATTTCAACCTGCCCTATACCGCCACCAGCCCGCGGGATTTCTGGAGGCGCTGGCACATCAGCCTGTCGACCTGGCTGCGCGATTATCTCTACATCGCCCTGGGAGGCAACCGCCGCGGAGTCTGGCGGACGCGATTCAATTTGCTGGCGACCATGCTTCTGGGGGGATTATGGCACGGAGCGGCTTGGAGCTTTGTTCTTTGGGGGCTCTGGCACGGCCTGGGCCTCGTCCTGACGCGCCCCGCCCAATCGCACGTCCCAGCGCCCGACCGCCCCCGGTGGCGGCTGCTGCAGTGGGCGGCCACGATGCTCTTTGTGCTGTATGGTTGGCTCCTGTTTCGCGCCGGGTCGCTCGCGCACATCGTCGAGCTGACCTCCGCCCTGGCCTGTTGGGAGTGGCCGACCTGGGGACTGAGTTATCTGATCAACCTGATGGCCTTCTCGCTCCCCTTGGCGCTCGCTGAAGTATGGCAGGCCCGCGCGGGCGATCTCATGACCCCAGCGCGCTGGCTCGCCTCGATGAGGGCTCTGCTGCAAGGCATTCTGTTGCTGGCGATCGTCGTTTTCTGGCAAAAAGAAGCCGCCCCGTTCATCTACTTTCAGTTCTGAGGCACCCATGAATCCTCAAGATTCAATCGGCGGCACATCCACCAAGGCCATGACCACCGCACAGACCCATCTGCGCAGCCACCAATGCGCCTTCACGGCGCGCGATTTGGCCGAGATCGTCGGCGCGCCGCTCGGTGTGCTGCTGCTGCTCGCAGCGCTGTTTCATTTTGCGGCCGCCGCGGACTGGCTGCCGGCGCCCCGACCGACACTCGACATGGATCGCACCCTGCTGATTCACCAGGCGGACTCGAGCCGGTCGGCCCAGGACGCGACGGTCATCCTGATTGGCGATTCGTCCTGCCTGATGGATGTGTCGGCGTCGGACCTGACACGGCACTTGGGCCAGCCAACTCTCAACCTGGGCCTCCTCAGCTACCTCGATCTGCCCAGCTTCGGCATCCTTGTGCGGAACTACGCCCATGCGAACCCCGAGCGTCTCGAGACTGTCGTGTTGCTGCTCCACCCGGAAAGCCTGCGGCTCCAGGCGCCGTCGGCCTATCACCGCGCCCAACTCGAGGACTATCTGGCCGGACGCGACGCTCACACGGCTGGAGGGATCGGGGGCCGGTTGCAGACGGCCCTGGGCGCCATCCTGGTGCGCGGGAGGCTCGAAGCCCGGGTCATCCCTGCCCCGCTGTCCGGCGTGTATGGCCGCTTCTACGGTTTTACCCGCGACTTCTCACGCTGGTTGGGGGCGCACCGGGGCAGCGCGATCGATCCGCAACGCTTCGACCGCACCAGGGCGCAAGGTAACGCTGAATATCGGCTGGCCCCGCGGCTCGAATCCGAAAGCCGTCTGCTGCGCCAATGCGTGCCTTCGGGCGTGCGGCTGGTCGTGGGGCTGACCCCGGCCCCGAGATCATTCGTTCGCCCCGACCATGAGGCCACGTGCGCGCGCATCCTCGAACAATTGGCCAAGTGGTTGAAAGCCGATGCCGTGCTCGCCGGTCTTCCAGCCTCGATGCCTGATGAACTGTTCGCGAGCGTCACGCACCTTACCGGAGAGGGGCAGACTCTGTTTACCCAGCGCCTGGCCGCGGAAATGCAAACCGCCGCCATCGTCCGGACACCGAGGCCCGACTGGATTCCCCGAGCTGAACACTTGATGCAGGAATGAATCGTGCTAACAATTCTCTCGTGGTCAGTGATTCGAACGGCGATCGCAGGCAGTTGCGCATGGTGCCATGCCCGAACTGCGGAGTGAGGCTCTTTCTGGACGGAGACCTCCCGCCGTTGAGCACGGTGCCCTGCACCAAATGCGGCGAGTCGGTCATGATACCGATGCGCTTGCGGCAGTTCGAATTGCAGGCCGTCATCGGAAAAGGAGGGATGGCGACGGTCTACCGGGCATTCGATACGACGCTGCAAAGGGATGTCGCCGTCAAACTCATGAACCCCGAGCTGATGCAGGATCAGAACGGGATGAACCAGTTCCTGCGCGAGGCGCGGGCGTGCGGGCAGCTCAACCACACCAACATCATCCACATCTACACCTTCGATGACCTGGATGGACAGGCCTACCTGGTGATGGAACTGGCCGATCGGGGGAGCCTCGACAGCCGAATCGAGAAAGGCCCCGTGTCCGAACTCGACGTGCTCGATATCGGCATCAAAGTCACCTCGGCGCTCGATACGGCCCTTAAACACGGCCTCCTGCACTGCGATATCAAACCGGGCAATATCCTGTTCAATGCGGAGGGCGAGCCCAAATTGGTCGATTTCGGAATCGCTCGCCGCACGGACGCCGAATCTGACCGCGATGGAACCGTGCTGGGCACGCCGTACTACATTGCGCCGGAGAAGATCCGGCGGGAACAAGAGAACTTTCTTTCGGACATGTACAGCCTGGCGGGCACGCTTTACCATGCGATCACGCAACATGTGCCGTTCGAGGCGCCGACGGTCGAAGACGTGCTCGCCGCCCACGTGCACACGCCGCTTACGCCGCCCGATCGCGTCAACCCGGACATCACAGCCCCCACCAGCGACGCGCTGGTCCGCGCGATGGCCAAGAAACCGTCCGATCGATTCGAGTCGTACGATGCCTTCATCATGGCGCTCAACGCCGCCCGCAGCCAGTACCTGGTCGGACGCTATATCAATCCTCAGCCCGCCCGGCCCGGGAGCCGCCTCAAGAATCTGTTCCGCCGGTAACCCCATGAACCACCCTCACCCCCACCAGCACTGCTCCGGTTGTCTCTCCCACTGACGCAGCCTGCAACTGAGGCGGCGAGGGGAGAATGTCCAAACTCCTGTGCCTGCCGCCTGCCTGCCCTGCCTGCGCCACAAAGCGCAGCGGACTGTCTGCCGTGTCGGGCACGGCACAGGCAGGCGCGGCAGGCAGGCCCAACGCGGCGCAGTTTGGATTCCCGCCTACAACCTCTTGAGGCACGGCGACGGAATCCGTTGCCCGCCGGGCAGGGGGGCTTATTCAGAGTACAGAAAATAGGGCTCACGTCGTTCCGCGAAGGCCGCTTCCTCGGGCGTCCAGGCGGAGACAATGTCCTCGCAGGACGCTCCGGCCTCGAGTGCAAGGCGCTCGCGGCTGCTGCCGAAGAGCAAATCGATGGCGATCGGGTCCGCAACAAACTCATACGGTTCCGTGCGCCATGCGAACCGCGGGCCCGATGCCGAGCGCAACGTTTCAAGCACCGCGAGTCCGGTACGCACCGATGCAAAAGCCGCACGGTCGCGCACGTGCAATTGGACGCCGCCGCAGACGCATCCGGCGTGCTTCTGAAAGGTGGGTTGGAACCATGCAGCCCGGAAACCGACCCCGGGGAGGTTTCGCCCGTTAAGCTGCGTTTCGAGGGCCGGCGCGTCGATCCAGGGCGCGCCGCACAGTTCGAACGGACGGGTTGTGCCGCGGCCCTCGGAGAGATTGGTGCCTTCGAGCAGGCATTGGCCGGGATAAACCAGGGCGGTTTCCACGGTCGGCATATTCGGTGAAGGCAGCACCCACGGCAGTCCGGTGTCAGCGTAGCTCATCGACCGTTTCCATCCCTCGCACGGCACGATCTCCAGACCCGCATTTTCGAGTCGCTTCTCGCTCCGATAGAGCGCCGCCAGTTCGCCAATCGTCAGGCCGTGCCGGATGGCGATGTCGTGGGCGCCGATGAAACTCTCGTAGCCGGGCATCAGGCGCGGGCCCTCGACGACAACGCCGCCCAGCGGGTTGGGCCGGTCGAGCACGAGCAGGCGCAGCCCAACTGCGTGGGCGGCTTCGAGCGCGTAGAGCATCGTGGCCTGAAACGTGTAGTAGCGGGCGCCGACGTCTTGCAGGTCAATCACCAGAACGTCCAGTCCCTCGAGTTGGTCCGGGGCGGGGCGCAAGCTCGAGGCCGTGTCGCCGTAAAGGCTCACCACTCGAGGGCCTGCCGCATCTGTCGGGGTCGTGCTCGGGACCGCTTCGAGGTCCTGGGCGTGGCCCATCCAGCCGTGTTCAGGGCCGAACAGGACCTCGAGACGGACGTCGGGCGCCGCCAACAGCAGGTCGGCGGCATGGCGCAATCGGGCGTCCACGGACGCCGGGTGCGCCACCAATCCGACGCGCTGCCCGCGCAGCCGCTTGAATCCCTCAGCCACCAGCACGTCCAGGCCCGTTCGCACGCGAGTCATGCGCCTGAGTCTGCCAGGACACGCGCCGACCGCCCAGCGTCAATTCACGATAACGCTCAGATGCACCGCGTCCGCCACCAGAGCAGAGAGTGCTTGACCCGCCAGCCCGGCACTTTAGCCTTTCGCTTCGCAACAGAACACGCGACACGACATCCCGTTTGACTATGAAATCCACTCTGCGTCTCCTCTACCTCCTCAGCACCGCAGCCTGCCTGGCCCAGGAATCGCCCGACCCGTACATGGGCGACTGGAAAGGCACGATGACCATTGACGGCAAGACGCAGCCGGTCTGTCTCTTCCTGATTCCGCACGGCTCGCAACGCTACGAAGCCAAGCTGGTCTCAACGTTCGACAAACGAGTGCCCACCCTGTTCCAGCTCCGCGGTCGCATCGATGACAGCGGCTTTCAGTTCGTGGACGCCATCCCATTCGAGGCAAATCGAGTCGTTCGAACCACGGACGACGGCGTCGTGATCGGCGCCTCGCTCTGGTCGGGCGGCGGGCAAGACGACAGCGCCTACGGCACCGTGGCGGGCCGGAACAAGGGCAGCTTCGAAATCGAACACATCCAGCGCCTCTCGCCCACGTTGGGCAAACAGCCGCCCGCGGACGCGATCGTTCTATTCGACGGGCGGAGCCTCGCGGCCTGGCGCCCGCGGGATCCAAATGCCGGCGAGGTGAAATGGAAACTGGTCGAGGGAGGCGCCATGCAGGTCAATGGCGGCGACATCATCACCCGCCAGAACTTCGGCAGCTTCCGGCTCCACCTCGAATTCCAATTGCCCTACATGCCCGAGGCGCGCGGCCAGGGCCGCGCCAACAGCGGCGTCTATCTCCAGGGCCGCTACGAGGTGCAGGTGCTCGACAGCTACGGACTCGAAGGTGAAGACAACGAGTGCGGCGGCATCTACCAGATCGCCCGCCCCATCCTCAACATGTGCGCGCCGCCGCTCCAGTGGCAGACCTATGACATCACCTTCACCGCGCCGAAGCTCGACGCCGCCGGCAAAAAGACGGCCAACGCGCGCGCCACCATCCTCCTCAACGGCGTGGTCATCCATGACAACCTCGAATTGCCGCGCATCACCGGCGGCGCCGTGGATAACAAGGAAGGCCGGCCCGCGGGCATTCTCCTGCAAGACCACGGCAACCCGGTCCGCTACCGCAATATCTGGATCGAGAAGCTGGATTGAAGCCACGCACCGGTTCCCGAAGGCGGAAGCTGAGTGGGCCGCACTATACGCGACAAAGACCCCTCGCCACGGCCCTCTCCCATCCGATGGGAGAGGGTGACGGTGTCTCGTATCCTACCGATTCTTCTCGAACAGGCCGACTCAGTTCGCCACAGCCCGGTAGAATAGGGGCAGGCTCTTGCCGGCCTGGGCGTCCTCGAACACCCCCGTCCCGGCGGCGTTCATGGTGACGCTCCCAACCTGCGTCCAGACAGCCGCTCCGACTGTGCCCGTGCGCTGGATGGTGTAGGTGCGCAGCGGTGTCCCCGCCAGCGTCATCTCCGGGTTGCCGTTGGGCAGCATGCGGCACCCGGTGAAGGTTGCCGCCGCGCCCGTGCCGCCGGTGCCCGTCTTGACGGTGAAGGTCGTCTGGCGCCCGATGTGCCCGCTGCCAGACATCTCGGGCACTGCGTTTGTCGAGAAGTAGAACATTCGGCCGAACATGAGCGTGGCTTCGTACGTTCGGTTGTTTTGCAGCGTGTTGGCCGGAAGGACAATCGACGTTGCGGAAACGGGAAGTTCCCTCGGCACGCAGAGATCGGGCGCCCGAAAGACCACACCACCCACGTTCCTGTCGAAGATGATCAAGGAGAGATGGTCATTGGCGCCGGCGCCGGTGAAGGCATTCCAGCGGAGGGTGAAATCCTGCGCGTGGTTGACCGACTGCGCCTCGGTGTAGTTGGCGATCTTCGGCACCGGCACGGTCGCCGTCGGCATGGTCATCGCAATCGCACGCTCGGCTTGCCCCGTCTGCGTAAAACGCAGCGTGTATTTCCCCGCCGGATAAGCCGCCTCGAGGGCGGCATCCGATCCAAAATCCTCGGTGTACATCAGAAAACCGATCATCGATTCCCCTTCGAGGTTCTTCACGGTCCCGTTGGGCAGCGTCACCGAACCGGACGTGACTGCCGGGCCGTTCCTCGGGCTCACGACCATCGCGTTGAAGTGGAAAGGCGTCTCGGGCGCCGGCGCCGGATCAGACGACGACGTCTGTTCGTACTGGGCAATTCTCATCAGGGAATAGCTACCTCAGCTCTCAGGAATGCCGTCGGGCGTGCAGTCGTCGTCTCCGCCGTCTTGGGCCGTCTTGAAGAAGCCCGAGTAGGTGCCCTCAGGCAGGGCCTCGCCCGTCTCGCTCTCGAATCGGACTGAGGACGATTCCGGGTTGAGAGTCCAGGCAATCACCGTGTTGGCCGGGAATCCGCCCGCATGGCTGCAGGTCAATGTCTGGCCATCCGCGCTCCACGAGTAGACGAACTTCGCCGGATCAACCCCGTCGCCCTGCCATTCCACCGCATCTCCAATCACCGCGATCTTCTTCATCGGCTGGTCAAAAACGAAGGTTACCGGCGTGTTGACGGCCACCCCCATCGCGCCATTACTGGGTGTCGAGGCGACGAGCGCCGGCTCGGTGCCCCCGCCGCCGCCCGCGCCCGTGGTGAAGCTGCCCGAGACCTCGACTAGATCGACGCCGGATTCGCTTGTGATCGGCACAAGCACGCCCGCGGGGTTCAGGCGCCACCGGATCCGCGTGTTCGGCGGCCAATCCGACGACGGCACGCACGTCAGCGTCCGACCGTCCTCGCTCCACAAACCGTTCAGCGACGGCACGGACTCGGCCGGGCTGAGGTCGAGGTTGCCAACAAACACGCCCGGAATACTGGGGATAATCGGCACCCAAGTCAGCATCGGCTGGTCAAACACAAACACCAATTGCGTCGTGACAGACACGTCGCTCGCCCCATTCGCGGGTGTGACCGAGACAATCTTCGGAGCTGTCTGAGCCAGCGCCAAGTTGCATCCCAGCAGGAAAGAGAGCGCAACCAGCGCAGCGGTTCGGATGACGGCCGCGGCGCCGCGAGCGCCGCAACCAACAGAACAAGACGATCCATTCATAGAGTGTCAGTATTCTCTTTCAATTCTTGCCATTCTAGAAACCCCGTCCCGTATGGCCAGCCCCATCTGCGGCGCTTTTGTGCTGCAAGTCTCGCCGTCCAGGCTCACCATGCAGCCCATGAAAACCATTCTCCGATCGGTTGCGAGCCTGGCGGCGATGCTCACCGCGGCGAACTCGACCGTGGCGGCCCCGGCATTCGAGATCGCCCAATGGATCGCCCCGCCCGTCGCCACCAACCGCCCCGCGCTGCCGATCTTTCGCAAGGAGTTCTCGATCGCCGCCCTCCCGGACCAGGCGACGCTGCGGATCGTCGGCTTGGGCGACTACGACGCGCGCATCAACGGACGGCGCGTTGCGGAGACAGGCATCAACCAGCCCTGGTCGCAGTACGAGAAAACGCTCTATTACCGCGATTTCGACGTCACATCCCTGCTGGCGCCGGGCGCCAACTGCATCGGCGTGATGCTGGCCAATTCCTTTTGGGACAATCCCAACCCGCCTCCGGGCCGCTACAACAAGGGAGGCCCCCAGCGCGCCGCCGACGAGCCGTTCCGGCTCTGTGTGGAACTGATCCTGCGCGGTAAAGACGGCACGCTCGAACGCGTGGGATCGGATGCGGCCTGGCGGACTACCGAGGGGCCGATCGTCTTCTCGCACATATTCGCCGGCGAAGACTACGACGCCCGGCGCAGGTTGACGGGTTGGGACCGGGCCGGTTTTGACGACCGCGGTTGGTCCTCGGCGCGCCGGCTCTCCCCGCTTTCGGCCGCCCTGGAACGTCAATTCTGGTCCGGCTTCGCAGAACTCGACCGATTCCAACCCGTGTCGGTGAGCGAGCCGGCGCCGGGCGTTTTTCTCTACCAATTCGCGCAGAATTGCTCGGCCCAAATGCGGTTCAGAATGACCGGCGGCAAGTCCGGCGATCGTGTGTCGTTCCGGTGCGGGGAGCACAAGAACAACCAGGACCGTCTCTTCGGCGGTTACGTCGTCGGGTGCGACGCGGTGACCGACGGCCAGCCTTTCGAACACCAATGGATCTCCTTCTACCTCGGCATGCAGTTTGTCGAGGTCAGCGGCGCCGTGCCGGCCGGGCATCCGAACCCGGACGGCCGCCCGATTATCGAGTCTCTCGAACTGAGGCACGTGCGCGCGGCGCTGCCCGAGGCCGGGACGTTCCACTGTTCGAGCGAACTCTACAACGACACGTACAGGATCATCGACTGGGCCATGCGCGCAAACACGAGCCACGTGCTCACCGATTGCCCGCATCGGGAAAAGCTCGGCTGGCTCGAATGCGCCTACCTGCTCGCCCCCAGTTTCCAGCACCGCTACGATTGCCGCGACTGGATGGCCAAACTGACTCGAGATATCCGCGACGCCCAGAAACCCAACGGCCAGGTCCTGACGGTGGCGCCCAGTTACCCGGGCGGCCGGTTCGGCGGCGGATTCGACTACACCCTCGAATGGGGCGCGGCGGCTGTCATGCTTCCATGGCACCACTACCAAGCCTACGGCGACCCGCACATCCTCCGTGACAACTTCAATGCCATGAAACGATTCACCGACTTCGTCGCCACCACGGCCAAGGACGGCATCGCGGCGGGCGGCCTGGGCGATTGGTACGACTACGGCCACGGGCAGCCGCCGGGCGAATCGCGGTTCACCCCCACTGACCTCTCAGCCACCGCAACCTGGGCGCTCTGCGCGCTCACCGTCTCGCGCGCCGCGGAAGCGCTCGGCCGCGCCACGGAAGCGGACGCTTACCGCGAGCGGCATGCCCGCATCGCGGCCGATTTTCAGCGGCGCTTCCGCGATCCCGCCACGGGCAAACTACGCCACACCGGCAGCCCGCAATGCGCCAATGCGATGGCCCTCTGCGCCGAGATCGTCCCGCCAAACGACCGCGCCGCCCTGGTCGACGAGATCATCGGGGATTTGCGCCGGCGGGATTGGCAGCAGACGCCCGGCGATGTCGGCCATGTCTATTTCATCCGCGCACTGGCCGAGGCCGGGCGCTCGGACATTCTCCACCGCGTCTACAGCCGACAGGACAAAGGCAGCTACGGCGGCATCCTGGCCAAGGGCCTCACTGCCCTGCCGGAAACCTGGGACGCGATGATGGACGGCAGCCAATCGTTGAACCACTGCATGCTGGGCCATGTCATCGAGTGGTTCCATGAATACGTCGCCGGCCTCCGCCAGCCACCCGGCAGCGTCGGCTGGCAACAGGCGCTCATCGCGCCCTGCCCAGGCCCGTTGACCTCGGCGGAAGCGACGCTCCGAACACCCCGCGGACGCATCGCCAGCCGCTGGCACAAGGACGCTGGTCGGTTCCGCCTCGAAGCCGAACTCCCCGAGGGCATCGCCGCCCAGGCGATCATGCCATCGGGCACCCGACACCCTCTCTCACCCGGCTTCAACGCGATCGAAGAGCCGCTCTGAACGTTCGCGTGAGGACTTGATTCCCGACTCAACTGTGCCAATCGCCCACCTGACTCAGACGCCCGGTGACGTCGTTGAGGTTCCGTTCGCTCGCGCCGTTGATGTAGAGTTCCATTGCTCCGTTGCCATACACTGGAAGTTCCATTAAGACCTGATGCCGGAATCGTGGTTTCGGCCTTATTTTTCAAGGGGTTTGCGCACGTGGTTGATTTTCTTGCGCGTGCCTACGGTGACTTGGGCTTCGGGCACCGTCGCCGGAAGAACCAACTTCAGTGCCTGGAGCAGTTGCTGCTGGCGGGCACTGGGCTCGGGCACCTGGCGCGCCACGACCTTGCCGCTGCCCGAGTGAACCAGTTCCATGACGCAGAGCTGTTCGAGTTGGCGCAAGCCTTCTTCCACCGTGACTTCCAACGACCGCCAGGCTTGCTCCAAATGACGGCGCACTTTTAAGGCCAGCATCGCCGTCAAAGCGTGGGCTTGGGTGTTGTCTGCCGTGCATGCCGCTTTCTGGTCGGTGCGAATCATGCCCCGGTCGCCCACCAGGGTGACGCCCGTGCAGCCCAGCTCCTTTTTGATCTTATGGACCTGCTGACCGAAGGTATTGAGATCGTTGGTGTTGCCGCGATAAACCTGGATCGAGACCGGCTCCCCCTGGCTGTCGGTCAAAAGCCCGATGACGACCTGTTTCTTGCCCTCCTTGTGGTCCCGATTATACCCCCAAGCCGCCAAGGCGTTGGAGTCGCCCTCCAAATAGCTGCTGCTCACATCGTAGAGAAAGAGTTGGTCCTTGGGAGGCGCGGGCCGAGCGTGCCACAGGCGCCGTTGGATGAGGGCGTGACGGCCTTCGAGCCAGGCGCCGTTGGCATAGAGATCGTCTTCGGTGAAAGAGCGCTTCCAGCCCAAGAGCGCGGCCGCCGCAGAGTTGGCAGCCAAGCGAACCATGGCCAGCAAGGAGGGACCGGGGCGCAGCAGGCGGGCCAGCACCTGCCAGTAGCTCAGCTGGGCTTCCCAGGTGACGCCGAGGGCTTTCTTAATCCCCAGGCGCTGGGCCACTTGGTCGATGGTCCAGAGCGCACCCATGCTGGGGCCTTGACGCAGGCGCAGCGAGCCTTGGGAGGTGTCGGCCAGTTTGGCCAGTGAGTCAGCGGGTTGGGCCAGGGCGCGGCGGACGGCCTCCAGGACATGGGGAGGCAGGTGGGTCAAGACGGCGAGGGTCTTGGATTTGACGGAGGAGCCGACGCGGAAAGACTCGCGCAAGAGGATGGAGGTGTAGGACTTGCCGTGCTTGCCTTTGGAGACGATATTGGCGATGAACATGCCTACATAGTATACCTTTATTAATCAATGTCAATATAATTATTCAAGAAATATGAGAATAACAACCTGCCTACATTTGGGACAAAGTTGAAGGTGCATGAAACCCGCGTCAAATCGAGTCCCAATGAAGGTTTAGGGCCAAAAATTCACTGGAATATCCGGTACACGGCGGTGGCGCAGGCGATCCGACGGGTTCGACGCCAGATTCACAGAGACAAGGCATGGCGGCAGCGGATCGACGCGGTCAGCGAGCAATTGTCAAAAATGAAGATGTGACCCCGAGACTTAGAGGAACAACGGTTGTCGGGGTGCTTTCGCTTGTTCACGGATGCGATCCGCCGCCCAGGCCGTGAACAGTCGTTTCGACTGATGGGCTTGTGCTCTTTCGGTGTGGACATGAGTGTGTCGGGACCGGAGAGGCCGTGTTGAATGCCGACGCCCACCCGCCCCGGCCGCTTCGCGTCGGCGATATTCATCAAGCATCGCGGCAGTGGCGGTCGCGCCGCATCGCGTCGCCCCCAGGTCGCGGACCCTGATCAGGCCATCGAGATCCCGCCCGTCGCCTTGATCTGCGCCTTCGGGGAAACGCCGGCCCGCATGAGGGCCAGGTCATGCTCGGTGGCACCCTTGCATCTGTAACTCCCATCGGCCTGCTTCACGGAGGAGCCGTGCCGAGTTCGAACATCGCCCCAAAGTTATCACGCGGTGACTCTTCCCAGCCCCAGTCCCTGTAGGTTCCGGCCGGGTCACGTTCCGACCACGTCACCCATTTGCTACGGGTCCGATACGACTGAGTCAGTCGGATGATGCCATGCTCATACCAGGGTAGAGCACCCGTTTGCACAAGCCGGACAAAGAAACCGCCAAACCCAGAGGATGACTCCTGGATCGTAAAGCCGGGATGTACGTCGAAGTTCGTTTCGCCCAGGAGCCATTCTACGTAAAGAATGCCAAAAAAACCGTCGTCCTCGTACTGGTATGAGGCGGGGGTCACGGTAGGAGTGCAATTGAACGTGATTGTGATGGTGTCATCTATATCGCCGGAGTAGAAGGCTCCCACTGAGTGTCCGCGGGAGAGCGAGTTGGTTCTGATCAAGGGAGGATACAACGCGCCCTGCAACCGCCAATTGCCGGCGACTTCGAGTGTCTGATCCACACCAGGGCCCTCGGTCCACGAGAACGGAATCGAAACGTCGGCGGCTTGCGTATCTTTGATAAAGCCTCCGATCGAGGATTGCACACTGGCATCGTAATTGATCCCGACCAACACCAGGAAATGGTTGGCGGGCACGGTGACGTCCAGCTTGTCTCCGGCTTTCAGCAAGGTGCCTTTGGGCGAGACGTTGCCCTGCCCCAGAAAATTGGGCACGACATAAACGTCCAAAGAGGCTTTGCCGTTGATTCCGCGCGCCTCGACCGTTAGTTCACGACTGGCAGTATCGCTTAGGACCTCCCAGAAAGCCAATTTGCCCGTGTAGCCGCCGGCGAGCGCGAAGTCGAATCGCTTGGAAGTCTCGCTGGCGAAAAAGAGCGGCAGGTTGCCATCAGGGTCGAGCAGAGGATTGAAGTTGGGCAATACCCCCGCCCGGTTGAGCCAGTAATCGCCACAGAACAGGCGGTAGAACCGGTGCAAGTCGCTACCGGCCAAGCGGCTTACGGTTTGTTCGAGCCGTTTCAGGGTCGAGGAAATCCCATAGCCTTCCATGTCGTCGAAGTGCGCTTTAAACGTCAACCCGGAGCGCGCGAAGATGAAGGCCAGCAGTTCGGCGGTGACGTATTCGTGCGACCCGTTCGCAGTCGACACCGGCAGCGCCGGGTAATCCGACGTTTTGATATCCGGCGTCCGTAACGGGTAGTCTCGATTGAGCACGTAATGCCAGGAAGCGTACGTGGCGCACGCCTCATGCCACCACTGGCGGCCGGAGGCCGAGTAAATGTTGTAATAGGCGTTTTGCACCGAGTGAAACAATTCGTGCCCGACGGTGTAACGCACCCACTCGTCATCATCGAAGACCGAGGGCAGGTACACGTCGCCCGTCCAGCCAGACCAGAAAGCATAACCTTCCTCAGCCGCATTCAGAATGATGTACCATTGCTCCTCGGGCACTATGAAGCCGGCGGTCTTGTAGGCGGAATAAGCCGCCTCACCTGCGTCCGCAATCAATTGCGCGTAGTCCTGGACGGGAACCTTCTGGGACTTGCCCCGAAAAACCGGCTGGGTGGGGTCGAACACGACCCGGGCATGGAGGTTGTCCGATTTGAGCACCTGCCAGCCCCGAGCGATGTAGCGCACCGCCCAGGTGGACAAGTGCGGCGTCGAGAACCGCACCACGCCGGCGTTCGGGTCCACCGTGAGAGGCACGGACTTCCAACTCTTGGATTCGGGCAGCCAGTATGACACTACCAGGGCATCTTCTACCGGCAGGTCCGGGTTGAGTCGCGCCGGGTCGTACGGAAGTTCCAGGGTGAGGTCCTGGTTGAACCGCGTTTCGTTGCCGATCTGGATGTCGAACACCTGGAACGTCTCCAGACCGTGAGACACGGGGGGAATGCCCGCTTCCGCCGCCGTCCGCCCGACCACCGCCGCCGTGGCGGGCGCAGTCAGCGTGCCGGCCGGAACGGTCATCGAGACACCCTCCATGGACACGGTCTGCACGCTGCCGGTGTCGGTCAGGTTCGTCAACTGATTGGGAGTCAGCGGCGCCTCGACAACGCGGAAGAACATCATCGGCACGTCGGTCGAGATCGGCAGTGCGATGACATTCGTCGACACGCTTTGAGCCACACCCGAGGTCAGCACCGCCGGATGGGACATCAGGGCTTCCGCACTCGGCGCGAATTGCACCGAATAGAGGCTCGGCATCTGCCCGACCGTGAGCCGCAGCCCGATGGAGTCCGCGCTGATCTGGGCGACGCCAATGCTCGGCTGGCAAAGCGCAATCGCTGGACAAAGGAACAGGAACACCCCGGCCAACCACTGAGCCACCATTCGGTCCGGGTGAAAGTGCCGCCTGACGCCATTCGGATTCGCGCGTGCTTGTTTCATATGAGGAGGTCGCCGTTTTGTACCGGACCCCTCCCGGCGTGAATCAACCCGAAAAACGCAACACCCGAAAACGCGAAAACGCGACACCGAAAACGCGGGATGGCACACGCGCAGGACGCAAGGCGTCCCTCCGTCGCCGTTTCCCGACGACGCCGCTCAACGCGGTTTTGCCGGAACCCCGATGTCCGACTCCGTGAAGCTTCGTGAAACATCCGGGCTAAAGGATTGCGACAACGACCAGTTCTTTGTTGACTCGCGCGGACGAGCGGCTCAATCGCTGCTCGAACGCCACATGAACCGCATCCCGAGAATCTCGATCGTGCTGCCCGCGCGCAACGCGGCCGGCACGCTGCCCGCCGCGCTCGGGAGCATCCGGGCCCAGACGTTCGTCGCCTGGGAACTGGTGGCCGTGGACGATGGTTCGACGGACGAAACACATCGCATTCTTAGCAGTGCCGCACGGGCGGATGCCCGTATCCGCGTGTTGTCCCTGCGGCCCGTTGGAATCGTGGCCGCGCTGCGCGCGGGCTGCGAGGCGGCGCGCGGCGAGTTCATCGCGCGCATGGATGCGGACGATCTGATGCTGCCCGAGCGTCTGCAACGGCAGGCCGATTTCCTGGCACGTCATCCGCGCATCGGGGTGGTGTCCTGCCGCGTCCGGTACGGAGGCGACCGGGCGTCGCAGGCGGGTTATGCGGCGCACGTCGACTGGACCAACGCACTGCTCACGCCGGAGGACATGGCATTGCGGCGTTTTGTGGAGTCGCCTGTGGCGCATCCGAGCGTCGTGTTCCGGCGCGAACTACTGGCCCAACACGGCGGTTACGCGGAGGGCGATTTCCCGGAGGACTACGAACTGTGGCTGCGCTGGATGGACGCCGGGGTCCGCTTCGGCAAAGTGAACGCCGAATTGCTCGTGTGGAACGATCTGCCCGCGCGCCTGTCCCGCACCGACGCGCGCTACCGCACCGAGGCGTTTTACCGGACAAAAAGCCTGTATCTGGCCCGCTGGCTCAAACGTCACGTGGCGGCGGACCGGGCGTTCTGGCTCTGGGGCGCGGGCCGCGTAACGCGCCGACGCTTTCTCGCCCTGGAAGCGGACGGGATTCGTTTCGTGGGCTTCATCGACATCGACGCGAACAAGCTCGGACGCGCGCGCGATGGGCGGTGGGTGGTCCGGCCGAATGCGTTGCCTGACCCCGCGCGCGCGTTCATTCTCGTCGGCGTGGCCAAGCGCGGCGCGCGCGAACTGATCACCGCCGAGTTGCGTCGCCTGGGCCGCCAGGAGGGGCGGGATTTCTTGCTCGTGGCGTGAAAACTCAGCATCGGGCCCTTGGCCTGCCGGTGGTTGGGTGGCAGAACGGAAAAGTGGTCGAGAGACACGCGTGCGTGCGAGTCGTAGCATCTCTCCGTGCAGGTCCGCCGCACTCCTACTTCTTCGCGCGTGCTGCCTTCGCTTCCGCGATGACGGCGTGGAAGGCGGGCTTGGGCTGAGAGTTGGCGTCGAAAAGCAGCGGTTTGCCGCCCGCGCGCCAGGAGTTCGCGTCGTTCGGGCCCCAGAACGTGACCATCTCGACGTGCTTGTCGTGTTTGAGGAAGGCCCGGAAGAGGCCCGCGTACGCCTCGGCCAGTCTGCGGTCGGCGTCGCTGACCAGGCCGCCCTGGGCGGTCGCGGCGTTGTCCGCAATGTCCGCCCCGAATCCGCGTTGGCCACCCTGCGCGCTGGTGACGTCGAGTTCCGTGATGTGAATGGGCAAGCCGAGCGTCGCCATATCCGCCAGGGCCTGATCCATGGTCTCGAAGGTCGTCGAGACATTGACATGAGCCTGCGAACCAATGGCATGAACCGGCACCTTCTGTTCCTGCAACGACTTGATCAGCGTGATGAGCTTCCGGCGTTTGGCCGGATTCTCCAAACCGTAGTCGTTGTAGCGTAGAATCGCCTCCGGGTCCGCCGCATGGGCGTAGTGGAAGGCCTTGGCGATGAAGTCTGGACCTATGATCTCGAGCCAGAGCGAGTTGCGCAGGATGTTGGTGCCGCCGTCGGCGAGCGCCTCATTGACCACGTCCCAGACTTTGATCCTCCCCTTGTACCGGCCCACGACGGTGTGGATGTGATCGCGCATCCGCTCGAGCATTTCATCGCGCGATGCGCGCGGCCCCGTGTAGCGGCCGAAGGGTTCGCCGCCAAAGCCACGACCGAATCGCCCACGCCCGAACTGGTTTGTTCCGGACGCACTCGGGTTGGCAAATGGGGTGGGGGCGGCGTTGGTGACTCCTGGCGGCGGCGGATTCGTGCCGGCAAACACCCAATCGGGCGTCTGGGAATGCCAGACGAGCGTATGCCCGGCGAGGTCCATCGCGTTGCTCACGCCGAAGCTCACAAAGGCGTCGGCAGCCCTGAAGTCATAGCCGTCCGCTCCCGGCCGCGGGTGAAGGAGCGCCCATTTCATTTCGTTCTCCGCGACGAGTTGGTTGAACTGCGCCTTCACCAGAGCGACGTCCTGCTTTGCCTGCTCAGGGCCTCGGCGGAACCCGGCGCCCATCGTGATGGCGCGATTGACGGCGGTCCCCACCATGAAGTGGTCTTTGAAGACATCCTTGAGCGCGGCCGTCTCGGCGGACCAGGATGTGCCGCCGAGGGGCAGGAGGGCTGCCGCGAAGAGGGCAATTCGCAAGTGGCGATTCGAGTGTCGATTCGAGTTTTGGGGGTTCACGATAGATGTGCCGGCTCCGAGCCCACCCTGTTCGAGGAGGCTTGAATAGCTGCTGCGGTTGGAAACGATGTGGTCGGGAAAGATGATGCCGACGCTGTCCCCGGCGTGCTTGATCTGGGGCGTGATTTCGGTGTCAGCCGGATTATGGCGCCGTCGGATTGGGGTTGACCGCCTCATGGCTTCATTCGTCCGGCACTTCGAGTGGAATCGTCGTCATGGGGCCAGGGTAAGACCCGCTACCTGACCTGGAACTCCTGATAGGCCGTATTTTCACCCAACTCAGTGACCGGTGAGACCGCCCAGACCAGCCAGCGGAATGAGCCGAGCCGACAGTCTGCGCCACCCTGCAGGCGTGTCCCATGGAACCGGCCTTCGCATCGGCTGTCCACGCTGGCGATGGGCGTGAACTTTTGGGGGTCGGCCACGTCCCAGCCCGGATCTTCGGGTGCCGCACTGCCAAAGAGCGTGAACCGCTGAGACCCGCGGTTGTCGTTCTGATCAAACGACCACGTCGCCACACTCGAGATCTCACGCACAGTCCCCAGATCCGCCTTGTACAAACCGAGTCGGATGCCGTTGCCGAACACCGGACCGTAGTCGGCCGCCAACCGCCCGTCGTGTAGCGTCGCGACCGGCTCGTTCACCGTATCAGGACGGGTGGTCACCGCCCGAACCGGAGCCACGCCGGCGTTTGCCAGACGGACGGTCCTGAACTCAGTTTCTGCAGACGCGGATTCCGGGATCGCATATGGCTGGCTTTCGATGGTCGTCTGTTTCAGTTGCTGCCCACGCACAAATCCGACAATCAATCCCTTGCCTTCCCCTGCATCGCGGAGCCGCAGCAAATCGCGCACAGTCCGCGCCGGCCGGCCGTTGACGCTCCGGACCAAGTCACCGCTCTGCAAGCCGCACCGTGCCGCGGCCGATGCCGGCGGCACCTCGGGCAGATGAACTCCGCCCGATTCCCTGCTGACCCCAAAGGCGGAGTACTCCTCGCCTTCGAGATCCCGAATGCGCGCCTCGAGCCAAAACCACGGCGGTTTGGCACGATTGGCGGCGCGGGCCGTGTCCGCTGTGGGTCCAGGTGTTGCCAACTTCGGCATCTCCGGCGTCCGCGCGATCGCCCGCAGCGCGGGTTTCATCACGCCGAATCGATCCATCGCAAAATTCCGGAATCCGAGTCGGAGCGCGGGCGACCCGTCTTTAACCCGGAAGTCGCCTCTGGCCGGGTCCACGAACAGCGGATCGCCCACCAGGGAATGCTCGTCGCAACCCTTCTGTGCGAATCGCAGACGGTCGGCCTCGGAGGTGGTGAACAGGTTGCGGTCTATGTCTTGCCCCCAGCGCTCGAGGCTGTCGCTCATCGCCGCGGGACGGTAGGCGCCCATCCAGATGTTGTTCGTGACCACGTCGCCGCTGTGCTCATACCAGGCGTGCGGATGGAACGAGTTGTTGACGGCGATGTTGTTCCACACCCGGCGGTGAAAGCCCTCGCGCAACTTGAGACCGCCATTCAGGAACAGGTTGTTGGAGATCTCGTAGTTCGACGAACCGTCATCGAGATCCACATCCCAACCGTGGTCGCAGCGCCACCGGTTGTTGCGCAGGATGGTCGGCATCACCGCGTCGAGACGGGCGAGCTTGGGCAATTCGCCGGGAGGCACGTCCGTCAAGCCCCAGTACCGATCGCGGCCCCACGAGTTGAAGCTGCCGTGATCGCCGGTTTCGCGCACCGTGTCGAACACGTCGCAGAACTCGATGACGTGTCCTCCGAAGGTGCCTTCGCTGATGTTGATTCCGGCGCGCGAGGCCTCGTAGATCGAGCAGTGCCGGACCGTGATGCCCATCGACATGGAAATCTGTATCCCTGTCGCCTGCTTCTCGACTACGCCCATCCCGCGAATGAGGCAATCCTCGACCAGACAATCCGCGGGATAATTGTCCGTCTTCGGGCCGGGCGCCGTGTCGATGTCGGCGAAACGCTGGCGCTGGTTGTACTCGAAGAGCGGATTGCGCACCGCCTGGGGGTCGCCGACGAAGGCCACCGCAGTCGCGCCGGTGTCATGGAGGTCGCAGCCGCGGATCGTCACGCGGCGGTTCCGGTTGTTGACGAAGACGGCATTGCCGCCGAGCTGGTCAAACTCGCAATCCGCCACGGTGCAATCCTCCGCCCCATTGAAGAGCACCGCCCCGCCGCGGTAAATGGTCCAATCGCTGCGCAGGAGCGGTTCTTTGGTCTCCATGAATGTGCGCGCCGCATGGCGGAAGATGAAGCCGCGCAGGGTGAGGTGCCTGACGGGGGCCGGCGGCGCGCCTTGGAACTCGATGAGGTGACGCAGGCGCACGACCTCGACGGAGCCATCCCAATCCATGCCAGCCGGCGGATAGAAATACAGCGTGCCGGTCTTGGGGTTGTGAAACCACTCGCCCGGCGCATCGAGTTCCTCGAAGATGTTTTCGACGTACCGATGCTGCGCGTGCATGCCCATCTGGCGATTGTTCTGCCAGCCGCCTTCGTAGATGATTTCGCCCTTCTCGTTCCTGCCGGTGATGCGGTAGTGGTAGCCGCCCCAGTGCGCGGAGTGCATCGCATGGATGTAGCCGCCGGCCGGATCAGCCCACCGGGCGGCCCGCTCCGCGCCGAACGCATCTGCCGCGTAGCCGCCGTAGGGCCGAACGCTCGCATCATAATTCGGGTACCGCGCCATGAGCTGGCGCCGGCCGTTGACGAAGAGCTGATCGGAAGTCAATCCCGCGGGCACCCTGGCCTTCAGGATGCCATTGCGGTGCGGTTCCCACTCGAGGTCCAGCTTCAGCCCGCCGCTTATAACCGGCGATTCGCCGGGAAAGGCCTGCCACACAACCGGCGCATCCGGAGTGCCCGAATCCGCCGGCGTGAAGACCAATGGGGACGGGAGGGCGTAGGTCCCGCCTCGCAGCCAGACCGTCACCGGTTCCTTGCCGGCAGCCGCGCGCGCCGCCTGCTGCGCCCGGGCCGGCGTGGCGAACGGCTTGTCCCTCGTGCCGGCATTGGCATCATCGCCGCCGGGACTGACGTGGAATTCGGCGGCAGCCGCGCACAGCGCGGTCAGGATCAACCCCGAGAAGATGCACAGCTTCATGGCTCGATCAGTCCTCGATCAACGTGATGTCTTCCGACGGCTTCGGGTACGCTTTCGCGCCGATCGCGGTCCGGACACACCGATCGGAGTGCTCCTCGCCGGCGATCGGCGACCCGCGGATCGCCGCGCTGATTGACTCCATGTTTCGCCGGTCAAGGATTCTAATGGTTGCGCCTCCAGGTCTCGAGGTCTGCGACCCACATCCCGGGCCGCTTGGGGTTCGCGTTTTTGTCCGCGGCGATCCAGACCTTTTCTTTGCGCAGGCGCTGGGCGCGACCGTCGTAGAATGCCAGACCCGCGCCTTCGGCGTGGCGGTACAACGTGGGTCCGCCGCAGCCCGCATTCTTGTAGGCCTGCACGCTCCCCTTCTGGCGCAGGCGATCCGAGTTCTCCTCCTCAAGCGCGCATGCACGCCCGGATGCACGCAATTCCTGCGCGAGTCCTCCCGCAGCAAGCGATGCATGGCGTGTGGATGGCCGACGCTCGTCGGGACCATAGGGCCTTTATGCATTCTGCCGTGACTGCGTCAAGTCCGATCGAGTTGTGTTGTTGCGCAGTTGCGCACTTGGCCTGCCCATGAACCGCCTGCGCGAGCCATAGAACTTGGGGGCACATCTTCATAATTGACATTTGCCGTGGAATGCCCATCCTTCCCGCATGGCTCGTCCATTGCGGATTCAACGTGCCGGAGGACGGTATCATGTGACGGCGCGCGGCAACGAGCGCCGGGCCATCTTCCGCGACGACCGGGACTGTCTGCATTTCCTCGAGCTTTTGGGCGAGCTGCCTGAGCGGTTTGGGACCCGGCTGCACGGGTGGGTTCTCATGGACAATCATTTCCATCTGCTGCTGGAAACGCCCGAGGCCAACCTGAGCCAGACAGGGCAGTGGCTCAACGTGTCCTATAGCGTGTGGTTCAATCGCCGGCATCAGCGCAGCGGGCACCTGTTTCAGGGGCGCTTTGGCGCGGTGCTGGTGGGGGGCGACAGCGAGTGGTTGGAAGTGGCTCGCTATGTCCATTTGAATCCCGTGCGTGTGGCCCGGTTGGGGCTTTCGAAACAAGACCAGCAACTGCAGAAAACGGCGGGGGCACGGGACCCTGGCGCCCGGCTGGTGGGCGAGCGCCTTCGTGTTCTGCGGGATTACCGCTGGAGTTCGTATGGGGCGTATGTCGGATTGAGGGCCTGTCCGGCTTGGCTGACGCGCCAGCCGCTGTTGGGCGCCAGTGGAGGGCGAACGGCGGGAGAGCAGCGAAAGGCGTTCGAGGCGTATCACGAGGCGCCGCTGCGGGAGGGGAGGCTGGAACGGGTCTGGGATCGAGTGGTTGCAGGGGTCGTGCTTGGAAGCGAGCGTTTCGTGGTCGAGGTGCGAGCCGCCTGGAAGTCGCGATCGGCCGAGGAAGCTCACAGCCGGGATTTGCCCGGTGGGGTTCCCTGGGAAAGCGTCGTGGGGGCGGTCGAAGCGGTTCACGGGGAGCGGTGGGAGGAGTTCCGGGATCGGTATGGCGACTGGGGTCGGGACGCGGCGCTGTATTTGGGCCGGCAGCGGGGTCGGCTCAAGCTCGAGGAATTGGCGGGGTTGTCGGGCGGGGTGAGGTACACGGCGGTGGCGCAGGCGATCCGGCGGGTTCGACGCCAGATTCACAGAGACAAGGCATGGCGGCAGCGGATCGACGCGGTCAGCGAGCAATTGTCAAAAATGAAGATGTGACCCCAAGACTTATTCCAATTGTCAAAAATGAAGATGTGACCCCAAGGCTTATGAGATGTCTGATCGCGGCCCTGGCCGTCGTGACCCTGCTGCCCTGGCTCTGCGGCTTCGGAGCCCTGGCAGGGGATCGCCTGGCGGAGAGCTTCATCCGACCGGACGCGGAGACGCGTCCGTGGGTGTACTGGTACTGGATCGATGAGCATATCTCGCGAGAAGGCATCACCCGGGACCTGGAGGCGATGGCCCGGGTGGGCATCGGCGAGGCCCTGATCGGGCACGTCTCGCCGGGCCGGGAGCGCGGTCCGGTGCACATGCTGAGCGATCGCTGGTGGGAGATGGTCGAGCACGCGGTGTTCGAGGGGCAACGGCTGGGTGTCGACATCGGGTTCTTCAACAGCCCCGGGTGGAGTCAATCCGGAGGGCCGTGGATCACGGCCGACCAGGCTATGCGCTACGTGGTGCAGACCGAGACGCGCGTGCGCGGCCCAGCGCAGTTGGAAGGGGTCCTGCCCGCGCCGGAGGGCGAATATCGGGACGTGGCGGTGCTGGCCTTTCCGATGCCGGCAGAGCAGGAGGCCCCCATCCTGGTCCGGCAACCACTGCCTGAAACACCAGGCGCTTCCCCCGGTGTCGAGCGCATGTTCGACGGCGACACAAACACCGCGTTCGTCTTTCCGCGGGGAACGGGCACTGATAGGCGTTGGCAGGTGGATCTCGTGCTCGAGGGAGATCGTCCGGTGCAGGGCGTTTCACTGCACCCCGTCGAACATCCCTTTCAGGTGCGGGTGGAATTGCATGTGTCCACCGATGGTCGCCATTATGAACCGCTGCGGCGCATCCACTTCGACCGCCGTCGCACCATGTGGAACCTCGGCCCCATGACCTGGGCGCCCCTGACGCTGGCCTGTCCCGCGACGGCGGCAAGGCATTTCCGCCTGGTGTTCAGCGAACTCGATGCGCCGGGCGATGCCGGCTTTCGAGAGATCGTTTTCACCGGCAGGCCCACTCTCGATTACCTCGTCGAGAAACAGTTGGGGAAGATGTATCCCGAGCCGCTGCCCGGCTGGGATGCGTACCTTTGGCCGCCGCAGGCGGAACCGACTTCGACTCTGGCCCTGGGAGACGTCAGGAACATCACCGGCCTGATGCATGCCGGGGGGCGGTTGCGTTGGGATGTGCCGGAGGGCGAGTGGGTCATCCTGCGGTGCGGCACCTTGCCTACGGGGGCGGTCAACGAGCCTGTGCCTGCGGAAGCCAAAGGGTATGAGGTCGACAAGATGAGCCGGGAGGGCAGTCGCCATCATTTTGCCTCCTACATCGGCGCCTTTCTCGACCGCGTGCCGCCCGAGCGGCGGCGCGCACTCCGGCACGTGGTGATCGACAGCTACGAAGTGGGATCGCAAAACTGGACGCCCGGGCTCGAACGGGTGTTCGTCGAGCGCCTGGGCTACGATCCTGTTCCCTGGCTGCCGGTGCTCAGTGGTCGGGTCATAGGCAGCGCCGATCTATCGAACCGATTTCTCTGGGACCTGCGGCGCCTGGTGGCCGACCTGATCGCTGAGAACTATCTGGCGGCGTTTCGGGAGGCGGTCAATGCCCGGGGGCTGAAGCTCTGGATAGAGAATTACGGTCACTGGGGTTTTCCGGCGGAGTTTCTGCAGTACGGCGGCCAGGCCGACATCGTCTCGGGCGAATTCTGGTACCGCAATCATCTCTGGGACCTGGGCAGCATCGAATTGCGCGGGGCATCCTCGGCGGCGCACACCTATGGCAAGCCGATCACATCCGCCGAGGCGTTCACGGCGGGCTTCAACTTCCGCCAGTCGCCGGCGGCGATGAAGAGCCGGGGCGACTGGGCCTTCACTCAGGGCATCAACCATTTTGTGCTGCACCTCTATATCCATCAGCCCTGGGAAGAGCAGAAGCCGGGAGTGAGCGCCTGGTTCGGCATGAGCTATCAGCGGCACAACACCTGGTTCGAGCAGAGCCGCTCCTGGATCGATTACCTGCGCCGCTGCCACTTCCTGCTGCAACAGGGCAGCCCAACGCCCGACCTGCTCTACTTCATCGGCGAAGACACGCCCAAGATGACCGGCATCCTCGATCCCCCGCTGCCGCCCGGGTATGACTTCGATTTCGTGAACGCCGAGGTCATCCAGAAGCGGCTCTCGGTAAAGGATGGTCTGCTCACTCTCCCGGAAGGCGTGCAGTACCGTCTGCTGGTGTTGCCGCCTCTGGACACAATGCGCCCGGAACTGCTGGCGAAGATCGGCCAATTGGTGCGCGCCGGCGCCGTGGTCGTGGGGCCGCCGCCACGACGCTCGCCCAGCCTCTCGGGGTATCCGTGCGCTGACGCCGAGGTCGAGCGCAGGGCGGACGAGATCTGGGGTCCGTGCGACGGCGTGCAGGCCACCGAGCATCGCCACGGGAAGGGCACGGTCTTTCATGGCGTCGCGCCGGCAGATGTGCTGACGCGGCTGGGCGCCGTCCCCGACGTGGTGTGCGGCGACTCGTTCGTTCTCTGGACACACCGGCGCGGGAAGGGTTTCGACGTGTATTTCATTTCCAACCAATCCGACCAGGCGCGAGAACTGGAAATCGCCTTCCGGGTCGGCGCCAGGATTCCAGAGTTCTGGTGTCCGGTGAGCGGCGATATCCGGCGAATCGTCCGGTTCAAAACCGCGGGCGATTACACGCACGTCACGGTGCCGCTTGGCGGTCATGGCTCCCTGTTTGTGGTGTTTCGCGAACGCAGCCGTGGCGACCAGGTCGTCGATCTGTCTCCGACGCCACCGGGTCTGTCCGACGTCGGTGAAGCGGCGGTCCAGGCCGCCGTGTGCTACGCGAGGGACAACCGCGAGTTTGTTGCCACCCGCGCCCGAATCGCCTGTCAGGTTAGGAGGGCAAACGGGCGCAGCGCGGCGCTCGATTCCGGGCCGGTGCCCGGGCCGCTCGAGGTGGCGGGCAGTTGGACCCTCTGCTTTCCGCCGGGCTGGGACTGTCCGGACCGCATCGTGCTCGAGAGGCTGATGGATTGGCGGGAATCCCCGGTCGAGGGGGTGCGTCATTTCTCCGGGACGGCCCGGTACCGGACCGTGCTGGACATCCCGGAGGAGTACTTGGCCGGCGGCGACCGCTTGTGGTTGGACCTGGGCGCGGTGGCAACGATCGCCGCGGTCAAGGTCAATGGGCAGGCGCTGGGGGTGCTGTGGTGCTCTCCGTACGCGGTGGACATCACCGGCGCGGCGCGTGCCGGCGCGAATGAGCTAGAGATCGAAGTGACCAACCTCTGGTGGAACCGCCTTGTGGGTGATGCGAAATATCCGAATGGATTCCCCGATGGCCGGGGCGGCTTCACGGGGGACGCCCCAAAGACCTTTACGACACACAAGGCATGGGGGCCGCGTGAAGAACTCGAGCCGTCCGGGCTGCTGGGGCCAGTGCGGGTGCATATCGAGCGGCACGTGCAATTGCCCTGAAAAGAGGGCAATGGGGTCGCATCTAAATAATTGACAAATGGAGAGTCGAGGTGTCCGGAAGCGACGGTTTGAAGAAGCGGCTTGAAACCGGGCGGGTATGGGGCATAGTTGCCGGCGTGTCAGACATGGCAGTACCAGCCGCCTACCGGGCAGCCTCATTGGCCGGCCGATGAGTGCCCCTAATGCCCTACGGCGTATCGGTTTGTTTGGAGGATCGTTCAATCCCGTCCACCTCGCCCATCTTGTGGTCGCGGATGCGGCGTTCGAGGAACTGGAACTCGATCGTCTCTTTTTCATCCCGGCGGCGCAGTCGCCTTTCAAGCAGGGCATTGCCCTGGCCCCGGCAGCGCTGCGGCTCCGCATGTTGCGGCTGGCCCTGGCCGGCCAGAGCCACGCGGAGGTGGATGAGCAGGAGATCCGGCGTGGAGGCGTGTCGTACGCCATCGACACCGTGAAGGACTACGCGCGCCGATATCCGATGGCGGAGTTATTCTATTTGATCGGCGCGGACCACGTGGCGCAGTTGTCCAAGTGGCGGGACGCCTCGGGCCTGGCGGGGCTGGTGCAGTTCGCGGTGATTCCGCGTCCCGACGAACCGCCGGTCGCGGCGCCGGCAGCCTTTCGTGTGCGTTGCCTGCGCGGAGTGCCGGTTGGCGTGTCCGCGTCGCAAATCCGCGGCCGGGTGGCGGCCGGACTTTCGATTCGCTGGATTGTTCCGTCGGGTGTTGACGAAGTGATTCGTCAGCACCGGCTTTATCTCTAACGCATGGTAGTCTCTGTTTCTCCTGTCATGGACCCTCGCAAACTCGCCCTGCAATGCCGAAGACTGGCGGACGCCAAGAAAGCCGAGAACATCGTGATCCTGGATGTTCGCAAGTTGTCGAGCGTCACGGACTATTTCGTGATTGCCACCGGCACCAGCGAACCGCATTTACGCGCCCTGATGGCCGAGATCACGGAGAAGCTTCGTGAGGGGTTCGACGTGCGTCCTCACGCGACCGATGGCACGCCCAGGAACAACTGGATAGTTCTCGATTACTTCGATGTCATCGTGCATCTCATGCGGGATGACGTGCGGGAGCACTACGGCCTCGAGAGCCTTTGGGGGGACGCACCGCGCCTGCGGCCGTTGCGGCTTCGGTCGGCTTCAGCCGTCCGCCCGCGCACCGCGCGGGACAGCCGGGCCACCCGCTGACCGTCGTCATCGCTGGCGGCGCTGGCGTCCAGGCGAAGTCGCCGTTGACACGGCGCCGGGACAGTGCGGGATCAGGGAGCGGCTAATCCGCGGACTTGATCGAAGCGGTCAGTGCGGGGGCGGGGTCGATCTGGTCGATCATGGCCTGGAGGGCTTTGAGGAACTCCTCGAGGCCCGAGGCAGGAATGATGATGGTGTCGCGGCGTCCGCCGACATCCTCTGTGATTCGCAGGAACTGCCCCCGGGGATTTTCCTTAAGCGCGAGCAGGAACGTCTTACGCTCGATCTGCAGTCGCTCGCTCCGGAGGGTTTTTTCCTCGCCGTGCGCTTTGGGGCCGGATGCGAGATCGTGCTGGCCCGGTTCTCGCGAACAATCGTGATGCGTCATAGCATCTCCCATCGGGTGGTCTTACCGTTGGATTACAGGCGGTTGTGTCAGCCACGTGCCCGAATTTGTCAAGCGCGGAATTTGTCCGCCCCTCCAAATCCGAACCGCGTCGTCTGTCCGAGTCGGGTGAGGCGCCAGAGATAGTAGATCAAGCCAGCAATGATCAGGAAGTTGACGAAATACGAGGCGCCGTGGATGAGGGCGAAGCGGCTTCTGGCAGACTCCTGCTGCGCGACGGTGGACGTGACCGAGTACATGATCCGGTGCAACTCGTGTGTGTGAGGCAGCACCCAGTAGCTGCCGATCAACGCGACCAGGAAGATGACTGACAACAATCCAAGACACCAACGGTCGACCTGCCGCCCCGAATAGAGATACTCGACCAGAACGTGCAGCAGCGCGATTGCGGCGCACCACTGTTGAAGAAGCAAGTAGCGCTGGACGATCACCTCCGCCGTGCGCCGCGCGAAGCGTTCCTCGAGGAAACTGAGCATCTCGGCCGAGAAGAACGCCGGTCCAGCCGCCACGGTGAAAAAGACCGCCGCACCCAACCACACCGTGATGTTGATAATGCCAACGAATCGGATGAATGGCTGCACGGTGGCATCATAACTCGAGTCCCGCTCCCATGCCAAGTCGCGAATCCTCGGTTCTTATTCTGACCCGGCGCTCGCCTGCTGAGGCGGTTTCACCCTCAAGGGTGACGACTCAGGGCGAAGGTTGCGTTCGTCGGTCCGCCCCGATAGTGTCTTGCCTGTGATCGCCCCGATGCCATTTCGACACCTGATATCACGGCTTATGAATCCGATTGCTCTGAGGCGCGCCTCCCTGGGGTTAGGCTGGCTTGCGCTCTCGGGCGCGGCGGCGCTTTGCGGCGATCGTCTCTCGCTTGAAGGCGCCTGGCGGTTGCAGTTGGACCGTGCGGACGTCGGGATAGCCGAGCATTGGTTCGAGCGGAGGCTTTCCGACACCGTGCGTTTGCCCGGTTCATTGCCGGGACAAGGCATCGGGGATCCTGTCACGGTGGACACGCGGTGGACCGGCGGGATTGTGGATCGATCCTATTTCACCGCGCCCGAATTCGCGCCTTACCGTGAGCCGGGCCATGTCAAGGTGCCGTTCTGGTTGCAGCCTGAGACCTACTATGCGGGAGTGGCCTGGTACCAGCGCGACATCGAGATTCCTCGGGCGTGGGCGGGGCGACGGATCGTGTTGCGCCTCGAGCGCCCGCATTGGGAGACGCGCGTATGGATCGGAGATCGCCTCATTGGGACCAACGACAGTCTTTCAACACCTCACCTCTATGACTTGGGCTGCGTCGATTCCGGGCGCCACCAGATCACCGTGCGGGTCGACAATCGGATGGTCGTCGACATCGGCGAGAACTCGCACAGCATCAGCGACCATACCCAGGGGAACTGGAACGGAATCGTCGGAGCCATCCGGCTCGAATCGACGCCGCGCGTGTGGCTCGATGACGTCCAATTCCATCCCAACGCGGCGCGAAGCTCGGTCCGCGTCAAAGGCCGGATCGGCAATTGCTCCGGCGCTCCGGGCGCCAGCGCATTGAAGCTGAGCTTTCGTCCGATCCGACGAGGGCGTCCGATCGCGGGTCAACCCGCCCGAAGCGTCCAGAGCGAAGTCCGTTGGGGAGTCGATGGCGGTTCGTTCGAGACCGATGTGGCGCTGGGTGCCGACGCTCCGTTGTGGGACGAATTCGACCCGGTTTTGTATACGGTGACCGTGGACCTGGAGACGCCAGCCCACCGCGTGTCCGGACGGTTCGGGCTGCGAGATTTTGGCGTGGACGGCACGCAGTTCACCGTCAACGGGCGCAAGACGTTTTTGCGCGGCACGCTCGAGTGCGCCATCTTTCCGAAAACGGGCCACACGCCGACCGATCGTGAGACGTGGCGGCGGGTGATGCGGGCGGCCAAGGCGCATGGCCTCAACAACCTGCGCTTCCACTCGCACTGTCCGCCCGAGGCGGCGTTCGCGGCGGCGGACGAAGAGGGCGTCTATCTTCATGTCGAGTGCGGCACCTGGGCAAATCAATCCACGACACTGGGGGACGGCAAGCCGGTCGATGCCTGGGTGTACCGCGAAGCCGAACGGATTCTGAGCGCCTATGGGAATCACCCGTCGTTTGTTATGTTGCTTTATGGGAACGAACCTGGGGGCGATCGGCACGCGGCGTATCTCAAGGCGTGGGTTGAGCATTTCAGGGACCGGGACGAGCGCCGGCTCTACTCGAGCGGAGCGGGTTGGCCGCAGATTCCCGAAAACCAATTCCATGTGGTTCCGGACCCGCGCATCCAGGCCTGGGGCGGCGGCATGCAATCGCGGATCAATGCGCGTCCTCCGGAAACGGTCACCGACTACCGCGACTTCATCCGGGCGCGTCCCGTCCCGGTCATCAGCCATGAGATCGGCCAGTGGTGCGTCTATCCCAACTTCGCCGAGATACCGAAATACACAGGCTACCTGAAAGCGCGCAACTTCGAGATCTTCCGCGACTCGCTCGAGAGGGGCGGAATGCTCGACCAGGCTGAGGCGTTCCTGTTCGCGTCGGGCAGACTCCAGACGCTCTGTTACAAGGAGGACATCGAGTCGGCTCTGCGCACGCCCGGGATGGGCGGCTTTCAACTGCTCGATTTGCATGATTTCCCCGGGCAGGGCACGGCGCTGGTCGGCGTGCTCGATCCGTTCTGGGAGTCCAAGGGCTACGTGACGGCGGACGAGTACCGCCGGTTCTGCAATTCGACCGTGCCGTTGGCGCGGCTCGCCAAGCGCGTCTTCACGACGGACGAGGAGTTGGTGGCCGGTTTGGAAGTCGCCCATTACGGTCCCCGCCCGATCGAAGGCGCGACTCTGGTCTGGCGGCTGGTCGATGACAAGGGCCGCGCGCTGGCCGAATCGACTTCGAGTTGCCCCGAGATTCCGCTGGGCAGCGCCACGCCTCTTGGGAGTGTCCGCGTGCCACTCGAGTCGATGCCCGCCCCGGCGCGCACCAAGCTCGTTGTCTCGATCGAAGCGCGCGGGGATCAGGCGGCGGCCCGCCGTGCCGCAGCTTCTTTCCGCGGAGTTCGATTCGAGAACGACTGGGACATCTGGGTCTACCCGCCGGCCGTGTCGACCGCGCTGCCGGCGGATGTCACGGTCACGGAGACGCTCGACGAGAATGCCAAGGTCGTCTTGGGTCGCGGGGGCAAGGTGCTGCTCGTCGTGCCTCCAAGCCGGGTGCGGCCCGATCCGAAGCGCGGACGCATCGCGCTCGGGTTTTCGAGCATTTTCTGGAATACGGCATGGACGGGGCGCCAACCGCCTCACACTCTGGGCATTCTGTGCAATTCGCGCCATCCCGCTTTCGCCGATTTTCCCACCGATGGTTACAGTAACTGGCAGTGGTGGTATCTCGTCAGCCGGGCCGGCGCGATGATCCTCGACGACCTTCCGTCGGACCTGCGCCCGACCGTTCAGGTCATCGATGATTGGTTCACCAATCGCCGGCTCGGCCTGGTTTTTGAAGCCAGGGTTGGCTCGGGCAGGCTGCTGGTCTCGAGCATCGACCTCCGTTGCGACCTTGAATCCAACCCAGTGGCCCGCCAACTCCGGCACAGTCTGTTGAACTACATGGCCAGTCAGGCCTTTCGCCCGAAGGTCGAGTGCTCGATCGCGCAGATTGAAGGGCTCATGGCGCCCGAGTCGCTCATGCAGAAACTCGGCGCCAAGGTGCATCGAGCGGACAGCGCCCACACCGGCCACGACGCCGCCCTCGCTCTGGATGGCGATCCCCGGACCATGTGGCACACGCCCTGGGGCGAAGGCGCCCCGGGATTTCCGCACGAGATTCAAATCGTCTTCGAACGGGCCGTGCGGTTGGGAGGGATTCGTCTGACGCCGCGCCTCGATGGCAACCCGAATGGGACCATCAAGGACTACGCCGTCTACGTCAGCCCCGATGGGCAGAACTGGAGCGAACCGGTCGCGCGCGGGACGCTTGCGCCGGGCGATGCGGTGCAGGCGATCGAGATCGCGCCAACGCCGCCAGTGCGGTTTGTGCGCCTGGTGGCGCTCAGCGGCCACGCGCGCGGTCCGTGGGCCTCGCTGGCCGAGTTCGATGTGTGGCTGGCTGTGCCGGAGGGAGAGAACGGCGATGAGTGATGACCCGCGACCGATGAACTCGCCGGGTGCACCCCGGTGTTGCGCCAGGGTTCTCCCGCCCCGGCGCTTTGAACCTGGTCACAATCAGAGTGCCGCGTTTTGGCTTTCCACGCTGCGCTGCCGGGCGCATGATTGCGCCGTCACGCCATGAAAACGTCTGTTCTTGTTCTGATTGGGGCCTTGCTTACGTTCGACGCTCTCGCCGCCGAGCCGACCCGGGGCGTCCGCCTGTTCGACGGGCGCACCCTTGACGGATGGGAGGGGGACACCAACACGACATGGCGGGTTGTCGAGGGTGCATTGGTGGGCGGCTCGCTGAAAGCGCCCGTGCCGCGCAACGAGTTTCTGTGCACCGCGCGCGCTTACACGAACTTCGTGCTGAAGGTGAAGTTCAAGATTCTTGGGCCCGGCGCCAATGCCGGCATCCAGGTCCGCTCGCGCAGGATTCCGGACCACCACGAGATGATCGGTTATCAGGCCGATCTGGGCGATCCGGAGTGGTGGGGCTGTCTCTACGATGAATCGCGTCGGAACAAAGTGCTGGCCAAGGCGGACAAGGAGCGGGTGGATAAAGTGCTCAAGCGCGGCGACTGGAACGAGTACGTCATTCGCTGCGAGGGTCGGCGGGTTCAACTCTGGATCAACGGATTGCAGACCGTCGACTACACGGAAACCGATCAGAGCATCGAGCAAGCGGGTCTGATCGGTCTCCAGATTCACGGCGGCCCGCCGAGCGAGGCCTGGTACAAGGACATCCTCTTGGAGTATCTGGATTAGAGTCCGAATGCCTTCTGCATCTGCTCGCGCACTTGCGTCAGGCGCTTGACGTCGCCGCCGCCCACTTCCGCGGTCGCCCAGCCGCAGTAGCCGATGTCTTCGAGCGCCTTGCGGACCTGATCCCACGGGAGGTCGTCATCGGGCGCGGTGATATCGACGAATTTGTTGCGCGTCCGGCTGAATCCTTTCACGTCCAGTTTGACGCACCGGTGGCCGAAGGCGCGAATCCAGTCCGCCGGCTGGGCGTATTTCCAATGATTGCCGATGTCGAAGTACATGCCGATCCACGGGCTTCGGAGGGTGTCGACGAACTTGATGAACTGGTCTGGGCTTTGATCCGGCGGCCCGTCGTGTTGATAGAACATCTGGTTCCACACGTTCTCGATCAGGATCGGCTGTCCGAGCGATGCGGCAAGCGGAAGCAATTGCTTCAGTTCCTGGCGGCAGCGCTCCTCGATGACTTCCGCCGGGCCGTCGTCGCCCTTGCCGAGCACGATAAGCACGCCGCTGCCGCCGGCCGCGTGCGACACGCGCAGGCAATGCTCGATGTTGGCCCGGCTGCGAGCGCGGTCCTCCGCGCTGGCGCTGGTCAAGCGCTTCTCCCAATGGGCGTGATTGATCGCATTGTGGACGAAGACCCCCGATTGCCGCACCGCGTCGCGCGCCTGTTCGGGCGTGTACTCGCCGGCCTGATCGAAATCAACGCCGTCGAAGCCCGCCTCCGCGGCCATCCGCAGGCGCTCGACCACCGTGAGCTTCCGGCCCGCGGCCTCGGACGCAATCATCCCCAGTTTGCACGCGAGCAACAGCCGTTTGCCCGGGGGCGGCGTGACGATCCGTCCACTCTCGCTCTCCGCCCCGCGCGTGGCGGGCGCGGCTCCGGCGGCCGCGAGAGCGACCGACGCGGCTCCGGCGGTGAGGAAACTGCGGCGATTCAGTGCAGGTGACGGTTTATTCATGGATGACCTCCGGGACTTAGGGTTCGAGGGTTCGAGGGCGATTTCAAGCCGCATGATGTTGTGGTGCAGAACACGGTGCGATTCTTGCCCGGATTGCTGCCGCGATGCAATGGCGAAAGGTGGTGGTATGCGCGAATCGGCTGTTGCCTCCATTCGTGAGGAAATGGTTTCATCCGTCCAACAATGCACATGAATGCAATGACGTCAGCGAGCGCTACTGGCAGAACGACGAACAGGATAAGGACATCCAATGGTGGCGAGCCAAAGGGAGTGACACGTTCGGTCCGGTCGGCCCCTGGATCGTCACCGGACTGGATTGGAGCAACCTCGAGTTGCGCGTGCGCGTCAACGGCGAAGTGAAGCAACAGGACCGGACCAGCCGACTCATTCACGACGCGGCCGGCATCGTGAGCATGATCAGCCGGTACGTCACGCTTCAGCCCGGCGATCTCATTTTCACCGGGACGCCCGGGGCCACCTCGGCGCTCAAGCCGGGCGACGTTGTTGAAGTGGAAATCGAGGGGATTGGCGTGTTGCGGAACTCCGTCGAGTGACAGCAGGGTTGCATCGAACACTGCGATGCGCTCCTCCTGCCTTGGTCGATGCCGTTCGGAGGGTCAGTGCTCTGGTTGCGTCGACTCGCTTTTCGCTTTTCAGCGTCGAGGCGCCAAGCTATTCTGACCCGGTCAAAGTGAGCACACGCGCCCACAGCTTGTCCAATCGACCCGCCCGGTCCCTGGAGTCAACGGCGACACTGGTGTCACTGCTGATGAGTCCAATGAGACCGAGGCCCTGACGCCTTCACACGAATGAATGCCCTGTTTTCTCTCGCTGTTCTCAGCACCACGACCCCGGCCTGTTTGCTGCCTGGGCGGTTGGATTCACGACACAGACCAATCACCCTGTCCAACTCCCATCCGACCTGCCTGCCGAAGCCTGGGCGCAGGCAGATGGGAGAGGGGGGTCCGCTATGCGGGGCAGGTGAGGGTGGCGATGGGGTGCATCCGGGTGATCCCTCAGTAAGGCGTGGCGCTCGGACGCGCTTTGTCTTTAAGGCGCAGCAGGCACTTGGACTCCTGTTGGTGACCGGTATTCTAAGTGCCGCGCATGGCGCTTCGAGCGACACCCAGTTCTTGCGACTGCCGGTCAAAGAATACCGCGACAAGATGAAAGGCGGCTGGATCGGCCAGATTGTCGGCGTGTCGTGGGGTGGCCCCACCGAGTTCAAGTGGCAGGACAAGATCATTCCCGCCGATCAAATGCCGGCATGGCGTCCGTCGATGATCAACGACGCGTTTGACCAGGACGATCTCTACGTCGAGATGACGTTCCTGCGTTCGCTCGAGGAATACGGGATCGACGTTTCCATACGGCAGGCGGGGATCGACTTCGCCAACAGCGGGTATCCGCTCTGGTGCGCCAACAATGCCGGGCGCACGAATCTGCGCCGGGGCATCGCCCCTCCCGATTCGAGCCATCCGCAATTCAACAAGTGTCCAAACGACATCGATTATCAGATCGAGGCGGATTATTCGGGGCTGATCGCGCCGGGCATGCCTCAGGTTGCCATCGATTTGGGCGAGAAGTTCGGACGGCTGATGAACTACGGGGACGGCGTGTACGCCGGCCAGTTCATGGGCGCCCTTTATGCCGCGGCGTTCTTCGAGTCCGATCCGGTCAAGCTCGCCCAGACAGCGCTCGCCGCGATTCCGGCGCAGAGCCAATACGCGGAGATGGTGCGGGACATGATTGCGTGGTACCAGGCCGACCCGAACGATTGGGAGAAGACCTGGTGGCTGTGCCAGAAGAAATACCGCGAGGACAAGGAGTATCAGAAGGCATCGAATGGCGGCATCGACTGCAAAATCAACGGCGCCTACGTCCTGATGGGCCTTCTCTTTGGCCGACGCGATTTGGACCAGACGATCCTCATCTCGACTCGAAGCGGCATGGACTCGGACTGTAATCCGTCGAGTTCGGCGGGTGTCCTGTTCACCACCATCGGCTTCTCGAAGCTGCCGCCGCGTTTCAATACGGGGCTGGACGAGACGCGCGAGTTCAGCCACACGGCGTACAATTTCCCGCGGCTCATCGATGTGTGCGAGAAACTGGCGCGCCAGTTCCTCGTGCGCTACGGCGGTCGGATCGAGAAGGACGGCGCCGGCGAGGATGTCTTTGTCATCCCGGTGCGCGCGCCCAAGCCGAGCGCGCTTGAATTGAGCTGGGCGCCGGGGCCGATCGCCAACAGCCGGTTCACTCCGGAGGAGATGGCGAAGATCACGGCTTCAAACACGCCCAAACGCGCGATCGAGGCGGTCGAGAAGCTCTTTCCGGGATGGAAGCTGACCGATTGCGGCCAGGACATGGATCCCGGCCTGCGCGCCGAATGGCAGGGTCGAAAGAACGTGGTTGCGACGCATCCGCTCGATCGGGAGACCGGCTGCAAACTCACGCGCACGATCGACGTGCCGGCGGGCCGCACGACCCGGCTGCACCTGGTGGTTGGTCACGATCCGCAGGGCGACTTCGATCTGATCGTGCGGGCTGCCGGCGAGGAGTTGGTGCGCAAGGCGGTGAGCCCGGCGACCTGCACCCAGGGGCATTGGCTTGTCCAGGACGTGGACTTGAGTCGGTTTGCGGGTCGGAAGGTCGAGATCGAGTTGATCAACCAGCCCAGCGGATGGGCCTATGAGGCTGCCTATTGGGCCGAGATCACGGTGAAGGATTAGCAAGGCTCCGCTCAGACTGACGCGGCACGTCGTCGTTCAGGACCGACAGAATGCCCCTGGATTCCTTTCCGGGCGCGGTTTTGTTTCTCTCACTAATCAGTCTCCCGCCACGCAGAACAGGTGGCGGTCGCCACGGAGCAACAGGCGATTGGCCACGGGCACGGGCGAGGCCACGATGCGTTCGCCCATTGGGTTTGCGCCCAACAACTCGAAGCGTTCTTCCACCCGGACGGCGAAAACCATGCCATCCTCACGGGCGGCATAGAGAATCCCGTTGGCGATCGTCGGCGACGCGTAGTAGGGGGACTTGTCTTCGGGCAAAGCGTCGCTCCAAACCGTCTGGCCCGTGGCGGGGTCCAGGCACACGACACTGCCCCGATGGCGCAAGAGGTAGATTCGGTCTTTGTAGACTGCCGGGCTGCTGACAAAGACGCCGAGGTCTTTGCGTTTCCAGAGGCGATGGGTGGCTGTCACGTCGCCTTCACCGCCGAGCTTGATGCCATGCACGCGCGATTGCCCGTTCCGATCATCGCGCCCGACCGGGACGACCGCCAGGTCCCCCACAATCACCGGTGTGGCGATCGCGGGCCAATAGCCGGTGGCGTCCGGATTGAAGCCGCCGCAGGACCAGAGTGTCTTGCCGTTGGCGGCATCGTGGGCGGTCAGGTGATCGGCGCCCCAGACAAGGAGGGCTGGTTTGCCGGCGTGCTGGTGCGGCACGGGCGTGTTGTAGGCGTTGTTGTTCTCGACGGGCGTCTCAAAATTCCGGCTTTGCCGCCACCGCAGTTCCCCGGTGGCCTTGTCGAAGCCGGCGAGCCACGAGTCGCCCCCGTGCATGCGGACCATGACCACTTCCTTGTCCGTGATCACCGGTGAGGAGCCCTGGTCCCAGAAGAGTTGGTCTTGACCGAACTGTTCGACGAGGTTGAGTATCCAGCGCACGGTCCCATCCAACTCGAGGGCTGCGAAGGTGCCGCTCCGGTAGTAGACGAAGAGTCCCTTCCCATCCGTCACCGGCGAGGCATTGGCGCTGGATCCCAACGTCCGGTGCTTCGGGCGGCTCTCGGTGCCGAGCTTGGTCTGCCACAACGCTGTGCCGTCCAAGTCGAACGCCAGCAGTGTGTCTTGTCCATCGGCGGGCGCCGTCACGTAGATGCGGCGATCAAGCGCAATGGGCGTCGAGCTGCCTTTGCCCGGCAACACCGCTTTCCAGAGAACATTGGTCGCGTCCCACCGGGTGGGATACTTCCCTGTTGCTGTGCTGCCATTGGCGTCTGGTCCGCGCCAGTTTGGCCAATCGAGCGAGCTGGCTCTCTGTCCTGGCGCGACGGCGAGCCCGACGAGGGCCGCCAAAAGAGCCGGCAACCGACCGCCACTCGCTGTGCGCATTACCTCTGGTGTCATTTCGTGCATTGTCTGTAAAACGGCGGCAAACATAGTCCGTCTGGTCCCATCCGCCAAACGAAAAGGCGGTGCCGTCTTGGTCGCGCAGCGCCAATTCATGAAGTCGAGAAGGTCGGACTGGGGACGGCTAGTCCCCCGGCATGTCAAGTGCATACGGCATGTGTCGGCGCTCCGCCTATGAATTGGCCCTGTTGGTAGCGAGCCCATACGCCAATTCCGTGTCCGTAGTGGGCGACACCCGATTCCAGCTCACGGCGCGGCAAATGAGTTGGACGGTGCTGACTTTGTTTGTGGGCATTCGCCAGCGCCGCCGGTCCGGCATCGAGCACGTCGACACGCCGTCCCGCGGATTCGGCCGCTTTCAGCCATCGCTCGGCCGTGGCGGACTTGATCGCGGTGAGAAGGGTGTTGGCCACGCAGGTTCCCCGCGGTTCGAGCGTTTGGTGATCCCAGCTCAGGGCATCGAGGGGGATCGGGAAATGCTCCCGGATCTCGAATTCCAGGACTTTGCGAAGCCGTGTCTGATCCATCGCTAATTCATGAATAGTCACCTCAGCGAATGCACCTGGATCGGCGCGGACTCCCACCGGAGGGGCGACGGCCTCGCCGCCCGCAAGCAAAGTCCGCGATGTGGGGCGCGGTCGATCGCGATTGAAGCGCGAGCGCCGGGCGGATAGTCTGGCGCAGGAACTGGAGACGAGCCATGCAATCCAAAGCTGAAGTGCTGAACCGGATCAAGTCGACGGGAGTCGTTGCGGTGATTCGGGCGGAGCGTCCGGACGATCTGATCGACGTGTCGCGCGCGTTGGTTCAAGGCGGCGTCTGTTGCGTCGAAATCACCCTCACCGTGCCGGGCGCAATTCGAGTCATCGAAAAGGCGTCATCGGCGCTCGGAGATGACGTGGCGATCGGGGTCGGGACCGTTCTCGATGCCGAGACGGCGCGCGCGGCGATTCTCGCCGGGGCGGGGTTTGTGGTGTCGCCGGCGTTCCGACCGGCCGTGGTGGGAGTCTGCCGGCGTTATTCGATTGCGTGCATGCCCGGAGCGATGACTCCGACGGAAATCCTGGCTGCCTGGGAGGCGGGTGCGGACGTGGTCAAGGTCTTCCCGGCGGGTGTGGGCGGAGCGCAGTATTTCAAGGACATCAAGGGGCCGTTCCCGGAGATCGAGTTGATGCCCACGGGGGCAGTCACTCTCGAGACGGCGCCCCAGTTCATCAAGGCAGGGGCGTGTGCCGTGGGAGTCGGGGGTGAGTTGGCCGGAAAAGCCGTCATTGCTGCCCGGGATTTCGAACGAATGAGCAGGACCGCCCGTGCGTTCATCGAGGCGGTGCGCAAGGCGCGCGGGATAGAAGGCCAATGAGGCGTGTCTCAGACACCAGTCCAGCAGCACGGTGCTTTCGAAGACAATACCGGGCGGGTCGTTGACGTACACCAGCGCATCGCAGTTCGGCATCGGCCTGCGCCGGACCTATGCCCGACGCGTTGACGTCGGCTTCGGCGGATTGACCCTGCAACTCCGGAAGCTCTGCACCGGTGTGGGCCCCGTACTCTCACGGGGCTCACAGGGCACACACAGTGCATCTGGAGGTGTCGGTGGAAACCGGAGCATGCGCCGCGTGGGGCCTGCCTGCCGCGCCTGCCTGAGCCGTGCCCGAGACGGCAGACAGGCCGCTACGCTTTGCGGGGCAGGCAGGGCACGCGGCCTACAGCGGGAGTCTCCATCCGTTGCAAGCCCCGTGCCTGCACCGGGCGACAGAATACCGACAACTGTCAGATGCTCCGGGGCGCTCGGAATGTCCGGGTTTTGCTTGACTCGCGGGATTGCGGCGTGTTTGGTTTCGCCCGAAAACTCATTGTGAATCGTGCTGTGCCATTGCGCGGGCCGCTGTCTGATCCGGGGTCCTCTTCCAACGCCCAGATTCGTCACGTTTCTCGGTGTGGAAGTGTGCATGTCACCTAATAATGAGAAGCGGGCTGCAATCATGGGTGCCGGTGGCATTTCTCGCGTCCGCGGCTGTCTTGGTCTTTGATCCGCTGCCCCCGCGCGTGCCGATCAGCCCTCCCACACCTGTGCCGTCCTGGGCGACGGATGCGACCCCTGTGCGTCAGCCCGCGATGCGTCCGGTCTATTCGTTGGCCAGCTACACGTACGAGTGCATGGAGTGCCATCGGATCATTCCGTCGCCGGAGGAGACGCTGCGTCCCTTGACTCAACACACGGAGATCGAGTTCAATCACGGCATCAACACGCGCTGTTTCAACTGCCACCATCGCAAGAATCGCAACGCTTTTGTGGACGATTTTGGCGCGGAGATTGCCTGGGAACAGCCCCAGCTTCTTTGCGCGAAGTGTCACGGACCTGTCTACCGCGACTGGCAGGCCGGATCGCACGGGCGCAGCAACGGGTATTGGGACACCGCTCGGGGGGAGCAGGTGCGTCTGCGGTGCATCCAGTGTCACGATCCCCATGCGCCGCCTTTTGGCTCGATGGCGCCCGCGCCGGGTCCGAACACGCTCCGCATGGGCGTGCCGGCGCCGCCCGCGCATAGCGGCAAGCGAGACCCGTTGCGGGTTTACTCCGGCGCGGAAGGGGCGGGCAATTCTCACTGATCATGGCCCAAGCCGACACACCCCGCCGACCGAATCCCGCCTCTGCGGGAGCCGGGGCGGTGTCGCGTCGGGGGTTCCTGGGCAAGAGCGCGGCGGCGGCTGCCGGCTTGGCGGCGCTTGCCGCAGCGATGTCGCCGCTGCGGCATCTGAAGGAGGGCGATCTGCCGTCGGTCGAGGACTTTCTCCAGAAGCATTACAAGGAGATGACGGCTGCCCAGAAGGCGCGGGCCCTCGAACGGATTCGAGAGCGGGTGCGCGCGCGGCATCGGGTCGAGGCTGTAGTCACGGATCCGCCGCCTATGGACGGAGTCGAATACGTGTACGGCCTGAACATCAGCCGGTGCATCGGCTGTCGGAAGTGCGTGCATGCGTGTGTGGCCGAGAACAACCAGTCGCGCGCGCCCGAACTCCAGTACATCCGGGTGCTCGAGATGGAGAAGGGGAGCATCGATGTCGAGACGGCCAATCACCATTACACTCCGCCCTTGGTCCCGCGTCCGGACAAGTGGTACATGCCCGTCCAATGTCATCAGTGCGCCAATCCGCCCTGTGTGAAGGTGTGTCCGGTCGAGGCGACGTGGCAGGAGCCGGACGGCATCACGGTGATCGACTACGACTGGTGCATCGGGTGCCGGTATTGTGAAGCGGCGTGTCCCTACTGGGCGCGGCGGTTCAACTTCGCGGAGCCGCTGATTCCCGGGGACGCGATCAACCCGAAGATTTCCTACTTGTCGAATCGTCCGCGGGAGAAGGGTGTGATGGAGAAATGCACCTTCTGTCTACACCGGACGCGGGTCGGGCGCCTGCCGGCCTGTCTCGAGGTCTGCCCGACCGGGTCGCGCAAGTTCGGTAACGTGCTCGATCCGAACAGCGAGGTGCATTACATCCTGAAGCACAAGCGTGTCTTCGTGCTGAAGGCCGATGTGGGCACCCTGCCCAGGTTCTTTTACTACTTCGACGAGCGGGGCAGCCGCTATCACGATCCGATCGAGCCCGGCCCGGTGCATGCAACGGGGGAGGGGGCATGAAACGGTACCTGACGTTTCTCTGGGATTGTTTCCGACTGAGCTTTGTCGGCGACTGGCGCTACCACGCGTGGATGACGGCGCTGACCCTTGTGGCGCTGGGCGGGGTGTACGCGTATTGCCATCAGTTTGTGCATGGTCTCGCGGTCTCGGGCATGACGGATCAGGTGTCGTGGGGGATGTACATCGCGAACTTCACCTACCTGGTCGGCCTGGCGGCGGCAGCAGCCATGCTCGTTATCCCGGTCTATGTCTACCGCAACCTGCACCTGCACGACGTGGTCATCTTCGGCGAGTTGCTGGCCGTGTCGGTCATCGTGATGTGCCTGTTGTTCGTGATGGTGGATCTGGGCCGTCCGGATCGTTTCCATCACCTCCTACTGCGGTTCAACTTTCCGATATCGATGCTCACCTGGGACGTGATTGCGCTCAATGGTTATCTGCTGTTGAACCTGCACATTTGCGGATATCTGATTTACTGCGCGTACTGCGGCCGCGAGCCGTCGAAGAAGTTCTACATCCCATTCGTGTTCATTGCGATCGCCTGGGCCATCAGCATCCACACCGTCACGGCTTTCCTGTATGTGGGGCTGGGAGGCCGCCCGTTCTGGAACTCGGCGATTATCGCGCCGCGATTTCTCGCCAGCGCGTTCGCGGCCGGACCGGCGTTCATCATCCTGACGCTCCAGATCGTCCGGCACTTCACCTCGCACAAGGTGAGCAACGACGCGCTGTTCACCCTGCGACGGATCGTGCAGGTGGCGTTGATCATCAATTTGTTCCTGCTGCTGTGCGAGCTGTTCACCGAGTTTTACGCGGACACCCATCATATTGCCTCCGCCCAGTACCTCTTCCTGGGCCTGCACGGATACAACGCCCTGGTTCCCTGGATTTGGACGGCCATCGCCATGAACGTGGCGGCGACAACCCTGTTCATGCTGCCCTTGTCTCGGGCGCTCAAGACCCTCAATATCGCCTGCGTGCTGGCCATCGTCGGAATCTGGATCGAGAAGGGGATGGGGCTGATTGTCCCCGCATTCATTCCGTCGCCGCTCGGCGAGATCGTCGAGTACAGCCCCACGCTGCATGAGACCATGATCTGCCTGGGCATTTGGGCTTTCGGTCTGCTGGTCTATACCATTCTGGTTCGCGTGTCCGTCCCGGTCCTTGCGGGACAGGTCACGTATGCGCATCATTGGAGCCGCCCACGTCAAGAACCTGCGGCGCCGGTTGCGGCGCCCGTCCCGGAGAACACTTGAACATCATGAATACGAACCATGTCCGAATTCTGATCGGCCTGCTGATCGTTGCGACTGCCGTTGCGGCAGCGCCCCTGGCGCACGGACAGGCCTGGGGATTGCCTGCGCTGTCGAAGGAGACCCAGGCGTGCATCGAGTGCCACCGGCAGGACAACGGCGGCATTTACCAGCAATGGGGTGCCAGCAAGCATTACCGCGCCAACGTCGGCTGCTTCGAATGCCACATGGCCGCCGAGAACGATCCCGACGGCTATGCGCACGAAGGCCAGCGCATAGCCACCATCGTGTCGCCCAAGGACTGCGCGCGCTGCCACAGCGCCGAGACGGAGGAATTCGCCCAATCCCATCACTCGAAAGGCGCCCGCATCCTGGGGTCGCTCGACAACACGCTGGCCGAGGTGGTCGAAGGCAATCGCGGGATGAGGACGACAGCGTATCCGGAGGGCGTCAGTGCCGCGGCGGTCAACGGGTGTTGGCAGTGCCACGGGAGCGAGGTCAAGGTGCTGGCCAACGGCAAGCTCGATGCCACCACATGGCCCAACACCGGCATCGGACGCATCAACCCGGACGGCTCCGAGGGTTCGTGCTCCGCGTGTCACAGCCGACACTCGTTTTCGGCCGAGCAGGCGCGGAACCCGGACAACTGCGGCAAGTGCCACATGGGACCCGATCATCCCCAAATGGAAATCTACAACGAATCCAAACACGGCATCGCCTTCCGCGCATTCAAGGACAAGTTGAACCTCGATTCCGCAAAATGGATCGTCGGCGAGGACTACAATCGCGCGCCCACGTGCGCCACCTGCCACATGAGCGCCACCCCGGGTCGCGCGGCTGCGGCGAATCGGCCGGCCTTGCCGGCGCTGCCCGTGTCTCATGACGTCGGCATGCGAATCAGTTGGAACAACCGTCCGGAGATGTCGATCCGTCCTGAAGTGAGCGACCGCAAGATGGGGTTGCCGGGCGCGGAGGTGAACTGGGAGACGCGCCGCAACACCATGAAGAACGTCTGCAGTAACTGCCACGAGGATCAATGGGTCAACAACTTCTATGTCCAGTACGACAGCCTGATCGATCTCTATCACCAGAAGTTTGCCGAGCCGGGCCTGGAACTCTACGAACTGGCCAAGCCACTCATGATTCCCGTCCAGTTCGCCAACAAGCTGGATTGGACCTGGTACGAGCTGTGGCACCACGAGGGCCGCCGCGCCCGGCACGGGGCGTCCATGATGGGTCCCGATTACACCCATTGGCACGGCACGTACGAGGTCGCCAAGCATTTCTACGGCAAGATGCTGCCCGAACTCGAGGAATTGATCCAGAAAGGCCGCGCGTCCGGAGACCAGAAGAAGATCGAGGCTGCCGACGCGCTGGCCAAGAAGATCGAAAGCGTGCTCAACACGGCCAATCACAGTTGGTACATCGACAAGATGGATCCAGCCGAGAAGGCCGAGCGCGAACGGCGTCAGCAAGAGTTCCAGAAGCGCTACGCCAAGTAGCGGCGCGCGGTCCTACACCAGGCCGATCCCGCGGGCGGTGTTGAATCCAGTGCGGGGGGCAGCCGGGCGTTGTCAATTCGCAACCGGCTCAGCCAACAGGCGGCAAACGTCAGGGAAACCACGCCTGCGGCGCGCTCTTCAAACTGCATCAGCGAATCGAGGGAGTGGCGGCAGGCATGACGTTTCTACCCGTTGTCGAGCGCGAGTTGCGCGTCGCGTCCCGCCGGCCCGGCACCTACTGGGGACGGGCGGTGGCGGCGTTGGTGGCGATTGTGCTGGGTGCTAATACGTTTGCCTTGAGCGGCGGGATGCCTTCGGTCCGGGTTGGCGGCCTCCTGTTCGGCACGTTCGCATGGTTGGCGTTTTTCTGGTGCGTGTTCACTGGCGCGCGGCACACCGCGGCATGCATCAGCGCGGAGCGGCGCGAGGGCACGCTCGGCCTGTTGTTTCTGACTGACCTCAGGGGCTACGACATCGTCCTGGGCAAACTGACCGCCAGCTCGATCGCGGCGTTCCAGGGATTGCTGGCCTTTCTCCCCGTGATTGCAGTTCCTCTGCTCTTGGGCGGTGTGCTGCCGGCCCAATACGCTCGGGTTGCCGCCGCGCTCGTGGCGACTGTGTTCTACTCGCTGGCGTTGGGCATGTTTGTGTCAACATGGTGCACGAACGACCGTCGCGCGACGACTCTGACAGGGCTTCTTCTGGCGACAGTGACGGCGGGCCCGTGGATCGCTGCGAGCGTCTGGACCATCCCCCAGATGGGGGCCAGCCCGCCCGACTTACTTCTTTTGCTGAGTCCGGCCTATGTCCACCTGCTGAGCGTGCATGGCAGCTTCTCCGGAAGCGGCTGGGGCAATTACGGACTGGCGCTTGGCATCCTGATTGCCGAGGGAATTGCGCTGCTGGCGTTGACCAGCTCGCTGCTGCCGCGCCTGTGCCACGACCGCGGCGCCTCGGCCCGAGCCGTGCGCTGGCGGGCTTGCTGGCGCAGGTGTTGCGAAAGACCGCTCGGGGCGCGCTCTCGTCACCGGACCCAGTTGCTCGAAGTGAATCCGTTTCTCTGGCTTGCGGCGCGGGGACGGGGCGGACCGGCGTCCGTCTGGCTGTTCCTGGCGATAACCTGTCTCGCGTTTGTGTGCGTTTGGGTCTTCTCGACGGAGATGTGGTTGGAAGGGGAAGTGGCCCTCTCTTTCATCCTGTCGACCTTTCTGCACGCCGCGTTGCGGTGTTGGATTGCCTTTGCCGCAACCCGGCAACTGGCGGAAGACCGGCGAACGGGCGGGCTCGAGTTGTTGCTTTCAACACCGCTCGATGTTCCGCGCATTCTCGAAGGGCAGTACAGGGCTTTGGGACGCCAGTTCGGCAAACCGATCGTGGCGGTGCTCGTGCTGGACGCTTTGCTCTGCTGGCGCATGTTCGGGCTGATGCACTCGGAGACGGGCTGGAATCATGCGATTCTGTTTTTTTCGGCGCGCGCTGTGATCCTCGTTGCGGACGCATTTGCGCTGGGGTGGTTTGGGATGTGGCGGGCGATGACCACGCGATCGGCGACCGACGCGGCGGCTGCGACCCTGTTCCGTATCCTGGTGGTGCCGTGGATTGTCCTGATCGCTCTGGGCGGGTTGCTGGCGACCACGCAGCCTTACATCGACAGCGAGGACGTTTTTCAGTTGGCCGTGGTCGCCTGGTGCATCATCGGCCTGATCACGGATGTGATTTCAGTGAAAGAGGCGCGGGGAGGATTGTCCGCGCGGTTTCGCCTGGCGGCGAGCGAGCCGCGCAAGCGGCCCTGGTGGCGTGGCCTTTCGAGCGTCGCCCAGGGCCGCGATTGAACGAACCGCTCGAGGGCGACCGGACGATCGTCTCGGGTCAGACCCGTTTGGGTGTATCGCGCGGCGATCGGCGGAGGCCGTTTTGCAGCCAGAGCCGCCACACCATCCATAGCGCTTCGCGAACGATGCGGGACGACATCTTGGAGGATCCCTGGAAGCGGTCGGTGAAGGTGATGGGGACCTCGGCGACGCGCAGGCCCTGGCGCCAGACTTTATGAGTCAGTTCGATTTGGAAGCTGTATCCGTTCGAGTGGATGTTCTGCAGGTCGATGGCCTCGAGCGACGCGCGACGGAAGCACTTGAACCCGCCCGTAGGATCGGAGAAGGGCATGCCCGTGATCAACTGCACGTAGCGGGCGGCGCCGAGGCTCAGGAGCAACCGGCTCAGGGGCCAGTTGATGACGCGAATCCCCTGCGCGTAACGCGAACCCAGCACCAAATCCGCATGAGCCGCCGCATCGAGGAATCGGGGAATATCGTCCGGATTGTGGGACAAATCGCCATCCATCTCGAAGAGGAACTGGTAGGACCGTTGTAGGCCCCAGACAAAACCGGCGCAATAGGCGCGGCCCAAGCCCTCTTTGCCCGGCCGATGGAGGACATGCATCTGGGGATTGCGGCCGGCGAACTCGTCCGCCATCTGCCCGGTGCCGTCGGGAGAATTGTCGTCAACGATCAACAACTCGACCTGGACAGGCAGGGAAAAGACCCGATGAACGAGGCGGGGCAGGTTATCGCGCTCGTTGTAGGTCGGCACAATGACCAGAGTCTCTGGGCGCATTTCGAGCATCCGTGCGACTCAGGCTAGCATCAAGAATGCCAATGACAAGGGGAGAAGGACAGCCCTCGCCGGCGAATCCCGATCTGTTTCCAGTTGTGTCGGGCGGTGTAGAGACTACACTCCGGGGAAGTCGCCCGACACAATTCAATGAGAAAGATAGAGCTATGAAACATACTTTTACTCGGCGGGGATTCATCCGGAGCGCGGCCGCGGGATCGGCGGCCTTGACATGGTTGAGCGCGCAGAAGGCGCCGATGGTGTATGCGGCCGAGGCCGACAAGCCGGCCGTGCTGGGTGGCACGCCCGCGCACGCGGGCGGTTGGCCGGGCTGGCCGATCTGGCGGGAGGCATGGGAACCAGCGGTGCTCGAGGTGCTGCGGAGCGGACGGTGGTTTCGGGGGGCGGGGGAGCACGTCGAGGAGTTCGAGCAGGCCTATGCGCGGCTGCTCGGGGCCAAGCGGTGTCTGGCCACCGCCAGCGGCACCACGTCCCTGATGGTTGCGTTGCACGTGATGGGGGTGGACGCCGGGGACGAGGTCATCACGTCGCCGTTCACCTTCATCGCCACATACAATGCGATTCTGAACATGAAGGCGCTGCCGGTGTTGGCCGACACCGACCCGGCCACGTTGACCATGGATCCGGCGTCGATCGAAAGCCGCATCACGGAGCGGACGCGCGCGATCATGCCGGTGCACATCTACGGGCTGCCATGCGACATGGATCCGATCAACGCGATTGCGCGCAAGCACAAGCTTGCGGTGGTCGAGGATGCGTGCCAGGCGTGGCTGGCCGAGTACAAGGGCCGCAAATGCGGTGTGCTCGGCGACCTGGGGTGTTTCAGCTTCCAGAATTCGAAGCATCTGCCTGCGGGCGAAGGCGGGGCGGTGACCGGCAACAGCGACGATCTGCTCGATCGGTGTCAGGCCTACCACAACTGCGGGCGCGCCTATGGCGGTTTCAAGGGCAGTACGCCGTACTTCACGCGCGGCGGCAATTACCGGATGCAGCAGTTCCAGGCGGTGATCCTGATGCAGCAGTTCGATAAGCTGGTGAAGGAGACGGAGCATCGGGGCGAGAACGGCGATTACCTCAGTGCCCAGCTCAAACAGATTCCTGGCATCGAGCCCGTCCGCCTGCCTGAGAACAGCTACCCGGTGTGGCATTTGTATCCATTCCGCTACGATGCGCGGCAGTTCAACGGACTGACGCGCGATCAGTTCGTCCGGGCCATGGGCGCCGAGGGCATTCCCTGCGGCGGCGGCTATCACGAACAGTATTTCGACGGCCTCCTGGACGAGGCGATCGCTTCGAGAGGATTCCAGCGGCTGTTCAGCGCCGAACGGCTCAAGGCCTACCGCGACAGTTTTCAGGAGTTGAAAGGCAACCGGCAGGTTTGCGCCACAACCGTCGGCATGTTTCAGAGCGTGCTTCTGGCCGAGCGCGCGGACATGGACCGGATTGTCGAGGCGGCTCGGAAGATTCAGGTCCACAGCGCCGCCATCAAGAAGTCGATGGGTTAATCGACCTTGGTCAAGGCCGTGGCGAGCGTGTCGAGGTGGCGTTCGAGCGTGAATCGCTTCTCGAACGTCATGCGGTGAGGGGCACCGTCCTCGGTCAGGGCGTTCACCAGAGCGGCAGCCACTTGATCGGGAGAACGCGGGTCGACCAGGCCCGTGTAGTTCTCGGGCAGCAGTTCCGGGATGGCCCGCCAGCGGGTTGTGACGACGGGGAGTCCGAATGCCATGGCTTCGATGACATTTGCAGGTTGTCCTTCCCAGGCAAAGTAGGTCGGGAAACAAAAGATATCCGCTTCCCGAAACGCCCGCCATTTGGCATCGTCGCTCACACGTCCCAGGTACTCGATCCATTCGCGCCGCCCCGGCGCCCCGATCATGCGCTCGAATTCGATCCGCGTGTCGGCGTCGACGTAGCCGCCGATGACTGTCAGGTGGAAGCGGAGGGGGGAGCTTTGGGCGGCGAGTTGACGGTTGGCGGCCTCGACGCCTGCAAGGGCGTCAAACAGACCCTTGTCCCGCGAGCAATGCCCCAGGAAGAGGACGCGGCACCGCTCGGGATCGCCGCTGGCTCGCGCGCGATCGGGTGCGGACAGGGAGTGCCCGAGGCTCAGTTGGCGACGGGCATCGGTCCGGGCCATGCGGCGCGGCGCGATGGCCTTGGCGAAATCGGGACACGGATCGGCAATGCCGTTGGCGACGACTTCGACTGCCCGTGGTTGAAACCGAGCGGCATCGGGTTGGTTGAAACGCGACAGGACCACTGCCAGATCGGCGCGGTCGAAGAGCCAGTGCGTGACAGCGCGTTCGAGGCCCGTGGCGTTGTTCTCGACCCATTCGCCGAGCCCGACGGCGTGCCAGTGGAACATCAGCCTTGGGTAGGCCCAACGGCAGAGCAACAGGATGGCCCAGTCACGGTATAGCGAGGAGCGCCGAGGCGGGCAGGGGACATAATAGAGGGCGCGGACGCCATATCGGAATCTGAACCACAGCGCCTTGGCGCAGTACTTGAAGAGGACGACTGCCTTTGTGAAACGGACAGCGCCTAGATCCTCGAGGTCGCGCGAGAAACGGGCATCGATGTGGTAGCACTCGATATCCGGACGCCGTCCGGGGCGAGTCTCGCCCCTGGCGGCTGAGCCGGGTCCGGGCGCGCTCTGTTTTGTCCGATCGCCTCCGAAGCCCTCGAGCATGCGCTGAATGCTGAGGCTCTGGCCGTGGGCAGGCGGAGGGATATGGGCGAACACCGCGAGCTTCATGAGGCGATGCGGTTGGCCGGATGGAGGGTGCCCGACTCGATACGATCTACGTCACCATACCGGGCCTCTCCCGCCACCGCGAGATCGGCCCTCCAAAGGGGAAACAGGTTACCTGCAGAATGGGCGTCCGATCCCCTCCTTTGTCGCAGGCTGTGTCCCCACCTTTGTCGATGAACACGCGGGCGGGCGACAAAGATCGCGACCAAGGCGTCGACGAAGGTGAGGGCGACGCACAGGTCCATTCTCGTGCGAGGTGGCATCCAGCAATGGGGAGGAGGATTCATGTTGAGAACAAAAAAACTCTCGGAAACGCGCAACAACTGATTCGCAACTGCGTGTCGTTTGTTCCAGGACCAGGAGTGCTGCGCCAGACTTGCCGCGCTGGCCGGCGCTTTATCGTACACGTTCAATATGTCCAGGGAGAACATCCTTGCCTCTTCGCGCTGCTCATCTCAGATCGGTGAAGTGTGCGATGAAGTGTGTGATGAAGTCCAATCCGAATAATGTCCAAACTGCAGGCCGCCGACGTGAGTCAGCGGTGATCCCTGCGTTTGACAGAGCGAGGTGGCGCGGACTCACCGCGCGATGCGGGACGGCTACGGTTCCATGGTTCACTGGAAGTCCAAACGCAACACTTTTGGCGGCTTTGTCTTGCGCGACGAAACGAAGATAGGTATGCATGCCGGAGTCATGGATGTGCTGTCGCTGTCGCGCCTGCAGTTCGCCCTTACGGCGGGATTTCACTACCTCTATCCGCCGCTGAGCATTGGATTGGGCGTGGGGCTGGTGGTGATCGAAGGACTTTGGCTCAAGACCGGACGACCGATCTACCACCAGATGGCGAGGTTCTGGACGAAGGTGTTTGCGCTGACGTTCGCAATCGGCGTGGCGACGGGCATTGTGCTCGAATTCGAGTTCGGCACGAACTGGGCCACCTACTCGCGCTATGTGGGCGACGTGTTCGGGAGCGCGTTGGCGGCGGAGGGCATTTTCGCGTTCTTTCTCGAGTCCGGGTTTCTGGCGGTTCTTCTGTTCGGCTGGGACAAAGTCAGCCGCGGCATGCATTTTTTTGCAACCTGCATGGTGTGTCTCGGGGCGCATTTCAGCGCCGTCTGGATCGTCGTGGCCAACTCGTGGCAGCAGACGCCGGCGGGTTACATGATCGAGCAGACGGCGCTGGGGCCGCGGGCGGTTATCACCGATTTCTGGGCCATGGTGTTCAATCCGTCGTCGATGGAACGGCTGAGTCACGTGGTGTGCGGGGCGTGGCAGGCGGGGGCTTTTCTGATCATCAGCGTGAGCGCCTTCTACCTGTTGCGGCGAAAGCACGAGGAGTTTGCGAAAGCCTCGATGAAAGTCGGCTTGGGCGCGGCTGTCGTGGCTTCGATCCTCCAGATCGTCACCGGGCACCAGAGCGCGCTGGGTGTGATCAGGAACCAGCCGGTGAAAATGGCAGCGTTCGAGGGGCATTACGAGACGGGGGAACTGCCAATTTACGCGTTCGGGTGGGTGGATGAGGCGTCCGAAACCGTCCGAGGCCTTGCAGTTCCGCGCGCTGTGAGCAGGACGATGCTGGGGAAGGCCGGATCGACGGCGAAGGGACTGCGGGAATTCCCGCCGGAGGATCGTCCGCGCGTGAATCTCACTTTCCAGTTCTATCATCTCATGGTCGGAGTCGGGATGGCTCTGATGGCCGTGGCGCTGGCCGGTTCGTTCCTGTGCTGGCGGGGGGCCTTGTCGCGATCCCGCTGGCTGCTGTGGATTATGGTCTTCTCGGTTCTGGGGCCGCAGATTGCGAATCAGACCGGATGGTTTGCGGCGGAGATGGGGCGGCAGCCTTGGGTTGTCTACGGCCTGCTGCGGACTTCGGACGGCCTGTCGGCCGTGGTCAAGGCCGATGCCGTGCTGACCTCGCTGATTCTGTTCACGCTCGTTTACCTCCTTCTCTTTGCCGTGTTCGTGCACCTGTTGAACGAGAAGATCCGGCATGGGCCGGACCCGTCGGACATGAAGCCCGGGGGCAAGCTGGCGTCCGGGGGGAGGGCCGACCTATGAACTTCCCGGACTGGCTGGATCTCAATCTGGTGTGGTTTGTCCTGGTGGGCGTGTTGTTCACCGGGTACGCATTGCTCGATGGCTTCGATCTGGGGGTGGGCGCGCTGCACCTCTTCACGCGCACCGATCCGCATCGGCGGCTCATGCTCAACTCGATCGGGCCGGTCTGGGACGGCAACGAGGTGTGGCTTGTGACGGGGGGCGGGGCGTTGTTCGCGGCGTTTCCGGTGGTCTATGCGACCGTGTTCAGCGGATTTTATCTTGCATTGATCCTGTTGCTGGTGGCGCTGATTTTTAGGGCGGTCGCCATCGAGTTTCGCAGCAAGCAGCCGATGGCGTGGTGGCGGCGGATGTGGGATGTGGGCTTTGCGGCGGGCAGCGTGCTTTCCAGCTTCCTGCTTGGGGTGGCGATGGGCAACATCGCCTGGGGGATGCCGCTCGATGAGCGGGGCGAGTTCGCCGGCACGTTCCTCGGCCTGCTCCATCCCTACGCGCTCCTGGTCGGAGTGACTGCGGTGGCGTTGTTCATGATGCACGGCGCGATCTACGTGGTGATGAAGACCGAAGGGGATCTGCAGGCGCAGGCGCGACAATGGGTGCGGCCCACCATGATTTTCTTCATTCTTTGCTACGCGGTGACGACGATGGCCACACTGCTGTATGCGCCGCACATGGCGGCCCGGATGCGTGCCAATCCCTGGCTGTTCACCATCGCCCTGGCCAACGTGCTCGCCATCGCCAACATCCCGCGCGAGATTCACCACGGACGCGATTTCCGGGCCTTTCTATCGTCGGGTTGCGCCATGATTGCATTGATGATGCTGTTCGGCCTGGGACTGTTTCCGAACCTGGTCCCGAGCAATCCGGACCCGATCCGAAGCCTGACGGCCTACAACGCGTCGTCGTCGCCCAAGACCCTGGGCATCATGCTGACCATCGCGATCATCGGTGTGCCGGCCGTCCTGGCCTATACCGTCAGCATTTACTGGATATTCCGAGGCAAGGTGAAGCTCGACCGGATGAGCTATTAGCGAGCCGCGAAGCGCATTGAATCCGCCCCGGCGGCTGGATGGAAGTCGAGTACATCGTCATCGCCGGCTGGCCGGTGCAATTCCTTTCCTTTGACTGGCTGATCACCAACGGGCCGCTCCGCCTGGCCAACTCGCCCATCCCCATCCCGATCGTGGCGGAGGCCCTGGCAAATGGTCTCGAGTTTCTGCAGGGGCACTCCCGATCCCACAACGATCGACGTGGGGCCGATGGTTCCGAGGAACTTGCGATTGGCTATTGCGCCCCGAAGCAGTAGACGTTGCCGTCTTCGCTGCCGACCACGACCAGGCCGCCCGCGACGGCCGGCGAAGCGGTGATCGCCTGGCCGATTTCGTAGTGCCACAATTCCTTGCCTTCCGCGATCGAGACGATGTACAACCTTCCGTCATCCGAGCCCACAACCACCTTGTGTCCAGCCACGGCAGGCGAGCTGTCGACTTTGCCCCGAGTCGCGAATGTCCAGAGCGGTTTGCCCTCCGATTTCGAGACGCAATGCAGACGCTTGTCGCGCCCGCCAAACACCACCTTGTCCTCGGTGACCGCGGGCGAGGCGAAGTAGGGGAAGTTGCGATCGCGATAGGTCCAGACCCTCTCGCCCTTTTCGATGTCAACGCAGAGAAACTCATTGTTGTAATGTCCGAAATAGGCGCGGGCGCCCTCCAGCGCGACGGACCCCGCGATGTAAGCCCCGGCCTCGACTCCCTTGACCTGCTCTCCCTTTGTCAACCCAATCACGTGCAGAATGGCGTCGCATCCGCCGAAGACCGTCTGCCCGGCGGCGACGGCGGGTGAACCGTTGATGTAGTTGCCGGTTTCGTACACCCAGTTGCTTTTGCCCGTGGCTCCATCGACGCAGTGGAGTTTGAAGTCGTAGCTGCCTGCCAGGATCCACACCCCCTGGCCGGTCGGGGCTTTGACCCAGTTTGGCGCGCCCAGAATGCGGTCCTCGGTCTCGTACTTCCAAGCCAAACGCCCGTCCCGCGCCCCGACCGCGTAAAGGGAGTTGTCGCTCGAGCCGAAGAAGACCCGGTCTTCGTGAACCAGCGGTGACGATTCGACAGGCCCGTCGGTTTTGAACGACCAGACCTTCCGGCCCGTTGCCAGATCGAGGCTGTAGAGGTGACCGTCATCCGATCCCACATAGACCCGTCCACCCACGATTGCCGCGGACGATTTCACCGGGCCTTCAGTCTTGAACTGCCAACGGCGGGCAAGGGCGTCCGGCAACGAGCCCTGGGAGACGCCCAGCAGGGCGGGACCGCCCCGGTACATTGGCCAATCGTTGGTGGCGCCTGCGGCGGAAGAGGCCGGGGTCAAGGCGATCGCTGCGGCAAGAAACGCGGCATTCATTCAGCGCGACAGTATTGTCGGGGGCCGGGGTTGGCAAACGAAATGCCGCAAATGGCAGTTGACTTGGCCGGTTCGTTTGCTAGCCTCCACGCCCTTTGATCCGAAGGCTTCATGAAGACGTATTTGCCGAAAGTGAATCTGGACGCCCGCAAGTGGCACGTGGTTGATGCCGAGGGCAAGGTGTTGGGGCGCCTCGCCGTCGAGGTGGCCAACGTCTTGCGCGGCAAGAATAAGCCCATCTACACACCCCATCTCGATGCCGGTGACTTCGTCGTCGTGATCAACGCCGAAAAGGTGGTGCTGACCGGCAAGAAAGAGACCGACAAAGAGTACATGTCGTACTCGGGCTGGAAGGGCGGCGAGAAGCGCCAGACGGTCGCCCAAGTCCGCGCCCGGTACCCCGAGCGCCTCATCCTGCACGCCGTCAAGGGGATGATCCCCAAGAACCGGCTGGGTGCCGTCCTGCTCACCAAGTTGAAGGTCTACAAGGGCAACCAACATCCGCACGCCGCCCAACAACCCGCCCCGATGACCATCAATAACTGAACGCATTATGAGTGAGGTTACCGAATTTCTCGGCACAGGCCGCCGCAAGACCGCTGTAGCTCGAGTTCGTCTCGCCCCCGGCACAGGCAAGATCACCGTCAACGGGCGGACCTTCGAGAAGTATTTTGTTGTCGAGACCCACAGGGCATTCGTCATGCAGCCACTGCTGGCAACCGAATCGACCGCCAAGTTCGACGTCCGTGTCAATGTCATCGGCGGCGGTCCCAACGGCCAGGCCGGCGCCGTTCGCCACGGCATCTCCCGCGCCCTGCTCAAGGCCGACAGCGCTTTTCGCCCGATCCTCAAAGCTCAGGGGCTCCTGACCCGCGACCCGCGCATGCGCGAGCGCAAGAAGTACGGCCAGCCCGGCGCCCGCAAGCGCTTCCAATACAGCAAGCGGTAACGAGGCACGCCTCGCATCCGGTCCGAATCTTCAGCCAGGCGGCAAGCCGCAGCGTGTCAGGCTCGGCGCCCCATCATTAGTTGCTTGCGCAGATTGGCCGAAGACTGTCCTATTCGGGGCATGAACACCCCGTTGACCCGCCGCGGTTTTCTCCGCGCCAATCTCACGTTCACGTTTGCCGCAGCGACCCTGCCGCACCTGGTCCCGGCCTCTGTCCTGGGCCAGGGCCAGCCTTCCCCCAACAGCCGCATCCAGGTCGGATGCATCGGCGTTGGGCCGCAGGGCAGGGGCGTGATGAGCAATTTTCTGTCGCAACCGGACTGTCGCGTGATCGCCCTGTGCGACGTCGCGAAACGCAATCTCGACGCCGCGCTTCAGATGGTCAGCGGCCACTACAAGGACCAGGCGTGCGCCAAGCATCACGATTACCGTGAGTTGCTGCGTCGGTCAGACATTGACGCCGTCCTGATTGCCACGCCCGATCACTGGCATGTGCCGATTGCCGTGGCCGCCGCGCGCGCGAACAAGGACATGTACGTCGAGAAACCGCTCGGCCTCTCCGTCGAGGAGGATCAACGGCTGCGTGCGGTCTGTGGCCTGACCAAACGCATCTTTCAATTCGGCACCCAGCAGCGGTCCGGCAGCCAATTCCGCCTCGCCTGCGAATTGGTCCTCAACGGCCGCATCGGATCGCTCAAAGAGATCTCGGTCTGGGCCTCTGCCAGCCGCCCCGGTGGATCGACCAGACCCGTTCCGCCCCCCGCAGACCTCGACTATCCGCAGTGGCTTGGACCGGCGCGGGCAATGCCGTACACGGACGGCAAGGCCTTTGACGGCGATCCCGCGGACACGTGGAAGACCTGGTGGTTCAACTATGACTACGCCCTGGGATTCATTGCCGGCTGGGGAGTGCACCCGTTGGACATCGCCTACTGGGGACACCCGGCCATGATGCGCGGGAAGGTGGGTGTCGAGGGCAAGGGCGTGATTCCGACAGAGGGGGCCTGCAACACGTCGGTGGCCTGGGATGTCCGGTTCAAGTTTGCCGATGGTGTGCGCATGATCTACCGCGGCACGCGCAACAACTACGAGCCGGTCACGCCCATGAACGACCTGAGACCGTGGGAGCAGAAATTCGGACGCGCCATCGATCACGGCACGGCTTTCGAAGGGACCGACGGCTGGGTGCTTGTCGATCGCGGGGCCATTCGCACATCGCCCGAGGACCTCGTCGAAACGACATTCGGTCCGAATGACCGCCGACTCGTCCAGAGCAGCAATCACGTCCGCAACTTCCTCGACTCGATCAAAAGCCGTCAGCCCGCCGTCAGCCCAATCGAGGACTCAGTCCAGGCCGACATCCTCTGCCATCTCAGCGACATCGCCACGCGCGTCGACCGTCCGCTGAATTGGGACCCGGCAAAGGAACAGTTTGTCGACGACAATGACGCGAATGCGCGCCTGAAGATGCGTCCCGTCCGCCAAGGATGGGAGTGGGCCTAGCTCGGTTATTTCACACGCTTCGCGAGGAACCGTAACCGTATAAGAACTTGGGCGGGCAGCCGGTTGGAACAGGCTTTTGCATTTCACCATCCCCCGGATGCGAAGGGCTTCAGGCACGTGTTCCAGAACCTCGATCCGGGCTCGGAGAACCTGCCCGCGCGATCCAGCCGCCGCCGATCACCAGATCGTCCTGGTAGAACACGCACGCCTGCCCGGGTGTGATCGCGCGCTGCGGGATGTCCAGCCGGACACGCGCGGTTCCATTAGCGTGCGCAACAACCGTGGCGGTCGTGCCAGGATGGTTGTAGCGAATCTTCGCCATGACATCGAGTTGAGCCGGCGGCGCCTCAAAAGGGATCCAGTTGCACCGTTCGATCATGAACTCGGACTGTTCGAGCGATGTGCTGTCACCGACCACAACCCGGTTGCCAGCGGCGTCGAGGTCGACAACGTAGAGGGGGGCGGACGCTGCGATCCTGAGCCCGCGGCGCTGGCCAATCGTGTAGAACTCGATGCCTTCATGCCGGCCCAAGACCCGCCCGTGCAGGTCGACAATGTCCCCTGGGTGCGGTGCGACGAGCCTGGCCTCGCGCAGGAAACGTCCGTAGTCGTTGTCGGGCACGAAGCAGATTTCCATGCTCTCCGCCTTCTCCACGGCGGCGACCTGGTGCGCACGCGCGATCTCGCGCGTCTGTGACTTCAGAAGATCGCCCAGCGGCAGCAAGGCGTGGGCGAGCTGTTCCTGGTTCAGGGAAAACAGGAAGTAGCTCTGATCGCGCCGCGAATCCCGTCCTCGACGGAGCAGCCAACGGCCCGAGGCCTCGTTTCGTTCCACGCGGGCGTAGTGGCCGAAGGCAATCTGGTGTGCCCCCAATCGCCGTGCGCAGGAGAGAAGCAGGTCGAACTTGATCCTCGCGTTGCACATCGCGCACGGATTGGGCGTGCGCCCCGCCCTGTACTCGTCCGCGAAGTATTGGATGATTCGCTGCCGGAATGCGTCTGCGCCATCCACGACATGAAATGGAATCCCCAGCCTGTCGCACACCGCACGGGCATCCTCAGCAGTCGCTGCGTCCGAACGCCGTGAGAAGCGCTCCTGCGCTCCTGGCATCGCCTCGGGCGACCAGAGCTTGAGCGTGACGCCGACGACAGCGTAACCCTCATTTCGGAGCAGAATGGCGGCAGTCGAGGAGTCAACCCCGCCGCTCATCCCGACAACCACCCGAGTGCTGAGCCGGTCGGACACGCGCCCGAGGGTAGGGGAGGCGTTCGGACTGTGTAAAGGCCCGGACGTCATCGTGTCGACAGCCCGGAGCCGGTCTTCTGCTGATAGTAGCGCCATCGGCGGATGACGGACTCGACATAGTGTCGGGTGCTGGGAAAGGCAATCTGCGACACGAACTCGACGCTGTTCGTGGCAGCAGCCTCTCTCGCCCACTTGAGCACATTCGCGCGTCCCGCATTGTAGTCCGCCAGCGCGTAGGGGACGGGATCGTCCGTCTTCCGGTAACGCTCGATCAGCTTGCACAGGTACCAAGTCCCCGCAAAAGCGTTGGTGCGCGGGTCATACAGATGCGCCTCGGGCAACGGATAGGCGCGGACCGTTTCCGCCCACTCCTGAGCAGCCGCGTCGGTCAACTGCATCAGGCCGATCTCGCCCGCTCGCCCCCGCACGCCCGGATGGAATCGGCTTTCCCTCCAGACCACAGCCTTCACCAGGGCCGGATCAAGCTTGTAGCGCCTGGCTGCCTCGAGGATCGGCGCGTCCTGGCTGTGATCGAGTCGTTCGCTGGCCCTTCGCCACAACGCCAGCAATGCGATCAGCAGCAGGACCAGACAGACCGCCGCTCCGCCAAGAGCGAACGTTCTGTCCCTGTGCAGCCCGGTCTTCACGCGTGACCACCTAGCCCGCATGCTCCCTCATTCCTTGCGTCGTGTGTCGATGATAACGGTGACGGGGCCATCGTTGACCAGGGCCACCTTCATGTCAGCGCCGAATTCGCCCGTTGCCACCCGCTTGCCCAGATCCGCTTCGAGCTGCTTGACGAACGCCTCATAAAGCGGGATCGCGATCTCAGGCCTGGCCGCGTTGCAGTAGGAGGGGCGGTTCCCCTTCTTCGTGCTCGCCAGGAGTGTGAACTGGCTCACGACCAGAGCCTCGCCGCCCATATCCCCGAGCGAGCGATTCATCAGACCCTCATCGTCGTTGAACACGCGCAGCCGTGCGATCTTGCCGCTCAGCCATTCCACGTCGCGGGCGGTGTCCTCGAATCCGACGGCCAGCAGGATCAGCAAGCCCTGACCGATCTGCGCGGTTGTCTTTCCTCCGATCGTGACCGAGGCGGAAGCAACACGTTGGACGACGGTGCGCATGGGTGCGGGGGGACGTCTCTCAGGACCGGCGAGCAGCCCTCGATGGCGCAGGAGAGATGGTTGATGCCTTGTACATGTAGATCCATGATTTGTGTCCAGCCCCTGCCAGTGGGCAAGAGGAATCTGCAGCAGAGAGCGAACCGCGCAGAGAAAGAGCGCCGGCCGGATTCGGCGCAGCCGGCGAGAGCAGCTTGATGGTGTGGGGTGCAGGGAGGCATCGTGCGTGATGGGCCCTCGGCGCTCGGAGGCGCGGTGGACAGAGGCGAGGTAGAGGGGCTGCGGTTTGTCAAGCATGATTCTTGGGCTGGGCGAAAAGAAATGTGAAAAAAAACCAAAAAAGATGTTGACCCAAACTGCGAACGAAGTATCTTGTGTCCGCTTTTAGATGCGAGATGCTGCATCGCCGAATGTAGCGAGGATATTCGGCGAGCGGGTTTTTGTCTCCTCTAAACACGGAATTTTTTGCGGCGAGAACGCCGGAATGCTCTTTGACAATTGAATTGTGCGATGAGTGAGAGCCCCCTCATGGGCGGTCTCGAAAGAGGCTGCGCTTGAGGTTAGTTTTAATCAAAACACCGAGCGCAAGCTCGGTTAAGAGTCAAGCAAGTTAGTTCATATACGGAGAGTTTGATTCTGGCTCAGAACGAACGCTGGCGGCGTGGATAAGACA
>ENA-UPXM01000343-UPXM01000343.1-activated-sludge-metagenome-genome-assembly--contig:-NODE-343-length-68869-cov-85.529820_pt1 | contig 68869 bp, 59 predicted proteins | sample MGYA00238178_ERZ772708 | MGnify/ENA primary metagenome ERZ772708 (study PRJEB29002, sample SAMN05720212) | activated sludge metagenome | isolation source: anaerobic digester from wastewater...
TTTCTTGAAAAAAATCATATGGAAAATGGCTTCGCGTGTCAATCGAATATTCGCATCCCTGGCGTGGACACAGTCAGGAGAGACGCCAAATTATCCAATGGCAAACAACAGCTCCTACGGTGTCAGCCCTTTTTGAACCGGGATCACTTCGCCTTCTGTTCCCGGTTGTTTTTCGATTCTGAAAAGGCCTGGCCTCTCTGAGCCTCCAGCAGGCTGATTTTCTGCGCCAGATTCTTCACCTGGTCGCTCAACCGTGAAATTTTGACCGCGAAGTGCAGAGAAACAAACACCAGAAAGACAATGCTGAAAATGAACAGCGTGGTGGTCGGGGCCACCGCCCCGATCAGCGCCGTCAGCCAAACGAGCAGATCGTACCAGACGACGAAAACAATAACGCCAAGCCCCGCCAAAAGCCACAGCCAGGAATATTCCGTTTTCAGCTTTCGATTCCGGACAAGCCAGACAATGACCACAAAAACGGCCAGACTGACCGCAATCGCGAAAATTTTCTGATGAAGTGTCATTATTCCTTTCTTCCTTTCAGCCGGTTTTTCTTCTCATCAATATGACAAGAATGGAAAAAAACATATTGAAAAAATAGTAGCTGATTCGGAAGATTCCCCTGTGCATGCTTCGGCCCTCCGGATTGGGCGCCATCGCGACGGGCAGCTCGGCAATCCGGAATCCCCGGCGCAGAAGATCGATAAGAACATTGGCGTCTGGATAGTCCCAGGGGTAGCTGTCCGCCGTGAAATACTCAAAAACCCTGCGGTTCATACAGCGGTACCCGGACGTCGGATCCGTAATGAACTTCCCCGTCGTCATCCGGATCAGCGCGCGGAACAGCTGTATTCCCGCCTGCTTCCAAAACCCCGTCCGGTGCCCGCACTTTTGCAGAAAGCGGGAGCCGATCGCCAGGTCACAGACGCCCTCTTCCACCATTGCAAAGAGTTCGGGAATATGCCCGGGATGATGCTGGCCGTCGCCGTCCAGTTGCAAAAGCGTCTCAAAGCCTTTTTTACACGCGAATTTATACCCTGTTTGAGTGGCAACGCCCGCCCCCATGTTGAACGGATGCCGGATGACGAAAACGCCCGCCGCCCGGGCGAGATCCAACGTCCCGTCCACAGAGCCGTCATCGATGACCACGATGTCGGCTTGGCCGAACTTCCTTGCGCCTTCGATAACCGACGCGATTTGCCCGGCTTCGTTATAGGCCGGTATGACGATGCACCGTTTTGCGCTCACCCGACGGCTCCCTGTTTCATGATGATCCTTTGAACGACGCGCCAGTAGGCCGCCAGAACAGCGTTTGCCGCCCGCAGCTTCCAGTCGCCGATTTCGTCGTACCAGATCCGGCCGCAGATCATCCCGACCATATCGCGATCCTTCAACCGGCGCAACGTCTGGGATTTGTGCCGTGCGCCAACAATATACCGCCAGTTCCGGAAGTTTAAAAAATATCCGTAAACCTTCATCTTTTCCCTCAACCATCCCTTCTGAAAGGCGAACAGCAACAGGCCGAATTCCATGAAAACAAAGGCCGGAAAAATGAAAAGCAGCGTCGTCAGCTCGTAGTGCTTCAGAATGGTCAGGATGCGGTTTCGGTCCAGCCAGTAATATTTCCGGGCTTCGCCGGTAAATTCATATCGGTGATAAACAACCGCCCCGGACGCCAGGACGCAGCGCCATCCGGAAAGCCAGATGCGCCACCCCAGATCCTGATCTTCGTTATACATCCGGTATTCTTCGTCAAAAAGACCCAAACTTTCCAACGTTTCTTTTTTGTAGAGCGTTGCCGCGCCGGATGGAAAACCGATATCCCGAACAGGAGCCAGTGAAGTCCCGGACCAATCCTGGCCGTAGCCGCCGCAATAGCCAAACCCCAAAAAATGAGTTTCATTGCCCAGACTGTTCACCTTGTTCGTTTCCGGCCGGAGCATGATTCTGGCCTGAACCGCCCCGATGGCTGCGTCGCTTTGGGCCGTCTGTACCAGCCGGCTGACGCAATCGGCCTCCGCAATCGCGTCCATGTTCAGCAAAACGAGATAGTCAAATCCCTCCTCAAGCGCTCTTTGCATCGCAAGATTGTTGCCTCCGGCAAAACCGTCATTATTCTCATTTCTGATAACGTCAATCTCCGGCCCGGTTTCTTTCAGGAAGACAAAGCTTTCCTCCGTGGACCGGTTATCCGTCATGAAAATCTTCAGATCTCCCGTCCAGTCCTGCTTTCTGATGCTTGCAAGACAGTTTTGCAGATGCCTGCGGGCCAGATCTTCATAGTTGGGGCTGATGATGACGGCGACTTTAATCATGATCCTCAATGCGATGGGATGAAAACAGCCCCTACTGCATGAATTTTTTTGCTTAATCAGGCTTCTTTTTCTGAGGTTGACTTATAACCTACCACAACAAATTCTGCAACAAGGTTACTTATTTTGGCTTTGGTGACTATTTACAATTAGCGCTCAGTTGTGTTAAGAAAATCTTATGGTCAATCAACAAAAAGTCTCCATCATCATTCCGTGTTTTAACATGGGACAATACATCTACGAGGCCGTGAAAAGCTTTCTGGACCAAACTTTCCGGAATTTTGAAATTCTGATTATCGACGACGGATCGACGGACGGGAAACCCGTGAATTACTCGATTCATACCGGCGCCTGCGAACCATAGCATGAAGGGAAAGATGAATATGGTAGATTGTCCGAAGGTGACTGTCATTATCCCCTGCTACAACATGGGGCAGTATATCGATGAAGCCGTTGACAGTGTTTTTGCCCAAACAATGCAGAATTTCGAAATTATCATCGTGGACGACGGTTCAACGGATCAGGCGACCACCCAATTGCTGTCTAACTATCACCGTCCCAACACCCGGGTCCTAGTCACTGAAAATCAAGGGCTGGCTGCCGCACGAAATCATGCCATCCGGCATGCAAATGGAGAATATTTGTGTGCACTGGATTCCGACGACAAACTGCACCCCACCTATTTCGAGCACGCAACTTCCCGACTGGATAGTGATCCTGCCCTGACATTTGTTTCCTCCTGGGTCCAGATGTTCGGCACATCGGATGCCTTGTGGAAGCAGGACACCTGCGACCTCCCGACACTGCTTTCGGAGTGCACGGTTATGACGCCGGCGCTGGTCCGCGCCGATGCTGTGCGTTCCGTGGGCGGATATGATACCCAAATGCCCGACCAGGGCGATGAAGACTGGGATTTATGGATCAGCCTGGCCGAGCGTGGTTATCGCGGAACTATTATTCCGGAGATTCTCTTTTACTATCGCCGCCGGCCGGGATCCATGTGTGAAGTGTGCACCACCGGGGAAACTCATCTCCGCCTAGTGCGATACATCATGGGAAAACACCGGGAAAGCTATCAAAAGCATTTTACAGCCGTCCTCAATCGCAAACAAGCCGATGTCGGAGGACTGCTCCATGAAAATTATGCGCTTGAGCGGCACATTAGCGATCGTTTGCAGCCGATTGTGGAGTCGCGCAAAAAGGAAGTTGAACGTTTGCAGGCAAAGCGCGACCGATTCAAGAAACGCCCAAAAATTGAAGCGTATGAAAATCTAGCTCATGAACTCGAAGCAGCAAAGCGCCAGCTCGATGAAAAAAACATGGAACTGCAAAGGTATCAAACGGAAGTGCATGAATTGCGAACATCCGGAAGCTGGCGTATCACTGCGCCAATTCGCGCCGTCTACGACGTGTGGCTTGGAATAAAGGGCAAATAAGCCATGGAGAACAGATGACAGGAATCGCCGTCATTATTTTATGTTTCAATCAAGGCAGGACCATAGAGGAAGCCGTCGACAGTGCACTATCCCAAACGCGGGCTCCTGCCAAAGCTATCCTCATCGATGACGGCTCAACCGACATCCTGACAATCCAGAAGCTCGCAACGCTCAGGCGCGAGGGTTTGCAGGTGGTCCATATCGAAAACCGTGGGACGGCAGGCGCCCGCAACTATGGGGCGCGTCTTACGACAGAGCCTTATCTAGTTTTTCTGGACGGAGACGATGTTCTCGAGCGAACATACTTTGAAAAAGCCGGAGCTTTGCTTGATGCCCGGCCGGAAATAGGCGTAATTGCATGCACGATGCAGGCTTTTGAAGGAGCGGACTACGTTTGGACGCCTCCGCCCTTCAATTTCGTTGATGGTTTCAGCAGTGGAACTCCACCCGTCAGCTCCATGATGAGGCGCAGCGTCTTCGACAGCGTCGGCGGTTTTGATGAAAATTTCGGCCTGTTTGAAACTTTCGATTTCTGGCTCTCGGTCTTAGAACAAGGACACAAGGCGGAGATCATGGCCGAGCCAATGCTTAAATATCGTGTTCAAACACTCTCAAACTACAACAATATTATACTACCCGAGACTTGGCTTGAGAGAAGAAACGCCATTCTAACCAAGCACCGTAAAACGATAGAGCAGCATGGCCTGGCCATACTGTATTCGATTGAAAATTTTATTTTAGAACAAAGGGGATACAATCATTCTCTCGTAGAAAAGAAAAACTCCCTGGAGAGAGAAATTGAGGATCTGAAGCTGCGCATCCATAGTCTAGGCCAATCACTCAGAAATTTTGGCGAGCCGGCCATTGACTGGGGAGACCTCGACCGGATGGAGCCGCTCAGCCCCACGTGGGGCTGTGAGCGCGGAACACCTGTTGATCGCATCTATATCGACAGCTTTTTGGACAGACATCGGTTGGACATCCGGGGGCATGTGATCGAAATCAAGGATGCGGATTATACAAATCGCTTTGGTGATGATCGCGTGGAGGCAAACGACGTCCTTGACATCAATCCCAGAAATACCTCAGCGACCATCATCACGGACCTCAGCAAAGCCGACAGCATTCCATCTGACACGTACGATTGTTTCATTCTCACGCAGACCATTCATATTATTTATGATGTCAAGGGCGCGCTGGCTCATGCATTTCGCATTTTAAAACCGGGGGGTGTTCTGTTATGTACGCTGCCCTCCGTCTGCAGGGTCAATTATGAAGACGGCGGGTTGGATAAAGGCGATTATTGGAGATTTACCGAAGCATCGGTGCGCCGCATGTTCGCGGAGGTCTTCCCGCCCGAGGCGTTCGATGTGTCCGTGCATGGCAACGTAAAGGCATGTGTGGCCTTTTTGGAGGGACTGGCCGCCGAAGAGGTCGAACCGGAAACGCTCGATCGGACGGACCCGTGGCACCCCCTCCTGTTTTGTGTGCGTGGAGTCAAACCCCATCAGGCGGCCGGATCGGAGACAGCAAAGTCACGTCCACTCACGATTCAGCAGAAAAAACCGGGCGGGGCAATCCTCTTCTATCACCGGGTTGCCATGCTGTCGCCGGATCCGCACGCCCTGTGCATTGCGCCGGATCTTTTCCGCGCGCATATGCGTCATCTGCGGGATCACTACAAGCTGCTCGCTCTCAATGACCTGGTGGCCGGCATGAAAAACCAAGAACTGCCGGAGCGCGCCATAGCGGTTACTTTGGACGACGGATATCTTGACGCACTTGAAGTGGCGGCGCCTGTTCTGGAAGAGCTCGGCATTCCGGCAACATTTTTTATTTCCACCGATCGATTGCACGAGGAACATGAAACCTGGCAGGACACACTGATTCGCAGTCTATTTTCTGATGCTTTACTTCCGCACTCCTTATCCATCTCGTACAAAGGCAGAACGCTGCTTTTTCCAACGTTTACCTATGGCGAGCGCAAAAAAGCCCTTGAGGAAATCAACGCGCTGTGCTGGAACCTCTCGTTCGAAGGTCGGAGCGAAATAATTGCGAGTGTTTGCCGATGGAGTGGCCTCGACTTTACTCCTCGCAAGACACATCGGCTCATAACGGCTGCTGAAGTCTGTCGGCTGGCGGACAGACGGGGTATTTCGATAGGCTGTCACGGAATCCATCACCTCTGCCTTCCGGCTCAACCGCTGCCTATCCAGCAACGAGAAGTTGTGGAAAGTAAATATAATCTCGAATCGTTGCTGAAAAAACCGGTCGGTTCGTTTTCCTATCCTTATGGTGTATTTGATCACCAAGCCGAGGCGGTGGTTCGCTCGGCCGGATTCGATTCTGCGTTCACGACACGCGAAGGTCTAATATATCCGGGCGATAATTTGTGGCGTCTGGCGCGCAATGAGGTCGGCGCCTGGCCTTTGTCCAGATTTTCCGATTGGCTGCACAGAATATTCTCACTGGATGGCAACGCAACTACTGATCAGAAGTGATTGAGGCTGGTAAATACAGTATGATGGATGCTTGCTCTGAACCAGAAAATATGGGAACTCCGCCCCGTATAGAAATCCCTGGCTTCTGTTATGCCTTGGTTGACCATTGTATCCTGACATGCCATGGTTGCGACCACGATTCGCCGCTGGCCCCATCGCGTTTTACAGCGCTAGAACAGTTTGAGCGGGATCTTAAAACACTCTCCGAGGTCATGCATGCCCATGATCTTCGTCTTGGTGGGGGCGAACCGCTGCTCCACCCGCAGGTTGAAGCGTTTTTTGAAATAGCGCGGAAATCACAGGTGGCGGACAGACTGACACTGGTGACCAATGGTTTACTCCTGCACAAATGTTCGCCAAGGCTTTGGACACTGATCGATGGTGTATATCTGAGCCGCTACCCCGGCGTCAGTCTGCCCATACCTCTGTCAACCTATACATCGATAGCAAAGGATAACGGTGTCTATTTGGATATCGCGGATCAATCCAAGTTCATTCACACGCTGTTGAATCAAAAGATAGAATATCCTGAACTCATCGCGGAAGTATATCGACTGTGTAAGATGACGGGAGAATGGTGGTGCCACACAGTCCACGAAGGGCGCTATTATAAGTGCTCGGTTGCTCCATTTTCCGCCACAAGAATGGCACGGATTGGGGTGAACTATAATCCAATCGTGGATAGTATCCGCCTTGATAGTAATCCGAACCTGCGATCGGAACTTGAACAGTTCCTCCGGAGACGAGAGCCATTAACGGCATGCGCCTATTGTCTCGGAACAAGCGGACCCGAGGAAGCTCACCATCTCATGAATCCCCAAGGAGTAGAGCGATGGTGGAAGGAAGATCACTCTCAGGTAATAAAGAAAGTGTACTCTCAATTGTTGGGTCGGAGGGCTTTGGGGCATAGCAGCAACAATTTCTCCATAAAATCAGATGTTTTCAAGGTCACTGCTATTATTGCGATGTACAACGAGGAGGACATCATTGCCACAGTCGTGGATGATCTTATCAGCGAGGGTATACACGTCCATATCCTTGACGACGGTTCGACGGATGCCAGTCTGGCACAATTAAGTAAATTTAGTGATAGAGGCATGCTGACCATCGAGAGTGTTCGCTCGCCCCTGGCGTCCGGTGAAACTCGTTTTTGTTTGGAATCTATTATGAGACGCAAGGAATTGCTCGCCGGAGAACTTGATTCCGATTGGTTTATAAATGCCGATGCCGACGAGTTTCGCGAAAGTCCCTGGACAGGCGTGAGCTTAATGGATGGAATTCGCCGGGTCGATTCCTTGGGCTATAATGCGATTGATTTTGCCGTCCTCGATTTTGTTCCGACGAACGATGAGTTTCGTCCGGGAGACGATCCGCGTGAAGCTTTCCCCTATTTTGAACCAGGCCCTTTTTTCAATAAGGTGCAGATACGTTGTTGGAAAAAATCTGATCACACAATAGACTTGGTGTCCTCAGGAGGTCATGAAGCGATTTTTCCCGGACGCAAAGTCTTTCCAATTCGTTTCATCCTTCGTCATTACCCCTTCCGGGGACAAGCCCAGGCCGAGCGAAAGCTTTTTCGCGATCGCCGGCCGAGATATCCGGAAGAGGAGAAGAAACTCGGCTGGCATATCCAATACAATGACATTTCAGAAGGACACTGTTTCATTCGAAAGACCGATGATCTTGAACGCTACGATCCAGACCGTATCCGAATCGGTCTCCAGATCAATAACCGGGAACTTGAAGCTCTGTGGCAGTCTGTTGCCTTGCAGCAAGGCGAATTGGAGATGCTTAAACAGACAGTGGAATTGCAGCAACATGAAGCAGAGAATCTCCGGCATACGGTTGCGCTGCAGCAGGGTGAATTGCAGAATTTTAAAAAAACCATCGGATTACAGCAAGGCCTCAATAAAGACCTTGCATCGCAGTTGAACCTCAAATCACGCAACCTGCAGGCTGTCAATCTCCGGCTTTTACAGCTTGAAGGGCGCCTGAATCTGATGTACAGATCTTTGAGTTGGAGGATTACAGCGCCTTTGCGGCGAATGGGGGCACAATTTCCCCGTCTGTTGAATTGGGCAACGCGCATAGCGGGCGGAACAACCATTCCACCCAGCGCACCCGCAAAAACCAAAGACCACCCTGCTGTAGGCAGAGTAATTCTCGATAAAATTGTCGAAGCAAAAAGCGCTCCGGGAAGTATCGGCATTCACCTTCATCTTTTTTACATGGATCTTTTGGATGAAATTGCAGGCTTTCTGTCCAATATACCCTACCCTTTCCATTTGTATATTTCGATAACCGACAAATCAAAGTCGTCCATCGTGCAAGAAAAGCTTCAGTCTTTGAATCACGCCACTGCCTGCACAGTAAAAGTCATTCCCAACCGGGGGCGAAATATAGCGCCCTTTGTGGTCCACTTTGCCGACGAAATGCTTAAAAATGATTTCATTTGTCATATTCACAGCAAGAAGTCCCTGTACACCGGCGTTGAACAGACATCATTGAGAAAGCATTTTTACAACAACCTTCTCTGGAGTCCCTCCCTGGTGCGTAAGATCTTCGGCATTTTTAACACCTATCAGAGCGTCGGAATAATTTACCCCGAAACCTACTCGTCTTTGCCATACTGGGCGCATACATGGCTGCACAACAAGGAGATCGGCCGGCAACTAAGCCGCAAATTTCAAGTGTTTTACGACCCATCAGGCTATCTGGACGCGCCTTTGGGAGCAATGTTCTGGGCGAGAGTCGAGGCCCTGCGCCCGCTTCTGTCGTCCGGATTTACCGCTGAAGATTTCCCGGAAGAAAACAATCAGACGGACGGCACACTGGCTCACGCCATTGAAAGGATCATGGTTCCAATTGCATTACGTCAGGGGTACACCTTCTGTGAGATCAATGCCGCAAGAAATGATTTTTCTGTTTCTTTTGGCTCAAGAAATCTTTTTCAATACTGGGGGAAAAGCCTTGACGGCCTCAAAAGCGCTATCCGGCAGCACCAGCTTATCAGCTTTGATATCTTTGATACGCTGATCACTCGCCCAATCCTTGATCCTGATGCTGTGTTTGATTTGCTCAGCATCGAAGTGGAACAAAAAAACGGCATTCATGATTTCAGCAAGATCAGGAAAGCGGCGGAAACAGAAATCAGAAATGAAAAGAGATTTGATTCTGATGTGGACATCGATGATATATACAGGCGCATCGGTTTACGGTTGAAACTTGATAAAGCAACCATTGATCGATGGTGCTCCAGGGAGAAAGAGCTTGAACTTCGGTTAAATCTTCCCCGGTCGGAGGTTGTAGAGGCATTCCGGTATGCCAGGGAAAACGACAAGCGGATTGTGCTGATGTCGGATATGTATCTGGACAAGGCCACCGTTGAGGCGCTGTTGAAGAAAAACGGCATAGAAGGGTATGAAGAGATCTTCCTTTCCTCGTCGATGGGGGTGAGGAAAGACAACGCCGGAATGTGGCTTAAATTGCTTGAGCTGTATCCCGGCTTATCGATCCTTCATATTGGAGACAACGAACATTCGGATGTTCAGATTCCCTGCGACATGGGGGTCTCCACCTACCATGTGATGACGTCCAAAAACATGTTCATGAACTCCGAGACAGGAAGAGCTTTCCCGGCGCATGCCCTCTCCCGGAATATTGCCGATTCCGCGCTTTTGGGATTATCGCTTGATTATCTTTTCAACAACCCGTTTGCCTTGCACGACTGTAAAGGCGACTACATCTTTTCCGACAAATTCAGTTTCGGCTATGCCGTCTTGGGCCCTGTTGTTTTTGCCTATCTTTTATGGCTTTTAAAGTCATCCCTGAGAGATCATGTCTCCAAAATTCTATTTCTTGCACGCGAAGGGTTTCTGCTGAAACGGATCTTTGACATGATCCTGACGGACAAAGAAGTGGCGGATCAAATCAACTCAAAGATCGAAACCATTTATCTGCATGCTTCCCGGCGGGCTGCAACGGTCCCTGTCCTAAATAATTTGGAAGATGCCGTCGATTTATTGAAAAAAAATTACATGGGAACGCTGTATAATCTGATGGAAAGCCGGTTTGGCTTGGAACATGGCTGTCTGGAGGAAAAATGCATCGCCGATTCGTACGTGGAGCTTCCCACCGACCATGACAAGGTGGCCGCAGTTCTCAGGGAACAGTTCGATACCATCGCCGTCCATGCTCTTCAGGAAAGAAATTATTATATAAAATATCTTGAAAGCAAAGGCATCAAAAGCAGGGAAGGAAATATCGCTGTCTCAGATCTGGGTTATAGCGGCAGCATCCAAAATGCCTTATCAAAATTGCTGGATGTTCCATTGAGAGGCTATTATTTTGCCACATGCTTCGATATCGGTGACAACGACAACCCGGGCAACCGATATAGCGGGTACTTTGCCGACAATGAAGATCCCATGACGACAGAAAGCGCTGTTTACAGGTACAGTCTGGTGCTGGAAAGCATATTGACTTCGCCGGACGGACAACTGGTTTCCTTTGAAGAACGCAACGGTGAAGTGCTACCCGTATTTAAAAAACCGAATGACCGATTCAACAGTTTGTTGATGTTTCATGAGGGGATAACGAATTACTGCCGCGACATGCTGAAGAATTTCGGGCCTTATCTGCTTAATTTTCAGCCGGAGAGCAAAATCGTCGAATACCTTCTGGGCAAGGTGTTGACAAATCATAAAGTCGCCGAAGAAATCATTTCAGACTTCAAAGTGGAAGATCAATATTGTAGTGACGGCGACATATTATCCATTTAGGCGGATTACATTGAATAACAACTGAAAGACCAGAATGATGAACCATAAAACCAGCGCATATCTCCCCGGACTGATCTGGACGCTTGTCCGGACGGACTTCAAGACGCGTTATCACGGGACGCTTGGCGGGTACCTCTGGGCGTTGGCCAAACCCCTGACCATGTTTGCGGTTTTATATGGCGTCTTCTCGGTCATCTTCACCATGGACACCTTTTACGCCCTGAATCTGATTGTCGGGTTGTTTCTGTACGATTTCTTTTCGGAAGCCACCAGAACAGGGGTTTTGTCTCTTCACGCAAAAGCTTTTTTGCTGACAAAGACAAAATTTCCGTCATGGGTTGTCGCGCTGACATCCGTCTCCAGCGCTCTAATCACCGTGGTCATTTTCAGCATCGCGGTATCCGGCTACATTGCCGTTTTTAAGCGCCCCTTGAGTTTTCTTCAAATAGGATGCTTCAGCCTGTATGTATTCCTTTTTCTGGTCATCATCATGGGAATTGTTCTGGCAGGCAGCGTCCTGTTTCTTCGCTACCGGGACATGAACCAGATCTGGGATTTGATGCTGCAGGCCGGCTTTTTTTTCACGCCGATTATCTATCCTATGGATATCGTGCCGCATAAATTTCATTTTATCATGTATGCCTGGATGCCCACGGTAGTGATCCAGTTTTCACGCTCCGTCCTCGTAAGAGGCGATATTCCATCCCTGACCGCTCATCTGATGCTGGCGGGAAGCGCCGGGATTGTCTTTCTCACAGGGGCCGTCCTGTTTTGGCGGCTGGCTCCCCGTTCCATGGAAAGGTTGTAGGCGTATGGTCGCCCTGGAAGCGCACGAAATTCACAAAAGCTTTTTTATTCCCGCCACCCGAATGGACACCGTGCGGGAATATATGCTCAACATTTTCAAATGGAAACATCTTTTCAGAAATCATCGACAGCTCAGCGTCTTGAGCGGCGTGAGTTTTTTCGTGGAAGAAGGAGAGACCGTGGGCATCATGGGAAGGAATGGTTGCGGCAAAAGCACCCTGCTCAAAATCATCACGGGGATCTATCAGCCGGACCGGGGAACAGTTCAATGCGCCTTGCCGATCACGCCGATTTTGGAGCTAGGCGTGGGATGGAATCCGGAGCTGGATGCGATCGACAACATTTATCTTTTGGGTGCCGTGATGGGCCTGACACTTCGCGAGCTGAAAACCGCCACAGACGAAATTTTAGAATTTGCGGAGCTCCGTGAATTCGCGCGTCTTGAACTCAAACATTATTCGTCGGGAATGGCCATGCGCCTGGCATATGCCGTGGCTTTTCGGGCCGTCCGGGGTCTTCTTATTGTTGATGAAGTATTTGCTGTAGGGGACATGGAATTTAAAGAACGCTGCTACAGACGGCTTGAAGAAATTCGTCGGGAGGGACATACGGTGCTGATGGTCAGCCACAATTTTGTAGATATCGGTCGATTTTGCGACCGCGCCATCCTGCTGGACAACGGCGTGATTGTTCAGGAAGGCAGCGGCCCGGAAATTGCCGACGCCTATGTTCATTCATTGACCGGTGGGTGAAAAATGTCGGCAACCGTCATCATCGTTAACTGGAATAGCGGAAAGATGCTGGCCGAATGCCTGCGGCGGCTTAACATGCAGACGCTTCAGCCGGTAAAAGTGATCGTTGTCGATAACGCCAGCACGGATGGCTCCCTGACTCGTGCCGGCAAACCGGCCGACAACGTCACCTTGCTGCAAATGGACGCCAACCTGGGATTTGCGGCCGCCAACAACCGTGCCCTGGCCCAGTGCGATACAGAATTTGTGGCCCTGCTCAACCCCGACGCCTTTCCGGAAGCCGACTGGCTCGAACAACTGCTGGCTTCGGCACACGCCCATCCAAATGCCGCCGCGTTCGGCTCCAGACAGTTATGCCTTGAAAATCCGGGAATTCTTGACGGCATCGGCGACATTTACCATGCAAGCGGCCTCGCCTGGCGCGATCGCTACGGAGAGCGTCAACAAAAGCAGGATCTCGCCTCGCGGGAAATATTTTCCCCCTGCGCGGCGGCGGCTTTATATCGACTGCGGGCTTTGAGAGAGGCAGGCGGGTTTGACGAGGATTTCTTCTGTTATCTGGAGGACGTCGATCTCGGATTCCGGCTTCGTCTGGCCGGGCACAGAGCCGTCTATGTTCCGGAAGCGGTCGTTCATCACGCGGGCGCTGCGTCGGCGGGAGGCCAGTGGAGCGACTTCGCCGTTTATCATGGATACCGCAATCCGGTGTGGGTGTTTGTCAAAAACATGCCCTCCCCTCTCTTCTGGATCCTTCTGCCGCTGCACATCGCGATCAACCTGGCTTCCTTTCCGGCATCTGTCTTCCTGTTCCCTGAAAGAAGCCGGGGGAAACTGCTTCTGAAGGCCAAGAAAGACGCCCTGAAGGGCCTGCCCCTCATGTGGCGGAAGCGCCGCCGTATTCAGGCCGGGCGCGCGGCCTCGATACTGGAGATATGGAAAGTCCTGGACAAACGAATCCGCATTCCTTTTCAGCCGCATGTGCAAAAACCATCATCGGGCGCGGTCAACTGCGCGGCAGGAAATGACCATGATCGATAAAATCGCCGCCGAACCAACTATGAAATATTCTTCACAAAACGGGTGCGCAAGACGTATCGCAGGCATATCCGCCCGGACGGCGGGCGCGCTGTGGATCGGCCTCGTCGTCTTTTTCTATTTTTTCAGCATCCGGGGAGGAGAAATCGTCTGGCGGCCCAGCCATCTTTATTACCGGGACAGCTTCCGCGCTCTCGCGGGATGGGTCGGGACCAGCGGATGGAGTCCTCTGCTGTTCATTCTGACGGTCATCGGCGTCGAATATTTCCTGCTGTATCTATGGAGACGCTTTTATGCCGGAGAAAAAGCTCTTGACGTCCCTCTATCCCCTTTCCTGATCTGGATCGTTTTCTCGATTTTCTTTGTCATCACGGCGCTGGGCTGGTTCGGTTACTATTCCATTGCTACTGCTCTCTCTCCGGCGCCCTGCCTCTTCATTTTGGCTCGTTATCTTCTCATTTGTCTTGCCCTGGCCTTGATTCTTCTGGTCTGCGCCTCCCCGGGGAAAGCCGTCCTGCAACTCTGGCAACGGGATGAATCTTTCGGACTGAAGGAATTTCTGCTGTCCTTCGGTGTTGGCGCCGTCCTGCTTACCGGAGCGCTCTGGCTCTGCGGACTCTTCGGCGTCCTGAACAGCGCCGTTGCCTGGATTGTCAGCGGGGCGCTCCTGGCCGTTTCCCGCCGGCAACTGCTGGGGTGGATCAAAACGTTTTTCAAATCGGAGCTTCGTTTTCAGGGTTCCTATCTGGACGCGCGCCTTCTTCTCTTTTTCATCTTTTCCATTATCCTGAGTCATCACGTCCTGGAGCTGATTCGCCCGATTCCCATCGGTTTTGACGATCTGGCTGTTTACATGAACATCCCGAATTTGCTCGCCGACAAAGGCAAGCTGCTTTCGGGAATCGATGCCTATTCCTGGGGAATTTTTATGAGCCTGGGATTTCTCCTTTTTCACAACGCGACGGTGTCCCTTTTCCTCTCTTTTCTGGGCGGTCTGCTCGCTTGCTTCGCTCTTTATGTTGGCGTTCAACATTATGCACGACAGCAGGGCTTTCCTTCTTACCGTGCCCAATTGCTCGCCTGGCTTGCCGCCACCCTTTTTTACTCCCTGCCGGCCGTCGTGTTTCAATCCGCCAGGGACATGAAGGTGGACCTGGCGTCGCTTTTGTTCATGCTGCTGGCTTTTATTTCCTTTCTGGACTGGAAGGAAAAGGACTGTCTCGAAGCGAAATCCCTCTGGCTCTGCGGCCTCCTCATGGGTTTTGCCTTTACCGTCAAATATACGGCTCTGTTTTTTATCGTTTCCCTGCTGGCAGTCATCCTGTTTCATCTGATCCGGAAAAAACAAATTCGCCGGGGCCTCCAACTGGCGGTTTTAATCCTTTGCATCGCGGCGCCTTTTGCCCCTTACGGCATCAAGAACCTCGCGGAGGCTCAGCAATTTTCAGTTGAAGCGCTGCGGTCGGGGAAAACGGCAGCCCCGTCCATTGCCCTGCACCCCCCTCTTTCGGAAATTACGTCCCCCGCGCCGGATACGGGGGTTCATGAAGAGCAGGGACGCTACCTCGGGTATGAACCGGGCATCGGAAAATACCTGCGCCTTCCCCTGACAGTCACCTTCAATCCAACGGTCCGGGGAATGTATGTGGACATCGGGTATTTGTTTCTTGCACTGGTCCCCCCGGGAGTCTTTCTGTCCTTGAGGAAACGGAGAAGAACGGCTTTTTCTCAAACCGGGCCCGGCGAAATACTTGCGCTGGGCGCCATGTACTGGATGCTTTGGGTCTGCTTCGCGAAAGGAGTCATCTGGTATGGAATGGGAGGATTTGTCTTTTTACTGCTCATCATTGTGGAACTGATGGAGCGGTTGAAAGAAGAGCGATGGAAAGTCTTCAGCGGCGTCGCCTGCGGAGCGGTCGTCCTGTGGCTGATTTGCGCACTTGTTTTGAGAGCCGCGAATCTGCCGGCCCACGGCATCGGAGTGGAGTCTGCCGGCCTTGCCTATGCAAGTGGCGTTATCGACCGGGAACAATACTTGAAACGCAGAATCCCGGCTTACGTGGCCATCATGACCATCGTAAACCGCGAGATTGCGTCCAACCCGGGAAACCCTCCCAAAATCTACCGTGTGGGAACTTTCATCAAGTATTTCATCAGGCATAATGACGAGCTGGTCCTCGACGACAATCAACTGGACGTGTTCATGTCCGTCTTTCGGGACCGCAACGATCAAAACACCATCGCCCGCTTTAAAAACTCGGGCTTTAAATTTATGGTGATTGACACCAACACGGCGATGATCGATTGGACACCGGGGAAAACCTTGAAGGCGAAATACAGGGAACTTCGGGAATTCATCGAACGGAATCCGGCAGATATGAAAGTGATTCTGGATGAACCTTTAAGTGGTGTTCGGCTGATTCAGATTCTATAGGCAGGGATTTTCGGGATCCGTCCACCGTCGGTTCTTTTACATGACGTCTTGCCACGAAACAGCGACCACCCTTTTGGAGGTGAATTTATTGTTCAGAGCCTCGTCAAAATAAAACTGCCCCGAATTCTTGATGTCAATGGAGCCTCCCCAGATCAGACCGTACGTGTCGGCGCTGTTCTTCATCTCAATAGGCGCATAGGGCGCATAAACCACTCCTTTGAAAGCGCTGCCGTGCTTGAAAATGACACTGTTCGTGGAATTGGAAAAAATGGAAAAATCCAGCGTTGATCCCGTAACATTGATTGCAGAACCGTTTTTTGCCTCCAGCGCACCCGTCAGGTAAATGTGGTAAATGATAAGACCTTAATATTATTGAACATCGCGCCAGGAAGCTTTGCTTGGTCCTGCGATAAAACTTAAAGCGGCACCGATCGCGGCTGTGCTGAAGTGTATATAGCCGCTGCCGTTCCCGAGAACATTACCTGATGAAGGTGAAGTACTTAAAGTTATAACGCACCCTAACATATCGTTATGCTCATGGACATAGTCATCCACAATCATTATGCCTTTAAAAATTCCTCCATTTGTATTCTTTAAGACAGCGTTTCTTGAAGCGTTATGAACAATCAATATGCCGCTGCTGATTCCAAAATTAACAGCCTGCCAATTATCGGCTTCAACGTATGTAACACCGCTCAAAGGAAGGGTAAGTAAATTGGGATTAGTTACGTACTGAGATCCATTCACACCGCTTTGAGCGATTTTCTTCAGCGTTCCCTCATCAATCTTCAGAGCCGCATCAGGTGTGAGCGGCGCTGTCCAAGTGGCGTTTTGCTCCACAGTTCCTGCGACAGGGGTTTTGGCTGGTGCGGATGCGTTGCCTGCACTGTCGACGCCACCGATTGTGCCAGCGCCACTAGCAGTTACGGTGGACTTGCTGCTCACACCTTTAACGCCGACCGCTGGTGAAATCGGATTGCCATTGATATCATAATCCTTTCCGTCAATTTCCATATTACCACTATTTTCTACAGCGCTGTTGGCCTGCACGGCCGCCAGAGCGCCTCCGGGAAGAGGGTCTGTATATTTAACGTGAATTTCCAGTTCTTTTAAAGCATTGTTGTTCCCGTAGCCTTTCATTCGGAATTTGTAAAGATTATCAGCCACATAATGGAGCTGAACGGAAGAATCAAAAACAAAACCTGAAGGCACAGTCAGGGTTATTGTTTTAGGAGTAACAGAAGACGTGGGATAATCCGCTTTCGTCCAAGTTCGCAGTATGACCATTACTGACTCTACACCAGCTTCGGCGTTGTATAAAGCCCTGGCATTTTCCCTGTAGTTGGCGGAAATTTTCATATCCGTCGTCACGGTCAAAATACCGGTCGTTCCCAGAATCACGAGCACGGCAACGAGCATGAGGATGACCGCCATGACCATTCCCTTTTCGTTGCGAAGAGGCGTCAAGGGCCTGCGATTCGGGAAAAATTGAATTCTGTGTTTCATAACTCCTCTCAATATTTCAGGTTTCGGGGAGTGGCGTACCCTGTAAGGGTATAGCGCCGGTAATGGTCCCCGTGCGTCGGATCCGTATAGGCCGGGTCCTCCGTCGGCGCTATGGTGGTAATTGTAATTTTTACTCTTCGAATCTGTGAAAGATCCGTCGTGGTATTCCCGTTGCCGTCTTCATAGACAAAGCTCAGCGACTCGACATATTCCACGGCAGGCTGCCTGCTGGCTGACGTGGAGGATTTGCGCCCCAGCACCTTGACGCCGTCTGACGAGGTGTATAAGTCATAGGTAATATTTTCATTGGCGTCGTCACGGTCTCCGTCCGAGCTGCCTGTGCCATCGTCATCGGTTACATCCATTGTGATCGTAATTGAGTTGGCATTAGCCGCCGAGATCCCCGCGCATGCCGTTCCGGCCGCTACCAGCGCGTTTGTGCAACGGGGCAAAGCCGTCGGAACCGTGGAACCGGTTCCTGTGAAATTGTACCCCGCCATGCTGATGTCCCGAATCATCATGTCCATCGCAATGCGCGCATTCTGATAGCTGGAGGCCAGTTTTTCCTGCGTGGTGAGGGTTTTGTTCTGAAGCGTGAAAACACTGTAGGTCGCAGCCAGGACCACGAGCCCCACGACCATGGCAATCAGCAATTCGATCAGCGTAAAGCCTTTGGAGTCTGCCTTCATTTCAATCTCTCGCCCGTATGGTTTTCAGCACAACGGACCGGTTGTTAGGCCAGGTGACCGAAACGGTGATGGTCACCGGATCGGTCCCGGAAGCGCTCCAGGTGCGGGTGAAGTAAGCGTTGGTCGATGTCGCCGTTTCCATATTCGCACCCCGGTAGTCCGTTCCCGAATAAGCTGATGGTATCGTCGCACCGCTGCCCGTCCCTGTCAAAGGCTCGCTTTTGAGCTCTTCCAGTTTGTCCTTGGCCAGGGTCGTCGCAACGGTCAATGTTCTGTTGAAAAAATTGCCATTGATGATGGTGGAGGTCAGAGAAGCCAGACCCAGCAGAGCGATGGTCAGGATGAGGATCGCCACTACGATTTCGAGCAGCGTAAATCCCCGGCTCTGCTTCCATTTTGCCCATATCTTTTTTTTCATATGCCGCTTCCTTAACAAGAATCCAAACCCGTCAGGAGCAATCGCCGATTTTGATCCGGCCGGCCGTGCTGATCGTAATGCATTTGGTTTTTCCCGTGGAGGAACTCGTCAGCGTGATCACGGGATTCTTTCCCGTTCCGTTGGGCCGGAAGGCGGGATTGAAACCAGCAGAAAAAGTCACATCGGAATACTCCGGTTGGATGTCCCGCAAGACCAGCGTTTCATCCCCGGTGGTTACGGTTTCGCTTGCATCATTGTCCCGCACAAACTGGTACTGGTGGTTGTTCACAAATTGCACGATGATTTTCTTGTTTTCCGTGACCGCCTGCTGTCTGGCATTCATCAGATCGGTATAGACCTGCCGGGCCGCCCCGTTCAGTCTTTGATTTCTGGCATACTCCATGAAGCTGGGAACGGCAATCGCCGACAACACCGCGATAACGGCGATGACAACCATCATCTCGATCAGCGTAAAACCAAGTGTTCGTTTTTTAACCATTGCCTCCCCTGAATCCTTAGTACGCCTGTCCCATTACAGCAAATGATATGCCAAGTACGAATTCTTTATCCGACAAAGCATCAATATTATTCATGTAGCTGTATATTACGTTCTTAATAGCTCTTTGTCAATCTCTTCCGGCTTGAAGATCGAGATTTTACCGGTTTTTTGCAGGCATGGGCGGCGCTTTTCACCGGTTTTAATTCCTGAAGATCAAAAACCTCATGAATGCATCTCCCCAGAAAATCCAGGCGACGGCCGCCGCAGAGAGGAAAGGCCCGAAGGGAATCGCGTATTTCGTGTCCTGCTTGTGGATGATCATGGCCGCAATCCCCACTATCGCGCCGGCAAGCGAGCTGAACAGCAAAACGAAGATCAACGATTTCCAGCCCAGAAAGCCGCCGATCATCGCCAGCAATTTGATGTCGCCGCCGCCCATGCCTTCGCGTTTGGTGATCAATTCATAGACGAAGGCAATGGCCAGCAGGACCCCGCCGCCGATCAGCAATCCGATCAGGGCCTCCAGCCAGGGAAGTTTCACGATAAAGACGGCCGCCAGGAAAAAAACGGGGATGCCCGGCAGGGACAAAATATCGGGAATGATCTGGTGATCCAGATCGATGAACGCAATGACAATCAAAACTGCGGTGAAAATGAAAAAGGTAAGAAAAACAAGGCTTAAGCCGAATTTTCCGAAAAGCAGCAGCGCCATCAGGCCGGTGATCAGCTCAATCAGCGGATAGCGCCAGGAGATTTTGGCTCCGCAGTCGCGGCATCTGGCGCGCAGGATCAGAAAGCTGAGGATGGGGATGTTGTCATAAAAGCGGATCGGATGTCCGCAGGAGGGACAGCGCGAAGAAGGCTTCACAATGGAGGTTTCCGCCGGGATGCGGTAAATGCAGACATTGAGAAAGCTGCCGATGGCCGCGCCGAAGATGAAGGCAAAAATATCAAAAAAAATCATGAAAATCCTTTTTGTCGCCATTGCGGGCTTGAAACGGAATCCAGTATTTTCTATAAATTCCTGGATTCCCGCCTTCGCGGGAATGACATTTGGTGTGATTTCTATCGGTTCATCAACTTCTCCGGCATCTTATTTTCTTTTGAACGAAAGTCAATAAGAATATATTGATTTCAATGACAAATATCGTTGCATTGAACCGGCCGTTTTGGTAATTGCATTTTCATGACCGACGAACAGTACATGCATCTTGCCCTGAAACTGGCCGCGAAAGGGCGGTGCTATGCCAGCCCCAATCCGATGGTGGGCGCCGTGATTGTCAAAAACGGCCGAATCATCGGACGGGGGTACCATCAATGCTGCGGGCAAAATCACGCGGAAGTCAACGCCATTGCGGACGCGAGGGGAAAGGTCGCCGGCTCGACGCTTTACGTGACGCTGGAGCCCTGCTGCCACTCCGGAAAGACGCCCCCCTGCACCGACCTCATCATCCGGCACAACATCCGGCGCGTCGTGATCGCCGCTGCCGACTCCAATCCGCTGGTTTCCTGCCGGGGCATCGCCTGCCTGGAAAGCGCGGGAATCGAAGTGACCCGGGGCGTGCTGGAGACCGAAAGCCGCAGCCTCAATGAAGTCTTCTTTCACTTTATGGAAACGGGGATGCCGTTTGTCACGGTCAAATACGCCCAGACGCTGGACGGACGTATCGCCACCGCCACGGGAAACTCCCAGTGGATCAGCTCCCCCGGCTCCCTGAAATTCGCTCACCGGCTTCGCGCGGAGCATGACGCCGTTCTGGTCGGCATCGGAACCGTGCTTCAGGACAACCCGACGCTGACGGTCCGGCTGGTCCGGGGGCGCAACCCTCTGAGAGTGGTCGTGGATTCCGGTCTGGCTACTCCATTTACTGCGAACGTGCTGCGCAATTTATCCGAAGCCCCCACACGGATCGCGACGACGAAAAAACCTTCCGATCCCCGCTACAGGGCGCTTTCCGAAGCCGGCGCCCGCCTGATGACGGTTGCGCCCGACCGGGAAGGGCATGTGGATTTGAAAAAATTGTTTCGAAAGCTGGCCGCCGAAAACATCTCGTCGGTGCTGATTGAAGGCGGCGCCGGGATCATCACTTCCGCGCTGAGAGAAGGTCTGGCCCGGCGACTGGTTGTGGTGACTGCGCCGAAGATTATCGGCAAAGGCATTGAAGCCGTAGGCGATCTGAACATTCGCGATCTGAAAGACGCAAAACCCCTCTCCGTGCGTAAAATATTCAAAAAAGGCCCGGATGTGATTATGGACGCCCGCTTATAGCCTCCGCGGCGCTTTGGGCGGCTTTCAGTCCGTCGAGCGCCGAGCTGATAATCCCTCCCGCGTATCCCGACCCTTCCCCGCAGGGATACAGACCCCGAACATTTTCACTCTGACCGTCCCTGCCGCGGCGTATGCGCACGGGCGAAGAGGTGCGGGTCTCCACGCCGATCAAATGAGCCTCCGGGAAAATAAAGCCCGGCATTTTCTGGTTGATCCGCCGAAGGCCTTCCCGCAGGGCGTTTGCGACAAAATCCGGAAGAACTTCGGAAAGCCGCACGGCCCGGACCCCGGGCAGGAAACTGGTCCTGCCGACAACACCGGAAAATTTTCCTTCCACAAATTCGGCCAGTTTCTGCGCGGGAGCACAATAATTGCCGCCGCCCGCCGCAAAAGCTTTCTTCTCCCAGACATCACGGAAGACCAGTCCGGAAAGCGGATCTCCCGCCCGCGCAAAGTCGTCCGTTCGCACGTTGACGACCACCGCGCTGTTGGCAAAAACTCCGCCTCGGGCGGCGTTGCTCATGCCGTTGGTGATCACGCGCCCCGGAAAAGCGCTGCAGCCGATCACCTGCCCTCCCGGACACATGCAAAACGTGTAAACGGAGCGATCCTGCTCCTCAAGGGCGGCGGTCACAAAGTATTCCGCCGGCGGCAACAGGGGATGACCGGCCCACCGTCCATACTGGGTGGCATTGATCAGTTCCTGCGGATGTTCGGCGCGCAGCCCCATCGCGAAAGGCTTCGGTTCCATGCTGACGCCCCGCTCGCGCAAAAGGCGGTACGTGTCGTCCGCGCTCTGGCCGATGGCCAGAATCACACAATCCGTTTCGATCTCCTGTCGGTCGTTGACCGCCACCGCCGCCATTTTGCCGCCGCGGATGACAAAATCCGTCACACGGGATTCAAACCGAACGTCGCATCCCATCTGCACAAGTTTTTGCCGCAGCCGCAGAATCACCTGACGCAGCCGGTCCGTTCCGATGTGCGGCTTGGCATCCGTCAAAATCGCTTCCGGCGCTCCCATTTCCACCAGCACCTTCCTGACCCATCCCGCGGCGGGATTTTTGGACCGGCTGGTCAGCTTCCCGTCGGAAAAGGCTCCCGCGCCGCCTTCGCCGAAAAGGACATTGCTTTCCGGATGGAGCAGGCCCCGCTCCCAGAAATCCCGTACATCCGCAACGCGCTGCTCCACGGGCCGTCCCCTTTCCAGAAGGATAACGGGAATGGCATTCCGGGCAAGTCGATAGGCGGCAAAAAGCCCTGCCGGCCCGCTGCCGATGACGACCACCGGCTTGATCTTCCCTTTCGCCGCTTTTCCAAACGGGCCGCCGTCGTGAAGCGGCGATGCGCTTCCCGTCCGGACTGAAACGCAGGACGTTGCCTCTTTTGTTTCGCAGACCACGGGAAAGTCCTCCGGCTCCCCTTCCCGTCTCTGAATCTGCAGACCTTCCGGCAGGACGTCCGGCAAAATAACATGGTCCTTGAGAGAGAGATGAAGCGCATACACAAAACGCGGAGGCTTGCTGCGTCTGGCATCCAGCGCTTTTTTGACAACGCGGCAGGAAAGAACATCGGATGGGGCCGCGCCCAGCGCGCGGGCCGCCTTTTCCTTCAGTCTTTCCTCTTTTTCATCCAGCACAAGCGTCAAACCGTTGAGGCGAATCTCGTTCATCATTTCTCCGTTGCAAAAAACAAGCGCATGCTATAATTAACGAACCCAACAATGAATTTAATGTTCGTCATACCGGCAACAGCCGGTATCCAGAAAACATTAAAACAACTGGATTCCCGCACTAGTGACCTTTAGGTTATTCGCGGGAATGACCACTTTAAAGGGGTTTGCCATGCCCTGGTATGCCGTTTCCACCAAGAGCCGCCATGAATACAAAGCCTACACCTTGCTCGTCCAAAAAAGCCTGACGACGTTTTTACCGGAGATGGAGGTCTGGAGCAAGCGAAAAGACCGGAAAAAGAAGATTATGGTGCCGCTGTTTCCCGGCTATCTGTTCGTCAATGCCGATCTGGACAATGAAACCAAGCTGGCCATTCTCAAAACCTTCGGCGTCGTCCGGATTCTGGGCAAGAAATTGAACACCGAGCCCATTCCCGTGCCGGATGAAAAAATCTCCGCCATCCAGCGCATCGTGGAGAGGAAAGTGGAAATGTTTTCCCTGCAGTATCCGAAGGCGGGAGAACCGGCCCGTATTCTGGACGGACCCTTTGCCGGCATCGAAGGCACGGTCATTAAAAGCGATCTGGAAAAAGAGCTTTTCGTCGTTTCCATCGATTTGATGCAGCGCTCGGTGGCCATCAAGCTGGAAGGTTTTCAGATCGGAAAGATATGAGACAGGCGCAACCTCGTGCCACCCGGTGCAGTGCGTGGCTTTAGCCGCGCCGGGTTTAGCGGGATGAGAGCTTTGAAAAATGTCATTTCGAGGAGCGTGAGCGACGAGAAATCTAATAATGGCCGTTTGTTCAAGATTTCTCCCTTCGGTCGAAATGACAAAAATGGCCGTTATTCAAAGCTCTCGGGATATTGGTCACGGTATCAGCGGGGTTTACCCCGCACTACATTGTAAAAAATAGAACCGTTCCTTCAATACCCTACGCGCTGCGGGCTATGAGCTAAATTTTCTTGACTTTATGAACATTATGCGCAAGATAGCATCCGCCAAAAGGAATTGCGTCCCGGGCAAAAACGGATTTAAGGATAGGTTTTGAAAGGCTATATTTTCATCAAAAAGGAACTTTGCAAGGAATGCGGACTCTGCGTGCATTTCTGCCCCAAAGACCATATCATACCGTCCAAAGAATACAACGCGCAGGGGTATCATCCCGTGTGCGTCGATGAAACCAAAGAATGCAACGGCTGCGCGATCTGCGCGACCATGTGCCCGGAAATCGCCGTAGAGGTTTACCGTGAATAAAATTCTGATGTCCGGAAACAATGTGATCGGCGAAGCCGCGATCCGCGCGGGCTGCCGTTTTTATGCCGGCTATCCGATCACGCCGCAGAACGAACTGACCGAATACATGGCCGAGCACATGCGCAACGCTGAAGGCGGCGTTTTCATTCAGTCCGAAAGCGAAGTGGCGGCCATCAACATGATTGCCGGCGCAGCGGCCGCGGGCGTCCGGGTGATGACGTCCTCCTCCGGACCCGGCATCTCCCTGAAGCAGGAAGGCATTTCTTCCATGGCGGCGCAGGAGCTGCCCGGAATCATCGTCAACATCATGCGCGGAGGACCAGGACTGGGCAACATCCTTCCGTCGCAGGGCGATTACTTCCAGGCCACGCGGGGCGGCGGCCACGGCGATTACCGCACCATCGTTTTCGCGCCGGGAAGCTGCCAGGAACTGGCGGACCTGACCATGGACGCCTTCGATCTGGCCGACAAATACCGCACGCCCGCCATGATTCTGGCCGACGGAATGATGGGGCAGATGATGGAGCCGGTAATCTTCAAAAAGCCCAAACCACGGCAGTATCCTGAAAAATTCATGCTGCGCGGCGCCGGCAGCGGCAAAAGCAAATTCATCCGCGGCCTTCTTCTGGATCCGGTGGACAGCGAAGCGCACAACTGGAAACTGGCCCGGAAATACGAAGTGATCTCCGAAAACGAAACCCGCTGTGAAGAACACCGGATCGACGACGCAAAGCTCGTCATCGTCGCTTACGGAACCGCGGCGCGCATCGCCAAGGGCGCCATCAAAAGGCTGCGCAGCCATGACATGAAAATCGGGCTTTTCCGCCCGATCACGCTGTGGCCCTTCCCGGAAATGAGGCTGCGGACCCTTTCAGAAAAGGTGAACAATTTCCTGGTGTTTGAAATGAGCACCGGCCAGATGCTGGAAGACGTTCGACTGGCCCTGCAGGGATACGCCGACATCGAATTTCACGGACGACCGGGCGGCGCCGTTCCGACGCCCGCGGAACTGGCCAATGTCATCGCCAGGGTCTATGAGCAAAAGGATTGATTCAACCATGGCCAAGATCGTTTTCAAGCATCCCGAGAGCCTGAAAGAAAATATTTTTCATTACTGTCCCGGCTGCGGGCACAGCATCGTCCACCGGCTGGTCGCCGAAGTGATTGACGAGATGGGCATTCGGGGCATCACGATCGGCGTTCCGCCGGCCGGATGCGCCGTGCTGGCCTATAATTACTTTGACGTGGACATGATCGAAGCGCTTCACGGACGCGGTCCGGCCATGGCGACGGCCATCAAGCGCTGCCTTCCCGACCGGCTCGTTTTTTCCTACCAGGGCGACGGAGACCTGGCCGCCATCGGCATTGCCGAAAGTTTTCACGCCGCCAACCGCGGCGAAAACATCAGCGTCATCTTCATCAACAATGCGGTTTACGGCATGACCGGCGGACAGATGGCCCCTACCACCATGCTGAATCAGCGCTCCACCACCACGCCCGCCGGCCGCAAACAGGCCGTGGACGGTTATCCGGTCAAGGTCAGCGAAATCTTTTCCCGGCTCGACGGCGCCACCTACGTGGAGCGATGCGCGGTCAGCTCCCCGACCGGCGTCAACAAAACCAAAAAAGCCATCCGGAAAGCCTTTCAGTGCCAGATGGCCGGTTTGGGTTTTTCTCTGGTGGAAGTGCTTTCCCTGTGCCCGACCAACTGGAAGCTGTCGTCCGTCGATTCCTGCAAATACATTGACGAGGTCATGAGCAAAGTCTTTCCTCCCGGCGTATATAAAGATCAAACGGGGCAATCCGGAAAAACGGCGGAGGCCCGGCCATGATCACCAAAACAATTTTTTCAGGCTTCGGAGGCCAGGGCGTCATGATGATGGGCACCAGCCTGGCCCAGAGCGCGATGAGCAAGGGCTTTCATGTCACCTACCTGCCCGCCTACGGCGCGGAAATGAGGGGCGGAACGGCCAACTGCACCGTGGCGGTGAGCGATGATGAAATCGCCTCGCCCGTCGCGTCGGAGCCGAACTACCTGGTGGTGATGAACCAGCCCGCGCTGTTTACGTTTCAAAACCGCGTGACTCCCGGGGGAAGCATCCTGATCAATTCCTCGATTGTCGAGGCGTCCCCCAGCCGCCAGGACGTCACAACCTTTTACATCCCCTGCTCCGACATGGCCCAGGAACTCGGCAACGCCCGGACCGCCAACATCGTGATGATGGGCGCCTTCGTCCGGCAGTCCGGCATTGTCCCGCCTGAAATTTATCTGAAAACCCTGGAGACGATCATGGGAAGCCGGAAAAAGGCGCTCGCGGACATCAACCGCAAGGCGTTTACCGCCGGATACGAATACGTTCAAAAGTAAAGGACAGGTATGGCCGTTAAACAAATTTCCGTTCTGCTGGGCAATGTTCCCGGTTCTTTCGCCAGGATGACGCATATTCTGCACACGGAAGACATCAACACGATCGCGGTCTCCGCCGCCAGCATTGAGGAGGACAGCCGCGTCCGGCTGGTGGTCAACGACCCCGACCGCGCCGCCGCGCTTTTGGAGAGCTTCAATTTCAATGTGGAAGTGACGCCGGTGCTGGCCGCCGAAATCCCCCTGCACGCGGGGCACATCAACGCCATCCTGAAGCCGCTGGCGAAAGGCGACATCAATATTCTCTACCTGTACACGACCATCAACCGCATCGGAAAAGAAACCATCGTAATCATCGGCGTCGATAAACTGGAGGAAGCCCGTGAAATTCTCGCCGAAAACTGGATCAATCTGATCGACGACGAAATCTACTCCATCCCCTGAGTTGTGAGGAGCCGCTTATGCCGGTTTCCGCGGAAAAAGAAAAAGCCCTTGCGCTGCGCATGCGGGAGCTTGGCGTTTCCGAACGAGACATCGAAGAATCCTTTGTCCGCTCCTCCGGCCCCGGAGGACAGAAAGTCAACAAAACTTCCACCTGCGTTCAGCTGACCCACCTTCCGACCGGCCTTACCGTGAAATGCCGGAGGGAAAGATCCCAGAGTCTGAACCGCCATCTGGCGCGCCGCCTGCTCCTCAATAAAATCGAAGAGCGTCAAAAGGGATTTGTGGCGGCCGAAAAGGAAAAAGCGGAAAAGATCCGGAGGCAAAAAAGAAAAAGAAGCCAAAGGGCCAAGGAAAAAATGCTGGATGAAAAGAAGCGGCTGTCGCAAAAGAAGGAACTGCGCGGCAGGGTCGGATCCGATGAAACATAAAAAGGGGGAAGAAGTCCTTTGTTATTTGCTTCTTCCCCCTTTTAAAAATAGCTGATAATTTTGATTAGCCCAAACCAATCATCTTCACGATCGGGTTGGCGAACAGCATGACCAGAGAAATAACCAGCGCGTAAATCGCGACGGATTCGGTCATGGCCATACCGACCATCATGGTCAGCATAACTTTGCCCTGTGCTTCGGGGTTTCTTCCCACGGCATTGGATGCGCCGCTGGTAGCCTGACCAAGGCCAAGACCCGCGCCGACTGCGCCGAAACCAATCGCAAAACCAGCGCCGAGAAGAGCGCAGCCCAGAACGATAGCTTTGGTGTAATCAACACCCGCAGCCGGAGCTGCTTCGGCAGCCGCGAAAGCAAAGGGAGCGGAAACAATGATCAACGCGATGGCCAGTATGGAATATACGAAACTCTTTTTCATGAAAAACCTCCTCCTGTTTTTAACGAATTGTTTAGGCCGGATTCGTCAAGTATGCTATTTTTTTAACCTCCTTCCCCTGAATTTTGACGACTGCCGGTCATTTGAGAGCTCTTTTAGCGATCAATAAACCGATTGTCAAGAAATATTTTCACTCAAAACATTGTCCGAATGCCCGGCTTGATTTTGCGCCGCAGGCAGGATAAAGGAAAAACATGAACCGTTTCAGCACGAGACAATTAAAAGCGGCAAAAATTCTTCAATCGGACATTCCTCTCTCCCCCAGACCGTTTGCGGACATTGCCCGGGCGTCTGAAATGACCAGCGAAGAGCTGATCGCCTGGATCCGCAACCTCTCCCGTGAGGGCATCATTCGAAAGGTCACCACCATCCTGAGACACCAGAAGGCGGGGTACGGGAAAAACGTTCTGGTCCTGTGGTCGGTGACGCCGGAAGCCATCGAAGACGCGGGACGGAAACTGGCCGGACTGCCGTACATTTCCCACTGCTACGAAAGGAAGCCCTTTGCCGGCCGCTACAACCTCTTCACCATGCTTCACGCGAAGGCCGGCGACATTTCTCCCCTGCTGGAAGAGATGTCCCGGCTGATTTCATGCCCTGATTTTCTGCTTCTGGAAAGCCTGGAAGAATACAAAAAAACGTCTCCGGAGTATTTCTGATGAACAAGAACAGCATCCATCCGTTTGCCGAGGCCGCCCGGGTCATTGCCGGCGGCGTTAATTCGCCGGTGCGCGCCTGGAAATCGGTCGGCGGCGACCCTTTGTTTGTTCAAAGCGCCGCAGGCAGCAAAATCTATGACCTGGACGGAAAAGAATACATCGACTACGTTCTTTCCTGGGGGCCGATGATTCTCGGACACGCCCACCCGGACGTGATTGCGGCCGTCTGCGATGCCGCCCGGAGGGGAACCAGCTTCGGCGCGCCCACGACGGCGGAAACGGAAATGGCCCGGCTGATTCGCGAGGCCATTCCCTCGATGGAGCGGGTGAGAATGACCAGTTCCGGAACGGAAGCCGCCATGACGGCGATTCGCCTGGCCCGCGGCTGCACGGGCAGAAACATGATCATCAAATTTGACGGCTGCTACCACGGCCATGCCGATTCTCTGCTCATCAAGGCCGGCTCCGGCGTCACGACACTGGGCATTCCGGGATCGCCGGGAATTCCGGAAGCGGTGGCGAACCTGACCTTGAGCCTGCCGTACAATGACGTCCCCGCGCTGAAAAAAGCCGTGGAGCTTTACGCCGAGAATCTGGCGGCCGTCATCCTGGAACCGGTGGCGGGCAACATGGGAGTTGTCCTGCCGGAGGACGGTTTTCTGAAAGCGCTGCGGGAGGCGACGGCCGAACACAACATCCTGCTCATCTTTGACGAGGTGATCACCGGCTTCCGCTTTCGGTTCGGCGGCTGCCAGAATCTCGCGGGCATTCAACCGGACCTGACCTGCCTGGGCAAAATCATCGGTGGAGGCCTGCCGGTGGGCGCCGTGGGTGGCAAAAAAGAAATCATGGAAAGGCTGGCGCCTGCAGGCGACGTGTATCAGGCCGGAACCCTTTCCGGAAATCCGCTGGCCATGAGCGCCGGCGCGGCCACGCTTTCGATTCTGAAGTCCATGGCCGGCGCTTACGCGGCGCTGGATGAACGGGCCGGCCGCCTCGGCCGGGAGATGGAGAAATTATTCGCCGCTCGCGGCATTCCCATCTGCGTCAACCGCGCCTTTTCCATGTTCACCCTGTTTTTCCAGGAAGGGCCTGTTTGTGATTTGACATCCGCCCTGCGATCGGACACGGACCTCTATGCCCGCTTTTTTCACGGCATGATCCAAAACGGCGTGTGGCTGGCGCCGTCACAGTTTGAAGCGGGCTTCCTGTCCTTCGCCCATACGGAAGACGACATGGCCCGGACGCTGTCCGCCGTGGAAAAAACGTTGAGAAGACTCTGAACCCCATGACCAGCAAGGAACGGTTTGAACCACCCCTGCGGGTGGCAAGACCGTTCCCTACACATACTTTTCACTTGTCACTCATCACTTGTCTTCCCATCGCCCATCGCCTATCGCCTGTCTTTTCACTCCTCTTCGAATAGATTGACAAGGCCGGGTCAATACGGTAAGAGATTTTTCCCTTTTGTCCAAAGACATCAAGGCAATGAAGGAATCCAACCATGAAAAAACCGTTGACCGCCCAGTCTTTTTACGCGGGGAAAAATAAAATCGCCATTGTCGGCCTGGGTTATGTGGGTTTGCCGCTGGCCGCCCACCTCTCCCGGCACTTCAAGGTGATCGGCTTTGACATCAGTGAAGCAAACGTCGCGGAGCTGAAGAAGGGCCACGACCGAACGATGGAGCTTTCCGACGCCGAACTGAAGAAGGCCAGGATTTCTTTTACCTCCCGGCCAAACGATCTCGCCTCCTGCAGGCTGTTCATCGTCGCCGTTCCCACGCCGGTGGATCATTTTCATGTCCCAGACCTAAGCGCCCTGGAAAACGCTTCGGCGCTCATCGGCAAACACATGTCCGCAGGCGCCTGCGTGGCGTATGAATCGACGGTGTATCCGGGCGTGACGGAAGATGTGTGCGTTCCTGTTCTGGAGAGGGCCTCCGGGCTGAAATTCGGCAGGGACTTCACGGTCGGCTATTCCCCGGAGCGCATCAATCCCGGCGACAAAATTCACACCGTAAGCAACACGATCAAAATCATCTCCGCTTCCGACTCCGCCACGCTGGACCTGCTGGAAGGCATCTACAGCGCGGTCGTCAAGGTCCGTCTGCACCGGGTTTCCTCGATTAAAGTCGCGGAGGCCGCCAAGGTCATCGAAAACACGCAGCGCGACATCAATATCGCGCTGATGAACGAACTGGCCATCATCTTCAATAAAATGGGCATCGATACGCTGGAAGTGCTGGAGGCGGCGGGAACCAAGTGGAACTTCCTCAACTTCCGCCCCGGCCTTGTAGGCGGGCACTGCATCGGCGTCGACCCCTACTACCTGACCTACAAGGCGGAAAGCATCGGCTACCGTCCGGAAGTGATCCTTTCGGGACGGCGGATCAACGACAATATGGGAAAATACATCGCTCAAAAAACCGTCAAGATGCTCATCGCCGCGGACCTTCAGGTCAAAAAAGCCCGCGTCGCGGTTCTGGGCCTGTCGTTTAAGGAAAACGTCCCCGATCTGCGCAATACGCGCGTCGTGGACATTATCCGTGAGCTTGCCGACTTCGGTGTGAAGGTTCTGGCGCATGATCCGCTGGCCCTTCCCGAAGAGGCGCGGGAGCACTGCGGCGTCGAGCTTGCTCAGGCCAAAGACCTGAAAGACGTGGACGCCGTCATTCTGGCGGTGGCCCACCGGGAATATATGAAATGGGGCCTCGAAAAGATCGCATCGCTGTGCCGCAAAAACCGCGCGATTCTGCTCGACGTCAAATCGGTCTTTGACCCGGCCCGGGCGCAGTCTCTGGGGATGGCCTACTGGCGTTTATAAAAAGGAGAAGCTATGACAAAAGCATTAATCACCGGCATCACCGGACAGGACGGATCGTACCTGGCCGAGTTTCTGTTGGGCAAGGGTTACGAGGTTCACGGGTTGATCCGCCGCTCCAGCACGTTCAACACGGACCGCATCGATCATCTGTACCGGGATTTTCATGACCCGAATGCGAAGCTGTTTTTGCACTTCGGGGATCTCTCCGTTTCCGGTCAGATCATGGACCTGCTTGCCTCCATCCGTCCGGACGAAATCTATCATCTGGGCGCGCAAAGCCACGTCCGCGTGAGCTTCGACATGCCCGAGTACACCGGAGACATCACCGGTCTGGGCACGCTGAGAATTCTGGAATCCATCCGCAAGACCGGCATCAAAACAAAATTCTACCAGGCGTCGTCGAGTGAAATGTTCGGCGCCGCGCCTCCGCCGCAGAGCGAAAAAACGCTGTTTCAACCCCGAAGCCCCTACGCGGCCGCAAAGGTTTACGCGTATCACATCGTGCAGAACTACCGCGACGCCTACGGAATTTTCGCAACCAACGGCATTCTCTTCAACCATGAATCGCCCCGCCGCGGGGAAACGTTCGTCACGCGCAAAATCACCCGCGCGGCGACGCAAATCAAGCTGGGCCTCAAGGATAAACTGTATCTGGGCAATCTGGAAGCCAAGCGCGACTGGGGATTTGCCGGCGACTTCGTGGAGGCCATGTGGCTCATGCTTCAGCAGGACAAACCGGACGACTACGTGATCGCCACCGGGGAAACGCACTCGGTCCGCGAATTCGCGGAAAAGGTCTTCAGCAAACTGGGGCTGGACTACGCCAAATACGTGGCGGTGGACGCCCGTTATTTCCGCCCGACGGAGGTGGACGTTCTGCTGGGGGATGCGTCCAAAGCCCGCAAGGCGCTGGGCTGGCAGCCGCGGGTTTCCTTTGACGAACTCGTCGATATGATGATCGCCTCCGATCTGGAGTCGGCCAAAAAGGAAAAAACGCTCGTGGACGCGGGATTTTCCTGCGCCAATACCGAACGAATCAGTTGATTTTTGGGAGACGGCGGTCATGCTGAAAAACAAACGAATTACGGTGACGGGCGGCAAAGGATTTCTGGGTCGGCACCTGATCAACCAACTGTCCCGATACGGCTGCAAAAGCATCGACATTGCCGATCTGCCGGAATACAATTTGACCCGGCTGGAAGATATTGGCCGGCTTTTCGACGCCACCCGGCCGGACGTGATCATCCACCTGGCGGCCAAAGTGGGCGGCATCGGATTCAACCAGGAAAAGCCCGCCGAACTGTTTTACGACAATCTTTTGATGGGCGCGCAGCTGATGCACGAAGCCTGGGTGCGCAAAATCGAAAAATTTGTCGCGCTGGGCACCATCTGCGCCTATCCGAAATTTACGCCGGTCCCTTTTAAAGAAGACGACGTCTGGAACGGCTACCCGGAGGAAACCAACGCCCCCTACGGACTGGCCAAGAAAATGATGCTGGTGCAGTCCCAGGCCTACCGCCGCCAATACGGTTTTAATTCCATTTTTCTGCTGCCCGTCAACCTCTACGGCCCCGGCGACAATTTCGATCCCCGGTCCTCCCACGTCATTCCGGCGCTGATCAAAAAATGCTTTGATGCCCTGGACAGGAACTCGGATACGCTGGAGGTCTGGGGAACAGGTTCGGCAACACGGGAATTCTTTTACGTCGAAGACGCGGCGGAGGCCATTTGCCTGGCCGCCGATTCCTACGATAAAAGCGAGCCCGTAAACATCGGAGCCGGCTTTGAAATTTCCATCCGGGAGCTGACGGAACTGGTTGCCGGGTTGTCCGGGTTTTCCGGAAAAATCGTCTGGGATTCCTCCAAGCCGGACGGCCAGCCCCGGCGTATGTTGGATACATCCAAAGCATTGAAAGAATTTGGGTTTAAGGCAAAGACGGACCTCGCCACCGGGCTTAAAAAAACCATCGCCTGGTACAGGGATCATCGCCACCTTTTAAATAAATGAACGGCGGTCATGTTTTTGATTGACTTTGACTGCCCCCCGTGTTAAGGACCCACTCACCAAATGGATAGCGAGACCAAAAAATTAGGCATCCAGATGGCTTATGCCAGCAGCATCGGCATCGCAATGGTTCTGGCGATTTTTGGCTGCCTCCTTTTAGGAAGCTATCTGGACCGGAAATTTGATTCCGGCCACGCGTTCACCGTCGTTTTCCTGCTCATTGGAATTTCGGCCGGGTTTCGCAACATCTATGTTTTGATAAAAAGAAATTTCAATGATGAAGAAATCATCATTAAGAGCTTGAAAAGTGAACCTCATCGCCAAAGACCCGCTCCAAAAAAAACTTGAAATGGCCAACTGGGTCATCCTGGCGGTTCTTTTTATTCCTTCCGTCATTTTTGCTCCGGCTAAATTTTATCTGGGCGTCCTGCTCGGCGGCTTCATCAGCATTCTCAACTTTCACGGCATGGCGCTCGGCCTGCAAAGATTGTTCAAAAATCTCTCCGGCAACGTCAAGCGCCCGACCATGATTCAATATTTCATTCGGCTGGCCCTCACCGCCGTCGTGCTGTTTCTGCTTCTTACCAGCGGCACGGTGGACGCGGTCGGCCTGGTCATCGGACTTTCCGTGGTTGTGATTAACATGGTTTTTACCGTAATCACCACCCTGTCAAAAAAAAACTTTATTGAGGAGGTTGGTTAGACACGAATGGAGCCCCTAATTTTCTTCCACACATCTTTGTTCAAGGATGTCGGCGTTAACATGACCATTGTTTTCAATACGTTATTTATTGTCGCACTTCTGTCCATCCTTTCCTTTATGGCCTCGCGCAACCTCCAGATTTATCCGGGCCGGCTGCAAAATGTGATGGAAGTCGTCATCGACGGCCTTCACAGTCTTCTGGTGGACACCATGGGAGAACACGGCAAAAAGTTCTTCCCCCTGATCGCCACGCTGGGGCTTTTTATTCTGACCTCCAACCTGATCGGCATCATTCCCGGATTCGAGTCGCCGACGGCCAACATCAACACGAACGCGGCCATGGCGCTGGTCGTCTTCTTCATGACGCACATCGTCGGCGTCATGACTCACGGCATCAAGTACCTCAAGCAGTTCCTGGGACCGGTCTGGTGGCTGATCCCGCTGATGCTGCCCATTGAAATCATCAGCCATCTGTCGCGGCCTCTGTCGCTGACGTTCCGGCTCTTCGGCAATATCGCGGGCGAAGACATCGTTCTGCTGGTCGTGCTGCTCCTGGTTCCCCTGCTGGTTCCGCTGCCCATCATGTTTTTGATGATCTTTACATCGGTCGTCCAGACGCTGGTTTTCATGCTCCTGGCCATGATGTACATCAGCGGCGCGATGGAGGAAGGACACTGATCCTGAAACGGGCGGATGATTCACCCGTAAATGAATGTTCGAAAAACAAAAAGCAGCTGACGGCAGACGCGTTCAGCTGCTTTTTTTTTGCCGGACAAAAATCTAATTCCTTAATTTTCGAAGGGATTTAAAAAAAATCTCCTGGAATGCTTGACGATTTTGCACAATCGTAATACTTCCATCCGCAGGATTTTTACGGGAGTGTTTATGTACAGTCTGGGAATCAATATCGGCTCCTCAAACGTCAAAGCCGCCCTGCTGGAAGGCCCTCGTGTCGTGTGGAGCGCCGTCGAACCTCATGAAGGCAACTTTCCCGACACGCTCACAAAGCTGCTTTCCGGCTGTGATTTGCCTCCCGGCGTTCAAACCCTGACCACCGGCACCGAGGGACGCCATCTTTTAAACATTCACAGCGTCATCGAACCGCTCTGTATCGAGGCGGCGCTGCAAAACCGCAAGGATTCCATCGACGCGCTTGTCTCTTTGGGCGGCGAAGATCTGGTGGTCTATACGATCGATTCACAAAACAAAATCATTACCAGCTTTTCCGGCAACAAATGCGCGTCGGGCACCGGCGAATTCTTCAAGCAGCAGCTCGCCCGAATGAACATGACGCTCGACGACATCCACCGCATTCCGGAGGATTGCCGTGTCCTGAAACTTTCCTCGCGCTGTTCCGTCTTCATGAAAAGCGACTGCACGCACCGCCTGAACAAGGGCGAAGCCAGAACGGGGGATATTGTTCTTTCCCTCTCCGACGTTATGGCCGTCAAGGTCGCCGATTTTCTGAAGCGGGCCCGGATTGAAAAAGGGAAAGTTCTGCTGACGGGCGGCGTCACCCAAAACCCGTATATTCTGCGCTTCATTCGGGAGCGCATGCCGCAAATCGAATTTATCGTCCCCGAACAGGCGCCCTGGTTCGAGGCATACGGCGCGGCCCTGATGGCCGCTTCCGCAGGCAGCCCGCTTCCGGCCCCGGAAAAGCTGTTCAAAAAAAGCTCCGTTTTGTTCAAACGGTTCAAAAGCCTGAAAAGCGCTGAGGGCAGAGTCACCTACCTGTCGTCGCAAAAAGGAAAAGTCGTCGCCGGACGCGAATATATCCTCGGCGTGGACGGCGGCTCCACCACCACGAAAGCCAGCCTCATCGACTTTGAAACCAGCGAGGTCACCGCATCCTTCTACGGACGGACGCACGGCGACCCGGTGCGCGCCCTCAAAAGCTGCCTCAAAGAGATTCAACGACAAATCCGGGAAGACATCGGCGACGGACAAATTCATATCACGCTCGCGTCCACGACCGGGTCCTCGCGCGAAATTCTCGGCGTTTTTCTGGAAACGCCCGCCGTGTACAACGAAATCATCGCCCATTCCGTCGGCACCTCCTACTACCGCGACGGCATCGACACCATCTTTGAAATCGGCGGCCAGGACGCCAAGTATGTGTCGCTGAAAAACAAGGTGCCGATCGACTACGCGATGAACGAAGCCTGCTCCGCGGGCACCGGGTCCTTTCTGGAAGAATCGGCGCAGGGCGATTTGAACATTCCCGAAGCGGCCATGATCGGCGACATCGCGCTGGCGGCCGACGCGCCGCTGAAATTCGGCGAGCACTGCTCCGCGTTCATCAATTCCGACATCCGCAACGCGATTCAGCAGGGCGCTTCCCGCGAGGACATCACGGCGGGCATTGTCACCTCCATCGTGTCGAACTACCTCAACCGGGTGGTGGGCAACCGGACGATCGGCCAAAACATTGTTCTCCAGGGAGGCGTCGCCAAAAACAAGGCCGTGCCCCTGGCGTTTGCAATGCTCCTGGACAAGGATATCCTGGTGCCGCCCGACCCCGAACTGATGGGGTGCTTCGGCGTCGGCCTGCTGGCCCGGCAGAAATTTGAAGAAGGGATTCTGACCAAGCAAGCCTATGACATCGACGCGATTCTGGCCACGGACATCGTCTATGAAAAGGAATTTCCGTGCAAGGCCTGCGACAATTTCTGCCCGATCCGCGTGCTCGTCGTCAACGGCCACAAATACATGTTCGGCGGACGCTGCAACAAATACGCGAACCTTCGAAAGAAAAAAGCGTTCGACGAAGCCTCCGTGGCGGATTACATCGAAAAACGAAACGACATTCTATTTCGGGAATGCGCCCCCGATCCGGCCGCGCTTACCCGCAAAAAAGACGTGATCGTCGGCATTCCACGCTGCTTCTCCATTTACACGCTCTGGCCGCTTTATTCCTGGTTTTTCCACACGATGGGCGTAGAGACCCTCCTGTCCCGGGAAATCCCGCCGGAGGGCGCGGCCCGCGTGGAAAGCAGCTACTGCTTTCCTGCGGAAATCGCGCACGGCGCCGTGCAGGACATCTACAACCGGCAGGTGGACTATATTTTTCTTCCGCATTTTCGGGACATGGACAGCTATGAAAAAACGGCGCCCGCCAATTTCTGCCCCATCACGCAGAGCCTGCCCTACTACATCCGGAAAGCTTTTCCGGAGATTCCGGAAGAAAAATACCTGACGCCGGTCGTCAGCTTCATGTACGGGTTGGAAAAAGCCGCAGAACCGTTTGTCGCCATGGCGGCGGATCTGGGGTTCGGCGAAGGCGAAGCGAAAAACGCCTTTGCCGTCGCCCATGAAAAGCAAATGGAATGCTTTGCCAAATTCGCCGAACTGGGGCGTCAGGCGCTCGAAGAGGCGCGCCGGGCGAAAAGACCCGTCATCGCGGTTCTGGGCCGCCCCTACAACTCCTTTACCACCGACGCCAACATGGGCATCCCCCGGAAATACACTTCCCGCGGCTACTCGGTCATCCCCTTTGACATTCTGCCGTTTGCCGACCAGGTCATCTACCCCAACATGTACTGGTACTACGGCCAGCAGGACATGAAGGCCGGCACGCTCCTGAAAAACGAAGACAACATTTACATTACCTACATTTCCAATTTCTCCTGCGCGCCCGACTCCTTCATGCTGCATTATCTGAAGTGGATTATGGGCGTAAAGCCGTTTCTGATTCTGGAGCTGGATTCCCACACGGCCGACGCCGGCGTGGACACGCGCATCGAGGCGTTTCTGGACATCATCGAAGGCTACCGCTCCAAAATCGACGACATCCGCGAGGAGCGCTACGACAACGGCCTGCGCTTCATCAACCGCCCCGGCGAGGAAATCCACATTCTCAACAGCGCCACCGGCGAAAAAATCCCGATCAAACAAAACCCGCGGGTCAAACTTCTCTTATCCAATATGGGACGGCTCTCCGCGGAGCTCGTCGGCGCGACCATCCGCGGCCTGGGCATCAACGCCCAGACCATGCCCGTGCCGGACGTTTACACGCTGCAAATGGCGCGCAACCACGCCTCCGGCAAGGAATGCCTGCCCTCGCACCTGGTGTTGGGCAGCGCGCTGAAATATTTTTCTTCCGACCGGTACCGCAAGGATGAAATCTACATTCTCTTCGTGCCGACGACCACGGGTCCCTGCCGGACCGGCCAGTACTTCGTGTTCTATGAAAACCTCTTTCGCGACCTGCGCCTGGAAAACGTCGTCGTCTTCACGCTGGAAGCGGACAATTCCTACAACGAACTCGGACCGGAATTCACCAAATACGCCTGGTGGGCGGCCGTGATCGGCGACTACATGAAAGATGTAGAAACGTCCCTCAGGACGTGCGCCGCCGATCCGGCGGCAGCCATGAAGATTTACGATCAAATCTGGCAGAAGATGCTGGCCGTGGCCGAACAGGATATTACGCGGGTTTTGCCGGTTCTGAAGGAGATCGCGCAAACCATCTCGCAAATACCGCTGGCCAGAAAAATGGAGGACTGCGCCAAAGTGCTGATCGTCGGAGAAATCTACGTCCGTCGAGACGACTTCGCCGTGGACGAACTGATCGGGCAGTTCAGCCGCCACGGCATTGTCGGCAAGGTGTCGAACGTCGCCGAATGGTTCTACTACTGCGACCATGTCCGCCGCTACGAACTCCGGAAGCGTCTTCGGCTGCTGCCCTGGTACCGGCGCGTCTTTGCCCGGGAGTTCCGGGACATCATCGACTGGCGCATCGAACACTTCTACAAAAAACGCGTGGAGAAAAATATCCGCGAAACGCTGGGGGCAACCGGTCTGGTCCCGCGCACACCGCATGACATGCAGGCCATCATGAACAACACGGAAAAGCATTTCGTCAGCCGGGAGCTGCATTCGGAAATCGCTATTTCCAGCGGCGTCGCGGCCACGGCCATGATGGACGGCTACTCCGGCATCGTCAACATCTCTCCCTTCGCCTGCCTGATCGGCCGCGTCATCGAGGGACTCTACACCCCCTGGGCCAGGGAAAGGAAGTATCCGACCATCTCCATTGAAATCGACGGGAACCTGCTGCCGCCCAACGTGCTGTCCAAGCTGGAAATTTTCATGCTCAACGTGAAAAGATTCCGGGGCAAGGGAGATGCTTCTGCCATGGTGGAGCGCGAAAACGCGCAGACGCCGGTCCTTGACCGGAAAATCATTCGGTAAAACGTTCCGGCTTCGCGACTTCTTTCACGCTGAAGGACGCTTTTTTTCGCTTAATTTTCCGGTGCGGTTTATGATATGCCATTCACAAAAAGCTCAAGACAAGGAACCGGATTCATTGAACAGCCCCGCAACCGACATCACCGGCATCATTCTTTCCGGCGGCAGGAACACCCGGATGGGCGTCAACAAGGCCTTTCTGGAAATCGGCTCGTCCCGCATGATGGATCAGACGCTCGACATCTTTCGCCGGCTGTTTTCCGAAATCCTCATCGTCACCAACGACCCCCTCTCCTATCTGGAGTTTGACGACGCAGCCGTCGTGACCGACATTTACAAGGGCAAGGGGCCGCTGGGCGGAATTTATACCGGCCTTTTTTACGCCAAAAACCCGCTGGCCTTCGCCTGCCCGTGCGACATGCCTTGCTTGAATGAAGACTTTATTGCGTACATGATGAAACAGGCGGGAAAGCACGACGTCATCGTTCCCGAGCTTCCCGAAGGGTATCAACCCCTGCACGCGATTTATTCAAAAAACTGCCTGCCCTCCATCAAACGCCTGCTGCTCATGGACAAACTCAAGATCACCGGTTTTTACCGCGATATGCGGGTGCTGACCGTCGGCGAAGAACAGATCCGGCCGTTCAACCCCGACGGACGTCTTTTTTTCAATCTCAACACGCCGGAGGATGTGGAAACGCTCGCCCCGGAAAGATTTGACCTCTGACCGCTTCCCGACCGGGCGCGTTCTCAGAAGACTTTCACGATTTATCCTGAGCTATTTCCATCGGCCGGGCCGCCTGATCGAAGAGTTCATGGAGGAAATGGATGTCGCCATGACGACCGTCAGTCCCATGGACAAAGCGGGTTTTTCTTTTCCACGGCAAAGGACAACACCGTCTCCAGGATCGTTCCCCATCTGGATGCCGACGCCATTGTCACGACGCCGCGCAGGGATCCCCACTATCTGATCACGGAATACGGCGCCGTCGATTTGAAAGGGAAGTGCAAGAGGGACCGCGCTCTGGCCATTATCGGCATTGCCCATCCGGATTTTCGCGACCCGCCGATGCGGGAAGCGGAAAAAATGAGGCTCTTTTGATTTCTATTTTTGATCGCGTTGTGCTAGACTTTCTCGGCCGGGGGGCGATTCCCTGCAGGGCGGATGGGATGTCGGTCTGAAGAACGAACAGCAAACGTCACACCAACGTCATGGGCAAAACGCTCTGTCCGGCGTCAAAAAAAAGGAGAAAGCGGATGCGACGAATTCATCCCCGGCTTCCATTCATTTTTTGTTTTACCTTCGCGATGTGCTTTTTGCTTTCGGAGGGAACGGCCTTTGCCGACGGGGTCCCGCAGGTGAAAACCGACAAGGATGTTTACACCGAAGGGGAAAAGATCCGGGTGAATTTTTTCAATGCCCCCGGATACTCGAGAGACTGGATCTGCATCACGGCATCCGGTTCCGCCGACACTGACGCAGGAGATTATCAGTACATGCCCCACGGACAGAGCCAGGGCGTTTTGACCTTTGAAGCGCCCGTCCCGGGAAAATACGAAGTGAGGGCCTATTACAACTACAGCCGGAACGGCTATGTCGTCTCGGCCCGCCACAGCTTCACCGTAGCAGCCAAAGATTCCCCTGCGGCAGTCGTTTCACCTCCGGCCAAACCCGTGGCCCAGCCGCCCGTGGCCCAGCCGTCGGAAAAACTAATGGAAAGCATTCCGACAGAGGATTTCTCCGTGGCAGGCGGCCCCGCCAATGTGGCCATTTTTCATTTTACGCCGTTGAGCATGGACGCGTCCCATTACGGGATTACCGTAACCAATGCCCTGATCAACTCGCCCGGTATGCAGCAGGCGTTTCTCGTCCTTCCCAAAAAGGATCTGGAACTGTTTCTTTCCGCCAATAATCTCCAGCAAAACGACGAGGTGGACAACATGGTCGATATTGGGACAAGGCTGGGGATGAATTTTGTGATTGCGGGAACCATCACGAAAAGGGGTTCGACGATTTCGACCAGCTACAAAATTGCCAGCGTGGCCGGGCGCGGCGTGATCCACAAAGGCCAGTTCACGTCTTCCGGGGAAGCCGATCTGATCCATCATATCGAGAAAATGAGCGAAGACGTCATCGCAGTGATCCGGCGCTCGGCCCGCTAGGGACACCGGGCGCGCCATCTGGCTGCCGGCTTACACAGAGAAGGGATAAAATGAAACACTCCGCATCTTTGGCTATCGCAATCCTCCTCATGTCGATGGTATCCGCCCCGCTGATCCGGGTTCTCCCGGGCCTGCCGGCGTCTGCCGCAGAGCGGGAAACCCCCGCGTGGCCAGGCGAGCCGGCCGGGGGCCGGCCGCTCAAATTCTGCCGGAAAATAAATCGTCAACGACGCTTTCATAGCCTGCCGGAGTCGAAAATTGTAAAATAAATTAACCAATTTAGTGCGCCCGTGTTAAAATAACTTGACAAAATTATCTCTTCTGTGTAAAAACGCCACATCGTAAATGAATATTCATTCACGCAGCAAAACGGGTACGGATTAATGAGTAAAACCGACAAGCGCGCCGACATCATAGAGGTGGCCCTTAATCTGATTGCCGAGCGTGGGTTTCACGATTCCCCCATGTCCTTGATCGCAAGAGAGGCGGGAGTGGCCGCCGGAACCATTTACCTGTATTTTGAAAGCAAGGACGACCTGATCCTCGCGCTGACTCGCAATCTGGAAGACAGGATCAATGAAATGATTCAGGACGGATATCCCGTCGAGGATTCGATCCGGGAAAAATTTCTCTACATGAACAGGAAAATCCTTAAATATTTCATGGAACATCCCCTTCATTTTCGGTACATGGAGCAGTTTTTCAACTCTCCGTACGGGGTATCTCACCGCAAAGAAAGACTTTTGGACAAATCGGACCGAAACAAAATGATGACCGACATTTTCGAGCACGGCGTCGATGAGCAGGTTCTCAAAGCCCTGCCGATGCCCGCCCTGTTTGCCCTGGCTTTTGGTCCGATTCCCACGCTCGTGCGCAATCATATTCTTGGATTTTTCTATCTGGATGAAGCGACCATTGAAAAGGTTGCCCAAGCGTGCTGGGATGCAATCAGGAAGTGATTGTCCCGTCTGGAGGGCTGCCGCGGCCAACCGCCGAGCAGCGAACGAAAGCCTGACGAAAAGATTTTGTTTTCGGAAAGGCGCAATTATGCCGGAAAAGCGGCTTCATCGACCGCTGAAGGATTCAAAATTTTAAAATACCAGAGGTGCCGAATGCAGATTCACACAATGGCCGTACGAATGATCGTCATCAGTAGTCTTCTCGCCGCAGGAATCCTCCTGAACGGCTGCTCGGATAAAGGGAAGGGAGGCACCCCGCCGCCGCCCGAAGTCTCCGTGGTGACCATCCAGACAAAGCCGGTCCCCATTACGACCGAACTGCCCGGGCGCACTTCGGCGCATCTGATCGCGGAAGTGCGCCCCCAGGTGGACGGCATCATCCAGAAACGCTTCTTCACGGAAGGGACTAATGTCCGGGCCGGACAGGTGCTTTTTCAAATCGACGCATCGCTTTACCAGGCGGTGTTTGATAACGCGAAAGCCTCTCTTGCCCGCTCCGAGGCAAATCTGTCGACGATCCAGTTAAAAGCCGCCCGTCTGAAGGAACTGCTCGCCGAAAAAGCGGTAAGCCAGCAGGATTATGACGACGCAGCAGCCGCCCTGAAGCAAACCCTGGCGGATATCCAGTTCGGAAAGGCTTCCGTGGAGGCGGCCCGGATCAATTTACAGCACACGACCATAACGGCGCCCATCTCCGGCCGCATCGGCCGGTCCAACTTCACGGAGGGCGCCCTGGTGACCACGCACCAGCCCCAGCCTCTGGCAACGATCCAACAGCTGGACCCCATGTATGTTGACGTAACACAATCGACGGCCGAAATCCTCCGCCTGCGTCGCCAGCTTCAGGAAGGCCGCTTCGAAATCAGCAAAAAAAATCTGGGCGGCGTCCGGCTCATTTTGGAAGACAACCTGGAGTATCCCTGGACAGGCACGCTGCAATTCCAGGATATCACGGTCGATCCGACAACCGGATCCGTAATCCTGCGCATGGTATTTCCCAATCCGAAAGGCATTTTGCTTCCCGGTATGTTTATCCGGACCGTCATACAAGAGGGCTTTAACAAGCAGGCCATTTTAGTCCCGCAGCAGGGCGTATTCCGCGATCCCAAGGGCAACCCGTTCACGCTGGTTGTCGCCAGGAACGGCAAAATCGAGCAAAAACCTCTGACGCTCGACCGAGCCATCGGCGACGCGTGGCTGGTGACATCGGGGCTGGCTCCCGGCGACCGGGTCATCGTCGAGGGGACGCTCAAAGTAAAACCCGGCATGATCGTCAAAGCCGTCCCCTTTGGACAGGCCTCACAGCATGACGGCAGAGCGAAAACACCCGCTCCTCCCGGCAAAACCAATTAACGGGGAGGACAAAAAATGCTGTCAAAATTCTTTTTGGATCGTCCGGTTTTCGCGTGGGTCATCGCCATCATTATCATGTCGGTCGGCATCCTCGCCATTTACAATCTACCCGTTTCCCAGTATCCGCAAATGGCGCCTCCCAGCATTGCCGTCACAGCGTACTATCCCGGTTCTTCGGCCGAAACGGTGGAAAACAGCGTCACGCAGGTCATCGAACAAAAGATGACCGGCCTGGACAATATGATCTATATGTCCGCCTCCAGTGATTCAGCGGGGTACACCCGTCTGGAATTGACTTTTGCGCCGGGAACCGATCCGGATATGGCCTGGTCCAAGGTGCAAAACAAAGTCCAGGCCGCCTTGACGAGTCTGCCGGACATGGTGGTCAGCCAGGGCGTTGACGTCAGAAAGTCAACGCGTAATTACCTGATGTTTGTCGGCCTGATTTCGGAAGACGGCTCCATGGACGGCATGGACCTCAGAGACTACGCCAAGTCCAACCTGGAAAAGATTCTGGCGCGCGTTCCCGGCGTGGGCGAAGTGGAAGTCTTCGGCGGCGGATACGCCATGCGCGTCTGGCTCAACCCCAAAAAACTGACGGACTATCATCTTACGGTGGAAGATGTGATTGGAGCGCTCAAAGCCTACAACGTGGAGGTTTCGGCCGGGCAGTTCGGCGGCGCGCCCTCCATTCCCGGCCAGCGCTTAAATGCCACCATCATCGTCCAGAATATGCTTTCAACGCCGGAGGAATTTGCCTCGATCCCGCTTCGGACCAATCCGGACGGCTCCATTGTCCGCATGGGCGATGTGGGAAGAACAGAGTTGGGCACCGAAATATACGACATTCAGGTCAGCAACAACGGCAGGCCGTCGGCGGGTATCGCCATCCGTCAGTCGCCGGACGCCAATGCGCTGGATACGGCCGACGCCGTGAAGGCAAAAATGGCTGAAATGAGCCGCTTTTTCCCCGCCGGCATGAAAGTTGTTTATCCGAACGATTCCACTATATTTATCAAAGTGTCCATCAATGAAGTCATCAAAACACTGGTCATCGCTATTTTTCTTGTTTTTCTGGTGATGTGGCTTTTCCTGGGAAACATGCGCGCCACGCTGATTCCCACCATCGCCGTGCCGGTGGTTATTCTGGGAACGTTCGCCATTCTGGGGCTCTTCGGTTTTTCGATTAACATGCTGACGATGTTTGCCATGGTGCTGGCCATCGGCCTTCTGGTCGACGACGCCATCGTCGTCGTCGAAAATGTGGAGCGCATTATGAGCGAGGAGGGGTTGCCTCCGAAGGAAGCCACGGCTAAATCGATGGAGCAGATCACGAGCGCGCTCGTCGGCATCGGCCTGGTATTGTCCGCCGTGTTCGGTCCCATGGCCTTTTTCCCGGGATCGACCGGCGTCATCTACCGCCAGTTCTCCATTACGATCATTTCCGCCATGCTTCTTTCGGTGATCGTGGCGTTGATCCTGACGCCGGTTTTGTGCGCAGCCTTGCTCAAACCGGTCAAAGCCGGTCATGAGCCGGCGGAAAACGCCATCTTTTTCCTGAAACCCTTTTTCATGTGGTTCGATCGGGTTTTTTTCAAACTCCGTGATCGTTATGTCGGCATGGTCGATCATACCCTCTCGAAGAAAAAACGCTATCTGGTCGTTTTTCTCGTAATCGTGGTCGTCATGGCGGTTTTGTTTCTGCGCATGCCCACCGCCTATTTGCCTGATGAAGATCAGGGAACCCTGTTGGCCCAGGTGATCATGCCATCGGGATCGACGCTGGAACAAACAAATGATGTCACCAAACAAATTGAAAAATACTTTCAGGAAAATGAAAAAGAAGCGGTGGAGATGGTCATGGCCATTACCGGGTACGGTTTCTCCGGACGCTCGCAAAATAACGGCATGGTTTTCATCCGTCTCAAGGACTGGCATCTGCGCGACCGTTCCGATCTGAAAGCCGCGGCAATCGTCAAAAGAGCCATGGGCGCCCTTTCCACCATCCGCAACGCCATGGTCTTCACCTTCCAGCCTCCCGCCGTTATTGAGCTGGGAACGGCGATCGGTTTTGACTTTCAGCTTCTGGACAGGGGCGCGCTGGGGCATCAAGCCTTGATGGACGCCCAAAACCAGCTTCTCGGGCTGGTCGCCCAGGATCCGAGAGTCATGAAAGTCCGCCCCAATAGCATGGCGGATGTTGCCGAATATCGCATCGATGTGGACTGGGAAAAGGCCGGCGCGCTCGGCGTGCCTATTAACTCCATCCATACGACGCTCTCGGCGGCTTTCGGCAGCGCCTATGTCAACGACTTCGTCCAGGGAGGCCGGATAAAAAAAGTCTATGTTCAGGCCGACGCGCCCTTCCGGATGCTGCCCAAGGATCTTGAAAAGCTTTACGTTCGCAACACCCAGGGCAAGATGGTGCCTTTTTCTTCGTTCGCCACGGGTCGCTGGACATCGGGATCGCCAAGACTGACACGATTTAACGGTTTCCCATCCATCAACATCTGGGGGGAGCCTGCGCCGGGCAGAAGCTCGGGCGAGGCCATGCAGGCCATGGAAGAAGCGGCGGCCAAACTTCCCCAGGGCTTCGGTTTTGACTGGAGCGGACTTTCCTACCAGGAACGGATGGCCAGTTCTCAAGCGCCGCTTTTGTATTCCTTTTCCATTTTTGTAATCTTCCTGTGCCTGGCCGCGCTTTATGAGAGCTGGGCGATTCCCATCGCCATTCTGCTGGTTTTGCCGCTGGGCGTCATCGGCGGAATCATGGCGTCCAGTTTTCGCGGTCTGGCCAATGATGTGTACTTCCAGATCGGACTGCTGACCACGCTGGGGCTCACGACAAAAAACGCCATCCTGATCGTCCAGTTCGCCAAGGGCGGCCTGGAAAAAGGCATGGGGCTTTTGGAAGCGACCCTGGAGGGCGCGAAACTGCGCTTCCGCCCCATCATGATGACATCGCTTGCTTTCGGTTTCGGCGTGCTGCCGCTCGCCACGACCACCGGCGCGGGCGCGGGCGCGCAAAACGCCATCGGCACCAGTGTGCTGGGCGGCATGATCACGGCGACTCTGCTGGCGGTGATTTTTTCACCGCTGTTTTATGTGCTGGTTGAAACCTTGTTCGGCAAGAAACCGAAAACGGACACCGGCGGGCCTTCTGTTTTTAACCGTCTGCTGGAAAAGGTTCTTCCCAAACGCCTGAAACAGAAAATGACCGCCGCGGACCAAACCCATGCTTCAGAGGAACAACCCCATGAATAAAAAACGACTTTTGATTCTGATGGTTTTGCTGGCCGGCTGCACTTTGGCGCCGAAATATGATCGTCCGGAAGCGCCGGTGCCGAAAACTTGGCCGTCAGGCCCGTCCTATCAGGACACGAAACAGGCGCCGCAGGCCTCTCAACTGCCATGGCGGGATTTCATCACCGATCCCCGGCTCCGGGAAGTCATCGCAGTCGCGCTGGCCAACAACCGCGATCTGCGGGTCACGGGCCTGAATGTGGAAAAAGCCAAAGCCATGTTCGGCATCAACCGGGCGTCACTTTTACCGATTGTCAACGCGACCGGAAACTGGTACCAGGAACGGGTGCCGGCGGATCTTTCCTCCTCGGGAAAAATCTACACTGCAGAGAAGTACAGCGTCAATCTGGGCCTCGCCGCCTGGGAAATCGACTTTTTCGGCCGCATCCGCAGTTTGAAAGACGCCGCGCTGGAGCAATACCTGGCCACGGATGAGGCAAGACGCAGCGCGCAGATTCTGCTGGTGGCGACGGTGACGCAGGCCTACCTGGCCCTGGCCGCCGACCGGGAAGCCCTTCAACTGGTTGCCTCAACGCTGGAAGCGCAGGAAGCGGCCTACAACATGATTCGGAAACGCCACGAAGTTGGAATGGCCTCCGAGCTGGATCTTCGCCGGTCGCAAACCCAGGTGGAGACGGCCCGGGGAGACGTCGCCCGCTACACGCAGCTTGTCGCGCAGGATGAAAACGGCCTGAATCTTCTTGTCGGATCTTCCGTTCGTCCGGATCTGCTTCCCCGGGATCTGTCCGGCGTGACCCTGCCCCGGGACATCTCCGCCGGACTGTCCTCCGACGTGCTGCTCGGACGGCCGGACGTTTTGGCGGCGGAACACTTCCTCAAAGCGGCCAATGCCAATATCGGCGCAGCCCGCGCGGCTCTTTTCCCCAGGATTTCGCTTACGACCTCCTTCGGAACGGCCAGCGCAGATCTGTCCGGCCTGTTCAAGGGAGGCTCCGATGTGTGGACGTTCGCGCCGCAGATTGTGACGCCGATTTTTGATCCTCGTTTGTGGTACGCCTACGACGTCACGAAAATCGAGAAGGAAATTTCCATCGCCCAGTATGAAAAATCCATTCAGACAGCGTTCCGGGAAGTGGCGGATGCGCTGGCCGAAAAGGGAACGGTCAGCCGTCGCGTGACGGCGCAACAATCCCTCGTAGACGCGATGGCCGTTGTTTACCGTCTTTCCGAAATGCGCTATGAAAAAGGAATTGACAGCTACCTCTCTGTTCTCGACGCCCAGCGATCGCTTTACGGCGCCCAGCAGGGCCTGATCCTGCTGCGGCTGGCCTCCGTCAACAATATCGTGACCCTTTATAAAACGCTGGGCGGAGGAGCGTCGTCATGACCGGAGTTCCGGCCAAGGAAATCAAATTTTTCTTATTGAATCACGTTCTGACGTCCGTCATCTTTTTCACTTTGCGACTTTACGCAAAAACGCTCCGTGTGCAAATCGAGGGCGAGGAGAAAATTCTGGAGTATCTGGCGCGTGAAGGGACGATCCTCTTTGCCTGCTGGCACCAGCGCCTTTTCGGCGGTTTTTTCGTTCCGCGGTTTTTTCAATGGAAGCCCTGCATCATGATCAGCCAAAGCCGCGACGGCGATTTGATTTCCAAAATCGTATCGCGACTCGGCTGGATTCCCGTTCGGGGCTCCAGCACGCGGGGCGGCGCCAGGGCGTTTCGCGTCATGGCGCAGAACGTCAAAAAAAACCGCATCGGCGCCCATATTGTGGACGGGCCCACCGGACCGGCCCGCATCGTCAAACCGGGACTGACGGCGCTGGCCCGGAGCGCAAACGCAGTCATCTGCCCCGCCGTGGTCTCCTATCAAAGCGCCTGGACGGCAAACAGCTGGGACCGCTTTCTCGTCCCCAAACCGTTCACCCGGGTCCTGATCCGCTTTGGGTCCTTCTTCAATGTGCCCGATGACGCGGACCGAAATTTGCTGGAAGCGATCCGCCTTCAGGTGGAACAGCACATGATTGAAGCGTACGAAGCCGCGGACAGCGGCTGGGGAAAATGACCGAAACGCGCGGCCCGGAGACGGCGCGCACGCTCCCGCGCGCAAAAAACGCGCCGCATCCCCTATCCTTTTTTCAGCGGCACCGGCTGTATCCATCTTTTATGGTCGCCGTCGTAATACCATTTGTCGGGAAAGCCGCGGCGGCGGATGAAGGTGGGATGTTCGGCCCAGTTCAGCAGGTCCTGATAGGCGGCGTGAATCCTGCGGAAGGCGGCGGCCGTCCCCCCGGCGTCGGGATGATGAATTTTCACCTGGCGGCGGTAGGCGTTCTTAATGATTTTGTGCGGTTCACGGGAAGCAAGATCCGCTTTGGCCATATCCAAAAGCAGGATGCTTTCCGGTTTGACGCCGGGAACCTTCACCCACCTGGGGCGCTTGAGTCCCTCGGCCATCGCCAGCCTTTCCGCCATTTCCAAAACGCGCCTGGAAGCCAGATAGTTTTTGGTCGTCCTTTTTTCCTCGGCCCACCAGGCATCCCCCAGCCGGTTGCTCATGGCGCCGAAATCTTCCGCCGGCTTGACGCCGGCCGTGCGGCGCGCCTTGTAGCGGAATACCTCCCGGATGCCGTGCGGAACCACGTCCAGGACAATCAGCGTATCCGTAAAATAGAATGTCGCGTAGCGCGTATTCAGGGCCTGCAGGAGGCCGCTTCGCGTATTGAGTTTCTGGCGGAGCTGCTGGCGGCACCGGATGGAGCAGTAACGGCGCTTTCCGATGTTTCCCGCGCCGCAGGAAAGACAAACACCCTGGTGGAAAGAATGAGCGGAAGTTTTGCTTTTGACCAACATGTCGTGCTGTGAATCAGCCGGTTGATCAAAATGATCAACCGGCTTTGCCTGTCCTTCAATTATTTATTTGGCCGCCAGGTATCCTTTGGCGAGCGCCTTATTGACGTGCAGAACGCCTTTGTTCATCTCTTTCATCGGATAATCGGCGGTGATCACGGGAAGCGCGTCGGCGTCAGCCTGGGTTTTGACCACCGATCCACCCGGCACATAGCGTCCGTCCGCCACCCGAACGCCGATTAAAATAGCACCCGGCTCAATGACACAGTTTTTTCCGACCAACGTTTTGAAGACCAGCGCCCTCATCCCCACAAAGGTGTCGTCCATCACGACGGCCGGTCCGTGAATATGCGCCTGATGCGCCAGCGACACACGGTTTCCCACGTACACCGCGTATTTTTTTCCGTCCACATCCACGCGGTTTTTTTCCACGGGCTTGCCGTCCAGCTCCGTTTCCAGCGCGTGAATGATCACGCCGTCCTGAATATTGGAATCATCTCCCACGTGGAGCGGTTGGCCTTCGTCGCCGCGCACGGACGCCATCGGCGAAACCATGATGTTTTTTCCCAGCTCAACATTGCCGATGACCGCCGCCAGGGGATGCACAAAGGTGCCTTCTCCAATCACCGGTTCGGACACATTCGCGCAAAAATCCGTTTTTACGTTTTTTTCGATCATGTTACCCTCCGCTTCTTCGTTGTATGTCTGCGCCGCTTCCTCTGGAGGCTCAACGACGCGTTGCTCCGTCAGTCTTCCGCCTGCAAAGCCTTTGCCTTTTCCCTGGCCAGCAAATCCTCCCAGACGGCCGCCACTTTTCTTTCCGTTTCTTCCATCACGCATTGATTGTCAATCACAATCGTCGCCAGTTGTATTTTATCGTATATCGGCATCTGGTTGGCCAGCCGCAATTCGGCGTCCTCCCGGCAGACGGAACTGCGCGCCATCAGGCGTTCCACCTGTTGCCCGGGTTCAATTTTGACCAGAATCGTCAGGTCAAACAGATGCTGCATTCCGCCTTCAAACAGGAGAGGCACATCGGAAAAAACAATCGCGTGAGGAGCCTGCGCCTTGATTTTTTCGAGACGGGACCACCATTCTTCAAAAACCCTCGGATGAACGATGGCGTTGAGCCTCCGCAGCCTTTCCGCAGAGCGGAAAACGATGTCCGCCATTTTGCCACGGTCGATGGTCTGATCGGGCAGGAGGATTTCGGATCCGAAGCAATGGACGACATCCTGCCAGGCGGGCTTTCCCGGCTCCTGCGCTTCATGGGCCAGCTTGTCAAAATCAATCAGACGGCCGCCCAGGCGCACAAACATTTCCGCAACGGTTGATTTTCCGCAGGCAATTCCGCCCGTTAATCCGACATTCAGCATGCGCTACTTCTTATTGCGTTCATAGATAATCCGCAGACCATCCAGCGTCAGCATTTCTTCAATCTTGTCGATTGTCCCGGCTTCCTGCGCAACCACCCGCGCCAGCCCCCCCGTGGCAATGACCAGGGGATTGGTTTTGACTTCCGCTTTCATCCGGTTGACGATGCCGTCCACCAGGCCGGCGTAGCCGAACATGATGCCCGCCTGAATGGCGCTGACGGTGTCCTTGGTAATAATGGTTTTCGGCTTGCCGAATTCGACGCGGGGCAGCTTGGAAGCCTTTTCAAAAAGCGCTTCGCTGGAAATCACAATCCCCGGCGAAATGCAGCCCCCCATGTATTCGCCCCGGGGCGAAACATAGTCAAACGTCGTCGCCGTTCCAAAATCAACAATGATCGATTCCTGGCGGTACTTGTCGTAGGCGGCCACGGCATTGACAATCCGGTCCGCGCCGACTTCCTTGGGATTGTCGTAAAAAATCGGCATGCCTGTTTTAATGCCGGGGCCGACGATCATCGGTATGATGTTGAAATACTTGACGCAGAGGGGCTCCAGAATATTGAGCATCGGCGGCACGACGCAGGAAATAATAATCGCCCGGACGGATTTAATCTCTTTGGCTCTCATGCGGGTGGACTGGTACAGATTGTAAATCAGCACGCCGTATTCATCGATGGTATGATCGATTTCCGTCCGGATTCGCCAATCGTGAAGCAGCTGATCCTTGTCAAAAAGCCCCAGCACGGTGTTTGTATTGCCTACGTCAATCACCAGCAGCATAAATCGTTACCTCTTCCCTACGGTCGCGTCTCCCGCCGCGACCTTCACCTTTTGGTTGCCGTCCGCCAGAATCACCAGCGAACCGTCTTCATCCAGATCCGCCGCCTCTCCGCTGATTGTTTCCTTCCCGAAGGTGACCGAAACCGGTTTGCCGATCATCGTTGTCCGCTCAAGCCATTTTTTCCTGAGCGGCGCAAACCCGTTTTGCGCCAGCTCCCTATACCATTTTGCCAGATTTTCATACAGGAGAATGATCAGCTCCAGTCGGGAAACTTCCCGGCCGGCCTCCACCGACAGGGAGGTGGCTATTTTTCGAATATCCTCGGGAAATTCTTTGAGATTCCAATTGACGTTCACGCCGATGCCCACCACGACAAAGTCGATGACGCCCGCCGCCGTTTTCGTCTGAGTCAGAATGCCGCAGACCTTTTTTCCGCCGATCTGCACGTCATTGGGCCATTTCAGAAAAACCTTGCCCGGGCAATAAGGGTCGAGCGTTTCCGCGACGGCCACGCCCGCCGCCAGGGAAATCTGCGGCGCGAGGTCCGGTTCAAAACGCGGACGCAAAAGGACGGACGTGTAAATATTGGCGCCCGGAGGCGAATGCCAGGCGCGCTGCATCCTCCCCTTTCCCGCGCTCTGACGCTCCGCGATCAACGCCGTTCCTTCCGGCGCTCCCTGCACGCCCAGCCGAAACGCCTCGTCGTTGGTCGAGCCGATTTCTTCGTAATAGCGCAGCGAATGGCCGATAAATTTTCCGGCAAGATGTTTTTTCAGGGATGCTTCGTTTAAGGGCATACCATTGCAAGTTACAAGTTTTAAAATTTATATTTCACGTCAGGGCATCTGCTGTTGCAACAGTTGTGCCCCAATGCCTGCTTCACCCTTCGGTCTTTATCCTGTTATCTTCAGCGAAATATCAGCCGCGCGGACGGAATGGGTGAGTGCGCCCACGGAAATCCCATCAACGCCCGTTGAGGCAATTTCGCGGACGCGCTTCAGTGTGACGTTGCCGGACGCCTCGATGAAAGCGCGGCCCGCAACCCAGTCCACGGCTTTTTTCATGGCATGGATCGTCATATTGTCCAGCATGATGATGTCGGCGCCGCAAACCAGGGCTTCTTTGACTTCCCGCAGGTTCTTGGTTTCCACCTCGATTTTGAAAGATCGCTTCCAATGTTTTTTCCGGGCGGCAACCGCCGCGGCGATGCCGCCCGCCGCTTCGATATGGTTGTCCTTGATCAGCACGGCGTCGAACAGGCCGAAGCGGTGATTGGTTCCGCCGCCTTGGCGAACCGCCATCTTATCCAAAGCCCTGAGCCCCGGAACGGTTTTTCGCGTATCATAAATTTTTGCTTTCGTCTTGCCGACGGCATCCACGTAAGCGGCGGTCAGGGTCGCAATGCCGCACATGCGCTGGAAAAAATTCAGCGCCGTGCGCTCGGCCTGCAGGATGGCGGACAATCGGCCTTCCACCCGCGCGAGGACCGCGCCTTTCCTCACCCGGCTCCCGTCGGCGACCACTTTCCTGACGACGATATCCGGATCCAGACATTGAAACACCGCTTCAAAAACCTCCAGACCCGCCACAACAAAATTCTCTTTGGCCACCGCAACCGCCCGGCCCTTCTTTTTCGGACTGACGGTGGCCTGCGTGGTGATGTCGCCCGTGCCGATGTCCTCGGCCAGGGCGGCCCTGATGATTTTTTGAATTCGGGAATCAATCATTTTCGCCTTACATTTCAACCCACACAAACGCCGGAGGGACGGCTTTAAACCACCGCTGCGGGCGGCAAGACCGTTCCCTACAGGTTCATCTCTTTCAATTTCTTTAACGCCCCTTCCAGAGCGGCAAACTTTTCCTGAAAACTCTTCAGTTTGCCTTCTTCCTTTTCAATGATCTCCGGGGCCGCCTTGTCGCGGAAATCATGGTTGGCCAGCTTCCGCGAGCTCTGCTCGAGATCTTTGGACGCTTTGGCCAGCTCTTTTTCCAGACGCGCCTTTTCTCCGGCAATGTCCACGATGCCAGCCAGGGGAACAAAAATCTTCGTCGAACCGATCACGCCGGTGGCAACGCCTTTGGGCTCCACCAGATTTTCTTCGACGGTCAGGGATTCAAGATTGGCCAGGTTGACGATGTAGCCCGCTCCGTTCTCCACAGAGGCCCGGGTGGCCCCGTCCGCCGCGGAAATCAGCGCTTTCAGCTTCACGGAGGGCGGAATGCGCATTTCCCCCCGAATGTTACGAACGGACGTGATGATGTCCATGAGCATTTCCATTTCTTTTTCGGCTTCCTTTTCGCTCCATTCCTCCCGAACAGCCGGAAACCGGCTGACCATGATGGAGTTTTCATCGCTCCCGGAGAGCGCCTGCCAGAGCTCTTCGGTGACGAACGGCATGAAGGGATGCAGGAGCTGCATCATGGCGCCGAAAACCTCCTTCAGGGTCCGCTGGGTTGCCAGCTTCCGCTCGGGGCTGATTTTCCCGTACAGCGCAGGTTTGCTCACTTCCAGATACCAGTCACAGTATTCATGCCAGATGAAATGATAGATGGAAGCCGCCGCGTCGTTGAATCGGTATTCGTCGAGGCTTCGGGTCACTTCCTCGATCGTCTCGTTGAGTTTCGCCTTGATCCATTTTTCCGGCAGCGCGTCGGGCGCATTCCGTGAGAGGTTTTCATCGTAATCCGCCAGATTGGAAAGCGTCAGCCGGGCGGCGTTCCAGATTTTGTTGACGAAAAATTTGTAGCCTTCGATGCGTTCCGGCGACATGCGGACATCGCGCCCCTGCGCGGTATAGGCCGCCAGCGTAAAACGAAACGCATCCGTGCCGTACCGGTCGATCATCACCAGCGGGTCGATGCTGTTTCCCGAGGACTTGCTCATTTTGTCGCCTTTTTCGTCGCGCACCAGCGCGTGAAGATAGACGTCTTTAAACGGCACATCCTTCATGACGTAAAGGCCCATCATCATCATGCGGGCCACCCAGAAAAACAGAATGTCGAAACCGGTAATGAGCAGCGAAGTCGGATAAAATGTTTTGAGCGCCTGTGTTCGCCTGGGCCAGCCCAGCGTCGTAAACGGCCACAAAGCGGAGCTGAACCAGGTATCCAGAACATCTTCGTCTTGTTTCAATGACGCGCCGTCGCAGACCGGACACTTGTCGGGATCGACCGTCGAGACAATCACCTTGCCGCAGCCTCCGCAATACCAGACCGGAATGCGGTGCCCCCACCACAACTGCCGCGAGATGCACCAGTCGCGGATATTGCTCATCCAGTCAAAATACGTGGCCTCCCAGGAGGAAGGCACAATGCGCGTTTTCTTTTTCGTAACGGCGGCAATGGCTTTGGCGGCCAGCGGTTTGATTTTGACAAACCACTGTTTGGACACCATCGGCTCGATGTCCGTTTTGCAGCGGTAGCACTGGCCGACATTATGCGCGTAAGGCTCGGTGCCGACCATATAGCCTCCCTTTTCCAGATCGGCAATGACGCTGGCGCGCGCCTCGTAGCGGTCCTGTCCCTTGTATTTTCCGCCGTGTTCGTTAATGATCCCCTCTCCGTCGATGACCGAGATAATCTCCAGATGGTGGCGCTGGGCCATGGCAAAGTCATTGGGGTCGGAACCGGGGGTGATCTTCACGGCGCCGGAGCCGAAATCCATCGTCACGTAATCGTCGGCGATGATTGGAATTTCCTTGTTCATCAACGGCAGAATCACCTTTTTCCCGATCTTGTCGCGGTAGCGCGGATCATCGGGATGCACCGCCACGGCGGTGTCGCCCAGCATGGTCTCCGGCCGCGTCGTGGCGACGACGATTTCGCCCTTGCCGTCGGCAAACGGGTAGCGGATGTTCCACAGATTGCTCTGATCGGACTTGAATTCCACTTCCAGGTCGGAAATCGCGGTGTGGCAGCGCGGACACCAGTTGACGATGTAGTCGCCCTGATAAATCATATCTTCGTTGTAGAGCCGGACAAAAACCTCCCGGACCGCCTGGGAGAGGCCCTCGTCCATGGTAAAGCGTTCACGGTCCCAGTCGCAGGAGCAGCCCAGCCTTTTGAGCTGATTGATGATGACGCCGCCGTATTTTTCCTTCCATTCCCAGACGCGGGCAATAAATTTTTCGCGGCCGAGATCGTGCCGGGAGAGCCCCTCCTTGCGCAACTGCTGCTCCACCACGTTTTGCGTGGCGATGCCCGCGTGGTCCATTCCCGGCATCCACAGGGTGTTGTGTCCCTGCATTCTCTTGAAGCGGATGATAATGTCCTGGAGGGTATTGTTGAGCGCATGGCCCATGTGCAGCATTCCGGTCACATTGGGAGGCGGAATGACAATGGAAAACGCGGGAGATTCGGATTTGTCCTTTGCGGCAAAAAACTTATTCTTCAGCCAGTAGTCGTACAGTCTTTTTTCGGCATCGGCCGGTTCAAACGCCTTGCCCAACTCTTTCATCGCCATGGAAATATTGCTCTCCTGTCTAGGGATCATCAAAAAGGGTTTGCGCCCTTTTTTCGACGGTCATTTTCCGGCCGTCCGTCCTCATTAAAATTTGAGGCGGGGCAAACCCCTTCCCGCCTCCTCAATGTTTCAAAACCATCATTGTTTTAATCGAATTTCAGTTCTTCCTTGATTTTGCGGATGATCAAAAGAGCGTCCGCTCCGGGCACGGGTTTGAGCGGCGCAAATTCGCCGGTCGTAATATCCGTGGCTTCCATGATGCCCCGGGAGGTCACCACCATGACGGCATTGAAGTAAGGCAGGTCCGACCGGAGGTCGGGAAAGGGCGACGTCGAGCCGATAAACTTGGTGGCCAGCGCATTGTCGCCCGTCACTTTGATTAAAATATCTTCGATCATCAGGGCATACTCGGCGCGGTTCAGAGCGCCCGCAGGCTCGAAATTGCCCTGCGGATTGATTTCCAGGCCGCGAACACCGATGGCCAGAATCCCTTCGATATCCGCTTTCAAGGGATGGTTGGCAATGTCTTTGGCCGTCAATGCGGCCGGCCCGGCGCTCCGGGCGGCCTTTTCGGGATCTTTAAAGGACGTATCAAATGTTTTCGGTGTTCTCTTTTTGTACAGGACATCGATCTTCAACTCTTCCATGAACAGGGCCGCGGCGTCCGCGCGGGAAATGCTCTCCAGAAGGGCAATCTTTTTGCCCGTCACGGTTCCGGGCATGGCCCGCTGAATTTTCTGGACCAGATTCCACTGGGCATTGGCCTGGCTGACATACTCTTTCCGGATTTCAAGAACTTTCGCAAACATGGCCCCCGCCTTGCCGTAATCCAAGGCCGTCTTGTAGGCCAGCCCCATGAAATACGGAGCGGCGGAGGAGGACGGATCCAGCTTCACCGCCTCTTCGTAAGAACTGACGCACTTTTTCAGCCAGCTTTTGTCCTGCTCGCAGTCCACGCCGATTTTCATGCAGGCAACCTTGCTGAGCGTATTGACACGGATATAACCGATGTGAACGGCCAGCTGCTCGTCGGCTGCCTTCGCCGTGCCCCACGCCTTCTCCAACTCACCAAACGCGGCGGTGTAATTCTGCTGATAGGCTTTGGCCAGCCCCATTCCGGTATACGCCTTGGAATATTTGTCGTTGAGCTCCAGCGCCAGGGTAAACTCCCGCTCCGCCTCGGAATATTTTTCCTGATCGATCAGTTTCATACCTGTAAAGACATGATGTTCGGGAGTGTCCAGCGCGTTTGACGGCTGACGGGCCTTCGTCCCGCACGCGGCAATCAGCAAAACAGCCGAAAACAAAATGATCGCGAAGAGGACCTTTTTCATGTTCGCGCGGCAAAACATATTTCGCTCCTTTCTGTCAAAGGGTTATTTCCTGAAAATTCATTCCTTTTCTTTCCCAAAAGGCTTTGTATCATTAGCTTCAGTGTCTGCTGAAGTCAAGTCAATATTGCGCCAGAAATTTTCGCGTCTGGCCTTCAATTTTCTGTGTCTCTTCAGGCCCGTACCACGCGATGGTCTTGTCCGCTCGAAACCAGGTCATCTGCCGTTTGGCATATTGCCAGGTCTCACGATTGATTTCGGCAATCGCCTGATCCCAGCCGCACCGTCCCTGAATGAATGAAAGAACCTGCCTGTATCCGAGAGACTGGAGGGGTTTGAGCTTTTCAGAGTATCCCCGATCCATGAGCCCCCGCACTTCATCGAGCAGTCCCGCTTCCACCATCTGTTCGGTTCTCCGGTGGATTCTCTTTTTCAATTCATCGCGCTCCACGCAAAGGCCGATCTTCAAGACCGTGTAAGGACAATCGGCAAACCGGTGCTTTTTTTGCAGCCCCAGGATGGATTGTCCGCTTTGGTCCAGCACCTCCAGCGAACGGATGACGCGCACGGAATCGTTGGGATTGAGGCGATCAGCCGCCAGCGGATCTCTTTTGCGCAGAAGCCCGAAAACATACGCCCTGCCGTAACGATCCCGAAGTTCCTTGTAATGTCTTCGGATATTTTCATCGACCGGCGGCGTGTCAATGATGCCCTGCAAAAGCGCGCGGATATACAGGCCTGTTCCGCCGACCACCAGCGCCGGCCTGCCCTCCCCCGCCAGCTTCGCGATGATGCCTCTCGCCTGCTCGGAATACAGGGCCGCGTTATATTCTTCGTCCGGATTCACGACGTCGATCAGATGATGCCTGACCCGGTTTCTTTCCTCGCGCGTCGGTTTGGCCGTGCCGATGTCCAGATAACGATAAACCTGCAGCGAATCCGCATTGACGATCTCCGCGCCCAGGGATTCCGCCAGTTGCAGCGCGAGGCGGGTCTTTCCCGTTGCCGTGGGCGAACCGATGACCACCAGCGGAATCCCGGGCGGCTTACTTTCGTTTGAACAATCGTTCGATTTCATAGAGGGTAAACTGCACACGAATCGGTCGTCCATGCGGACAGGTGGCGTTAAAAGGGGTTTTTTCCAGATCCCGGCACAGCGCGGCGACCTCACTCGAGGAAAGAGCAGCGTTGGCTTTGATCGCCGCATGGCAGGCCAGGGACGCCAGGATTTTCTCCTTTCGTTCCGTAAGCGAAGGCACCGCCTGGCCGTCGCTCAGTTGATCGACCAGATCGGATACCAGCCGGCGGGGTTCAACGTTCGGCAGGGCGGCGGGCATGGCCTTCACCACGACGGCGTCCCGTCCGAAGATGTCCAGTTCCAGACCGATTCCGGCAAGGAGCGGCAGGGCTTCTTCCAAAAGGCTGATCTGCGCGGGTGTCAGCGTCACCACTTCCGGCATCAACAGGGGCTGGCTTGCGGCCCGTTCCATTTCGGATGCCTTCAGGCGCTCCAGAAGAATTCGCTCATGCGCCGCGTGCTGATCCAGCAGCATCAGGCCGCCGGGGCTTCCAAACACAAGATACGTGCCGGCAAACTGCCCGAGATACGTTCGATGGTCAAACGTAATTCTTTCTTCACAGGAGGCGTCCTCAACGTGGCTGGGAACGTCCGGTTCCCCGGCGCGGGCGAACAAATCCCCGCCAATGGCCTGCTGCAGATTCTGCCGTGAAAATACGTCTTGCGGCCGATCCGATGATGCCCGGTAGGGGCTGGATCTCCAGAAGCCCGAAGAAGCGGATGCTGCCTCCCGCGGCGCGAGACGATAGGCAACCGCATCCCGGGAGGCCTGCGCGCCGGCCAGGGCGCGCAAGACCGCTCCGGACACCAGGTCATAAACGCCGCGGGAGTTTTTGAAGCGGACCTCCAGCTTGGCCGGATGCACGTTGATGTCCACCTCTTCTCCGGGAAGGCGAAGAAACAGAACCGCCGCGGGAAAGCGCCTCGGCTCCATCACCTGGCGGTAGGCCGCCAAAAGAGCGTGCATCATGGAATTGTCCCGGATAAAACGGGAATTGACAAACCAAAAAATACTCTTGGAATTGGACTTCGTCCAGGCCGGCGTGGAAACAAAGCCCCTCAGTTCGATGTTTTCCTTGTTTTCGGCAATCGTCAGGCGATGATCCGTGAAGTCTTTTCCCAAAATCATGGCGACGCGGTCCGCTACACCGGCGGCGGCCGGCGCCGCGAACACGTCCCGTCCGTCCGCCCGGACGGAAAAGCGTATTTCAGGATGAGCCAGCGCCAGGCGGGTGACCGCATCCAGGCAGGCGCTCTGCTCGGTGGCTTCTGTCTTGAGAAACTTCCGGCGCGCCGGCACATTGGCAAAAAGCTCCGTCACCGTAATCTGCGTGCCGGGAGGAAGACCCGCCGGAGCAATTTCGGAAATCGTTCCGGCCTCAACCAGAGCCCGCGTCCCGGCCAGATCATCCGCGCGACGGGTCAGAAGCTCCACGCGGGCGACGGAGGCAATGCTGGCCATCGCCTCACCGCGAAAGCCGAACGATCCGGCATCATAAATATCATCGATCCGGACGATTTTGCTGGTGGCGTGGCGTTCAAAAACCAGCGCGACATCTTCCCTTTCGATGCCGGATCCGTTGTCCGAAACCCGAATGGAGCGGCATCCGCCTTTCTCAATCTCGACGCGGATGTCGCGGCCCCCGGCATCAATGGCGTTTTCCACCAGCTCCTTGACGATCGACGCAGGCCTTTCCACCACTTCCCCGGCCGCAATCTGGTTGGCCACTTCTTCGGATAAAACGGCAATTCGACGGGACAATATTTATATCTCCTGTGAACACAAAAAGCCGCAGCCACCAAACATTCGTGACTGCGGCCCGGTTGATTCAATCTTTCGCGGACGATTTAATCCAGCACAATCATGACGCGGCATTTTTTCATGAAAGACGCGTTTTCCGCCGAGGCGCGAATGAGCTGGGCATCGGCGTTGCTGATCACGAGATCGGACCGGCCCGCGCCGCCGGTTTTTAATCCTTTAACCGTGATCGGGCTGGCCGTGACCCGCTGATTGCTCTGCGCGGCGGTGAGATCCCGGGCATAGCCGCTCATCCCCTGCTGAACGGCATACTCGCGGTCCACATTGGCCGAACCATATACTTCCTTGCCGTCCTCGTCGTAGATGCGCGGCGACATGGCCGGACGCGCCTGAATGCCGCGGGCATCAACCACCAGTCCCGTATAGGCAACGGCAGCCGGAGGCGGAGGCGGAGGGGGCGCGGGCGCGGTCACCGCCGGCGCGGGGGGAGGAGCCGGCGCTTCCACAACGGGTGGGGGCGGCGGAATTTCTTTGCGCTTCTGAATGGAAATGGGAATCATGATCTTGGATAATTCGCCGTACAGCGGCATTCTCAACGTCACTTCCACGGTGCCGTCGGACAGATACTGCTGGTCAATGACTTGCGCGCCCTTGACCAGGCCTTCGACCTGCGTATTGATGACGTCGCTTTCCACGGCAAAATCCTTTACCGTCGTCCGGGAATCCACCTGAACTCCTTTGGTAATTTCCAGCAGATTACGATAGGCGTCCACTTTCGCAGCGCGCAGCGCCATGGGTCGGGCATTGATTTTGCCCAGATACCTGTCCGGCGGCGCGCCGATGCCTTTTGCTTCGATAAAGCCCGCCGACCAGTTGATCGAACCCTGGCCGACTTTTTCCACCCACTCGGACATGCTGATCGCGTTCTGGCAGAAAGCGGCGGATGTCCATACCAATAAGATACCCGTCAAAACGGTTATGGAAACGAATCTCAACTTCATATTGTCCTCCTTACATGGTTGGCGTCCAAATATTTTCTCTTCTCAAAAAGCGTTATAAAACTAACAAAATATTCTTTCCGTTGCAATAAGAATTCACTTACCGGCGCGGGTGAAGAAAACACCCTCGTCCGGGCAAGAGTTATGCTTGAAACAAAGCGGTTTATGTGATAGGGGAGCGCTCGTATGAAGGCATTACACAAACAGATGAAATTATTCGCGGTTTAACCGCTATTTTTTTAATGGAACAGGAGCAACAACAATATGGATTACAAAAAAACGCTGAATCTTCCCCAAACCGATTTCCCCATGAAGGCGAATCTGGCCGGGCGCGAGCCGGAAATGCTGAAAAGATGGGAAGAGATGGACATTTACCACAAGATCCGCGAGTGTGCCAAAGGCAAAAAACCCTATATCCTGCACGACGGCCCTCCCTATGCCAACGGTAACATTCATCTGGGAACGGCGCTGAACAAAATCATCAAGGATATCGTGATCAAGGCCAAAAACATGACCGGTTTCGACGGCGTATATGTCCCGGGCTGGGATTGCCATGGACTGCCGATCGAACACCAGGTGGACAAGGAGCTGGGCGGAAAAAACTCCGGCCTGTCTCAGGTGGAAAAACGCCGCGCCTGCCGCGTCTATGCGGAAAAGTATGTCGGCATTCAGCGAGATCAATTCAAGCGCCTCGGCGTTTTCGGCGAATGGGGAAACCCTTATCTGACCATGGCCTATCCCTATGAAGCCGCCACAGTCCATGAGTTCGGCAAACTGTTTCTGAACGGCAGCGTTTATAAGGGGAAAAAGCCCGTGTACTGGTGCGCCACCTGCAAGACGGCGCTGGCGGAGGCGGAAGTGGAATATGCCGACCATCATACCCCTTCCATTTATGTCCGGTTTGCCTTCACATCGGACATCGGGTCCATTCGGCCCAAACTGGCGGGGAAGAAAGTTTTCATGGTGATCTGGACGACCACGCCCTGGACGATTCCCGCCAACCTGGCCATCGCCGTCAAGGACGATTTCATCTACGCCGCCGTGAAAATCGACGACGACGTCCTGATCGTAGCCAAAGACATGCTGGATTATTGCCTGGACGCTTTCGGGCACCGCGGCAAAGCCTGTGAGATCGTCGATGAATTCAAGGGCGAAGTGCTGGAAGGACAAAAGTGCGTCCATCCCCTGATTCAGAGAAACAGCCTGCTGATTCTGGCTCCCTTCGTCACACTGGAGGCCGGCACGGGCGCCGTGCACATCGCTCCCGGCCACGGCCAGGAAGACTATGAAATCGGCTTGGAATATGGACTAGAAAACTACGCGCCGGTGGATGACGCGGGAAAATTCACGGAAGATGTCGAACATTTTGCCGGTCAGTTCGTGTTTGACGCAAACGATAACGTCATTCAGAAGCTGAAAGAAGCTGGCGCGCTTTTGGGACACGTTCCCATGCAGCATTCCTACCCGCACTGCTGGCGCTGTAAAAAGCCCATTATCTTCCGTTCGACCGAGCAGTGGTTTATCTCCATGGAGAAGAACGACCTGCGCAAAAAGGCGCTGGCGGCCATCAACGAGGTGCAGTGGATCCCCTCCTGGGGGCGCGACCGTATCTACGGTATGGTGGAAAACCGCCCGGACTGGTGCATTTCCCGACAGCGGCTGTGGGGCGTTCCGATCACGATTTTCTACTGCGCCAAATGCAAAAACGAACTGCTCACGCAGGACATCCTCAACCACCTGGTGTCGATGGTGGAAAAAAACGGCGCGGATGTCTGGTTTGAAAAAGAGCCGAAAGACCTGATGCCCAAACACACCACCTGTCCTCACTGCCGGTCAACGGAGTTCACCAAGGAGGTCAATATTCTGGATGTCTGGTTCGATTCGGGCGTCAGCCACGCGGCAGTGCTGGAAAAAAGGCCGGAGCTGGGCTCTCCCTGCGATCTGTACCTGGAAGGCTCCGATCAGCATCGGGGCTGGTTCCACTCTTCCCTTCTGGAATCCGTCGGAACCCGCGGACGGGCCCCCTACAAAAGCGTCCTGACCCACGGCTTTGTCGTGGACGGCGAAGGAAAAAAGATGTCCAAATCCGGCGGCAACGCCATCGACGCGGAAGACGCCGTTTCCAAATACGGCGCGGAAATCCTGCGGCTGTGGGTGGCGGCGGAGGACTATACCGACGACATCCGCATTTCCGAGGAAATTCTCAAGCGCCTGATGGAAGCCTACCGGCGCATCCGCAACACCAGCCGGTTCATCCTGGGCAATCTGTATGACTTTGCACCGGATGCCGACCGTCTGGATGGCGACCAAATGCTGGAAATGGACCGGTGGGCCCTGCACCGCCTGCAGGAAGTGATCAGGCGCGTGACGGAGGCCTATGAACGCCACCAGTTCCACATGGTTTTCTATACGCTCTACAATTACTGCACGGTGGATTTGAGCGCGCTGTACCTGGACGTTTTGAAGGACCGCCTCTATACCAGCAAAACCGCCTCCGCCGCCCGGCGTTCGGGCCAGACGGCGATGTTCATCATTTTAAACGCGATGACCCGCCTGCTCGCTCCGATCCTTACGTTCACCGCGGAAGAGGTCTGGGCGGCCCTGCCCGCCTGGAACGGCAAAGAAGAAAGCGTCCATCTGACGCAGTTTCCGCAGGTGGAAGAAAAGTATTTCAACGCTTCTCTGGGCGAGCGCTGGAAAGCCATGATTGACGCCAAAAGCGAAATCGCCAAAGCCGTCGAACAGGCGCGCAAGGAAAAAGTGATCGGCCATTCGCTGGATGCCCGGATCAGCATCGCTCTGCCGGATAAAATGAAAGATCTGTTTGCCGCGCACCTGGAAGACCTGCGCGCGCTGTTGATTGTTTCGCAACTGCAGTTGGTCGAAGAATCCGCCATTGCCAACCCTTACAAAAGCGAGGAAATCAAAGGACTGGCCGTCGGCGTGGAAAAGGCCCGCGGCGCCAAATGTGAACGCTGCTGGATTTATGAAGAATCGGTGGGCGCAAACGCGGATCATCCCACGGTCTGCGGGCGCTGTCTGTCGAATTTGTAGAGAATGGGTCCTTGGCAAGAGGCAATTGGCAAGAGGCCATAGGCAATGGGCGATGGGAAAAAGTGAATGTAATGCGGACCTTCAGGTCCGCCTGACGCGGATCTAAAGACCCGCGCTGCATTCCTGTAAAAAGTGACGAGCAGGGAACGGTCGCGACCGTTCCCTGCAGAAGTTATGGTGCATCGTTGCAGAGGAGTTTTTTTGAAGAAAAATCTTTTAATTTTCATTCTGGGCGCGGCGGTCATCATCGCGCTGGACCAGATCACCAAATCGGCCGTGATGGCGCGTTTTTCACTTCATGAAACGCTGGAAATCATTCCCGGATTGTTCAACCTGGTCTATGTCATGAATCCCGGCGCGGCCTTCGGTTTTCTGGCGGACGCCTCCCCGACATTTCGTTATATCTTCTTCATCGGCGTGACCATTCTGGCCGCCGGCTTAATTGTCTATTATCTGGTGAAAAGCAATCCGCGAAACCTGATGCTGGCCGGCTCCCTCACGCTGATTTTCGGCGGAGCGGTCGGCAATCTGATTGACCGGATACGGTTCGGCGCCGTCGTGGACTTTCTGGATGTGTATCTCGGCGCCTCGCACTGGCCTGCCTTCAATGTGGCGGACTCCGCCATCACCGTCGGCGCTATTCTGATGATCTGGGAAATGCTCCGCAACCGGAAGAGCCAGCCAACATCGCCAACCTGATCGACAACGATCTGCGAGCTACAGTAATATTTCACTGTTGACTTTTATCGTTATATTTATAAAAATATTTACAAAGAGCTATAGAATATGGAGGCAAAGCTCATGAATACTGCATTGAAGCAGGCCAATTTTCAGATTCCTGAAGACCTGCTGAACGAACTGCGGACGACTGTCGGAAAAAGCGAATTAAGCAAGTTCGTCAGCCAGGCTCTGAAGCGCGAACTCCAGAGTCTGCGGCAGCAGACAGCCATTGATGAGACCTTCGGCATATGGAAAAACCAGGAACACCCTGAATTGGCAAAGGGAATAAATGATTTTGTGCGTACATTGAGAAAATCGACGCGGGGAAAGAGGGCCGATGCGGCAAATCGTCGTTGACACGGACATCCTGATCCTTCATCTGCGAGGCTACGGAGATGCCCGCAAGGCGCTCAGCGAGGCCGCCCGGAATTCATTATTATGTTGTTCTGCCATCACCGTCGGCGAGATATATGCCGGCATGAAGGAAACAGAGCGAGAGCCAACTGAAAAATTACTGGACAGCCTTCTGGTGATTGACGTGGACAAAAATATTGCAGCTCTGGCGGGATATTACCGTCGCACCATTAAAAGTCATCAATTGGAACTGGACGACTGCCTGATTGCCGCCACATGCGCGATCCACAAGGCCACTCTCATCACGGGCAATGTCAAACATTATCCGATGAAAGATTTTGAAAAAAAGTCCATCAAAATAATATAGCTCCGTCATAAGGCTTTTTTATATAAAGAGAATTTGACATGTTTTTGAATTACCTCTCGGGGGAGACGGAAGCCAGCATGTCTTTCAGTGAAATTTCCGGATGACGGTAGCGCTTTTTATTCTTCGTGCCTTTGCCGTACTGGATCGCCTCCTCCGGGCACCACTGGATGCAGGCAAAGCATTGTTCACAGCGGTGCTTCCAGACCGGTTTCTCTTCAGCCATTTCAATATTACGCGCCGGACAGATTTTTTCACAAATCCCGCAGGCGCTGCATTTTTCATCGGCAAAGAAAGGTTTATCCATCCCGGCGACATGCGGCAGGGAAATCCGGTAAAGCGCAGACAACATCCAATTCTGCCAGAAGGGCCCCTTCTCCGGCGGCCGCTCATCCCTGCCCCGGACCACCGCCGCGATCCGGTTCAATTTAGCGAGCACCGCGTCAAATTTCTTTTGCTGCTTGCCGGGCGCCGGGGCCCCGCCCCAGGGAATATAGTTGCTGGGCAAATCAATGGAAAAACCGGATGAGAGACAAAGCTGTTTCTCCCGTAAAATGCTCTGCAACTGGATCAGCGTGGCGGCGGGCTGGCCGGCGTTGACGGCCAGCGCAAACAGGTATTGAGCCGGATCAACGTTGAGGCGCCCGACAAACTCGACGACGGGCGGCGGCACGCCCCAGATATGCACCGGGAAAACAAGGCCGATCCGCTCGGCGCCACAGACAATCTTCTCCTCCGTGCACCGCTTCAGGGAGACGCATTGTGTCTCTCCCAGAGCGGAAGCCAGTCTGCGGGCGGTCCACAGGGAGTTGCCTGTGCCGGTATAGTAAAAGATGGTTGTGGTCATGGTCCTGAACTTCCGGTGATTGCGTCTTTGTTTTTTGGCAGGCTATCCCCGCCGGGCTTCTTCTGTCAAATGTTTTTATGAAGCGGTAGGCTCCCCGAAAGGCGCCGCTGCGCTGCCTGCCGCCTTTTTTCTTTGGCAAAAACATTTGTATTATGTCATAGTGCCCGAAAATATTGATTCATGTGTTCAGGAGTGGCCGATGAAGAAATCCTACATTTTGGCGCTTGACCAGGGCACGACCAGTTCGCGGGCGGTGATTTACGACCGGGATGGCGTCGTGGTAAAAATCGCTCAAAACGAATTTTCACAAATTTATCCCCAGGCCGGCTGGGTGGAACATGACCCGATGGAAATCTGGGGCTCGCAACGCGGCGCGGCCAGCGAAGTGATGGCCGCCACCGGCATCTCCCCCGAAGAGATCGCGGCGATCGGCATCACCAATCAGCGCGAAACCACCATCGTCTGGGATAAAGCCACCGGCAGGCCCGTCTATAATGCCATCGTCTGGCAGTGCCGCAGGACCGCGTCTATCTGCGACGAGCTGAAGGCCGCCGGTCTCGAAGAAACCATCCGGGAAAACACGGGGCTGGTGGCGGACGCGTACTTCTCGGGAACAAAGCTTAAATGGATTCTCGATCATGTCGAAGGCGCCCGCGACAGGGCGCGGAAAGGCGAACTGCTCTTCGGCAATGTCGATACCTGGCTGATCTGGAACCTCACCCGCGGAAAAGTCCATGTCACGGATTACAGCAACGCTTCCCGCACGATGCTGTACAATATCCGGGAACTGAAATGGGATTCGATGCTTCTCGAGAAGCTGGATATTCCCGCCTCCATGCTGCCGGAGGTCAAGCCCTCTTCCGCCGTGTACGGCGTCACCGATGCGCGCGTTCTGGGCGGCGAAATCCCCATCGCCGGAGACGCGGGCGATCAGCAGGCGGCGCTGTTCGGCCAGGCCTGCTTCACGCCCGGCATGGTCAAGAACACTTACGGCACCGGCTGTTTCATGTTGATGAATACGGGAGAAAAGCCGGCCCTTTCGGAAAAGGGGTTGTTGACAACCATTGCCTGGGGAGTGGGCGGCAAAGTGGAATACGCCCTGGAAGGCAGTATCTTTGTGGCCGGCGCGGCGATTCAGTGGCTGCGCGACAGCCTGCGCGTCATTTACGATGCCAGGGACAGCGAATATTTTGCCACTCAAGTTCCCGACACGCATGGGGTTTATCTGGTGCCCGCCTTTGTGGGACTGGGCGCGCCCTACTGGGACATGTACGCCCGCGGCGCCATTGTCGGACTCACGCGCGGAGCCAACCGCAACCATATTATCCGCGCCACGCTGGAATCCATCGCCTACCAGACGCGCGACGTTCTGGAGCTGATGCGCAGCGAATGCGGTATTGATTTGTGCGAACTTCGCGTGGACGGCGGCGCCTGCGCCAATAACTTCCTCATGCAGTTCCAGTCGGACATTCTTGACGTCCCGGTGGAGCGTCCGGAAATCATTGAAACCACGGCCCTTGGCGCCGCCTATCTGGCGGGTCTGGCCACGGGATTCTGGAATGACCAGGCCACGATTTCAGAGAAACGGAAAGTGAACCGGAGATTTGAACCCGCCATGGACGCAAAGCAGAGGCAAACGCTTTATGACCGCTGGAAAAGAGCGGTGGAACGCGCCAGAGGATGGGAAGAGGAGTAAGGAAAGGCTGAAGGCTGAAG
>ENA-UPXM01000349-UPXM01000349.1-activated-sludge-metagenome-genome-assembly--contig:-NODE-349-length-68552-cov-114.119553_pt1 | contig 68552 bp, 49 predicted proteins | sample MGYA00238178_ERZ772708 | MGnify/ENA primary metagenome ERZ772708 (study PRJEB29002, sample SAMN05720212) | activated sludge metagenome | isolation source: anaerobic digester from wastewater...
ATCCTGAAGAATGCCATCGGAGCATTGTTGCCAAAATCATTTATGATGAATTACCTCAAGAGTATAAATTGGAGAATTTATGAAGAAAAAAATACTTATTGCAGTAAAAACCTATCCCAATCCTTCTCAACAGTATAATGAGACGGTTTGCACTGTTGGCTTGGATGAAGACAAAAAAAAGAGTTCACGCAGATTTCGCAGATAACACAGATTAAAAATGAGAAGGAGCTTTCACTGATTACACAGATTAGAAATGAGAATAGGTATGGGATGAACAGGATAAAAGGGATTTACAAGATTTGGAGTATAAGTTCCATAGGAACGACGGCTATTAACGACGGGTTTTGAACCCGGCGAAAAGAAGACAGAGTAAAAATAAAATTCTGTTGGAACTTTTTCATTTTGGTCCAATAGTCATTTTGAGATAAAATATAATTTTAATATCTAACTAAATACGCATTAGCAAACTACAAAGGGGAGGAGCTTTGAATTATATTAACATTGCTTTATTATGCCAATTATTCAACGGTCTTTAAAATATTTGAATCCCTGCTTGCTGAGACAGGGCAGAACAATTTTCCTTCAAACGATGGTATTACAGGTTTTCTTTTAAGCTTTCTTTATCCCGTAGAGACATTGTAACAATTAAGTAACGACCAAGTAACGAAACTACGGCAGTGTTACGGAAGTGTTACGGTAGTGTTACGGGGTCGTGAAGGAATGAACTTGTTTGCAATAAGTTAGCATAGATTTTTTAGGAGTGGAGAAAGCAGGACATAATTATCCGCTAACATATTGATATACAAAGAATAGTAAATATTGGTACTTTGTTTTTTTGGGGTAAAGCCGATTTTGACACTGCATATTATGTTTATTATATTATAATATCAATATTATTAGTATATATTATTCAGTTTGCTTTTTAAAAAGGAATGACAAATGTATGGATTCCTGTTTTCGCAGGAATAACAGAGGATAATTTCAAAATTGAAATGGTATAACAGGATTTGTTATTGGGAGGATAGTGCAGTTTTATGTTAGGAATTGTAGAATTGAGCTAAAACGGATAGTCCTTTTAAGTGCAATGTCTGTTTATGATGTGCCTCCCAATAGAGTGCAAAAACGGTGTTGATTTCGTTAACAACAGCCCTATTTATTTTTATATCTTCAAGGTAAATAGCAATTTCAGGCAATAAAGTTAAGATATTTCTTGCTGGGGGTGAAAGAATCATTAATGCGTTATCCGGATTGATTTCTGGCAAACATTTCTCGCAAACAAAGCCGCCTTTGGTTTTGAGGTAGGCATTAGGAACATCAAGGGGATTTTTGCATAAGCAACAATAACTTAATGGATTGCCAATGCCGCTTAAAATGGTAATTCTATTTAAAAAGCGCCAAAAGATGAGAATAGCGTTTTTTTCCACTTTTTTCAGGTATTCCAGATAGGAAATAGTAAGGTCATAAATTGTAGCTATATCTTCTTGAGAAATAATCAGATGGCTAATTAGTTCCAAACCTGTTTCCGCAGCTGCCCAAGTTGCTGAACTGGGATAAACGGAAAAATTGCGGGTAATATTTGCCTCGCTGAAAAGCCATAAGCCCGGTTCCTTCGGTTCATAAGCAATTAGTTCGTATTCACAAAGAGGCAGAAGTTGCTGTTTTTCGTTTTTTTTGCGGATACCTTTGGCGATAACACTAACCATTCCCTGCTGGCGGGTAAAAAATTGCAGAATTAAACTGCTTTCGCTATATTGGCTTTGTTTGATGAGGATTGCCAGCAGTTTGTTTTTCAAGAAAGTTTTTCCCTTACTTCTTTTAAGCTCATCGGTGTGGCAAAAACACTTTTGAAATTCGTGTATGTAACAAAACCTGGGGGACTTTTACGCGGTTTTCGGACATAACGAATTTGAGTGTAATCCACAGGAACATTGGTAGAAAATTTTGCCTTGGAAAACCAGGCAGCTAAATTGCAGCAAAGTTCTATTAATTGAGGACTTGGCTCTGTTTTTTTTAAGCATTTGAGGACAATATGCGCTCCGTGATAAATACGACAGTGAAACCAATAGTCATAAGGTCTTGCCAGTTGAGTAGTTAAATAATCATTTTCTTTAGCACGGCGTCCTATAAGGATTTGAAACTCATCATTTATCTTCAATTTCAGGATTTTATCGGCAAGAATAGCGTTTTGGACAATTTTGTGTCCGGTTGGTTTGGAGGGCAAAATTCCGCTATCTGGTAATTCACCTTTTTCCGCTTTGGCAATGAGGTCTTTAATTTTTTCAATTTCAGCATCTGTCTGAGCCAGATTTTTGGTAATTATCTGTAAGCCATTTTTGGCTTTATGATACTTTTTCAGATAGCTTTGCAAATTTTCCTGCGGGCTTTTATCTTTCTGTAAAGGTATTTCTATTTCCTTTAAAGCGGGGTCAAGATAATTGATTGCCGTAAAACTTTCCCTTCCGGTTTTAAGATTATGCAGATTGGTTTTCAAACATTCTGCACAGGCGAGCCAAAAATCCGCTTTTTCTGCATTTGTTAGGTCTTGTTGTAATTTTTCTCTTTTTTTCTGCAATTTTTGCAGTTCTTTTTTTAGGGCAGAGCATATTTTTTGACCATTTTCTACCTCTTCTTCTTTTTTTAACTTATTGTAATACAGATTGATAAAATAATCGTTGCAGGTTGCGCTACCATCAGGATAAGGGGATTTTACCTCTTCCAAAATCGGTTGAAAAGATGTTTTCGGAGCAGTGTAAACAAGTCCCGGCAAAATTTGTCTTTGAGGATTATCTGCATAGCTGTATTTATGAAGAGCATCAAGAATATGCAATTCGGAATCGGTTAAAATGGCATTGGGTTGAGGAGGCATCAATTCTGCGATAAGAAAGTATTTTTTATTCTGCTGGTAGATATCTCTTTGCTGAAGCTCCAAATAGGCAAGGCGGTCATTTTCAGCTAAAGAAATACCTGTAAGATGATAATTGTTAAGCTTTTGCCAGATTTTTTTTCCTTCCTGAGGTGGCTGGAAATTATCCTGCAGAAAAATGAAGGCATCAAGTTTACTAAGCACTATGCACAGGGCTTTTTTATCTTTTGTCTGCAATACTAAAAGCTCTGGAAACAATAAAACACTTTCTATCACTGCTTGATAACCAATCATTTCTTGTGTCCATTGCTTAAGATAAGAATATTTCACTTTAGTTATTTTCCTTTTGTCTTGACAAAAAAACAGGTTATATTTTTGAATGCCAAAGTATAATATATTACAAAGGAGTCAAGCATGAAAGCTACAACAGCGATTATAGTAGCAGTTCTGGCAATTCTAACTATCGTGTTTGCTGTCCTTTGGATTAATGCTAACGACAAATCCAAAGATATTATGAAAAACAACGAAGAATTGAAAAAGCTATATGAAACTTCTACTTCCACGATTAACGAAATTCAATCAAGCTTGGAATCGCTGGAACAAGACCTCTCCGGGCAGCTTTTTACGCAAAAAGAAATTCCCGGAACATCCCCTGAAGAGCGGAGAAATCGCATTATTTCTTCCATAGCTAATATGCGAGACCAAATTGAAGCGGATAAAAAGAAAATTGCTACCCTGGAAAAACAACTTGCCACTTCCAAAAGCCAATTGAAAGGTGTGCAGGAAATTGTGAATAAACTTAAAGCCAGTATCAGCGAAAAAGAACAAATTATGGATGAATTACAAGAGCGCTTAGGCATTTTGAACGAAACCCTGGAAACGGAAAGAAGAACCAGTGCTGAAGAAATTCAGAAACGCGAAATGACGATTACGGAAAAAGAACAACAGATTACTCAACAAAGCATTGAAGCAAATACTATTTATTATGTATATGGTACTCGCAAGGAATTAATGTCTAAAGGAATTATGGATAGAAAAGGCGGACTTTTGGGTATCGGAAAGGTTTCTACCGTAAGACAAAATATTCCTATTGAGCAATTTACCTCTATGAACCTGCTGGAAACACAGCAAATAAGTTTTCCGGCAACGAAAAAGGGCTATTCTATCCTCACTAATCACCCCGCTACTTCCTATAAAGTGGAAAAAGAAGGCGACCAGAATATCCTTACTATTCTTGACGCAACAAACTTCCGTAAACAAAAATTCGTAGTAATAGAACTGCTGTAACCTATATAAATTTTAACCCTTTAAAAAAGGTGAGGTTAAAAAAAACCTCACCTTTTTTGGTTTGCAATTTTGTTTTTAAGCTAAAGTCGGAATTACTCCACCAATTAGGAAACTGGCAGCGAAAGCAATAATTGCATAAAGCTCAGGAAACACACCCAAAATAAGGGTTTTGGCAAAAACATCGTGTCCTGAACCGATACTTTCAATACCTGTGGCGACAATTCTTGACTGGTGATAGGCAGAAATAAGTTCCACAGTTCCTGAAATCAAACCTGCTCCTAAAATGGCACAGGCCTGAAGCATATTAATTTGGGGAGTAATATAAGCTTTCAGGATGAAAAAAGAACCGAAACCGTAAAGACCCTGCGTTCCAGGTAAAGCGGAAAGGATCATACAGCTGGGAAAAATATCATCCCTTTTTTTCATTGCACCAACTGTTGCACGACCACCGATAACAGTTCCCCAGGCACTTCCCATTCCGGAAAGAGCTACCATCAGGAAAAGTCCGATCCAAGCCAAAAAATATGCCAAATTTTGGCTCGCCATAGTGGCAACAATTGGTTGAGCTATTGTGTTTAAGGAATCAGGCATTTTAACCTCCCTTGTTATTCCTTTTTCCCAAAGGGTTTATATTCCAGCCCGGGACCTTCAAAAGCAGCATTTTTGTAAAACTCCACGAAAGTAAGTCGTAAAGGATGAACAAAACCGCTAAGACCTCCCAAGGCAATATTTAAAGTATGTCCAAAAAGCATAAACAGCACAAAAATAATAGGACCGACAATCGGAATTCCATTAGCAATTTGACTTCCAATAGAGTTCATTACAAAACCTAAAATTGCGCTGGAAACGCTTAAAGCAAAAAGACGGATGTAAGATAAAATATCACCAAAATAACCAGTAACAATTTGATAAAGTAGCCAAAATCCGTTGAGAATATTGAGAATAATATTCTTACCGGGACTATTAAACAGCAAAATCATAGCCAATCCGATATAAATAGGGTATTTAATATAGGGCTGAACTTTGCTGATATTTGCTCCTAAAAGCGAAGAACCGAGAACCGTTAACCCAAACAATAATAACCAGGTACCAATAGTACTTAGCCCAAATTTGAAACCATTTTTTTTCATTTTTTTCACTGCTGCAATGGCTATCCCGAAAAGGATTTGGATGGCACCTAAAAGCAAAGCATAGTTGAAGATTTGATTGTTATCCTTAATTAAAATCTTATTCTTAATAGCTGGAATCGTTTTCAAATCGAAAGCTAAAGCACTACCCATCACCCAACCCATTATTATGGAAGCAGTTCCAAAGATCATTAACAGGGTAAGAATGTCTCTCATACCCTGGTTTTTCATCTTCAATTTTAAGATAACAGCCAAAATGATAATAACTATACCATAACCGATATCCGCATTGCAAAAACCGAAAAACAAAGCAAAGAAAGGTGCAAAGAAAGGAGTTAAATCAAATTCATCGTAATAGGGCAACATATACATTTTGCTGATGGGCTCAAAAAGACGGGCAAACCAGTTATTTCTTAATTTTATGGGGGGATTTTCTTCAGGTTTGGCATCTTCTGAAACATAAATAATGTTATTCTTCTCCAGAAAGTCCTTTAAACCCTGTTCCAAACTGACAGGAATCCAACCGCTTAAAAGACGGATAGTATTTTCCGCTTCATATTTACCTTGCTGGAGAGCATCTTCAAATTCGTATTCCCGACTTAGGCGTTTAAGCTCATCCTGAAACATTTCAATAGCTGTAGGAGCTATGGAATACAAGTAATCATCAATATCTTTTTGCTCATTTTCCAGTTCCTTCAGCTTGTCTTCAAATTCCTGAAGGGTATGCTGATGAAAAGAAAAGGTATCCGCTTCTAAAGCCGGATCTCCATTATCTGTAATAACTACAAAGTATAGAATTCCGCCAACTTCGTTAATAATTTTCAAGGGAAATTTTTCCTGCCATTCCGGTTTAAAGTGATTTTTTAAGCAGGTATAGAAACGAATGGTCAATCCGTATTCTTTAAGTTTACGCACCAAATCGTAATCAAAATGCCCCCAGGGACTTAAATCCCGAATTTGTTTTTTAACTGTATCTATAGAGTGTTGAAGTTTATCCTTTTCTTCTCTTGCTTCATTTATTTTATTCAGCAATGCCTTTGTGGGTAAAGGACTTGCCTGCTTAGGTGCAGTGGATTTTAGTTTTGTAAGGAATTTAACACATTCACCATATTCCTTCATCAGTTCAAGGTTTTTGGTTTGGGATTCGGTTTTTTCATCACAGCTACGAATAATATGCACCACACCCAGCTTTTGCAGCTCTGCCAAAAAGTTCTCATAATCCTGATGATAGAGAACGAAGGTATATTTACGCATCTTTTCTATCATAGCTGGCTCTCCTGTTTAAAACGGGATTTAAGTATTTTCTGTGATGCTTTGGATAAATTTTCTTCATCTTCCAGATAGCGTTTTATTTTTAGAATGGCATCTTCAAAGGCAGGTATTTGTACTTTTTCGTAGAGATTCACTTTCTGCGTTGTCTTTTTCCGCACTTGCTCCAAAATTTGCATCTTGCGAATATAAAAGTCCCTTTCAATTTGGAGTTGGCAAATTTCTTTCAGCAAAGCAATTCCTTCGGGATACCAGGAAGGAGCTTTAAAAAGGTTATAGTCCGCTATTTCAAATTCTATGTTTTCCAATAGGGGGGTTTTTACACCAGCTATTTTACGGGTTTTAATTTCCACATTTTTAATTTTCACGATGTAAGGATCAAATTCCACAAACAATTTCATAAAAGCATCAAGTTCTGCAGTACGTTCTTTCACCTTTTGGTCTAAAGCAAATGCCTGGTCGCGTGCTTTTTTAACTTCCAGGCGTAAGGCACTTTCCTTGTTTTTCAAGGTTGGCAAAGCTCTTTGCCTAACCGCCAGTTGTTTAATCAGTTGTAACTGAGAGATTTTATTATACTGAAATTTCAGGTTCATCCTTTCTTCCAATACAAATTCATAAATTCGTCTTTGATACCTATTTCAGCACGGTTGAAATACTTCTGGAAAAGTTCCCAGGTTCTATCCAACATTTCATCGGTGCTGATATTAACATCAACAGCCAAAATTTTATCGGAATACTCTTTGGCAAAATCAAGCACGCGGATATCATAATCGGATAAGTCAAAACCGTTTTCCAGCTTTGTTTTAGCATTGGCAGCATCGGCATAAAGACGCACTGCAGTATTCATTACCTGGGGATGGTCTTCCCTTGTCTTTTTGCCTATCACAAGCTGTTTCAAACGAGAAAGAGAACGGAAAGGATCAACAATAACTTTTCCAATATCCGTATCGCGTTTCAGGAAAAGCTGTCCTTCTGTTATGTAACCTGTATTATCGGGAATGGCATGAGTAATATCTCCTCCCGAAAGAGTTGTAACTGCAATAATTGTTATGGAGCCACCATCGGGAAATTGCACTGCTTTTTCATAGAGCTTTGCTAAATCACTGTAAAGCGAACCGGGCATACTATCCTTGGAAGGAATTTGGTCCATACGATTGGAAACAATACTTAAAGCATCGCAGTAAAGTGTCATATCAGTTAACAACACCAAGACCTTTTCCTTTTTTTCCAAAGCAAAATATTCTGCAGCAGTAAGCGCCATATCAGGAACCAGAAGTCGTTCCACAGTAGGGTCTTCCGTAGTATTTACAAAAGAAACGATTCTATCTATCACTCCAGCATTTTCAAAAGTGTTTTTATAAAGCAGATAGTCGTCGTTGGAAAGCCCCATACCCCCTAAAATAATTTTATCACTCTGAGCTCTTAAGGCAACCATAGCCATTACTTCATTATAGGGTTGGTCAGGGTCTGCAAAGAAAGGTATTTTTTGTCCTGTAACCAAAGTATTATTCAAATCAATTCCTGCAATTCCTGTAGTAATCAATTCGGAGGGTTGTTTTCTGCGCACAGGATTAACAGAAGGACCTCCAATTTCCACTTCTTTACCTTCAATTTCAGGACCTCCGTCAATCGGTTCACCATAAGCATTGAAAAACCTGCCACCTAATTCATCGCTAACTTTCAAAGTAGGTGCTTTTCCGAAAAAGACAACTTCAGCATCAGTTCCAATTCCTTCAGTCCCGGCAAAAATCTGCAGAGTTACATTATCACCTATAATTTTAACTACCTGAGCCAAACGTCCTGCAACTGTAGCCAGTTCGTCATTTCCCACTCCTGTTGCCTGAACGGTGCAAGTAGCTTTAGTTATTTGATTGAGTTTGGTATATATTTTTTGAAAAGCTTGGGTTTCCATTATTTAGCTCTCCTTTCTGCAACTATTTTATGTAGTTCCGCTTCGTAATTGTTAAATTCCGGCGTTTGAAATTCCATATAATTCATCTGCTTACAGATATTGATTAACTGCATATAATAGGGCATAACTTCTTCAAAGCCCTCAAACACGAAATCCGTATCGCAAATTTCCAAAATTAGTTCCAGCATATATTGCTGTCTTTTCATCGGGGTGGATTGGTCTACTTTATCAAAGCCATCTTGTTGTAAAATAATTCTATCCACAAGTTCACTTTTCCAGTATTTGTCATGATACGAAAGCGGAACACCATCATCACCTAAAATATTTATTTGTTCCTGTGCTTCTTTTCCGCGCAAGAGAATATCTTTGGTATGATTTACATCCTTCACCCAATGCGGATTTACATTGGAATTCAAATATTCAATAACTTCGGGATATTCCAGATATTTACTGTAGGAATCAATAGGATCAACTGCAGGATAGCGTTTACTGTCTGCTCTGGCTTGAGAAAGTGCGTAAAAACAGCGTGCTGCTTTTTTTGTGGATTCCGTAACCGGCTCTTTCAAATTTCCACCCGCAGGAGAAACAGTTCCTATAAAAGTTATAGAACCAGTAGTTCCACTTTTTAAGTAAACAAATCCAGCACGGGCATAAAAATTGGAAATAATGGCTGGAAGGTCCATTGGATAAGCATCCGGACCGGGAAGTTCTTCCATTCTGTTACTCATTTCTCTTAATGCCTGAGCCCAACGCGAAGTGGAATCAGCCAGCAGTAAAACCTTGAGCCCCATATTGCGATAATATTCTGCAATAGTCATTGCAGTATAAACAGATGCTTCTCTTGCCGCTACAGGCATATTGGAAGTGTTACAAACAATGATAGTTCTTTCCATAAGTTTTCTTCCTGTTCTGGGATCATCCAGTTCGGGAAATTCCACAAAGAGTTCCACAACTTCATTTGCTCTTTCACCGCAAGCAGCCATAATAATTAAGTCCGCTTCCGCATTTTTGGATATGGAATGTTGTAAAACTGTTTTTCCTGCTCCGAAAGGACCTGGAATAAAACCGGTTCCACCTTCCACCATAGGATTTAGTGTATCCATTGTGCGGACGCCAGTTTCCAAAAGCTTAAAGGGACGCGGTTTTTCTACATAAGCAGTAATGGGAATTTTCACAGGCCACTTTTGAATCATATTAATTTCTATATCCTTGCCTTCTTTGTCTATCAAAACGGCAATGGTTTCGGTTATTTTATAGTCACCTTCCCCAGCGATGCTTTTAACAGTATATTCATCTTCCATCACAAAAGGAACCATAATTTTATGAGTAATCCAACTTTCGGGAACTGAACCTAACCAGTCACCTGCACTTACTTTATCTCCAACTTTGACAAGGGGAGTGAATTTCCAGAGGGAATTTTCATCTAAGGGGTCAGTATATTCACCCCGAGTTAAAAAAACACCTTTTCTTTTATTGAGGTCACCTTGCAAACCGTCAAAATTCTTGGAAAGCATTCCGGGACCAAGTTTTACCTCCAGCAAATGATCGGTAAATTCAACAGTATCACCTGGTTTTAAACCGCGTGTGCTTTCAAAAACCTGAGTATTGGCTATGTTTCCTACAACCTTAATGACTTCTGCCATCAACTTTTCTTTGCCCAGATTGATGTAGCAGATTTCATTTTGGGAAACAGGACCTGAAACCTCAACCTGAACGAGGTTGGAAATTATTCCTTTAACTATACCTGTTGTCATATTTGTTTACCTTCTATTTTCTTTGCGTGCTTTTTATATTGAAATCAGCGGGAAAGCTGAAACTATTGTTCAAATCGCTTAAAATGGAATTAAAAACCTCTTTTCCCAATTCGGGAGATGACTTTATCCAGCGAGTTAAAATACGCAACTGACAATAGTAACCTAAAATGCGGTCTATATTGAAATAATTAAAGAAGTTATAATCATCAATCCACCGCCAGCGTAAAATATCATAACCCCTTTCCCGATAGAGAATATTGTTTTGTTCGTAAATGCGAGTTAGTGCATTGTAAAGTTCATCTTCTTTGCCCAAACCGAAATCCGCAGTATGGCTTTTACTCAGTTTTTCCGTTGTTTCACCTTCTCCGACAAGATATTGGGCATAAGGCAGATTAAATTTGCGTCCGTTTATAGCGGTTAAAATATTTCTTATATGAGCATCAAAGGCAAACCAGTCCCGGATAAAATCATTCGGACTTTTTGCTGTCCAGGCATAAAATTTCTTTAGAAGTGCCAATTCAGTTTGTGGTAGAGGTTGCATTTCTTCCTGTTTTAAGGTATTTAACACTATTTCTTTGATAAAATTCGGGAGAGCTGAAAATTCAATAGGAGTTTTAACTTCCGGATTATCTATTACATCGCGTAAAAAAGCCAGATATTCTTCCCAGAAAGCATCATCATAAAGACCTTCCATATTGCGGTCTTTATTTGTTTTATACAAAACTCTCAGGAGATTGTCCAAATCCATCGGCAGATGTAAAATCTCCAGAAGATGATAATCATTTTCGCTAACCTGGGTCTTTGCCTCTGCCAAAAATTCTTCCGGAGTCCAAGGCAGTTTTGTATCATCAATATTGATGTTGGGCAATCCAGAAACGAAATAGTAATATTCTTGTTTCATAAATTATTGATTACCAAAGAGGATTTCCTTAGTACGAGGGCGTAAGTAATTTTTGAACAGGTTGGCAAAATCATCTCCCTCAAATTTAATTTTATAAGTTCCATCTTCGGGAGCGATAATAAAGCCCTGTTTCATAACGGGTGAAAAATCAACTTTCAACTTACCATCAAAGATATCTTTTAAGGATTTAATATAAAACTCGTCTAAATGGGGTTTCATCTTTTCACTGATGATAATTGTTCCGGATGAAGTATTTTCCCTCCAAGCTGTAAGGGTTTCCAGAATAAGCTTTTTCACAAATTCCGTATCATTGAAGGCATCGTTCAATTTAGTATTGAGAGATTCAGAAAGAACAAGGTCGGTAATTTTTTGCTTGAGAGCTGTGAGAGTATGATTATATGCCATATTCAAATCGGATTGAGTATTCTTTTTCAGGTCTTCTGCCTTTTTTTCCGCATCTTTCAAAATTGCTTCTGCCTCCGCTTTGGCTTTGGCTATGGTTTCTTCCGCTTGTTCCTTTGCCTGACTGATTATTTTCTCAGCTTCCGCATTGGCTTTGGCAACACCTTCTTCATAAACCCGTTTTAGTAAATCTTGCAACTGGTCGTTCATAATGTATCTCCAGTGTTATCACTTTTTGTGACATTTAAAGAATGCCAAATTTTTGTCAATTAAAATCGGTTACCTGGATTTTTTATTCATAACACCGAAAACACTGAAAGCAATTAGAACACCGAAATATTTTTTAGCAAAGAGAAAATAGCAAAGGCCCTCTCAACCTTACCAACCCTTTACTTCCTAATTCTTTTCTTTCTCTCTTTGTAAAAATCCACCTCCGCTTTCAGATATTTCTTGTCAGTTCAAGCCCGTTAAAAATAATGGTAACAGGAGAAAAAGGTGGATTTATTAAGGATAGCCAAGTGCCTAATAAGCAGATACAAAATAAAATAGAATACTTAGGTTTCAGGATAGCTCTTGCGGGGCTAAAACTTCTTCCAGCGAAAGCGGCAAAGTCAGTGCTCAAAGGTCTCTTCTGGTTTGGTGGTTGGGTGATTGGCATCCGTAAATATGTTGCCTTAAAACAGCTTAGCAAGGTTTATCCGGATAAAAGCAAAAAGGAAAAGGCAGAAATTGTTAAAAAATTATATCGGAATATGGCGTTAACCGTTTATGAAAGTTATCTGATGGATGACGACACGCTATATAAAAACATCCGAATTCAAGGCAGAGAATATATTGACAATGCATTATCTCTAAATAGGGGTGTGATCTTTGCCGCAGCGCATTATGGAAACTGGGAAGCAGCAAGAATTTTGCCTAAAGCAGGAATTCCCATCAGCGGAATAGCCAAACCCCAACGCAATACTCTATTTGATAATTACACCAATGCCATCCGCGAGCGTTGCGGAATGCGAATTATCAATATGAAACGCGGTTTGCGAGACATTATTCACGAATTTAAGGAAAATAGGATAGTTGCGATTCTTATTGACCAAAATGCGGGTAGTTCAGGATTGGTAATGGATTTTTTAGGTTTTCCTGCTTCACATTGGAAAGGAGTAGCCAAACTTTCTTTGCGTTACAAGATTCCTATAGTTCCCAGTTTTGCACGCAGAGCGGAAGATGACAGAATTCAATTTGAGTTCTTTCCTCCGATTTTGCATGAAGAACTGGAAGATACGGAAGAGAATTATAAAATTGTTCTGGAAGAGGTGGATAAAATATTGGAAAATCAAATTCACAAACATCCGGAACAGTGGTTTTGGGTGCACTTGAGATGGAAACATTCCTACAATATGCTTGCCTGAAAATACATCGTAAAACCAATAAATCAGGCAATGGAGCTTTAATATGTTTATAGACCATCGTTATGAAGTTTTAGAACGCTTGGGTTCAGGAACTTGGGCTAATGTGTTTAAAGTTCGTGATATTCGTACTGACAAGCTTTTTACGCTAAAGCTGTTTCAGTATGTTTCTTCCGAGGAATTATATTCTCGTTTCAGTGCGGAAGATATGCATCGCATTACTCAACTTGAGCATCCCAATTTGAATCGGGTAGTGGATTTTGGTCATATAGCTGATCATATTTATTTTATCAGTGAACACTTTGACGGCAAACCACTTTCTCGTTTCAAATTCAGCAAATCCAGGATAAATCTGATTTACGATATAGCCGTTCAAATTTCTTATGCTTTGAATGCACTTCATACCCAGAACATTTTACATAAAGACCTCAAATTGGAAAATGTTCTTTACCGTCTGGAAGGCAATTCCATTGTTGTAAAACTGATTGACTATGGTTTCTCTAAAATTGATACTCCCAAAGATTCACAAGCTGTTTCCGGTTCATTGCCTTATCTAGCGCCGGAAGTTTACTTGGGAAAGTCCCCCAGCAAAGCGAGTGATTTCTATGCGTTGGGAGTTATTTTATACAAACTTACCACAGGCAGTTTTCCTTTCAGTGTAGACCAAATAAATGCGTTAATTACCGGTGGCAATCAATATTTCATTCCCAATTTTCCCAGCGAGCTGAACAAGGATATTCCCTTACCTCTGGAAAAGTTTATTTTGCGGTTACTTGACCGAAATCCCGATAACCGTTTTACAAACAGTGAAGAAATGGTAGATTACATAAACCGCATTCAACCGGTGCAATATCCTTTTTCCGTCTCCTGGTCTCTAATCAATACTTTGCGTTTCAATAGTTATCTGGTGCGGGAAAAATATGCACATCAACTGTTGGATTATATTCCAGCAGTAGAAAATGGCAACGGTAAAATTATATCCGTTATGGGTGGAGATGGTTTGGGGAAGGACAGTATTATGTCCCTTTTCCGTTATCATTTGCTCAGCGGGAAATACTTTATTTTTGATTACACCTGCTCCAAAACAGACCACGAGGCATTTTTTGCTCTCATCAAAGAATTCGTTCAATCTCTAAGTGCCGATGAAATTCAAGAATATACAGATTTACAAATGATTTCCGAGAAATTCCGTCGTTACCTTTTTGAATCGGAACAGGAAGCAAAAACAATCAGCCAAACTACTAGTGAATTAAAATTAGATTTTGAATCCGTTAAAAGTTTACTGATTGAACTTTCCAGCAACAAATCCATCATCTTTATTATTCGCAATTTCCAATATGTGCATCATAATACTATAGATTTCCTTAATTTTATGTCCTCTTACATCGTTAAACATCGCATTTTAATTGCCATTACCTGTAACGAATACAATAAAATCAACCAGATTGAACATACTGTTATGCTGCACATTCCTAACTTGAATTTGGAAGAAACCAAAAAATATATCAATCGTTTATTGGCAAATATAACTCCCGTGAGTAATCAGAATGGCGTTCCTAACGCTTTTATAGAGGAAATATACAAACGTTCAGCTGGAAATCCCCAATTTATAGTAGAAATTTTAATTGACCTGACCCAGCGGAAAAAACTCTATTATAATAAAGAATTGCATTATCCCTTAAACCTTAGTGATTATCAATTGCCAACTCGGCTGTTACATTCTATTTATTCACGCTTAAGTCACTTAAGAGATGTTAACTATTTACATTTGCAGAAATTAAGCATAGTTCAAACCCCCTTAACCCGTGAATTGATGCTTTATATCCTGAAAATAAAGGATGCAGAATTATATTCTTTGCTCAACGACAGCATTTATAACGAAATTTTAAGAAAACACCGGAAATATTATTACTTCACTTTTATTGAAGCAAAACAGCGACTTTTCGGCGAATGCAACGAGAGAAGGCAAATTCTCGTTTCTCAGCGTGTTTTAAAATTTTACGCTAACGAAACGATTTTGGATTTTGAAACTTGTAAGGGTTTGATTGCTAATGCTTTTCTGGCAAATGATTATAGCTGTGCCCGTTTTTACTATTTGAAATATTATGAGATGTTGAATCAGGAAAATGAACAAGAACAAGCATTTGAAGCCATTCTTAATGTTTTGAATCTGGATTTTAATCCCGCTCTGCAAGTTCCTCTCCAAAATATTATTGCTGATATCGCTATTTTTCAGGAAAAAATGGAAATGACCGGTTTCTTTGAGCGTGCCGGTTTCATCTTGCAGAGAATATCTGAACTCCCCGATTTCTTTGAGAAACATTACCTTTTAGGAACGGTTGATTTCCTCGCTGAAAACCTGCGTCAAGCATTAAAATATTTCCAGACAGCCGAAAAATATGTGCACACGGGAAAACATCAGCTACTTGTTTGGTTGGCTTATGCTCAAATTTATACCAAGCTTGACCCCTCTAAAATGAAACACTATATAGATAAAGCCCTAAAACAAGAGATGACTTTGGAATTGCAAATTGCTTTTGTTGACCGTTTGGCAGTATATTATTCGCTCAATAAGGACTTTGATGCAGCAATAAAGACCATAGAGAGCTTTCTGGAAAAGCTTCCCACCGAGAATAATACCAAGGTTATGATTCGCTTAGCCGCTATGCATAATGACTTAGGGGTATTCTATAGTACTCAGAAAAAGATTGAAGAAGCGGATGAACATCTCGTTACAGCTTTAAATATCTGGAAAAGATATAATATAAAACGCTATTTGGGTTTGATTTACAATAATCTTAGCGACTTATATCTAAAACAGGGATTAACCGTAATTGCCGAACATTATTCCGAACTGGCTTATCAATATTCCGATGACCTCAATTTGACAATGTCCAAAGCATTGGCTTTATTAAATCAGGGTGAAGCAAAAATCAAAATGGGCGATTTTTCTACTGCCGAACAGAAACTTTTAAAATGCCAGGAATTAGTCCTCTCCAAAGGCAGTGACAATTATCTCCAGTCAGTAAAACGCAATCTTGCCTTAGCTAAAAGCAAGATTAAGGGTTTTGGGCATTATTACACCTTTATTTGGGAAAATGAACCGGAACTGCTTAATGGCCAGATTAAGGAAATGAGTCCTCTGGTGAAGACCTATTTTTACTATCTTTACGAAACAGGTAATGCTAAAAAACTGAGAAGATTACTAACCAAAAATGTTCACATCAATTACAAGCATATCCACGAAGAAGAATTCTATCATAACGCTCTGGCTTTAACAGCTATGGTGGAAAAGGACTATGAAAGAGCTTTGAATGAACTGAAAATTGCTCTGCGTCATGCAGGAGAAATAAATAATAACTATGCTATCGCGGTTTTCTATGTTTTACAAATCCGTTGTTATTACGGCTTAAAGGATGTAGAACTTGCGCGCGAGTTAATTGAAATTGCTCTGCCTGTCATCAAAAATAATCAATATCGCTATTGGCAATGCGAACTGGAAGTTTTGGCTTTAAAGCTTGACCTTTTGAATCCCGATATTCCCCTCAGAGTAATTTTAAGGCAAGTAAATGAATACCTTATTGCCTGGCAGGAATATGAATATTATCAGCTGAATGTGGAACTCTACCAAATTAAAATACAGATATTTACGGAATTAAAACAGGAGGAATTGGCACAAGCAGAATTTGAAAATTACAAAGCATATTTGGAAAAAATCACTGAAAACATCAGTCCTGATGACAGACAGAACTACTTTACCATAAACCTCTATTTCTTGAAAAATCTGAAAAACTTTAACCTTTTACCTGTCGTTTCCCGCAGTCGGGATTTAGTTAAACAATGGAATGATATGCTTTACAACATTACTAATATCCATAATATAGAGAGAATAAAATTCTTAATTGAAAAAGGGCTTATTCAGGTTTTGGCACCCTGGCAATTCTGGCTGATGCAATATTCCGAAAAGGTTTCATCTTACACATGTTTTCAAAATTACAATACGGGAAAAGACAATTTAATTAACACCCAGCTTATGCCTTTCATTGAAAGAGCATATAAAACCGATAACCTGGTCGTTCTGGAACAAAATAATCGTCATCTGATGATTGTTCCCTTTCAGATTGGCTCTAAAAAAATAGGTTTCTTGCTCGTTTCCGATAAAGGTGAAATGCCTTTTACCAAACAGGAAATCTATCTTATGCGTTCCACAAAACAGCATCTCTCTGCTCTGCTGGTTAGAATTGAGGACTTCAGTCAGATTACTCAGCGCATAGAAAAAATGAATCAGCTGATGGCAATTACTCACGAATTGATGAGAATTGTGAATCTGAACGAACTGGAACCCGCCATCGTTTCTGCTTGTATTGACTTTACCAATAGCACGAGGGGTTTTCTCATCAAACGCGATAGCGACGGAGCAATTATCTATAAGGTTCAGCTCAATGCCGCCAAACAAATTTTGCCAACAGTTTCTGGTGTCAGCAAAACCGTTTTAAGCTTATCCCAAAACACCCAAGAGATTGTTTCCACCTACAATGCAGTGGAAGATAACCGTTTCAAAAGTGCCATCAGCGTTCAGGATTATGTTTTGCACAGCATTTTTTGCGCTCCTCTTGTTGTAGATAACAATGTTTATGGCTATATTTATTTGGATAACCTGAATGATAATACTAGGGAAATGTATTTGAACACAGAGTTAATTAAGCTCCTTCTGGAACAGATTACCATCGCTTTAAAAAATGCTATGCTCTATGAAAATCTGCTCCAAAAGAACAATGAACTGAATACTTTTGAAACGCTGAAAGATGAATTTATGGCTATCGTTTCTCACGAACTGAATACTCCGCTCACTACTTTGCAGGGTTATGTTACCCGTCTCAAACGCAATCTCTTTGCCGATGAGGAAGAAAAAAGGGATATCATTAATAAAATTGAAAATTCCGTAAAAAAGCTTATCCTTACTATCAATGATATAACTACTTTAAATACTTATAACTTAACCAAATCACTGCCCCTTACCGATATCTCGGTTCAGGAAATTCTGGAAATCGTTCACCAGGAAGTCCAAATCCTTTCCCGAAATCGTAGAATGTTCATTAAATTGGAAATAGAGAAGGATTTACCCCCCATAAAAGCCAACTGGGAAGCCCTTCATTTGATGATTTACAACCTTGTATTGAATGCTATCCGTTTTACCAACGATTTTGGCACCGTTATTATAGGAGCTCGCAAATCCGCTTTCCAAAGCGAAAAAATAGACGGAAAAGAAGCGTTGGTTCTATATGTTCAGGATAACGGCATCGGAATTCCTGAATATCAACTCCAGAATGTATTTCGCACATTCTACGAACTAAACGAAATCTATGCTCACAAATCCGGAATTATAGAATATCGCAGTAGCGGACTTGGTTTGGGACTTTCCACCTCCAAACGCATCGCAGAACTTCACGGTGGCAAAATCTGGATTAAAAGTAAAGAAAATGAAGGAACTACCGTGTTTGTTTCCATTCCCTTAAAACAAAATAAATAGGTGAGATTAAAAGTTTATGAAATACTTTCTTTTTACTCTGCTTACCTTAACCCTTACCTGCTTCTGTTTTGCAGAATTCATTGTGCCCCAAAATAATGCGCCATTGATGGCTGCAACTAATAGCGAGAATTATGCTTACCGCTATATTGTAGAACTATACAATGTAGGTGACACTCTGAATTTGACCAAAGAAATTACTCAATTTAAAGCTACCTATCCCGAATCCGTTTATCTACCTTACATCAAGTTTATTGAAGGCAATCTGGCTATGGAAGCAAATGCCTTTTCCCAAGCGATTGATATTTATAATTCTTTGTTGGAAACAAATCTCAGCCAGAATGTACGAAGTGAAATTATCCTGAATTATGCTTATTGTCTTACTCAACTAAAGCAGTATGATTCTGCACTAAAACTTCTTCAGCGTCTGGAAACCGAAACTGGAAACCCTACTTACTTGGAACTGGCAAACAGTTTGCGAGGGGATATTTACTTTCAGCTCGGTCAATATTATTCAGCGGAAAAGGCATACCTGAGAGCCGTGAAAGCATTTCCCGATAATGAAGCTCTTCTCTTTTCCCTGTTTTCCACTTTCCTTGCTTTGGGAAAAGATGATCAGGCATTTACTTTGCTTAAAAATCAATCACCTAAAGATACATACTTTATAAATTACATTCAAAGCTGGTTGGAATATCTTTTAGAAAATGAATATTATAATGATTTTGACAACTTTGTAGAGTCCTATAAATTGGACGAGATTGCCTTCGTTCCAGAAATAGTGGATATCAGAATCCGTCGCGCATTACGCACATCCGATTTTGACCAAATCTCCCGTTTGCTGGAGGGTTTAAATAATAATACTCCTCAGTTTAATTATTACCGCGCTCTGGTTTTAATTAGGGATGGTAAAGAAAGCCAGGCAGATTCGCTTTTGGCTGAATTAGTAAATTCTACCCAACCGGAAATTGCCGTTCCTGCTTATCTGGAACGATTAAAATTATTGTTCAAGAAAAATCCGCAGAATGCCATTGAACAATTGCAGACCTATTTAAAACAAACTCCTAATGAGCTGATGAAAGCTGAACTTTATTATACTTTGGGCTATTTTTACTTTCAACAGAAAAATTATACCGAAGCAATAAGGCAGTTAGGACAAGCCAGAAATTACGAAACAAGCAGGGAATTGAATAGCAGGATTGATTTCCTCATTGCTGAAGCATTTTATTTCGCTGGCAATAGTAACTTAGCAAAAGATGCCTTCAATCGTTATCTCAGTCGCTATCCATCAGGAAACAAAGCAGATAAGGCATATTTCTATCTCGGTTATCTCAGTTTTCTGGAAAAGGATTATACTGAAGCTAAAAATAACTTTCAGGAACTTATCAATCTCTATCCGGAATCGTTTTATGGCAATGAAGCGTTATATTATCTGGCGGAAATGGATTTTTATTTGGCAAACTACAATCTGGCTCTGAAAAAATATCTTTATTTATATGAAAAGAATCCGGAAAATGAAGTGATTGCCTTACGCATTGCTCAAATTTATTTCTATTTAGGCGATTATGACCAAAGCGAGAACTTTTTGCAAAACCTTGTTCCCAACTACGATATTTGCCTTTTGAAAGGCAATATTATGCTGGCAAAAAAGAATTATTCTCCGGCTTTAGAACAGTTTATTCTTGCGGAGGGCTTTGCCACTGATAATGTGCGTAAAATTGAGGCACAGAGTTACAGAGCTCTCTGTTTATATCAAATGAAACGCTTTAAAGATGCCTCAACCTTATACCTAAAACTTTCCCGGGAGAAAGAAAGTCCTGATACCTATCTTTTCCTTGCTGCCAAATCTGCTTATGCTGCAAAGGACTATCATCTGGCTTTGGAACTATACAACAATTTTATAGATAAATATCCCGAGTCCTCTCATTTTCTGGAAGCGCTTACCGATATTGCCAATACCTATTATAATATGGGCAATTACGAACGAGCGGTAAACGACTGGATAAATATTTTAACCCGTTTCCGCAATACTACAAAGTTTACTGAAAATCAGCTGGCTACAATTCACGATGCTTTAGTTGGCTTGGAGCTGGCTTTGAAACGGGTGAATAACAAAGACGAACTGTTAAATGATCTTCTCGTTCTACCTGATACCTTCTTCAGCGAATATATCAAATTTGAACTCAATTATATCCTAATGAAGGTCTATGCTGATGAATTAAAATGGGCAGACCTCATTGCTACCGCTGAAAAAATCAGAACGGAATTTCCCGAACAAAAGCACGAAGACATTGAATTGCTTATGGCTACGGCGCTTATTGAGCTGAATCAATATGCTGAAGCGGATACCCTGCTTGCGGAATTGTATGCTCAAAGCAAAAATAACGAAGCACTACTGAAATGGGCAGAATTGGAATATATTACCGGTAACTATGATTCCGCTTTGGAAAAATACAAGCTTGCCTATAAAAACAATCCCGATGGCGCTACTTGGGTTAAGCTTCTGGAATGTTCCGAAGCCAATAACTATAAGGATTTTGACAAGCTTTGGTCTTTGGGCTCAAATTATCTTAAGAATCATCCCGAAGTAAATGTTATCCGTATGCGTCAGCTCTATAATGCACAGCGCTTTGAAGAAGCAGAAGCTCTCATTGAATTTATCATCAATAACAGTTTGTCCACTTTAGACCATTGTAATGCCTTTCTGGTAATGGGAATGATTGATTATCATCGGCATTCCTATCTTTCAGCTATCTCAACCTTGAAAAAGGTGATTTTACTTTTCCCTGAATATAAGGAAATTCGCAGTAAAGCAATTTATTATTCCGTCTTGTCTTTGCTGGAATCCGGTGCAAAAACCGAAGCAGAGGCATTATTTTTCAAATATAGAGAGGAACTTGATGAGGCAGCAAAAATGGAACTGACGGATGTTTTTTTGGAGGTAAATCAATGAAACGCACTTTGTTAATTCTTACCCTCGCTTTAACCCTAACACTATTGTTTTCTCAAACCCAGGAACTTCCCGATTTAACAGTTAGTGGAGAAAGTTCCTTCAAACCTTTTCTCTATAAACGCTCTTTGCTCTTTTCACCGGAGCTCAATATGGGGGACAGTTTACCTGCTTTCGTTCCTCCGGGAGTTCCTTTACTGGAAAAGCCCAAGCCGATTCCCGCTATGCAACATCGCAGTTATCTGCAGTTTGAAGGAAATATGGATTTCGGACTTAATAGTTTTATCAGTTATTATCCCGATAGCTTTATCCTGAATGCATTAACTTACACTCTGGATATGCGTTCTCCAATTTCCGAATTGCTTTCCGTTCATAACAACCTGTTTCTGGGAACCGAGCTCTCTTCCCATTTTCCGCTTTCTTTCCGTTTTCAGAATGTTTCCTCGCAAGCGGATGATTTTGATAATACCGTTTTGGATTTTAATTTTAGTCATCACAGACCCGACTTGACTATTGGAAATGTTTCTTTCAAGGATATTTCCGCTCAATTGGGTTACAATTATATCTACCAAAAAAACCTCAATAAGCCCTACAAATGTAACTACCTGAATGTATACCTCGCTTCCTGTCTGGAAGAGGAAATCCTGAATTGGAAAACCAAATTTATGGTAAAATCCGGTGATTTCGGAATTCAAATTGCCCCTGTCTATAATGGTGATATTATGGACATTTCTAAACCTGGAATTCATTTACTTGCTGATGCTTACACTATTGTTCCTTCCCTGGAATTTCTCTATCGTTATCCCATAACCGGCTGGGGTGTTTTAAGTTTATCCAATGTGCCTCTTTTGGAAGGAAACGACTATCTTTCCTTTCTGGAAGCAACACCCTGGATTTCTTTCAGCGATGCTCATAAACTGAAAAAGACACCGCTGAACTTCAATGCAGGTCTTGAATATCTCTATCCTCAAAAAATAAATTTCTCCTTAGGCAGATTGAATATCAACAATAACCTGCGCTACGAAATAGATAGCCCTGTTTTAGTAAGCACCAATAATTATCGCATTCCCACCCTTCGCTATACCGATGTCTTCTCCAATTTAACTTCTGTAGAAGCATTTTTCAAAATGGATAAACTCAATATGCATCAGGGTTTGGAACTGGAACTTGCCTACTTAACCGAAAGCGATTATACGAGAGCGCCCTATCGTCCACTCCTTAATCTGGACTCGCGGTTTGCCTATGGCTATGGCAACTGGTATTTTAATCTGGATATTTTACAGCACTATTTTACTAAAGACCATCGTGGACACGACCTCCCCGAAGCTATAATCCTCAATTTAGGTGCTGAATACCATAAGGATAATTCCGCTGCCTATGCTCAGCTTGCCAATCTATTCAACCGAAAAGAATGGGTCTTTTCCGAACAGCCGGGAAAAGGACGTAATCTCTATATCGGCTTGAAACACCGTTTTTAAGATTGGACAAGGATTATTTCCCGCAGATTTGAATAATAGGTCTTGAATGAACAGGTCTATGAAGATTTTACGGATTTGGAATGAAGAATGAATTTAACAAGGAAACTTGGTAGATTTATGGTTGAGAAGGTTGAGAGGGTTGAGAAAGTTTAAAGGGTTGAGAGGGTTGAGAAAGTTTAGAGGGTTGAGATACCCTTTGCTCTCTGCCCTTTGCCAAAAAGCCCGTCAGGGCGACACAAGAATAGCGATGGTGGCGTAAGCACCTCGTCAGATTCACGATTATTCAGCAAAGAAAATTTTGACTCACAATTTTCACCCGCCTTCCAGAAAACCACAATTTACTAACTATCTCACTTACAACCTCATTTTAACTGGTTTCCAAATTGAAAAATTGTGAATTAAAATAGAACACTTTTTTCCGCTCTTTTTTCCTTTTCTTTAAAGTTATATAGATCAATAAGATCCCATATCTTTCCCATATCGCGATATGGGAACGATATGGGAATCATATCGGAAGGATATGAGTGTTGGCTAAGTGCGAAAAGTTATCTTAATGTGTTTCTATATAGTTAGTTCTGATCTTCTGCAGGAATGGTTTGGAATGTAACCTCAAATTCCTTTTCGGGAGCAAAATCAAAAAATTCCCAGATATAATTCCTGCCCTCTTGTTTCTGCACGGAGAAAGGAAGAGAGCGTATTTGCACATTTATGCCCGGATGCAAAGTATATTTGGCGTAAGGTAAGGGTCTGCCCCAGGAATTTGTAGTGGTGATAATATATTTAGCATAATTGCTTTTAAGGGTTTGAGTGTAATCAAGGTGCAAAGAACAAAAAGAAAGAGCAGGCAGAGAAAGGAGAAAAGTGAAACCCTTCTTTGCTTGATTTAGCATAGTTACTTCCGCTCCATTGCTATCCTGAATGGCTATGGCTTTAATTTTAGGCGGTAGGCATAAACTATCACTGGGAACAGGAAAAAAGATTAGTTTGTGCGTGGAAAGCGAATCGTAATTGGCAAAATGAAATAGACCATCTATTTCCCATAAATTATTTTCCAGATAGAAATTCAGCTCTTCCGCTTCAAAAGTGAGAGCGGAAAGCATCATAATTTCAGCTAATAACAGCAGGAGAAAAGCGTATTTCACTTAAGTATAATAAGTTTAGCTGTCCCCAATGCCTTACCTTGATTTGTAAGACGCACAAAATAAATGCCGCTGGAAAGTTTTGGCAGCTGCCATTCAATTTCATTTTGGTCATAAACTTTTTCCGCAAGATGGCGTCCTTTCAAATCGTATAAAACAAGTTCTGCCTTGCCTGTAAGCTTGGTATCATAAGAAATTCGGATACTTTCGTTCCAATGAGGATTTAATACAGAAGGATATAGATTTAGTTTTCCTGCAGGAATAGAAACGATATTTTCTTCCACACTAACAGGCAATTGCACAGAAAAGGGAATAAGAGCTCCCGGTTCAGCAAAAAACTGAGTATTAAAAGCTATTTCATTGGTAATAGGATTATTTACCCAAATCTGCGTTTTCATTGGATAAAGCTCCCCGGTAGCAATCCCTGCACTATTAGTAATCGCTGGATTTATAAAAATACCTCCGGCGGATTGACTATTATAAACTGAAACTCCGGCAACAGGTAAACCGCTTAAATCGGTGCATTCAAGCCTGTAAGTGAACTTGGCAGAACAATAATTCGGTCCGCAAACAGCCGGCGAAACATCTTTTGCCCAACCATAAACATTGTCACCAATAAGATTGGAATAAAGTATTTGTACCGCACATTGAGTTCCATTTAGCGGACTTGCATCCTTTCATTAGAATTTTTGTTCATTTCTTTCTCCTTAATATTAGTCCGCTATTTTCAGGACACCTCACAACTTACATTCCCTTTGCCCTCTACTCTTCTTGCTTCCTTATTTATATTGACAGAATTCTGTAATTTCCAGAAAAGGATACATAAAACAAAAGTGAAGGACTATAATGCACTTACGGCAAGCTAAGGTGATAAAGAGTATCTTAAATGCCCTTTTTGGCGATTACAACGGAATTCAGGTTTTCGTTGCCCCCATAACTCTTTTGTATTGGATAGATAGTGGCAGTTTGCTATCTTCCGCTACCAGTTTGCTTAGTTTTCGGATGCATTATTTGCCCTTGCTTGCCTTTTTAATTATCTTTGTGTTCAGTGTTTTTATGCTGATAAAAATCAAGTTACTATACAACTGCAATAATAGCGAATATTTAGATATGGTAATTCAATTTAATGTTAGCGTGATGGCTTTGGTGTTAATCGGTTTAATAATTTATGCCATTTCCAGTTTTCTGGCGTATTTTTACGGGATAAAGGGTACTGTAAAATCGGGTCTGCTTTTGTTATTCAAACTCTATACCGTGTTTCTTATTCTTTATCATTATTTATTTAATGTGGTTTTAACTCCCTATTATCAAAAGCAGTATGGTCATCCTAGAGCTTTGAAAGCGTTTCTTTCTTGGGCACGGAACAATAAATTCCTTCTTTTCCGTTATATTTTACTTATTTTGCTAGTCGTTTTCTTTGCTGTGCGTTTCTATCAGTTAATCCTGCGTTTTGCTCTGATGCCGTTAATCGGCTTTATTGACAAATATACCGGCATATCTATTAAATTCAAGCTTTATCCCTTTGTTATGATAGAAGATATCTTTGTGAATGTGTTAGTGCTTACTGGTGCATTTTTGGTATCCAATCTATTTTTCTTTCCCCTTATCTGGGTATTAAAATATTTAGTTAATCGTTTCATACCTTTCAAAAATCTATTGAGGACAAGCTATGCCCAAAGTGCGTAAAAAGAAACTGCGTAAGGTTAAGCGTCGGAGAAAAGGCGGTAATCCGGGAATTTTTATTCTGACAGGATTCATTTGCTGTTTCTTGATATGGCTAATTATAAAAGAGCCCGCGGATAAGAATTCCGAGCTCGCTAAAGCCGAAACGGTTTCTAAAAACAGCGAACTACCGGTTAAACCAAAGAAAAAAACCAAAAAAGAAGTGAAGGCAATTTCTCCAAACGCATCAAAGATATTACCCAAGGATAAAAAAGCCCAGGAAACCACTATAGACAATACAAAAAACACTCCAGAATCGGCAATTACCACAACCATTGAAAAACTTGGCATCCCCAAGTCCTATTTCCGCAAACGCAATACGGAAAACTTAACTATATTCAATGTGCCCATTGATAAATCGGAAATGGACCTCGTATATGCTAATATGATTTTCAAAGGTGAACTGGAACGCAATGGAGCTAAATTTATAAAGGGAATGGACTCAGCAGGTAAACAAACATTGCTCTTCAGTTTTCCCGATACCGCCAAACAATATGAGATAAATATCTTTTATGATAATAATCTTTATCGGAACAAACAGAAAAAACGGACTATTACCATCATTGTAGATGACTTCGGAACAATTGGCGGTGATTTGCTTACCGGTTTTCTGGCTCTGGATAAGGAGGTCTGCTTTTCCATCTTTCCCGAAGAAGAATATAGCGTGCAAACAATGAAACTGGCAAAGGAGCAAGGACGCCTAACTCTTATTCATATTCCTATGGAGCCCATTGGCTATCCGGAAGTAAATCCGGGAAAGAATCCTATCTTGGTTCAATATGATGAGCGGCAGATTGAAAAAATAATGACCCGCTTTATTGAACAACTGCCTTATTGTGAAGGAGCGAACAATCATATGGGCAGTTTGGCAACAACGGATGAAGAGGTGATGAATGCCGTGATGACTATTTTGAAAAAACACAATAAATTCTTTCTGGACAGTCGTACCACCAATGTTTCCGTTGCCTATTCGGTTGCTCAAAAAAATCATCTGAAATCATATCGCAATGACCTTTTTCTGGATTCTCCCAATATCAGTCAATCCACTATGGATGCTAAACTGAACCAGATAATAGAGCTTTCCAATCGTAATCAAAATGTGATTGCCATTACCCATTGTCATAATTACGATAAACTTGATTACTTAAAACGCTTTATCAACCGTCTGAAAGCTGCAGGTTTCACTTTGATTCCCCTTACCGATATAGATAAATATAATGTCCCTGAAATACTTTAGAGGTTAAGTTATGAGCTTAATTCAGTCAATTCTGATGGGTATATTACAAGGCCTAACGGAGTTTATTCCGGTTAGCAGTTCGGGGCATTTGGTTTTAGCGCAACATTTTTTTGGCATTGGTGACAGTGAAAACATTGTTTTTGAACTCTTTATGCACTTGGGAACGCTGCTTGCCGTTTTGGTCTTTTTTCGTAAAACTCTTTGGGAGCTTATTAAGTCGCTTTTTTCCTGGGGAAATACTGTTAATCGGGAACAGCATCGTAAAAATCGCACGCTGGTTTATTATCTGATTATTTCCACTTTGGCAACGGGAGTGATATATATCCTGTTTGGGGATTTTATGGAAGCTGTTTTTAATATGCCGATGTTGGTAGCTATCTTTTTGCTTGTTACTGGAGTTATTGTTTTTGTTTCCGATTATTTCAACGATAAAGGTATTCCTGCTTGCAATATTGGCTTTCTGCAAGCTGTTTTAATCGGTATAGGACAAGGAGTTGCCATTTTACCCGGGATTTCCCGTTCTGGAACAACGATTGCCTGTTCTTTGGCTACAGGAATGAAACGCAAGGATGCAGCTCAATATTCTTTTTTATTAAGCATTCCGGCAATTCTGGCAGGAAATCTTTCCCAATATAAAGCATTTGCTAATTTGAAGCCGCAATTGCTGATAAACTATTTAGCTGGCTTTGTCTGTTCCTTTCTTGTCGGTTATCTGGTTATTGCCTTTTTAATCCGTTTAATTGAAGTCAGTCGTTTGAAATACTTTGCTGTTTACTGTTGGCTAATTGGCTTGCTCTCTATTGTTTTAATTATCTTGGGTTTTTAATGGAAACAAGTATATTTGCCCTTGATTTTACAGCGGATAAAGTGCGTTTAGGTTCTTCCTATTTGCTTATTGGAACAGATTCCTATCTGGTAGATAGAGTTTTGGATACCATCAGAGCCAAACTGAAAAAAAAGGAAAAAGCGGATACTTTTATTATCTATGGTGATGAAGTGAAAAGCCCTGAACTGGCAGACCTTCTGGATACTTATTCCATTTTTTCCGCTGCCAAGCTTATTATCATTAAAAATGCAGAATCACTTAAAACCAAAGAACTGAGTACCTTAGCCGATTATTTTTCTTCGCCTTCGGAAATCCAAAGTTTAGCTATTGTAACCGAAAAAGCGGATGCCCGCCACGAAAACTGGAAGAAAATTAAGGCAGGAACTAAATTAATAACTTGTGACCCACCACCCTACGGAGGCGCTATTCGTGCCTGGTTGGATAAAGCATTGAAAGATATTAATAAAAAAATGACCGATAAGGCAATTGAAGAATTTCTCAACCGCATTGAACTTGATTATTATAATGCCGCTAACGAACTTACCAAATTGGATTTGCTTACCCGTGACCGAACAACAATTACCGAGGAAGATATTATGCAAAGCCTGGGAACTACACGCAGCGGGACTTTGATTGATTTTTATCGTGCTCTGGGAAGAAAACAAGCAAAACAGGCAATAGAAGCAATGGAAAAGATGCTTTTTGCCGATTGGAAACCCTTGCAAATCCTTTTTCAGCTTACGCGTTTCTATTTCAATATCTGGAAAATATTACTCCTGAAAAAAGCTCATATTACCGATAATGAAATCGTAAGCAAGTATATTACGGATTTCCATCCTAATCAGCGAAGAGAATTTCTGGATTTATCCCGTTACTATAATATTAATGCGCTGGAAAAAATTTTTGCCCTCCTGCTGGAAACAGACCAACAATTTAAATTAACCGTTGCCGAACCGCAAATTCTGCTTTGCAATTGTTTGCTTAAAATTCTGGATGCCTAATGCGCAAAACAGGTATCTTATTGCATATCAGTTCACTGCCTTCCGATTTCGGGATTGGTGATTTCGGACCTGAAGCCGTCCGTTTTGCCGAATACCTGAAAGCAGAGGGGTATACTTACTGGCAGATATTACCTATAAATCATTGCGGTTATGGCAATTCACCCTATAATCCGCTTTCCGCTTTTGCTTTAAATCCTTATTTTATCAGTCCGGAATTGCTCTATCAACAGGGCTATATCAATCAGCTGATGCTTGAAGCGGTAAAAATTCCCCGCAGCAATGTTACTCGCTATGAACAGGTCTATATCCTGAAGGATAAAATGCTTGCTCAGGCAACTGCCAACTGGATGCTTGCCAATAGGACTGACGATTATATTGAAGAAAATGCTCCGTTCCTGAAACCATACTTAACCTTTCTTTCCCTAAGCAAGTTTTATGACGACACCTGCTGGTATAACTGGAACGAAGAACATCGTCACTACAGTGAAAAGCTCTATCAAAAAGTCCGTTTGATGAATAGTTCTTATTTCAATCTGCGTGCCGCTACTCAAGCAATGCTGGTAGAACAATTATCCTGGTTCAAAGAACGCTTACAAGAACTGGGCATAATTTTAATTGGGGATTTGCCTCTTTATCTTGCTTACGATAGCGCTGAAGTTTGGGCTCACCCGGAATACTTTGACTTGGATGAACAAGGAAGGCGTTTACACTTTGCCGGAGTTCCACCTGATGCTTTTGCGGAAAAAGGTCAGCTCTGGGGAAATCCTTTATACCGATGGGATGTATTGAAACAGGATGGATTTCAGCTTTTTATGGAGAGAATCAAACAAGCACTTGGCTATCTGGATATTTTACGCTTAGACCACTTTATCGGCTATGTGAATTTTTGGCAGGTAGAGCCCGAGCTGGACGCTAATGGTCAACCAGTTTTGCCTAAAGACGCTATCAAGGGTTCCTGGGTGCGTGCCTTACCTGAAGATTTCTTTTCCGCTCTGTTACAACGGTTTAGCATAAAGCGTTTTATTGCCGAAGATCTGGGCATTCTCAATGATGATGTTTGCCGTATCCGTGAGCAATATGGTTTTCCGGGGATGATTGTTTTGCAGTTCTGCTTTGAAGAAGGCGTTCCCGATGTGAAAAAATACCCTCCGGAGCGTTGGCTTTATACCGGAACTCACGATAATCAAACCCTACATGGCTGGTTTGAATCACTTTCTCCCAATTCTCCGTCCTATAAACACTTACAGGAATATTGTGCACTACATCAGTTTACCGATTGTCAGGCGCATTTGAATGCTGAAAACATTCATCTCATTATGCGCAATATTGCTCTCTCATCCAGTTGCCAACAGGTTATTTTCCCTTATCAAGATATATTGGGACTGGGAGATGAGGCAAGAATGAATATTCCAGGAACCGCTTTAGGGAATTGGCAGTGGCGTCTGGAAAATCTAAATTTCTAAAATAAATAAAATAAAAAGGAGATAAAATGCCAAAACTTATGCTGTTGGGTGACGAAGCCCTTGCCCAGGGAGCACTGGATGCCGGAATATCAGGTTTTTACGGTTATCCGGGAACTCCCTCCACTGAAATAATTGAATACGCTCAAAGGTCTAAACAGGCAGAAGAAAACAATGTTCACCGCACCTGGAGTTCCAATGAAAAGACCGCACTGGAAACCGCTTTGGGAATGAGCGCTTCTGGCAAAAGAGCAATGGTAACGATGAAACATGTAGGGTTGAATGTGGCAGCTGACCCTTTAATGAATTCGGCTATTACAGGAGCCAGCGGTGGTTTAATTATTGCCGTCGCGGACGACCCTTCAATGCACAGCTCGCAGAATGAACAGGATAGCCGCTATTATGGACATTTTGCGATGATTCCTGTTTTGGAACCAAGTAATCAACAGGAATGTTATGATCTGGCTTTTTATGGCTTTGAGCTCTCGGAAAAATATCATATTCCGGTGCTGTTACGCTTAACCACGCGTTTGGCGCATTCCCGTTCTGGAGTTATCAGACGCAATCCTTTACCGCAAAAGGAATTGAAAAAGCCGGAAGATATTTTTCAATTTATGCTTCTTCCTGCCATTGCCAGGAAAAAGTATCAACATCATCTTTCCCTGCAAAAGGACTTTCTGGCAGAATCCGAAAATTCCCCGTATAATGTATATACGGCAGAAAGGAAAAATACCAAGTTAGGTATTATCACTACCGGCTTAGCTTATAACTATCTGCGGGAAGCATATCACGGTGAAGAAATTCCCTATCCCGTGCTAAAGATATGCCAGTATCCTTTGCCCGAAAAACAAATCCGTCAACTCTATGAGACCTGTGACGAATTGCTGGTTATAGAAGAAGGTATGCCCTTCGTAGAAGAACAGCTTAAAGGGCTTGCTTTTCCCGGATTGAAACCTGTTCATGGACGTCTTGATGGCTATCTACCTCGTGCCGGAGAGCTTAATCCTAATCTTGTAGCTAAAGCTCTTTCCTTACCTGATACAATAGGTAGACCTGTTCCCGATATTGTAGTTGGCAGGCCTCCCGCTTTATGCGTTGGTTGCCCTCATTCCGATACTTTTTTGTCCCTGAATGAAGTGATGGCAGAATATGGAAGAGGCAATGTTTTCAGCGATATCGGCTGTTATACTTTGGGCTTTATGCCACCGTATAATTCCATCAATTCTTGCGTGGATATGGGTGCTTCTATTACAATGGCAAAAGGAGCTTCCGATAGTGGACTTTTTCCTGCCGTTGCCGTTATTGGTGATAGCACTTTTTGTCATTCAGGTATTACGGGGCTGTTGGATTGCATTTACGATAAAGCCAATGTGATGATAATCATTCTGGATAATGCCACAACTGCAATGACAGGTGGGCAGAACTATACTGGTTATGGCAAATTGGAAGATATTTGTCTGGGATTGGGAGTGGAAAAAGAACATATCCGTGTGTTTGTTCCCCTCAAGAAAAATTATCCCGAAATGATCCAAATTTATAAAGAAGAACTAGCTTATAATGGCGTTTCTGTTGTTATTGCCCGTCGGGAATGTATTCAGACCCTAAAGAAAAAGAACAAAATGGAGATACAAGAATGAAAAAGGATATAATACTTGCCGGAGTAGGAGGACAGGGCATTTTAACCATTGCTACTATCCTCGGAACCACAGCAATCAAACGCGGGATGAATTTGAAACAAGCAGAAGTGCATGGAATGAGTCAGCGTGGGGGAGATGTCCAATCCCATTTGCGCCTTTCCGATGAAACTATTTGGAGCGATTTAATACCCTTTGGCTCTGCCGATATGATTTTAAGCGTTGAACCGCTGGAGGCATTACGCTATCTACCCTATCTAAAAGATGACGGCTGGATTATTACCAATTCCACACCTTTTAAAAATATCCCTAACTATCCGCCGGAAGAGGAAATCTACAAAGAAATCAAAAAAATACCCAACTATGTTCTACTGGATGCAGATACTAAAGCTAAAGAACAAAATGCCAGCAGAAGTATGAATATAGTAGTTTTAGGCGCTGCCATTAAACATCTGGGCTTTACCAAGGAAGAAATTGAAGAGGCAATTAAAACTATCTTTGCACCTAAAGGAGAAGCAATTGTAGAGGCAAACCTGCGAGCTCTGCAAGCCGGGATGGAAGGATAACCCTCTCGTAAAATATCAATTACATTAAACCAGGCGTCACGAGTCCTCATTGCTAAATAAGTTTGAGGACAGGACAGAATTTATTTCAGCGATGCCGACTCCTGACTTACAGAGAGCAAAGGATTTTTTAGCCACTTTTTATGAGGAGTTTATGCACCCATTGCTACAATTATGTCGCTCTTAGAACTTTTAGCTGAGGGCAGAGAGCTAAGAGCATAGAGCATCTCAACTCTCTCAAAACCTCACTATCTTGCTATTCAATTTTTTGCTTGACTATATATACTGTTTGACCGTAATGGGTCAGTTGTTCAGTTTCAAAGCTGTAACCTACAGGAAGACAATAAAATATAAGGAAGGAGAATGAGTGCCGCTCAGAACAAAAAAAAGTTGATATTGGATATAGCTACCCAGCTATTTACCCGTTTCGGCTTTGCTAAGACCTCGTTGGATGAAATTGCAACTGCAGCTCAGATAGCTAAGGGAACGGTATATTATTACTTTCCTAGCAAGGAAGACCTCTTTATTGCTTCGGTGGAAGCCAAAACGAGAGAGTATTTCAAAATGTTGAGGCAGCATATCAATGCTACGATGGGTTTTGAAGAGAAGCTGACGGAATTTTTAAGCTTTCCCATCAAACTGATTTACGAAAATATGCCCATCCTGATTGAGTGTTTAATTAATATACCGCAAAGTTATCAGGAACAGTTGATTCAGTTCCGAGTTAAAAGCAGGGAAGTGATGATGCAAATTCTTTCTGAAATAATCCAGCTTGGAAAACAGGAGGATTTAATTGATGAGCGCTTTCCGGAAGACCGTCTTTGCGAGATAATTATGGATTGGTTTATGATAGGTGAACCGAGTTTGAAAATAGTAGATGTTCCCCGCTTAATGACAATGATTGAGCGGGATAGTGATTTTATTATTAAGATGCTACTTTATGGAATTGTTAAACGAGGATAAAAAATGAGAAAGACATTAATTGTATTAACACTGCTAACATTATTAGCAAGCTGTGTATTTGCCATTGACCTGGAAACTAGCATCACCAAAGCTAAACAGAATAACAAGGAACTGTTAATGGCAATGGAAGAAATTAAGAAAGCGGATGAGTCATACAAACAGGTTCGTGGCACTGCTTATCCACAATTGAATTTACAGGGTGCTTACGGTTTAAGTAAGACCTATTATCCTGATTCAGCTATACCTGCTAAGATGAACATATCTGCCGGCTTAGATGATACAGCAACAGATAATGAAGAATATTTAGCGGGTGTACTGAATAAAATAGTTAATTCAATGATTCCGGAATCGCCGTCAGAAGCTGGTTCTTTTGCTTTACAGTTAAAAATGGAACAGATTGTTTATTCCGGAGGCAAACTGGGAAGCGGAATTAAAGCGGGAAATTATTACCGCCAAATTCAGCGACTGAATTATAAAGTAAAAGAACAGGATGTGGTTTTGAAAACAACTGAACTATTTTATCAGTGCTTATTGGCAAAGAAACTGTGGGATGTGCAAGAAGAGGGCTTAGATATTGCCAAAAGGCATTTGCGCAGAGTAGAACTATTCAATCAGGAAGGTCAGGTTTCGGAATTTGACTTGTTACAAGCCAAATTAGGTGTAGCCAAACTGGAACCCCAGGTTTTGAAAGCAAAAAATGATTATGATTTGGCTGTTTCAGCTTTTCGTAAGCAAATTGGAGAAGAAGAGAGTGATATAGTTCCCGAAGGTGAATTCGTGTTACCGGAAAAAATGGAGCTCTCTCTGGAAGAGGCAACTGAACAGGGTTTGAAACAAAGAAATGAAGTAGAACTGATTAAATTGGGTACCCAGTTAAAAGAACTGCAATATAAGGTAGAAAAAGTGAATTTCCTGCCCAATGTTGCCTTGAGCGCAGATTATTCACTTTATACAGCGGCAGATGAATATGCTATTGAGAATGATGATTTCGGGCATAAATACGGCTTCAGTTTGGGCTTTCAGATTCCTTTGTTTACCGGCTTAACCAATACAGCCAAAAGAAATTATGCCCGCTATGATTATCAAAAAGCCAAACTGCAACAAAGAGATACAGAAGAACTTATTGCTCTGCAAATAAAGCAGGATTATCAAAAATATTATCACGCTTGGGAAAATCATAATGTGCAAACAGAAAACATTCGTTTGGCAGAACGTGGTTTACAGCTTGCCCAAGTGCGTTATGAAAACCAGGTTGGTATTCAGCTTGAGGTCTTTGACGCACAATTAACCTTACAAACCATTAAACTGCAATATTATCAGTCAATTTATGAAATCATATCTGCAGATAGAAACTTTAAAAAATCAATCGGTATAACCCTATAACGGAGAAGATAAACTATGAAAAGATACTTAATTATTCTAACAGCCCTGATACTTATACTTATCTCTGCCTGCGGTAAAAAACAGGAAGAGGGAAAAAGTATGGAACAAATATATAGCGAAGAAGGGGTTCCCGTTCGCCAAATTATTATAGAGCCCACAACCTTCCGTCAAAACCTGCTTTATAATGCTACTTTAAACGGAATGGAAGAGACAACCGTTCAGGCAATGGTTTCGGAAGTGATTACCAAAATCAATGCCAAGGTAGGGGATAGGGTTGCAAAAGACCAGATTATTGTAAGTTTTCCCCAAAATACACCTTCGGCACAATATGAACAAGCACTAACGGCATTTAACAGTATCAAAACGACTTATGAACGAATGCAACGGCTTTTTGCCCAAGGTGCTATCAGCCAGCAGGATTTGGATAATGTAGAAACCCAGTATAAGGTATCTAAAGCCAATCTGGAAACAAGCGATAAAATGATCAATGTGCGTGCTCCGATAAGTGGTATTATTACAGCAATATATGTAAACCCAAGCGAGAAGGTTTATCCGGGAAAAGACCTATTTACTATTGCCTCTACCAATGGTTATAAAGCTACTGTTATGGTTCCTGATACGGAAATAAACAAGATTAAAAAAGGCACTAAAGCAACTGCTACCTGGTTGGAAACTACCATTTCCGGAAGAGTATCGGAGATTCCTCTGGCTATGGATAATGCAACCAAGGCATTTAAAGTGGAAGTAAGTTTTCCGGGGATGAATAAAAAGATTAACTACGGAGTAACAGCTGAAATTTCCATAGAAGTTTTCAGCAAACCCAATGTGATTGTGGTTGAGCGTCATCAAATCGTTAGTGAAAATGGAACCCAATATGTTTGGCTGAATCAGGATGGTAAAGCCGTGAAAAGAGAAATTACCACGGGACTGGATAATACGCTGGCTTTTGAAATTACCAGCGGTTTAAATCCGGGTGATTTGCTTATCACTGAAGGTATCAATATGTTAACTGAAGGCGCAAAATTGCGCGTTATTGAGTAAGGGAATAGGAACTATGTTTTTAACAGATCTGTCTATTAACCGACCAGTTCTGGTCACTATGGCAATAATGGTGTTTATTGTCTTCGGAGTTCTTGCCTACTTCAGTTTGCCGATAAACCTGATGCCGGATTTGAAGTTGCCTTATGTAGTTGTTCAGACCGTATATTCAGGAGCCGGTCCCCGCGAAATTGAATCTCAGGTAACCGAACCGATAGAAGAAGCAGTTGCCACGGTCAGCCAAATTGACTTTATGCAATCCTACTCAATGGAGAATGTCTCTATTGTGCTGGTTGCCTTCAAATTGGGTAAGAACATAGATGTTGCCAATCAGGAAGTGAAGGATAAGGTGGATGCCGTTATCCGTAATTTACCAGATGGCACGGACAGACCCATAGTCCTGAAAATGGATATTACCGCTTTTCCGATTATGGACCTGGTGCTTTCCGGAAATATGCCTCCGAAGGAATTATACGAGCTTGCGGATGGGACGCTAAAAGATCGTTTATCCCAAATTCCTGGTGTAGCAAGTGTCTCGTTAATTGGAGGAGCCAAGAGGCAAATAGATGTTCGGTTTACCGATAAGGTTGTGTTTGAAAATAAAATATCACTTGCTCAGTTAAGTGCAATTCTTGCTGCAGCAAATTTGGATATGCCGGGTGGTAATTTTACCCAAGGAACTCAGGAGTATTCAGTCCGCTTGAAAGGGGAATATCAAGATGTGGAAGATATCAGAAATACCGATATACCCACTGTTTTTGGAGTGAAAAAACTTTCACAGCTGGCAAGAGTTGAAGATGCTACAGAAGAAGTGCGTTCCAAAGCAATTTATTTTAATGTTCCGGAAAATGTTAAAGATGAAAATATAGTCCGTCTGTCTATAACCAATGCTGCCGATGGAAATGTTGTAACTATCGCTGAAGAAGTCACCAAAGAAATTCCGATTTTAAATAAAGAACTTCCGGAAGGTGTAAAACTGGAAATTATGCGGGATGATAGCATATTTACCAAAGATACGATTAATTCTACCCTGGAAAATATTCTCTTGGGTATTCTCTTTACGGGACTTATTCTCTTCATCTTTTTACACGATTTCCGTTCTACTATTATTGTGGCAATATCAATGCCCTATTGCATAATTTCAACTTTTGTGTTTATGCAAATTTTTGGCTATACTTTCAATATTATGACGATGATGGGTCTTTCTACCGCAATAGGAATTCTGGTTTCCAACTCAGTGGTCGTTTTGGAGAATATTTTCCGGCATAAAGATATGGGAAATACTAGAAAAGTTGCAGCTCAAATTGGAACCAATGAAATAGGCACAGCAGTTCTGGCATCTACTTTAACCAATATTGTAGTATTTTTACCTATTGCTACAATGACTTCTATGGTGGGACGCTTCTTCAAGGAATTTGCTGTAACCGTTACTATGGCAACCATATTTTCTCTTTTAACCGCTTTTACGATTACACCTATGCTGGCTTCCAAGATTATTCCGAAAGAGAAACGCACCAGTAAATGGGGAAGGAAATTTGATAATGTCTTTGATAAATTTGGTAATTACTATGCCAAATTCTTAGGATATACATTGCGTTCCAAGAAAACCAGTGTTAGTATCCTTCTTTTTACTCTATTGGCTTTGCTGATTACTTTTGGCCTTGCATTCTTTGTGGGTATGGAAATGATGCCTCCTGTGGACCAACGCAATCTATCCATTTCTGTAGAAATGCCTCAGGGAACAAATTTGGAACAGACAGCTAAAACAATGGACATTATCCAAAACCGGCTAGCCCAACATAAAGAAGTTGTCCACATACTCACCAATCTCGGTTCAGGCAGCTTTATTGATACCGGCACCAATTTGGCTACTTCCGATATTAAACTGGTGGATAAAAATGAACGTAAATATACTGCTAATCAATTAGCAGATATACTAACCAAAGAACTTGCCGATATTCCCAACGCCAAAATTAAAGTTACCGGCTCAATGTTAGGTATGGGAGGAGGTGGCAGGTCTGGTTTGCAATTTATGATTGAAGGCCAGGATAATGCCCGTTTGGAACAACTGAAAAACGAAGTAACCAAAGCTATTGAAGATATACCGGGTTTAATCAATCTGGATACTTCAAGCCGTTATGGCAGGTCTGAACTTACCCTTTATCCCAAACGCGATAAACTTGCCGCTGCCGGAGCTACGGTTTATGATTTGGCTTTAGCTTTACGCGCTAATGTGGAAGGACTTGTTTCTACCAAATATCGTGAAGCCGGAAATGAATATGATATCAAGATTTCTCTTGAGGATGAAGTAGTTGATACTCCCGATAAAATTAAAAACCTGAGTGTAGTTGTGATGGGTAAATCCTATTTGGTATCTCAGCTGGCAGATATTCAATTTTCTTCCGGTATTAATAGAATAACTCGCTACGACCGCTACAAGACCGTTATGTTTACCGGTGATGTAGCCAGTGGATACACTATGAGCGATATAACTTCCCAAATTGAAGAACGATTGGATAAAATTAAATTTCCGACCGGCTATCGTTATCAATGGGGAGGTCAGGCAAAAATGATGAGTGAAACTACAGTAGATATGATTCGCACTTTTATTCTTGCTGTGATTTTAACCTATATGCTCTTAGCGGCTATTCTGGAAAGTTTTGCTCAACCAATTCTGATTTTGGCAACGGTTCCTCTGGCTTTGATTGGAGTGATACTTTCCTTACTCATTACAGGTAATACATTTAACATCGTTTCTATGATGGCTATAATAATGTTAGTTGGCATTGTGGTAAATAACGCTATATTAATAATGGACTATGTAAATATTAAACGCAGAGAGGGCTATAGTGTCCACGATGCGTTGATGGAAGCGGGAAAGATGAAATTAAAACCGATAGTAATGTCTACCTTAGCCATCATAGCGGGAATGCTTCCTATGGCAATTGGTATAGGTAGTACGGGATCCGAAATGACCCGTCCGATGGGTATTGTGTCTATTGGTGGTTTAATTGTTTCCACTTTTCTAACGCTGATTATTATCCCCGCTTTCTATTTCCTGACCACTAAAAATATCCATGCTAAAAAGGAATCCCAATAAACCCAATAAAAAGGAGAGAAAAATGAAAAGAATCACGCGTCTTGTCTCTATCGCTTTATTAGCGGTATTTATTGTTGTTAGCGTCTTCGGATGCTATGGGAATATGTCACTTACCAAAAAAGTGTATCGCTTTAATGGTAGTGTCGGGAATAAGTTTGTTCAGAGCATTGTTAACTGGGCTTTTTTGATTTGTCCGGTTTATGAAATAGCAATGTTTCTGGATGTTTTTGTTTTTAATACCATTGAATTTTGGACCGGTAGCAATCCTCTCACTATGAACGAAGGTGAAAATATTATCAAGTATGCCGAAGGTCCCAATGGGAATTATAAGTTTGAAATCAGTCAAAACAAAATTGTGATTTCTCAACCTGACAATAAGGACAACAATCAAAAAATTGAACTCAACTATGACCCCGTTAGCGAATCCTGGTTTATGAACAGCAATGGAACCACCCAAAAAATTGGTTATTTAGATGGAAATCAATTAAAATTGCTTTCTCAATCTGGTGAAGAAATCTCCTTAGACCTCTATAAATAAGGATAAAAAGTGATTGCAAAAGAAAAAATTGAAAGTATCCTCGCAAAAGTTCGCCCCTCCATTCAAGCGGATGGAGGGGATGTTGAACTTATCAATATCCGTGAAGATAATGTGATAGAAGTTCGGCTTAAAGGAACTTGTAATGGTTGCCCTATGGCAACTTTAACTTTGAAGGCAGGCATTGAACGACTTATTAAAGAAGAAATCCCTGAAGTGAAAGAAGTTATCGCTGTGTAATTAACTGGAGGGAAAGTCAGGAGTCATTAGCGCCTTGATAACTTCTTATATGGGAGATAACTTTCTAGGCGCTTATGACTCGTGACGACAGTGACAATTCCAATAAAAGCATTGAAATATGCTTGGAACAAGTTGTAACTAGTTCTCACTGCTAAAGGAATTTGTGGCACAAGCGAAATTTTTAAGGCAATGACGACTCCTGACTTGGTTAGGTTCTCAAATATGTATTGACTTTTTTGTTAGCTTTTTGGAAATTGAAAAAAAGGGAGTGTTCAACCAATTGGGTCTTTAAAGGGACTCAATGTATCTTGACAAAAAGGTTGTAGCAAATATATGCTTGTGTCATGAGCAAAATGAAAAAAAAAGATGTCCTTTATGTGGAAGTTTAGAGACGAAGAAGAAGGGATTCTACCGAGCCACGCAGCGTACGCGAAGGGGCTCGGTAGTACGCAAGCGTCAGCGATTTTACTGTCTTACTTGTCATCACAGTTTTAATGATTCAGGTTATCAAACCAGAAAATGTATTAGTGAAGACCTTAAACAGCATGCTGTAAATGATTATACCCTTACTAAAAATTCTCTTTCTGAAGTAGCACAGCGGTATAAAGTAGCCAAAACCAGCATTATTAATTGGATGCAACAAGAAGTTCAATTTATTCCTGATGAGAATATTCTTCCTCCTCTTCAGAACCCCAGTGGTATTATTATGCTGGATGGCAAAGAAATTAAGGTTAATAAGAAACACTATACGCTTCTTGTTGCCATTGATGCAATATCTCATTTGCCAATCCATTACGCTTTATATGAGAAAGAATGTTCAGAAAGTTCTGTTATTTTCCTTACTGCTGTTAAAGAAAAATATCCGATTACTATAAAAGGAGTTATTAGCGATTTTGGCAAAGGAAAATGTTTTATCCAGGTTGTAGAAAAATTGTTCCCAGGGGTACCACACCAAATCTGTTTAGTGCATTTTTGGCGTTACGTAAATACGTTCGTCCCCAGAACCAAAAGAAGTGAATTCTATCATAAAAATGTTCTCTTTAAACAATGGCTTAAAAACACCATTTATGCACCCAATAGAGAGGAATCCTTATTCTGGCTGAAGCGAATTAATAACTACGCCAAAAACTTTCCAGCACGCTATCATAAACGTCTTATCCGCTCCATCAATGTTAATTACGATTACCTTACTCGCTACTTGGATTATAACTTCCTAAATACAAATAATAATCCTCTGGAAAATCTTAATAAACAACTAAATAGGAAATTAAAGAACCTGGATAATTTCAAATCCCTAGATTCGTTAACTGCATTTGTCAAACTATGGTTTTCCGATTATTTTATTAGAAAACAGACCCAATAAAATGAACACTCCCGAAAAAAAATTATTTTTGTTTAACTAAACCCTGAGTTAAAGTATTATTAAACGAAAAAAGGAGAAACAATGAAGTCCATAGTTAAAGCTCTAATCCTGTTATTACCATTCCTTTTTTGCTCGTTAGCGATGGCGCAAACGAAGAGTGACAGTATTTTCGTATTCTTGAATAAACAGGATTTTCCCATTGCCAGCGTGGATAATATGTTCATTCCTATTAGCAATCCTTCTTTGCTGGGAACCGGTTCTGCTTCGGGTATAGGTTTAGCTTATCTCAATGATGATAAAGAATGGCAAAATCACTATTGGATATTTTTGAATACTGATTTGCTCAGTTATATTTATGAACGCGACCATAGTTATAAATATCATACTTTAGCTTTGGGAGCTGAACTTTTTCCTGCACATATTTTACCCAACTTATATGCAGGAACGAATTACCGTTGGCAGGAAGGCGGTTTTGAAGATGGTTCTTTCAGAACTGGAGTTACATACCGTCCACATAATTCTACTTCTTTAGCCTTTACCTGGGATAATCCCAAACATCAATCACCCTATTATCGTTTGGGATTGGCAGTGCGTCCTTTTGTTTTTACGGATGCTATAGCGGATTACCGTTTGGAACTTTCTGTAGATGCTAATTATGCGCGCTATGAAATGGACAAGGATTATGAATTCAAAAAACCGGTTCTGGGAATTCAGACCCAAATTTTGGATGGAGTAAAAGTCGGAGCTACCTATAATTGGGAAGAAGAGTCAGCTTTAGTTAATTTCAGCTTATGTCCCAGAAATCTTGAGGCAGGTGGCTTATTGCGTTCTAAGAAGAATGATAATTATGGAATTGCTTGGGCTCAGCTTACAGATTGGGAGCATAAACCATTTTTGGGACATACAAAACCTTCCTGGTATAAAATGGATTTGAAAGGCAACATTGTAACCTACACTGCTCCGAAATATGCAATAGGGAAAATCAAAATATACGATACCGGCGATAAATCCATAGAGTCAGTCATTGATAACATTAAACAGGCAAAAGATGATCCCGAAATAGAAGGTATTCTTCTGAAAAATCCTTCCTTTTCAACTTCTTTAGCTTTACAGGAAGAACTCATTGATGCATTTAACGACTTTAAAAGCAGTGGCAAGAAAGTTTGTTTTTACTATAATAATATTGGCAATGGCGGTTATATCTTTGCTTCCTCCATTGCTGATAAGATTTACTTAAATCCGACGGGTTCTGTGGATTTACGGGGTTTAAGTATCAGCAGTCCTTATTTGAAAAATATGCTTGCCAGCTTGGGTATTGAAGTACTCAATTTCCGCAGTCACGAATACAAAGATGCGGGTAATATGTTTTCCGAAGAAAGAATGACTTCCGCGGAAAGGGAAGCTTATGAATCCCTTCTGCAATCACTATACGACCAAATTTTACAAAGTATGGAAACAGGACGCGGTGATAGATTAGTTGCTTCAGCTGACGAAATTATCAATGGCGGTCCCTATTTTATTGCTAATGATGCCCTGGAAAAAGGATTAGTGGATGCCCTCATTTATGAAGACAAGCTGAATAAGCAATTAAAGAAAGATTTTAAGTTTTCAAGTCAGTATAAAGAATTAACTGAATATCGCGAATATGCTTGGGCAAAACCCAAAGAAAATTTGGTCGCGGTTATTTATGCCAGCGGGAATATTGTTTCGGGAAAAGGAACTCCGGGGCAAAAAATTGCTCAGGAAACAACGGTTGATCTTATCCGCAAAGCAAGAAAAGACAAACAATACAAAGGAATAATTTTAAGAGTGGATAGCGGTGGCGGAAGTGCTCAAGCCAGCGATATTATTTTAAGAGAACTGGAACTGGCAAAGACAGAAAATAAAAAACCGATTGTTGTTTCTATGGGCGGAACAGCTGCCAGCGGTGGATATTACATTTCCTGTAATGCCGATAAAATTATTGCCGAGCCCTCAACTTTAACTGGTTCTATCGGTGTTGTGGGATTGATGTTCAATGGCACAGAGATGTTTCAAAAAATAAAAGTAAACTGGGATACCGTTAAAAAAGGTGAACATGCCGATATGGGTTCTATTTACCGTCCTTGGACTGAAGAAGAAAAACAAATGGTAACTCGCAGTATAGAAAATTGTTATGATGACTTTGTTAAGAAGGTGGATGAAGGACGCAAGAATATGACCTTGGAACAAGTTAAACAATATGCTCAAGGAAGGGTCTGGACAGGAGAACAAGCACAAAAAATTGGACTTGTTGATGAACTTGGCGGATTGGAAAAAGCTAAGGAAAGTATGAGTGAACTTATCGATAAAAAAGGAAAGTTAACCCTCGTTGATGCCACTACTAAAAAAGAGGGATTAAAAATAAGCATTAATATCGGTGAATTGAATGTTTTTACACCTGTTAAAGTAATGAATGCTGTTAATTCTGATTATATCAAACTCTATGAATTGTGGAGCGATTTTGGACAGGATAAAGCACTGATGCTATGCCCGGTTGTTCCGGAAACATTGCAGTTTTGAATAATAATCTGGAATTAACAGGATTGAAAGGTTTGAGAAGGTTGAGAGGGTTTGAAGGTTGAGATAATCTTTGCCCTTTGGGCTTTCAACCTTCTCAACCATAAATCTACCAAGTTTCCTTGTTAAATTCATTCTACCTTCCAATTCCGTGTCTCGTTCCTTTCGGGTTCAAGGTTTTTGAGCAACAATCAGAATTCCTGTTCCTTGTTTGTTATCTGTCTTCATATCCAAACGCATTAGGATTTCAGCTAATGGATAAACAAGAAGATAATACAAAGGCAGAAGAAGATAAAGTTTTTTAGAAATCAGCTGGAGGGGTATTTTAATTAATAATTTCCAGGATAAAGCACCATAAGTTCCATAAGTATAAATAGATTTAATAATTCGGAAACCAATCCGGTTCAGTTTATTTTCCAGTTCCTTTTTATTATAGCCAGCACGAATGTGTTCGGAAGTAAATTTTGCTGTTTCATTTAGGTCTGACGGAGTAGAAAGAAGCAAATATCCCTTTTTTTTCAGGGCATTATACAAATTATTCAGGGCGGAAACATCATCTTCAATATGTTCCATAATATCAATTGCTAAAGCTAAATTAAACTTTTGGGAAGGGATAAAAGCTTGTAAATCGGTTGTTTTATAAGTGAACCTGCCTGGATAATAAATATCCGCGTATGCAGAAAAGGATCTTAAATAATCTGTTTTCAGGTCTGTAGCAAAAGCATTGGAATTGAGCCAATGCGATAGAACATAAGCGGAATATTGACAAAAGCCAGCTCCGGCATCATATAAATTAATTTTATCCGTTTCCCGGAACAAATTGCGAATCTCTTTCAGCACATATCTCTGGCGGAGAAAAATAAGGTTAAAAGCCATATAAAAAAGTTTGCGCAAAGCAGGAAACATATCTATAGCTCTTGCCAGACGGTTTTTTAAGGGGTCGTATTCCATTTCACATTCTCCCGATAAAAAAAATACATTGACTATTTTTAGCAGAGCCAAAATAAGTCAACCCAGAATTTGAATTATGATAGTAAAAGAAATAAATGACATTCAGCGTGTTAATCTGCATTTGCATACTAATGTGTCCGATGGAAATATAAGCCCTAAGGAACTGATAAAACGCTCTCAGGAAATTGGCTTGGATTTAATTTCCATAACTGACCACGATACTGCAGATGCCTATACGCAAATTCCAGATAATATATTGCCTCTCAGAATCTTACCTGGAATGGAAATAAGTTCTCTGTATAAGGGTGATGATGTGCATATTCTAGCTTATGGCTGTGATTTTAATAATCCTGCTTTACGAGCTATGACAGAGATGTATTTGAAAGGCAGAAAAGAACGCGCCCAAAAAATAATTAAATTGCTGACAGATATGGGTATGCCAATATCTTTGGAAGAAGTAATTGCTATTGCTGGAAGCAGAGAATTAATTGTGCGTCCTCATATTGCTCAGGTTTTGGTGAATCATAAGTTTTGCCAAACGAGGAATGAAGCATTTGAAAAATATATTGGAGACAACAAACCTGCTTATGTTCCCAAGCCGGAGGTTTCTGTTTCTGATGTTATTTCTATTATTCATCAGGCAGATGGCTTCGCTGTTATTGCTCATCCGGGAAAACTGGCAAAACTATCCTATCTGGAAGATATTATTACAATGGACATTGACGGTTTAGAGGTTTGGCATCCAGACCATTATCAGTGGGAAATAGAAAATTTCATCAAAATTGCAACGGAAAAAGGACTGTATATGACAGGAGGAAGTGATTATCACAGCGAACAGGATAAACATAATTTGTTTGATATTATTCCTCTGCCGGAAGTTGTCCTCACCAGCGTAAAAAAACTTTGGAAGGAATATCAATGCCGCGTGAAATTAAGGTAAAATCAATCCGTAACGAATTGCCAGCCACTTATCGTTATTCTCCCTGGACGAGATTTATTATGTTATTCGTGGCTTTGGCAATTTGTATCTATGCAATCTTTTTCTTCGTAAAATTTGTGACTGGCACTACACCAATGTTTTTTAAGGTTCTGCCTTTAATCATTCTGTTTGTAGCGTTGGATTCGGTGTTCAAACAACTTACTTCTCTTTATAGCGTGACCTTCTATGAAGATAGAATATGTTTTGGATTTTTATGTAAACCCAAAATCATTATTCCATATGAAAATATAACTTCCATTGATTTGACGAAACAGATTTCCTTCAGCATTATTTTGAAATACAAAGATAAAGACAGGGAAAAGATATTCAAAACCTCAGCTTCATTTCCTAAAATCCTGGAGATTTTGCTTAACCTGGCTGATTTTGCTCCCCAAGCTCAATTGAATGATTTATTGGGTAAAGTTGTTAGCAATTTAAGAAATTTAGCGGGAAAAAGTGAAACAGAGCAGGTTTGATGAAATAATAGACCGTCGTAATAGCGGTTGCTATAAATACGATGGTCTGAAAATGCTGTATGGCAAAAGTGAGCTTATCCCTTTATGGGTTGCCGATATGGATTTTGCTGTTTCCGATGAGATTATTTCCGCTTTATCGGAGCGCTTGAAACATCCTGTCTTTGGCTATAACTTGCGTCTGGATGATTTTTATGAGGCAATTATTTCCTGGCAGGAAAGACGCTTTGATTGGAAGGTGCAAAAGAACTGGATTATAGCTGTTCCCGGTTTGGTTCCTGCTATTTCATTAGCTGTTCTTTCGTTAACTGAACCCGGAGAGGGAATTCTTATTCAGACCCCTGTTTACCGTCCTTTTTATGATGCTGTTCTGGACCATAAAAGAAAACTTTTAACCTCTGCTCTGGTGAATACAAATGGCATTTATAGTATTGACTGGCAGGACTTTGAAGAGAAATTGAAACAGGCAAAATTATTTATTTTCTGTAGTCCGCATAATCCTGTAAGTAGAGTTTGGACAAAAGAAGAATTAACTAAAATAGGCAGTTTATGCGCTAAATATAAAGTCCCTGTCTTTTCCGATGAAATTCATGCGGATATTGTTTATCCTGGTTACAAACATCTTCCTTTGGCTTCATTGAATGATTTTTCCGAAATTTGTTTAACAGGTGTTTCCCCTTCTAAAAGTTTTAATATTGCAGGTTTGGCAACGGCAGTTGTAATTGTTTCAAATTCAGAAATAAAGAATAAGTTCAATGAGCTTAATACAAAACTTCATCTCTATCTTGGTAATACCTTTGGGATAAGAGCGTTAATTGCTGCATATAGTGAATCCGAGAACTGGTTGGATGAATTACTTTGTTATTTAGATAAGAATAGAATATATATCACTGAATTTGTGCAGAATGAATTACATGGAGTGAAAATAAGCCCTATTGAAGGGACTTTTTTAGCTTGGCTGGATTTTAGAAACTGGGGTTTGACAGAGGCGAACTTACAAGAAATTATAGTTAATAAAGCGGGACTTGCTCTTGAACCCGGAACTGAATTTGGAAAAGACGGAGAAGGTTTTATGAGGTTAAATTTCGGATGTCCAAAGAGCATTTTAGAGATTGCCTTAAAGCGTTTACAAATTTTAGCAAGGGAATACGGATGAAACAGGAAATAATTGAACTTTATAATAACCCACCGGAAAAATGGACAGCAAAGCATAAAGCATTATTTGCAGCTTTTATAGATGCCTTAAATAAAGGAGAAATCCGCTCCTGCGAAAAAGAAAAAAGTATTTGGAAAGTGAATGAATGGGTGAAAATGGGTATCCTTCTTGGCTTTCGGATGGGGGAATTAACTATCTATCAATGGAGTGAAGCGAAACCTTTTTTTGATAAGGATACTCTACCGGAAAAGCAATTTACTTTAGCAGATAGAATCAGAATTGTTCCCGGAGGAAGTTCTGCCAGAAATGGTTGTTATATTTCTGCCGGAGTAACGATTATGCCTCCTGCTTATATCAATATCGGTGCCTATGTTGATAGAGGAACTCTTATTGATTCACATTCCTTGGTTGGTTCTTGTGCCCAAATTGGAAAAAATGTGCATCTTTCCGCTGGAGCTATTATTGGTGGGGTATTAGAACCTGTGGGAATGCGTCCTGTTATTTTAGAAGACGATGTTTTTGTAGGTGGAAACACTGGAATCTATGAAGGAATAATTGTTCAAAACAAGGCAGTAATTGCTTCCGGAACTGTTATAACCGCCTCCACACCTATTTATGACAGCGTTCGGGAAAAGTTTTTAGAACGCGATAGCGGCAATAGTTTTACCATTCCTTCTAAAGCTGTAGTAGTTCCAGGTTCACGACGACTGAAAAGTAATCCTGATTTTCAAATTGCCTGTCCGATTATTATAAAATATAGAGATGATAAAACCGATAAAGCAGTAGAATTGGAACAGGCACTTAGAATATAATAATAGGTTTGGGATGACTATCCTGAAAGAGCAGAGAGCGGAGAGATTCTCAACCTTCTTCTCTACCTATCATCCATTGCAATCCGGGTAAATTCGTTTTATCCGTAAAATGCATATTGCTAATAAATCAGTGAAAGATATTGACTATTCCTTACTTAATTATTAGGTTTCATTTACAAAAACAAGATTATTCTGGACAAAAAGACCTGCTTTTTCCAATATGACAAAAAAAGATATATCATAAGGAGTTTAAAGATGAACAGCTTAGGTTTCAAGTTTCCTGTTCAGGAAAGAAAAACAGCCCTCTACAATTTGGAAGAGGAATGGTATCTTCCCCTTTTATCAAAACATCTCGGTATTCCAATGCAAAGCATCAAACGCAGCAATTTCGGTCAATATTCTATGGCGGTAAATTATTTAACTTCTGTGTTAGAAGAAGCAGCTGCCATCAATAAAGTAGCTGTCTATAACATTGACCATATGGCACAATTACTCTTTTACGGACCTGATGTAGTAACTCTTTTAAATCGGGCTTTAACCGGAAATTTTACCGACATGAAAGTTGGACAATGTAAATATACTTTACTATTGAACGAACAGGGTGGTGTGCAAGATGATATGATTCTGATGAGAGTTACTGATACCAGTTTTATTCTGGTTATCAATGCTGGACATGATATTACTGATACAATTGAAGTAGATGGCGAAAAACAAGAATATCTTGCTGATATAGACAGAATTATGCAATGCAAAAAAGAAGGGGAAGAGGTTTGGGCAAAAGATATTTCCGATACCTTGCTAAAAATAGATGTTCAAGGTCCTCTATCTTACAAATTGCTAAAAGAGGTCTATGGTGAAAGTGTGTTGAAGAACAGAAATAATCCGGAAAAGAATATGAATTTCTTCACTTTTAATGAGTTTGAACGCAACGGACACCATTACTATTTATCCAGAACAGGATATACTAACAGATGGGGTTGGGAACTTTATATTCCTGTTGCCGTTGCTGAAGAAGATGCCAAAATTATTATTTCCAAGGCATTGGACTTCGGAGGACTCTTAGTTGGTTTAGGTGGTAGAGATGAAAACAGGATTTCTGCAGGACCTTTCGGTTTACCTTTGATGGGGCAGGAATATGACCCTTATCATACACCTGTAAATGCTCCTCTTTTTGAAACCGCGGTAGATATGAACAAGGAATACTTTGTAGGAAAAGAGGCATTAGCCAAAGAAATAGCGGAAGGGGTGCAAAAGCGTTTATATATCTTTGTTTCCGAAGGTATTGTATCTAATCGGGGTATTTATAAAGATGGCAAACGCCTGGGAACTGTTACCAGCAGTATAAATTCTCCCAATGTTTCGTGGGAAATGCGTTTAGCAATTGGTTCCAAGCGTAAAAATGTGAATGAAGAAAAAGGAACTGCTGCTATCGGAATGGGTTGGTTTTATTCTCCATTGTTTGAAAAAGATGATGAAGGAAAAGAAATAGGGGAAATTGATGGTAAACCAATTCGTATACCGGTTGAATTCTACCGCGAGGATGAAAACCGTAAGCCGACAGGAACACCTGTTTTGGGTTATGTTACCCTGGAAGGAATTACACCAGCTACAGCACATAAACCGCTGAAGAATATAGAGAACCTGTGAAAAGTATGTAGCCGGAGGACGTTGGTCCTCCTACTACACAAAACGGAAGAACGACATCTTGTCGTTCCACTTATAATCCAGTTTTTTCTTTAACGCGAACTTTTGAGTAACGAAATAAACTGCAAGAATTTGGTTGACGAGGACATCAACCTTCCGTGTTTACTTTACTATGATTTCGGTTGTGGTGGTAGGAGGATAATTTCCATTTACATCTAAGGAATCCTTATCTACCATAATAACTTTATTTTCTACCTTTCTGTCTAAGTGAACTTTTGTAAAAGGAGGATTGATTTTTTCCACATGGAGACAATAACTTACAATCAAACACGAAAAGACAATAGAAATCATACTCATCAGCTTTACCAGAATATTGATGCAGGGACCTGCAGTATCTTTAAATGGGTCGCCAACTGTGTCACCAACAATACTGGCTTTATGAATTTCAGTGCCTTTAGCTTTCTTTTCCGTCTCTATATACTTTTTGGCATTATCCCAAGCGCCCCCAGCATTATTCATCATCACAGCTAAAACAAAACCGGTGGAAAGGGCTCCAGCAAGGATACCTAAAACTCCCGGAACACCAAAAATTAAACCTGTAATGATAGGAGATAAGAGACCTACTAAAGCAGGTATAAGCATTTCTCTCTGAGCTGCCTGAGTAGATATTTTAACGCATTTGGCATAATCCGGTTTTCCCGTTCCTTCCATAATTCCTGGAATTTCTTTAAATTGACGGCGAACTTCTTTTACCATTTTACCGGCAGCTCTTCCTACAGCTTTAATAGTTAGTGATGAAAATACAAAAGCAACCATAGCCCCAATGAAAACACCCAGCAAAAATTTGGGATTTAACACATTTATTTGGAAGAATTGAATAAAATCGGCAATTGATGCCTTTGCTAAGGGAATATTTTCAGTGAATTTGGTATTATAATTAGTATGCAAAAAGACAGCTTTCCCTGCTTTAGTTCCTACTAAATGTAAAGCTCCGCGAACTTCTTCCAGATAGGCAGCAAGTAAAGCCATAGCAGTTAAAGCAGCGCTTCCGATAGCAAAACCTTTTCCTGTAGCTGCAGTGGTATTACCAACGGAATCCAGGTTATCTGTCATCATTCTAACATCTTCAGGCAAATTACACATCTGTGCATTTCCACCCGCATTATCAGCAATAGGACCAAAGGCATCCATTGCCAAAGTTACACCTAAAGTAGCAAGCATTCCGACCGCTCCAAAACCGATTCCATATAAACCCATTTCAATAGAAGAAAAACCGTGACTGCAAATAAAAGCAGATAAAATGCCTATTACAATTATTAAAACAGGAGCTGCTGTAGAACGCATTCCAACAGAAATTCCTTCCAGAATAACAGTTGCAGGACCATAATCTGCCTGATTAGCTATTTCCCGTGTTGGTTTATAGCTATGTGAAGTGAAGAACTCGGTAAAAAGTCCAATTAAAATTCCAGCTGCCAATCCAATTACCGTTGAAATAAATACCCCAAAATAATAATCAGGGGGAAGCAAAGCTTTAGTTACAAAGTAAGCACATATAGCAATCAGAATAGAACTGGAATAAACACTTTTATTTAAAGCAAACATCAGTTCTTTAGTACCCGCATTTTCTTTGGTGCTGACGGTGAAAATACCTATAATAGAAAGCAGAATTCCCAAACCGGCTAAAATCATTGGTGCTACCACAAATTTCATTGCCCAGTCGGCATAAGCGGGACCTAACATAGTTACAGCACTCATTCCTAAGGCAGCTGTAGCCAAAATAGAACCGGAATAACTTTCATATAAATCGGCTCCCATACCTGCAACATCACCAACATTATCTCCAACATTATCTGCTATGGTAGCAGGATTACGAGGGTCATCTTCCGGAATATTTGCCTCAACCTTACCAACAAGATCGGCACCCACATCAGCTGCTTTAGTATAAATACCTCCTCCCAAACGAGCAAAAAGGGCTTGTGTTGAAGCTCCCATCCCGAAAGAAAGCATTATAACGGTAATTTGTTGCAGAGGGAATTTAAGCAGATTGAGAATAAAAAACCAGGCAGATATATCAATTAAAGCCAGACCCACAACGGTTAAACCCATCACACTTCCAGCTCTAAAAGCTATCCGCAAACCTTTATTAAGTCCTTTAGTACATGCCTGAGTAGTTCTATTGGAAGCAAGGGTAGCCATATTCATCCCGATATAGCCAGCTAAACCACTAAAAAAGCCACCGGTTAAAAAAGCCCAGGGAATTAACCAATGTAAAACACCCAATCCCCAAGCCATTATTTGAAAAACGCTGAAAGCAATGATAAAGAATATACCTACACCTTTATATTGTTGCTTTAAATAGGCAAAAGCACCTTCCCTAACATAACCTGCAATTTCCTGCATTTTAGCATTGCCAGGGTCTTGTTTTTTAACCTGACGAAAGAAAATTGCTGCAAAAATTAAAGCCAGAATAGCACCTAAGGGTGCAATAATCCACAGGAAAGGGATATTATTATGCATATACAACCTCTAACTCATTATTTTCAAAAAAGCTATGTATAATTTTTATTGCTTTTGTCATTATGTGAATTTGCAAAAAATTGTCAATGAAAAAAGTTGTGTGCGGTCATAAAAAATTAAACCTGGATGCTTTTATGGAACGCAACAAGGGCAAAAGCAGGAACTGTTCCCGATTGGTCAATTTCCTACCATCCATTTTAATTCTTTGCCAACGTGTATAGGGTAAACTGTTATCACCAAGACCATAGCTGATTCCAAAAGTAGCAGAGAGCTGAAAATTTTTAATCAATCTTGTTTCTATTTCATTTTGGGCAGGGCGACCATAAGGATAGGCAAAATAACGCTTACAAGGCACGGATAATTCTTCCATTTGTTTAAAGCACAAATCAAGCTCGGTATATGCTTCAGGATAAATTAAACGCGAAAAATCTGGATGAGACCAACTGTGGATACCAAATTCAACACCGGCTTTTTGTAAACTTTTCATCTGGGCAAGCGAAAGAAAGGGTTTATGTTTTTGGAGATAATCGCTTTCTGAAAAAGGCATAACTTCCTTCCAAAGGGAATCGGTAACGGTATCTTTTTCAGACATTTCAATGCGGGAAAAAAAAGATGATATTGTTGCTCCGGGAACATAATTGTCTATTTGCGCTGAAAGTTTTACCGGCGAACAATAGCGTTTCATTAAAAGCAATTTATGATTCCATGCCATTTCTTTGTTATCAACGCATTTACCAATTAAAAAAACAGTCGGCTTAATATTATACTCTTTACATAAATACATAAGAACAGGATAGTTAGTTGAAAAACCATCATCAAAAGTTAGAACTATGTCTTTAGCGTTAAATTTTTTTGGATTTGCCAAAACTTCACTTAACGACCGAAATTTATATCCCCGGCGTTTTAGTTGTCCCAATTGCCTAAAAAAATTGGAGACACTAATACCACTATGATAAATTTCCGGGAATTTATCGGCTACAATATGGTAGTAAAGAACTCGGGGAGTAGTAGCTATCTTCATATATTTAATCCAGTTACTTTTAATTTTTTCCTTTTAATAAACAATACATAACTGTCAAGGAACATTTTTTACCGGAAAATCCCAATGCCGAGTTTAAAGAAAGAAATTGTGCCCTTTATAGCACGGAAATCCTTTTATTTTATAAATCCGGATGATGATTTCTGACTTACATAATAACGACTCCTCGCTTTTACTGACTTGCTTTGACTGAGGTTTCTTATTTGCATTACAGAAGCAATGCTTACCCAATACTAATGCCATTAGCAATGGGTAAGCAATGGGTAAGTAATGCTATTAAGGAAGGCAAGAAAAAACGGTATAACAGCTTGGAATAAAAATAGATATAAAGTTAAGCCCAAAATATGCAGGGGATAAAAATAGGGAAAAAGGAAAAAATTTCTGTAGTATATTGCAATACTGTATGTTGCAAATAACATAAACAAGGCAGGTTTTTAATGATTGAGGCAAAAGTTCTTGCTTGACAGAAAAAGACAATAACAAATTTAGTGCTGATTAAAGATCGGGATGTAGCGCAGACCGGTTAGCGCGCTCGGTTCGGGACCGAGAAGTCGGAGGTTCAAATCCTCTCATCCCGACCATTTTTTGTATAAATCACTATAAAAAGAAGCAGAAAAAAGGTGTAAAAAGTGGCTGGAGACAAGCAGACATTCACATATTATTTGAAGCTCCTCTTTCCTTTTGTGAAGAAGGATTTGGGCTTGCTAATCTTTGGACTTTTTGCAATGCTTGTAACTTCCGGCTTACGCTTGCTCAATCCACTTATTTTAGCACAAATTATTGACCACAGTATTCCGGATAAGAATATGGCGCAGATGTTTCAGTATGGCGCATATTTTGTAATAGTTGTTTTGCTTTCCGGTCTTCTTTCCTATTTGCAGATTTTGTTATTATCGCGTTTAGGCATAAAAATCATCACTAAATTCAAAGGTAATGTGTTCAGTCATTTATTGAAGTTACCTATTTCCTGGTTCAATAAACAGCCCGTAGGGGAACTTATTGCACGGGTGGAAAGTGATAGTGAAAGAGTAAAAGTTCTGTTTTCGGATTTGTCTATTACTATAATTGGCAATGTATTGTTTTTCATTGGTGGTTTTGTAATTCTCTTCATTCTTCAATGGCAAATTACGATATATATTTTGCCGGCAATTATTCTTTGTGGAATTGGCTACTGGTTTTTGTTTAAATATCTGAATAAATTCTTTCGTCTGATTCGGGAACGTTATGCCATAATTACCGCTAAAATAACGGATTATGTGCAAGGTATTCAAATGATTCAAGCATTAAATCAGGAAACAAAAGCTTTACAAGATGTGGAAAAGGCATCATTAGATAAGAAAAAGGTAGAAGTTCATACGCAGATAATTGAATACGGTTCTCAAAGTATCTTCAGTTTTATGATCAATGTGGTCTTTATCATTATAGTAATTCTGATTTCTGCACCTAAAATTATAGCTGGGACTTTAACGGTAGGAATTCTGATTGTTTTTATTCAGTATATTTATCAGCTTGTTTGGCCCCTGATGCAAATTTCGGAAAATGTAATGCAGATTCAGCGTTCTTTTGCTTCCTTAAAAAGAATATTGGAATTAACAGAATTGCCAACAGAAGATGATACCTATACAGGAACGAAAATACCTGTTTTTGAACAGGAAATTAAGTTTGAAAATGTGTGGTTTGCCTATAAAGAAGGTGAATGGGTGCTGAAGGATATATCATTTACCATTCCCAAAGGCAAAAAAATTGCGTTAGTCGGTCCTTCCGGCAGTGGTAAAACAACTACGGTAAGTTTGTTATGCGGTTTTTATCCTGTGGAAAAAGGCAAAATTTTAATTGATGGCGTTCCTTTAAGCGAAATGGATTTTAGGGAATGGCGGAAAAAAATTGGACTTATTTTGCAGGATGTGTATCTTTTCCCTGGTAGCATTTTGGAAAATGTGCGCGTTTACAACGACCAGATTAGCGAAGATAAGGTGCAAAAAGCAATTTCTATTGTCCAATTGGATGATTTTATAAAAAAACTGCCTGAAGGAATTAATGCAGAATTGGCAGAACGGGGACAGAATGTTTCCCAGGGTGAAAAACAACTGATTAGTTTTGCCAGAGCTCTGGCTTTTGAAGCGGAAATAATTATTATGGATGAAGCAACAGCTTCCATAGACCCTCAAACCGAGGCAAAAATCCAACGCTCAATGGAAAATCTGCTTTCCGGAAAAACAGCTTTGGTTGTAGCTCACCGACTTACTTCCGTTTTGGATGCCGATGAAATCTTATATTTCAGTGACGGTAGAATAACTGCCAGAGGTAAACATAACGAGCTGTTACAGACCTCCCCTGAATATCAAAAGCTGGTGGAATTGCAAATGTTGAGGGTGCAGGATGAATAAACACATAAAATGGATTCTGGAACAGTATAAGGCACAAAAATGGTTTGTGCTCATAATGGTAGTTTTAACCCTTCTGTCTTCCCTCGTGTCTATTGCTTTTCCTTATGTTTTCAAAGAAATGCTTGACCTGCTGAAGGACATTTTACAATTTCCGCAAAAATATCCGGAACCGATGAAAGCGGTTTATAGAATTATTAAAATTATGTTTGCTATCGGTTTGGCACAACTTGTTACAGGCCTTTATCCCGGAATTAGGGGCTGGGTAAATATGCGTTTTGAGCATTCTTTGCGGGTGCTTTATTTTAAGCATATTTTAACCAAGGACTTCAGTTTCTTCCAGAAATTCAGAACAGGAGATATAGTTACCCGTTTAACAGATGACCTTTCCGATTATCCAAGGGTTAGCTGGTTTTTATGTTCCGGTATTTTTCGGGCTTTCAATTCTTTCAGTATGATTGTTTTTGCGTTGGTTGTGATGTTCAGCATCAATGTAAAACTTACCCTTCTTTCTATAGCTCCTCTGCCATTTATGATGCTGATATTCTATTTCACAGCGGACAAGGTTTATACGAATTACAATCGTAATCAGCAGGCAATTTCTGCTATCAATAATCAACTGGAAATGAGTTTTTCGGGAATCAGGATTGTAAAAAGCTTTGTGAGCGAAGAAAAATATAACCGCTTTTTTGATCTTGCGCTTGCCAAAAGGTTCAAAACGGAAATGAGTATGGTGAAACTAAATGCCATTCTTTCTTTAATCTGGCAATATATTGACTACATTGCTCAAATTGGAGTTATCCTATTCGGTGGCTATCTTGCCGTGAAAGGAGAAATTACGGTGGGCACTTTTTTCCTGTTTTACACCTATCTTTCTATGATGATTTATCCGTTAATTGACTTGCCTCAGCTCTTTGTTTCAGGCAAACAGGCATTTGTAAATATAGACCGTTTGGAGGAAATGAAGAATTATCCTACCTTGAATGACGAATTTAAGGGTCATCATAAGGTAAAAGAATTCTCCACATTATCTTTTGAAAATGTATCTTTCCAGTATCCCGATAAGCCCTCTCCCGTGCTTAAAAATGTTAGTTTTGAACTTGGCAGCGGAGAAAAAATGCTTATTTTAGGAGCTACAGGCAGTGGAAAAACAACTATTGCCAATCTTATTTTAGGACTGCTGAAAGCCAATAGCGGCATCATTAAAATCAATGGAAAGCCCATAAATGAAATAGATATTAAATCCCTGCGTAATATTGTTGCCTATGTTCCCCAGGAGCCACTTCTTTTTGGTGGTTCGGTGAAAGATAACATCCTTTTTGCGGTAGAACAAGCATCTGAAAAGGATTACCAAATTGCAGTTAAAACCTCTCAGCTGGAAGATGAAATTGCTTCTTTTCCGGATAGAGATAATACCTTTGTAGGAAATAGAGGACTTAGCGTTTCCGGTGGTCAAAAACAACGATTAACCATTGCCCGCGCCTTAATAAAAAAACCGCAACTGCTTATTTTAGATGATATAACTGCTTCCTTGGATGCAGAAAATGAAGAAAAACTTTGGCAGGCACTACGGGAAAATTATCCTGATATTTCCGCTATCGTAATTTCTCATCGTCTTTCTACCCTGCATTATGTTGACAGTGTGCTTTTTATTGACTCTCAGGGCTATGCTCATAAAGGTTCTCATGATTATTTGGTTTTTAATAATCAGGAATATCACGACTTTCTTAGAGAGCATCTAAAACAGGAAAACGAAAAATAGGATTGACACTTATAGGACACTTGGAAATTCTGGCAGTGAGATTTTTGAGAGGAGAATATAATGCCTCGTAAATGTCTAATAATTTTGCTATGTGCTTTTTTCACACTATCTTATGCCGATGAACTGGAAGATAAAATGCGGCAATTGAGAGAAATGCAACGCCAATTGGAAAGCACAGAACAAAAAGTGAAACAGACACAAACCAAAAAACAGCAAACCGAAAGTGAGATAAAACGAACTGCTTCTCTGAAACAAAGAACAGAAAAAAACCTGCAAAAGCTGAAAACGGAAGAAAAAATTGTACAGGATTCTCTTAAATCAGTTCAGCAAAGAATTGCGGTTACGGAAATGCGTTTGCAGGATATGCACAGAGAACAAAATGCGGAACTGGATTTGCTTTTGCGAGTGGATAAATCCTATAAGAAATTAAATATAAATCATCGTGATCAGCGTTTACTGAAGGATTTTATTCAAGGCACCAGACAAAAAATAGATATTCTTTCCGGCTATAAAATTGCGCTTACACAAGTTCAGGAACTTCATAAAGCTCACGCTACAAAGGTTTCTCGTGGTATGCGCGAAGAAAGCTCTAAAAAATCCAGCTACGAAAAACAGATTAAAACCCTTTCCAGTCAAAGTCAAAAATTAACTGAAGAACAGAAAAGATTACAGGCACAGGTGGAAAAACTGAAAAAGGACAGCGCTGAACTGGAAGGTCTCATTGCTCAATTGATGAAACAACAAGGCAAAGAACCACCAAGCTATCAATTTACCGGCAAAAAAATCTCCTGGCCACTAAGAGGAAAAATAATTCGTAGTTTCGGACAGGAAACCCGAAGCTATGGAACAAGCGTAGTTAGTAACGGAATTGATATTGCAGCTAAAGAAGGAACAAAAGTAGTTGCTGCTGATGATGGAGAAGTAATTTTTGCTGATCGCTACGGTGGACAAGGCAAACTTATTATTATTGATCATAAAAACGGCTTTTTCACTCTTTATGCCTATAACAGTGAATTACTGGTAAGCAGAGGAACTAAAGTAAAAAGAGGTCAAACCATTGCCAAAAGCGGAATGACCGGCTCGGCAAGTGAACCCTCATTACATTTTGAACTGCGTAAAGATGGAAAAGCGATCAATCCTATCCCGTATTTGGAATGAGGAGGAAGAAATAATGCTTGTTTTGAAAGACCCCGGCTTACGCAAGCTGGAAAAATTTATTGCTAATAATCCGCTAACCCATTCAACTATTTTGCATTGGACTGGTTCAATGTGGGGAATCGGTTGCCGACTTTCCTCTTCAGAAACAATTGCTCGCATAGAAACACAAAAACAAAGAGCGGATAAACAGGGTTTTATTGCTCTTATTCCCGATATGAGTGTTTTAGAACAGGATAAAATTCCTGCACCTATTAGACCTTTGATGAATCAGTATTGGCCTGGAAATCTAACCCTGGTTTTTAACTATGATGACCCTCAATTTGCCGGAATAAAAAATGGAAATAAAGTTGCCTTAAGAGTTCCTTCCGATCCTGCTTTAAGAGCTTTAATTTCTTTGCTGGGAGAACCCCTTATCAGTACCAGCGTTAATGTTTCAGGTCTGATGCCGGAAGAAAATTATGAGAGAATTGTGCGTAATTATGATTCTTGGTTTGATTTTGCTTTACTACCTTCTTCCCGGGAAATGAAAAGACCATCCGAACCTTCTACTATTATAGAATATATCGGTTCTGAAGAATGCGGAAGTAATGACGATATAAAATGTATACGAGAGGGTTCTATTCCTTTTTATGAAATAAAACAGGCGTTTCAACTACCGGTAGTGATGTTTGTCTGTTCAGCCAATATTTGTCGTTCTCCAATGGCGGAAAAGCTATTCCGCAAAATGATTAGAGAACACAATTTAGGACTGGCAACAGATTCTTGCGGTTTGCTTCCCGGAGGACGGATGATTTCCTTAGAATCACTTCAGTTGCTGTTGGAACGAGGCATTATTGATGCTGAACAACATATTTCTAAACAAGTTACTCCCCAGTTGATTTCCTCCAGTTGGTTGATTTTAACGATGGAAGAAAGACAGCGTGATTTATTGCGCAGTGCCTATCCCAATAATGCACGCAGGATTTGGACTCTGAATGAAATAGTTGACGAACAGGGAGATATAGATGATCCTTTTGGAAATAATCTGGAAAGCTATAAAAAAACCTGTGAAATTATTGAAGACCGTTTGCAGAGATTAACGGAAAAGCTGAAAAATAATGAATTGAGGATATAGAAGTTAATTTTATGAAAAAGGATGAAATAACACCCGAACTTGTTGCTGAGCATAACTTAAGCCCTGAAGAATATGAACGCATTTTAGATATTCTAAAACGTGAACCGACTTTTGTAGAACTGGGAATTTTCAGCGTAATGTGGAGTGAACATGCAAGTTATAAAAACTCCGCTTTATTATTAAAGACCCTTCCTAAAGAGGGCTCCTTTATTTTAGCCAAAGCCGGAGAAGAAAATGCCGGCTTGATTGATATTGGACAGGGCTTAGCAATATCTTTTAAAATAGAAAGCCATAATCATCCTTCTGCTTTGGAACCCTATCACGGTGCTGCTACAGGTGTAGGAGGCATTTTAAGAGATATTTTTACTATGGGTGCCAAACCCATTGCTGTTCTGGATTCTTTGCGTTTTGGAAAGCCGGAAAATCCTAAAGTTCAGCATCTATTGAAAGAAGTTGTTAGAGGCATAGCAGATTACGGAAATTGTTTCGGAGTTCCCACCGTTGGAGGAGAGGTCTATTTTGAAGATAGCTATGAAGGCAATCCTTTAGTTAATGCTATGGCTGTAGGAATCGTGAAACATAATAAGATAGCCCGTTCAACTGCTTCCGGAATTGGGAATGCAGTCCTCATTGTAGGCGCAAAAACAGGACGGGATGGAATTCATGGAGCTACTTTTGCATCAGTGGATTTGAGTGAAAAATCCGAAGAAAAAAGAACAGCCGTGCAGGTTGGAGACCCTTTTCTGGAAAAACTGTTGCTGGAGGCAACTTTAGAAGCAATTGAGGAAGGGCTTATTGTTGCTATTCAAGATATGGGAGCTGCGGGTTTAACCTGTTCCAGTTCAGAAATGGCAGGGAAAGGAAATGTAGGTATGGAAATTGATGTTTCTCTTGTTCCGCAAAGAGAAACAGGAATGACTCCTTATGAAATCATGCTTTCGGAATCGCAGGAGAGGATGCTCGTGATTGTGAAACCGGAAAATCTGGAACGCATCAAGTCCATATTTGCCAAATGGGATTTAGATGCAGTTCAAATTGGTAAAGTTACCGCCGATAAAATACTCCGGGTTTTTTACGGAGAAGAAAAAGTAGCGGAAATTCCAGCTGAAACACTTATTTTAGGTGGCTCGGCACCGGTTTATAAACGCGCAAGCAAATACCCTGAATACCTTGAAACATTATATAATTTTGATCCGGATAAAGTTCCCGAACCCTCAAATTATGCAGAAGTTCTTTTTAAGCTTATTTCTTCTCCCAATCTTTGCAGTCGCTTTCCGGTTTATAATCAATATGATTATATGGTGCAAATTGGAACTGTTGTAGAACCAGGTTCGGATGCCGCAGTAATTAGAATTTTGGATACGGATATGGCAATTGCCTTAAGCACCGACTGTAATGGCAGATATTGTTTTTTAGACCCCTATTCGGGAACAGTTTCTGCCGTTGCAGAATCCGCCAGAAATGTTGCTTGCAGTGGAGCTAAACCAATTGCCATCACCAATTGTCTTAATTTTGGCAATCCTTATAAGCCGGAGGTCTATTATTGTTTCAGTGAGACAATTCGGGGAATGAGCGATGCCTGTAAAATTTTAGGAACTCCAGTTACTGGAGGTAATGTATCTTTCTATAATGAAAATCCGGAAGGAGCAATTTATCCTACACCCGTTATCGGAATGCTTGGTTTGATGAATGATTTTCGTAAGGCAACAAATCAGTATTTCAAAAAGGAAAACACAAGAATTATTCTTTTGGGTTCTTTGCAAGCGGACTTGGGAGGTAGTGAATATCTTAAAATACAATTTAATGAGGTTGCTGGCAAACCTCCCAAAATTGATTTGGCAGAGGAACTGCGCTTGCAGGATTTAATTTTGGAATTGATTGATAATAGCTTAATAAATAGCGCTCATGATGTTTCCGATGGTGGATTATTAGTAGCTGTATTGGAGTGCTGTTTTGCTCCGGATAATATTTTTGGAGCTACACTGAATTTTGCTTTTTCGGATAAGCCCTCTAAGGTCTATTTTGGTGAAGCAGGCGGAAGAATTTTAATTAGTGCGCTTCCGGAAAACTGCCCAGCTATTAAAGAAACTGCCGAAAAGCATAACATAGAATATCACGAACTGGGTTATGTTTCAGGAAAGGCAAAATTTGTTGTAAATAACCATATTGATGAAGATATAGAAATTCTTTACTCTGCCTGTAGGCAGGGAATAAAAATATAAAATAAAAAGGATAAGGAAATGAAAATGGATTTAATTTTTGGCAATATCTTTTGGGGTTTACTGATAATCCTTTTGGGATTATCCATTTTTTTGAAAGGATTTAACCTTCATATTCCTTTGGTTAGAGTGTTTATTGCCATTATTATCATTATGTTTGGCATTAAACTGCTCTTCGGTATTAAAACGCATAAATATAATAAGCCAAAACATTATTCCAGGGAAAGCACTATTAACTATAGCGGTTCTCGCAACGAATATAATATCATCTTTTCCTCGGGTATAATTGACCTCACTGATCTTCCTGCCGATGCAAAAGATGTAGAGATTAATGTGGTTTTCGGTTCGGGAACAGTTATCCTACCGGATAGCATTGCCTTCAATATTAATCCTACTTCTGTTTTTGGCTCAACTGTTCTTCCGCCCAAAAGACCTGAACTCCAGGGAAAACCTATTGATATAGAGTCAAATGTGGTTTTTGGACGCTTGGAATATAAATATGCACCACCCCCAAAAGCAACAGCTAAACACGCCGAGACGGAAAAAGAAACATTTTAATGCCTAACCGATATGGTTTTCATTGAACAAATGCAGTTTTTATGTTCATTCTTAGGTGTATTTATGGATTCCTACTTGCGCAGGCAGGACAAAGGAATATGTAACTTTTAATTGTTATGAACACTGTGAAGAAATCACTTATCCTACTGTTATTCATCTTCTTTTTGAATAGCTTAACTGCCGAAAAACTTGGCTATGCCTTAAGTGGAGGTGGAGCAAGAGGTTTTGCCCATATAGGTGTTTTGAAGGTTTTGGAAGAAGAAGGCATTCATCCAGATTATATAGCTGGAACCAGTATTGGAGCTATTATTGGAGCACTTTATGCGATGGGTTATTCTGCCTCCGAATTGGAAGAAATGTGTCTGAAACTGAATTGGAATGAATTAACGCGGGATACACATCAAAGAAAAGACCTTTATATCGGACAAAAACGCTGGGCACCTTATGGAAATGCTGTTTTTGAACTTAATGAATCCTGGGTTCCACAACTTCCTTCTTCCGTTTTTGTAGGTAATAATCTTAATCTGGAATTATTTAAATTAACCGCACCCGCTTCTCAGATTCAGAATTTTAATGAACTGCCCATTCCTTTTATCTGTAATGCAACCGATTTATTAACCGGCGAAGCTGTTTCTTTTACAGAAGGGTCTTTACTTCAAGCATTGCGTGCTTCTATATCCATTCCAAGTTTGTTTGAGCCCTTTGAACTGAATGGTCACTATTACATTGATGGCGGTGTTTCCCAAAATATGCCAATTGACCTTTTACACCAAATGGGAGCGGATAAGGTTTTGGGTATAAAAGTTAATTCTACCTTGCGCGATGAGGAAAGAATTAATAACCTATTAGAAATATTAGACCAGACCATTAATATCGGTATAACTCGCAATCTGAAAGAACATTTGGATGAATGTGACCTGCTGATTGAACCGGAACTTACTCAATTTGTTTCTACTGATTATCAACATCTGCAGGATATTATTGCTGCCGGAGAGGAATCTGCCAGGCAAATGATTGATCAAATAAGGGCTTTTAAGAATGAATTTTATCTTTCCAGTCCGAAAATAACTACCTTTGACAAGGCGCTGAATAGTTTTTATATAACTCAAATCAATGTTCAAGGAAATAAAAATATCAGTCCTTCCAAAGTAAGAGAATATGTGGGTTTGGAAACAGGGAAGACCTATAGCAGTGAAGAAATTGCTAATGCTTGTATTAATGCCTGGAATTCACAACTTTTTAAGACCATCTATCCGGTTCTCCAAAAAAATCAAGACAATCAATATGATCTCTTTATCTATGTGAAAGAACGGGAACGTAAACAACTGGCTGTAAACTTAGTTTACAATAGCGAAGAAAAACTGATGGCAGGACTTGTTCTTTCTCTGAATAACTATCTGCTCAAAAATTCCCGCCTTTTGGCAGAATTAAAACTGGGTGGAAGAAATGAGTTAAATGTTGATTATGTGAAAAAATTCGGTGAAGAGTGGGGTGCCTATTATCGTCTTTTCCCTTATGTAGGCGAAAGAACTATCTATGAATATAGCGAACACCATAAAATCAATAGCTTTAAATCTACGGAATTCGGTATCAATTCGGGAGTAGGAGTTTTTGCTAAAGACCTTGCTATTGCGGAATTTTTTGTTTATACGGATCAAACAAATCTTCATAGCGATATTTCCCAAACCCCATTATTACCTGAAAGTTCGGTAGTTAGCGGTTTTGGTATAAAGGGTTATCACGAAAGTTTGGATGATTTTATTTTTCCAACATCCGGAGCCAGGGTTTTCGGAAAGTTCAATTTTGCTCGCTATAGTGAAATTAGTGATTTTATTTATAGCTGTTTTCAAGGTAGGGCAGAGTTTTATGTTCCTGTTAGAAATATTTTCAGTGTCCATTCCTCAATCTATTATGGCAGTTATTTAAATTCTACGGAACACGATATACTTGATCCTTTTATAATCAGTGGTACAGATGGTTTTATGGGATATTCCAGATATGAAGTTAGTGCTCCCCACTATCAAATTTTATCATTTGGGTTTTCTTCATTGCCTAAAAACCGCTATTTTATTGATGCCGGATTTCAAGGTATGCGCTATTCCGAAAAGGATGTTTGGAGTAATTCTGAAGATTGGGAATATTGCGGATATTTAGGATTGGGTTATAAAAATTCTATTTTACCTACCAAACTATATGTTTCTTTGAATAAGGATAAGAAAGTGCATAGTTTCTTAAGTATCGGCTATGATTTTGATATCTTTTTCTTCTCCCGCAGGTAGGGTTTTAGCTCTCACAAATAACACAGATAATAAAGATAACACAGATTTTTTCAATTAAGATAAATGGCTGATAAACCCTTTGCCTTTTGTCTATTTTTTCTCCGCACTATTCCTCGCCAAGTTGAATCTTTTATGCTTCTTTAAAACTTCTTTAACGATTCCTTAGCGAAGTTAGGGTATTGTTACAGGATCGTTAAAGTGTCGTTAAAGAAATGACTATGCAACAGGTAGTTAGACAAAGTCCTCAAGGTAATTTTTATAAATCAAAATTATGACGGGAGCACCGCTTCTGTTTTGTAATTTCATTTAAGATAAAGCTGCGGTTAATATAATCTTACGAACGACGGGACCATCGGGTAAGATATCTATTGCCAGCTTAATTTTGTTTACTATCTGGCAATCAAGACATTATTTTCGTCTTTCTATGGAATTTATCCTGATTTTTATTATCACAGATTGTCTCAAGCCGCTTACATATTTCTTTCGTTATTATCCGTATCTTTGAAGGTATTTATTTCTCCAAGCATTGTTTTCACTATCTCACAGAGTTCACGGGATTTTTCCGGGGAATCGCTTTCCACATATATACGGATAATGGGTTCGGTTCCTGATTTGCGAATATGGATGAAGTGTTTCTCTCCAATTGCTTTAATTCCATCCCGAGTATCCAGTTGATAGTTTTGAAAGAAAAAAGGAGCATTATTCATCAATGTTTCCATCAATGAGGCATCTACCGTTATTTTATCCTTGGCAAAATAATACTTTGGCAAGCTATTAACTATAGCGGAAAGCGGTTTATTTGTCTCCGCAAGCAAACCTAAAATCAGAGCCATTCCGGCAATAGCATCACGGGAGTAATGCACATCAGGACAAATAATTCCGCCATTTCCCTCACCCCCGATAGGAGAATTTATTTCCTGCATTTTTTTTCCGACATTTATTTCGCCGACTTTTGTCCGCTGAACTTGCACGCCAAAGCTTTTGGCAATATCATCCGAAAGCATTGAACTGCTAAGATTTACTACAATATCTCCCTTCTTTTTGGGAAGCACAAAAAGCTCGGCTAAGGCAACGCTCAATTCTTCTCCGATGCATTTTCCTTCTTCGGAAACAATTGCCAGGCGGTCAACATCGGGGTCTGTAGCAAAACCTATGTCCGCTTTAAAAAAGCTAACAGTTTCTTCCAACTGACCTAAATTTTCCTTCAAGGGTTCTGCTATGTGGGCAAAAATGCCGTTGGGCTCGCTATTTATTTCATAAACAGTGCAGCCAAGTTCTTTCAGTAAAAGTGGGGAAATCAAACCACCAGCGCCGTTTACGGAATCCAGAACCACTTTAAATTGACGGGAACGGATTTGTTCAATGTTTAAATAGGGAATGTTTAAAATTTTGGCTATATGTTCTTGTATGGCAGTATTATCTATTTTTAATTCTCCCATTGCTTTCCAATTTACCCAGGGAATATCTTTTTCTACCGAGGACAGGAATTTTTCCGCCTTTTCAGGGCTTAAGAACATTCCATCGGCATCCACAAATTTCATTGCATTCCACTCAGGTGGATTATGTGATGCAGTGATGGCTATGCCTCCAATGGCATCCGATTCCTGAACTTTCAATAGGAGAGTAGGAGTGGAAACAATGCCCAAATCCGTTACATCACAACCTACACTTATTAGGGCAGAAATTATGCTGTGCAACATTGCTTTACCTGTTGTGCGACTATCTCTTCCCACAATAATCTCCGGTTTCAGTTCAGGATAGCTTTGTTTCTGCAGAATTGCAAAATGAGCAGCATATTTTATTGCTATAATAGGATTAAGGGTGTCCGCAAAGACACCCCTAACACCACTAACACCGGTCATTAATTTGTTCATTTATATAATACCGTATTTTGCGCGGTTATCAATTATTTTAGCCGACTTGCGCATTTGGTCATACCAACGGTTCCAAGCAGCATCTTCCAATGTTTTACGAATTTGTTCCTGTCTATCCTTATCTTTGGCGAAAGCATTGAAATCGGGCTTAATTCTTTCCGTGCAACTGATTATGAAACTTCCTTCTTTTGTATGAATAAGTCCGCTTGTTTGTCCTGCTTCCAAAGCTAAAGCTGCATTGGTAAATTCTTCGCAAAGTCCTACATTAGGAACGCTTAGACCCCTTTTATGATTGTTCAATTCAATTATTTGCCAGCCCTCCTTGGCAGCGGCGGAGAAATATTCGCTGGAAGGGTATTTGGCAACGAATTCTTCTGCTTTTTTCTTTACATTGGCTACTTTCTTTTCTTTTTCCAGCTGATATTTAATTCGTAGCTTAACTTTTTCAAAATCCTCATAATAGACCTTTTTGTTATCTGTTAACACGGCAACGATTTTGCGGTTTTGTTGATCGGTAATTACATCGGATATTGCTTTTTCTTTACCTTTACGCATAAATTGTAACAAAGCTCCGTTATTGCCAATACCGGGAATATAATCCTGATCATGAGGCACCCAATCCGTTTCCTGAACTTCAACTCCCAATTCTTTGGCGGCAGCATCAATTCCTTTTTTCTTAATTAACTTGGCAGCAGATTCAGCTTTATCCAGGATAGCATTTTTGGTTTCATCGGATGCTTCAACTTTCAATAGTATATGACTTGCTTTGATTTGAGGATTATCTTTGGTAATTGTAGCAATGCTGTCACAACGGATAATATGCCAACCGAAACTTGTTTTAACGGGCTTGCTGATTTCTCCAACCTTTAAAGCAAACGCTACCTGTTCAAATTCCGGAACCATTTGCCCTTTACCAAAAACACCTAAAGAACCGCCATTATCTTTAGAACCCGGGTCATCTGAATTATCTTTAGCAAGAGCAGCAAAATCCTCACCTTTGAGAGCACGGTTATAAAGTTCATCAGCTAAAAGTTTAACTGAGGCATAATCTTTATCTGAGGGCTTTTCCTCAAAGGCAAGATATTTAATACGTGAAGCGGGACCTTTTTTATATTCGGTCTCTCTATTTTTATCGTAATATGCTTTTATTTCTGCATCGGTAACGGTTACAGGGTCCGATTTATTGGGTTCAAACCAGATAAATTTTCCGGAAACGCTATCGGTTTCTTTGGCATATTGTGCTTTTAAGCTGTCTATTGTGATTCCTGCCTGGGCTTTAATTTTTTCCTGCAGCTTTTGCCGGGGCAGATATCCCCGAACATATTCTTCCATTGCAGCAAAGAATTGAGGATTGTTTTTCAAAGCAGAAAGATATTTGGATTTATCAAATCTACCGTTGGTTTGCAGGGATTCGTTTTGCATCAATTCTTGTGGCGGGTTATTTTGCATTTCGGTTAAGACATCATCTTCCGTAATTTTGATTTTGTGTTTCTTAATCTGCTGCTGCCAGAGAATATCATTTACCAATGTTTCCCATGCCTGATTTTCAATGCTTCTGCGTGTGTTTTCGTCTATGGGCTGATCTTTATACATTTCAGCATAGCGCTCATAAATTTCTTGTATCTTTTTCTGATACATCTCGTAGGTTATTTTAGTGCCATTTACTTTTCCCAGATACGGTTTCGGGGATAATAATTCTCCAATTCCAACAGCAGCCATACCCAGAATGAATACGATAGCTACAATATAAATAACTACTTTCTGTTTTTTTCTCAGCTGATCCAGCATTCTAAAACTCCTTATAGAGGTTAAATTACTAATATAAAAGCCACCTTTTTGAAGCTTCATTTTTTAACAAGGATTTTTTTCATACTTGTTTTCTGAACGACAGGGATGCCGTTCATCTTGAAGGTTGATGTCCTCATCAAACTGAATATGTGCATTGGGGTAATAAAAGGCAAACATTTGGCTAGTAAAGGGTATAAGTACCCCCCTACCAGAGATTATAAATTGCACTAAGC
>ENA-UPXM01000357-UPXM01000357.1-activated-sludge-metagenome-genome-assembly--contig:-NODE-357-length-67939-cov-9.155118_pt1 | contig 67939 bp, 63 predicted proteins | sample MGYA00238178_ERZ772708 | MGnify/ENA primary metagenome ERZ772708 (study PRJEB29002, sample SAMN05720212) | activated sludge metagenome | isolation source: anaerobic digester from wastewater...
ACCTGCATGGATTAGGATAGACAGAGATGGTTGATGGTTTTACAAGTGTCTGATCATCAGTTGATACAGTATAATCAAAACTGTAGAGATTGACTCCAGAAGAAGAAGCACTTATCATTTTGTTAAGTTCTGGGTAGTAATAATCAATTGATGCTACTCTGGATTCAAACACACCAATTTCATTTAAAGTTCCGTTTCCTACGTAATAAATATTTCGTGACGAGGAGTAATAATTGTATATACTTAGTATTTCATTATACAATGTCAATAGGGCATCTGAGTATTGATAGTTAGCAGAAAAAGTGAGGGTTAGATTGTTATTATTTATATTAAAAATCTTTAGGTATCTATATCGGTCACTCAAAGCTATATAATCCTGATTGATAGGAATCACACTATGAGTACCATAATTATTAGGGACCTGAACAGGGTAGGAAAAAAGAATATTATCAGGAGCATTGATATCTCTGAAGCATAAATATCCATTATTATAAGTATAAATGTATTCATTACTTAAGTAACCAGAGTTTAATTGTTGAGATCCATTGAATGTGCAGTAATATTCGATATCGTTTCCTGTTATCCGATAAACCCTGGTAATAAAATTCTGCCCTGTATAACAATCAAAATAAATATAATCACCAATAATACCAAACCATAAGGGAGGGTATATGTCAAATGTAATGGAATTAATTAATTGTAACTGATTGTCTGAAAAGCCATAAATCTCCAAAAATGTCTGCCCGTTAATTTCTAGTCTGACATACAATTTCCCTTCATAAACATCAAAGTTTAAATATTTTTCAACTCCTTCTTTATAAATCGAATAGTGCCTGTTATCGAAAATGGAGTAAAAATTTAGCACTTTGTTGATCGGATCGTATGTCATGGCATAATTATCCTTATCAGCAGAATATAAGTAAAAAATTCCGTATTTTTTAACACATTCAATATTATCTTCTATTTGATATTGAGCTAAAAATTCATCATTATTACTGTATAAGTAAGGATAATTTAGACAGAATGTCCCGTACTGTGTAAAACCTGTATTGTTTTCCTGATAAACAAGAGAAGAGTTTTGAATGTCATAGACTTTTATCTGAGCAAATGTATCTGCTGTAAAAAGATTATTATTAATTAGTAAAGCATCTGTATAGTAAAACCAGTAAGATGGCGAAGAATTATATAGAGTAAAAATTGGAACGGGGTTTGATATATTCTGAATATTAAATACCTTGACATAATCAAAGCCTAAAACATATAGTAAATTATCTTTGTACTTTAAATAGACTATATCAACCAGCTCGTTATCTGATAATACTTCTTCGTGAAAGAAATCGTCCGGATAGTTATTATCATCCTGATTCAAATTGGCAAAAAACAAACTATAGTTTCCATTATTTATACTACCATATAGGATCAAAACAGAATCCACGACCGTAAAGACTCCATAAATGTTTGGATATTCGCCTTCGTATTCTAATGTAAATCTATTTAGCTTTCTGATCCTTTCGTGCTCAGTGTCTGACAATAAAATATATTGCTTGTATACGGCTTGATACATTGAACTCCATTTATCGATTCCTGTATCGATTGTACCAACAAATCTCATGGGGCTGACAGAAATATCTATGACTGACATTAAGTAGGTATCATCATCCCACTCAAAGTAATAAAGAGAATCTCCCTCGATAAATGAAGTAACTAAAGTTATTTCACCCTTTTCAAGAAAACTAATTCTCTCCAGATTGCCGTTAGGCAATATATTATATTCTTCAATCTTTCCTCCGTTTTCAACATATAATTGGTTATTATGCATATTAACGGCACCATTATAAGTGTCATAATCAGTGATATGTCGGTCAAGACGGATATTGCTTATTTGTGTAATTTCTGCAGATAATGAGATAATAGATAGGAATATGCAGGCGAAACCTATTATGATTTGTTTCATTTTAAACTCCTTAAAAAAGGCGGTCAGATTTAACTGACCGCAGATTATGTTAGAATTCTCTGTCTATGTAGAAATCAAAACGATTTACATTTTGTACAGATTCTGTTCTTGATACTCCATGGCATGTTACTGTAACGGTTGAATAGTCAGCAGGATCGAAGTAATCAGCAACAGGTGTTGTATAAAATCCATCTGATCCAGTTTGTAAGCTATAAGTTCGATTAAGTTGAGGATTTTTACGATGTATAACCTTGATAAGCACAAGCTCTCCGGCTTTAGCTTTCCATTGTGGGATGCTGGAATGATTTGGGTAATAGGATTGATATACATAACCACGGATTTGACCAGGGATATCTCTTGACGCCTGTACTGTAACGGTATCTGCACTAAGTAAGCATATCGCAAATACAACGATTATAAGGACAATAAGTGACTTTTTCATTTTTCCTCCATTTTTATTTTTTTTATTTAAAGAAAGGTTTTGGGAAAATGAAAGCTAAGTAAATTTATTATGCGTTCCTATAAATAAATTCCTTCTAAACGAGCTGATCCCGTATAGTATAGTATAGTATAATCATGATTATCTCCTGCATCACTACTATTTCAAATTATTGTCTATCCAGTAGGCAATTGTGCCAATAATACATTGGCAAGCAAAGCAGTCAAGAAATATTTTAAATGAATGATATTTTATTGTAATTAAATATAGAATTACGCGATTTATGCTTTATAATCTAAGAACTTTGAATTAGAAAACAGACAATAAGATGGAATTGCATAAAAAGTTAAAACAACATTTAAAAATGACAGCTTGAAAGTTGCCTCATTTTCCTATTAAAGAGGGTACAATAAAACACAAAAATGCCTGATATCGGATTTGTTTCTCCTTCTTTTTATTCATTATCTATTCAATCTTGTATATGACTATTTTTCAGATATATCCCTTTGTGACTCCCCTTACATTCCCCTTGCTATCTTGGAGAATCAAAGAGATTCTTATAGGAATCTAAAGGGAATGTAATGGAGATTTTTTATGAATTAATAAGATAAAGAAAAAAGAGGGTATTGAATAATGCGTAATTCAGATTTACAGACTTGAAGAATAATGGGTTGTTAGAACTGAGAGCTGAGTTGATGGGTAATTTCGCTTCGTGAACTTGATTGATGGATCTGGAACAACTAATGGTAGTTGTTGGTCGGTGGAATAAAAAGTTGCCTCCAAACCCTCTTGTAGTAGGCATCTGCTGTTTTAGATGAAAATAGTTTTTCAAAAAACCCTTTTTGTCCTGCCAATATATATAGAGGACGATGTTTTTATTTAAGATTCTGCTTTATTCTTTACAAGTTGTTTTGAATTATTGTGCAACAGCCTCATGTCTTGTCGTATTATAAATCTAAAGAAAAAAAATGTTGACTTAAAAGAGTTGTTTGTAAAAAATGATTAAGAAGGATGGTTTATGCAAAAGATAAGTATAAAAGATTATAAGAATTTGAAAAGCTTGACGCAAAAGAAGTACAGAAAGCTCTATAGAAAGCTAATTGTCGAGGGTGAGAATACTATTTTTCAGTTGCTTGACAACGACAAATCATTTGATGCAATCTATATTACAGAAGCTTATGCAAAAAATCACTACCAATATTTAGAAAAACATATCACTAAAAGTGAAATAAAAGAGCGAATTAGGCTAATTGATGAAGCCAAAATAAAAGAAGTCACAGACACTGAAAACCCACAAGATATCATTGCTTGCGTTAGCTTTGAGCCCACACCAATAAATGAGAATGGGACTCTTCTATATTTAGATGGTATACAGGATCCTGGCAATATGGGTACTATTTTGCGAACAGCCTTGGCTGCGGGCATTGATGGCGTATTGATTTCACCAGAATCGTGCGATATCATGAACCCCAAGGTTGTTAGAGCATCGCTCGGCGCCGTCTTCTTTTGCCCCATTGCATATAGTGATATTGACTATTTACAATCTTCATCGCATACCATAATTGCCAGTGTTCTGGCTGACTCAAAGCCGATCTTTAAGTTAACAAATATACCACAAAAGAAGATAATTGTTATTGGATCTGAAGCAAAAGGGATATCTCCAGAAATTGTCAAGATTGCGCAAGAAAAAATACATATCCCTATGACAAATCAAATTGAATCACTTAATGCAGCAATATCTGCTGCAGTTATTTTATACTATATCAAAGGCTTAGAATATAATGAATAGATCAATAGAAGATAAGATTAAGGAATTAACCGATAGAAAAATATGGTTGGCACCTCTTGCTGGGTTTACAGACCGTTACTATCGGCAAATTGCCAAAGAATGCGGTGCAGACGTGCTGGTGAGCGAGATGGTCAGTGCTGATGGTTTGAAACATTCAATTAATAAAATGAAGCCCTATATTGAATTTTATGAGCATGAGCGCCCATATGGAGTTCAATTATTTGGTGATGACCCTGACACAATGCAAGTCGCTGCTGAAAAGGTCTTGAATTACTTTGAAAAACTAAAGGATACGGTCCGTGAAGGTTCTTTGGCAAATGCAATGCCTGAATTTATCGATATCAATATGGGCTGCCCTGTAAAAAAGGTAGTAAAAAGAACGGCTGGCTCCGCCTTGATGCGAGAACCAAAGCTCGCTGCATCTATCACACATGCGGTAAAAGAAGTGTGTCAAAATTACGATATCCCTTTGACTGTAAAGATTAGGGCTGGTTGGGACTTAGAGTCTATTAATTGTGTAGAATTTGCCAAAATGCAGGAAGAAGCAGGTGCTGATGTCATTGCGGTTCATCCACGCACACGAAGCCAACTATTCACAGGTAAAAGCAATTGGGACTTGATCAGGCAAGTAAAAGAGGTGGTAAAAGTGCCTATTATAGGTAATGGCGATATTAATACGCCAGAAGATGCATTGCAAATGCTTAAAGAAACCAATTGTGACTCTGTAATGATTGGTCGTGGTGCATTGGGCAATCCATGGATTTTTCAATATATTAGAAAAGCTCTAAATAAAGAGCAGGTTTCGCAAGTCAAGCCAATAGATAAATTACCTATCGTTATCAAGCATTTGGATTTGATTTACTCTTCTGATGACCCAAAAAAGCTTTATCAAATACGATCACATTTGGCACATTATACAAAAGGACTGATTAATTCAGCAAAAGCAAGAGAAATAATCTTTCAATCGCTTGATTATGGATTAATCAAAGAAACTTTAGAGAATTTATTCAATGAACACAGTAAATAATTACATTGCTCAAGTCAGACATTTAGCAGAGAGAAACTGGATAAAAGCAGTCTCTATTGCAGAAGAGGGGATTAAAGCATTCCCAAATGAGCCCTTGCTTTATGCTGAATTGGGTTATTTGTATATTCAAAAAGAAAACCACAAAGGAGCAATTGAATATTTTACAAAGGCTTTAAAATATGCACCTGACAATAATGAGTATATCTTTAATCTTGGGACCACCTACCTCAAGTTAGAAAAGTTTGAAGAGTCAATAAAGGCTTATGACAGAGCGAAATCATATGTTCCAGAGATTCTCTTCAATAAAACATATGCATATCGAATGACAGATAATACAGAAAAAGAGTTTGAATGCTTAAAGCAAATGGCAGATAATAAGTATAGGAAAGAGGAGATTTATGTCTCTCTTTTGACACATTTGTTTATTAAAAAAGATAATAAAGCATTTAAAAAATACCTTGAAATAGCAGAAAGCTTAAATTTTGAGTCACCTGGTATTATGTATATAAAAGGGTGGTGTTTTTTAAAAAAGAACAATTATTTGGCAGCATATATTGAGTTTTCTAAAATGGATCAAAGAGGTTTTTCACTTGATATTTTTGGTACACGATACTATGAAGCAGCAAAGGCTATAGGCAAAAATGATCAGGCACTTGAAATATTAAATAGAATAATAAATGACTTTCCAGACCATGAAGAAGCAAGATCTCTAAGAGCTGAAGAGTACCTGGAGCGTGGGCAAAACCCTGATTCTTCAGGCGATTTACAATTTCTGTATGAAGCAGATAATATGTATTATGATAAAAATGTTAAATTAATAGGGGCACAGAGGAAAAAGATAAAAAGAGTATTAAAACATCGCAAGTTTAATTTCGAGAAAAAAGACTGAGGCATAGGAGAAAATATGGATTATGTAATTAAAACAGAAGAGATAAAAAAAGTATATAATATGGGCGCTGTGGATGTGCATGCATTAAGATCTGCAAATGTCACTATAGCACCAGGGGAATTTGTCTCAATCATGGGTCCATCAGGGTCTGGTAAATCAACATTGATGCATATATTAGGGTGTCTTGATAGCCCCTCTGATGGTAAGTATTTCCTCGATGGAGAAGAAGTAAGTAGTTTTTCGAAGAATAAACTTGCATGGATACGAAACATTAAAATAGGATTTGTTTTTCAAACCTTTAATCTTTTGCCACATTTAAACATTTTAAAGAATGTCGAGTTGCCGCTCATGTATGCAGGGAGAAGAGCCTCATTAAGAAATGAGATAGCAACTGATTTATTGACACGTCTTGGCTTGGGAGATAGGCTGCACCATAAGCCTTCTGAGCTCTCTGGAGGACAAAGACAGAGAGTCGCCATTGCACGTGCAGTAGTAAATAACCCAGCAATTATCTTGGCAGATGAACCGACGGGTAATCTTGATTCACAGTCAGGTAACGATATTCTAAGCATATTTAAAGAATTACATCAAGAGAAAAACACGATCATTATGGTAACTCACGACAAGAATATTGCCAAAATTGCTGACCGTATCATTATGATTAAAGATGGCGAGGTTGTTGATGGCGATATCACTAACTGAAAGTATACAAATCGGTTTTCAAGACTTCTGGACAAGGAAACTCAGAAGCTTAGTTACAATAGTTGGTATAGTATTGGGGACTATGTCCATTATTGTTATCCTGTCATTGGTGAATGGTATGAACGAGCAGACAATGAAATGGATGACAGAAAGAGGTGGATTAGCAAAGATTACTATCTCTAATAATTGGGAGTCAAAGAATCCGCTCAACTTGCCTAATTATTTTAGCTATAAAGAAATCTTATTGATAAAAAGCCTTGTGCCAGAAGCGGAAGTCTTTAATGCAAATATCTATTTACGTTCTAATTTTAAATATGGTGAGAATACGACCTTTTCAAGAACGATTGGCGCATTTCCAGACTATGAATTAGTTGAAGAATGGACTGCTGATAGAGGTAGATTTATAAAGAATTTTGACATCACAGAAAGCAGCAATGTAATAGTTTTAGGCAATACAATAAAAGAAGAACTCTTTGGCTCTAAAAACCCCATTGGCAAGACAGTAACTGTTAGAGGACAGCAACTCCAGGTTATAGGAGTAATGAAATACCGTTTTCTTGAAAATAGTGGTAGTAATCTCTTTTCTGGTAACCCCTTCGAATATATGAATCGTACATCTATTATGCCCATTAGTACAATGATTAATAAGTTTGGTCAACGCGATGCAATCGATGAAATAACCATTAGAGCGAAATCAGCAGAAGACGCTGTGGCACTTAAGAATAAGTTAGAAGATATTGTGCTAAATCTTAGGCGTGGCTATGACATTTTTAATGTTGTGTCCGCTCAAGAAGAGGCAGAGAAAATGAAACAAAGCTCTATGATGTTCAAGATAATTTTCTTTTTCATCAGTAGTATTTCCCTTATTGTTGGAGGAATTGTGATCATGAACATCATGCTTGCCAGCGTACAAGAAAGAACCAGAGAGATAGGAATACGGCTGGCAGTTGGTGCACGTAGATTTGACATATTTTTACAGTTTTTGATACAATCAATCATGATAACATTCGTTGGAGGAATAATTGGGGTATTAACGGGCGTATCGATCGTAAAGCATGTGGGAGCATTTCTCAATACGAATACAGTTGTTGATATAACAATGATTTACATTGCCTTAATTGTGTCTGTTGGTGTGGGATTAATATTTGGAATTTTCCCATCAATAAAAGCAAGCAACCTTGACCCCGTAGAAGCATTACGCTATGAGTAAGTAAGAGGAGGAAAGGTGGAATACGAAGGACGAACCATAAAAAATGATTTAAAGAATATTAGTAAAAAAGTATATCTCTTTATTAAAAGATTTAATGATGAAAAAATAATGAAAGAGGCTTCTAATCTAACTTTCGTAACCGTTTTGGGGTTTGTACCCTTTTTGCTTTTTATAGTTTTTTTATTACCGTCAATCCCTTCATTAAATATTCATCAATTACTACAAAAACAATTGATCTCAATTTTCCTTCCAGAGTCTGCTGATATAATATACAAACAAGCCAGTGTGCTATTATCTAAGACTATACCAATGAATATCTTTAATGTGATTATGGTTATGTTCACATCATACTCACTGTTTTATTCGATTACATGTGCCTTTGACAAGATTCTTGGGTTTAAAACAGTTAAAAAGACCAAGACGATAGAAATTCTTTTGAAGTTCTTTGGGACAATTGTATTTGGTTTTTTAATCACAATATTCCTATTTTCAATATCCTCTATATCAATCATAAATGTAATTTTTAAACAAACTCTATTAAGAAAATTAATTGTAATGTTTTTACCAATGATCGTTTGGTTTATACTTACTTTTCTTTTATACTTTTTAATACCTTCTAAACGAATGAATATTAAAGATATCGCAAAAGTATCCATAGTTATCGCAATTATTTGGTTCATTCTCAAAAATGGATTTGACTGGTATATCAATAATATGACACGAATACACGTGCTATACGGTGTTATAGCCGCGTTCCCAATCTTCCTCTTTTGGATATATGCCAATTGGATTATAACCTTAAGTGGCGTATTATTATTATCCTCAAAGACAAAAAGTAAGAATAAAAAACAAGTGATTGTACAAAAGACTATCAAAATAATTATTGAAGAGCAAAAAGAATTATTTATAGAAGAAGACATACCTTTAAATGAGAGCCAGAGCCAAGAATTGGTCGATCTCATTAAAGAAAAAATTGAATGTGAAAATAATAATAAACAATAAATGGAGATGAAAATGAAAAGAGCTTTAATAAGCCTGTCAGACAAAAGTAACCTTGCAGAATTTGCAAAAGAGCTTGTCAGTCTTGGATACGAGATTATCTCAACAGGTGGGACACTGGACGCATTAAAAAAGGCAAAAATTCCAGCAAAAGCAGTATCATCGGTGACTGAGTTTCCTGAAATCATGAATGGACGAGTAAAGACTCTGCACCCAAAGATATTCGGAGGGATATTAGCAATACCAACAAATGAAGATCACGTAAAGCAAGCAAAAGAAAATGATATTGCTTTCTTTGATTTAGTTGCTGTAAACCTGTACCCGTTTGAAAAAACCATTAATAATCCAATGTCAGATTGGAATGAAAAAATAGAAAATATCGACATTGGCGGACCTTCATTAATCCGTGCAGCTGCCAAAAATTATCAATTTGTGAATATCCTGACAGACCCTAATGACTATACTTTGATCATTGACGAGTTAAAAAAGAACCAATGCACAACAATAGAGACACGGGAGTATTTGGCACACAAAGCTTTTTCGCATACAGCTGCCTATGACAGCCTTATTGCAGATACTTTTAGAAAAGAATATAAACATAAAAATGAGAATATTTTAACTATTGGCAAGCCTATAAAGCTGAGACTCAGATATGGCGAAAACCCCCATCAGAATGCTGGCTTTTATGAGAGCCAATACGACAATATCATTGAGGTCGTGCATGGAAAACAACCTTCATACAATAACTATTTGGATATTGACTCAGCACTTAAACTCATCATTAATTTTGATGAAAAAGCAGTCGCAATTATTAAGCATACTAATCCATCTGGTGTGGCAACCGCAGATACTCTTTTAGATGCTTATGAAAAAGCTTTTGCTACAGATACCATTTCTCCATTTGGCGGTATTGTAATTGTCAATGATACGCTTGACTTGGAATGTGCAAAAGCCATTAATAAAGTGTTTACAGAGATAATAATCGCTCCAGCATTAGATAATGATGTTTTAGATTTTTTAAAAAAGAAAAAAGATAGAAGAATAGTTGTTTACAAAAAGGAAGAGCTGTATAAGCTAAAATCTCATCGAAACGTTGTGAGCTGTCTCAACGGGTATCTGTGCCAAGAAATCGATAATGTTGACATTAATAATGAAAAATGGAGCTATGTAACAAATGAGATCCCAAGCGAAGAGAACTTGAGGAGCCTACTATTTGCGTGGAAAGTGGTTGCAAAAGCTAAATCTAATGCTATATGCTTAGCAAAAGGCACACAGACGATAGGTTTAGGAATTGGACAAACATCAAGAGTAGATGCCATGAAAATAGCCTTAGATCGAGCTGAAGAAATGGGATTTGATCTGCAAGATGCCGTTTGTGCCTCTGATGGCTTCTTCCCAAAAACTGACTCATTAGAATTATTAGCAAAAAAAGGAATAAGAGCAGTAATTCAGCCAGGGGGGTCCGTCGCCGACCAAGATGTAATCGATTGCTGCAATCAAGCTGAAGTAGCTATGGTTTTAACTGGAACAAGACACTTTAGACATTGAGGTTTATGTGAAAGATTATTTGATCAGAGGAATTACAAAAGATAAATGCATTCGCTTCTTTGCTGTAAGAGCTAATGAAGTGGTAAATGAGGCAATTAAGATTCATAAATTATCATACACTAATTCAATTATTCTCGGCAGAACTCTCATTGCGGGTTTGTTGATGAGTAAAGATTTAAAAAACAAAAATGACTTGCTTACTATTAAGTTTGCTGGTGATGGACCTGCTGGTGATTTTTTGGTTACTGCCACAGGTGACAATACAATTAAAGGTTATACCAATAATCCAAGTTATGAAATTGATTTAGACAAAACAAAGGTATTTAAAGCATCAGACGCTGTCGGAAAAGGCGTACTAAACATTATTCGTTCAATCGGCGACTCCAAGCCATATATTGGGCAAACAAACATTATCAGTGGCGAAATTGCTGAAGATATTGCTTATTATTATTCCCAGTCCGAGCAAATTCCCACCGCTATTCAGCTTGGAGTATTAATGAATGACGACGCCACAGTAAAACAAGCAGGCGGGTTTTTGGTACAATTGATGCCAAACACTCCCGAGCATATAATCGATAAACTTGAAGATAATATCAAGAAACTACCAAATTTCTCTGATTTATTAGACATGGATTATTCGATTGAAGAGCTTATCAATAATTTTGTTTTAAAGGGTTTTTTAACAGAAATAACAGAAAATCACGGTGTTAAATACGAATGTAATTGTTCAAGAGAGAGGTTTAGTAAAGGCTTATCTTTGTTGGGTAAAGATGAAATTGCCCAACTGATAGAAGATAATGAGACAATCAATGCAGAATGCCATTTCTGTAATAAATCATATTCATTTAGTATTGAAGACTTGAAGAGTATTTATCAAAAATATAACAAATAAAGGAGTAGATTATGCGAAAAGTAGTAGTTGTATCAGCAAAAAGGACTGCAATAGGCAGCTTTGGTGGAGTATTCAAAGATGTTTCTGCTGTTGACTTAGGAGTAAACGTTGTAAAGAGTATTTTTGAAGAAACAAAAGTGAAACCTGAACAAATCGATGAATTTATTATTGGCAATATTTTGGGTGCTGGACTAGGACAAAATGTTGCACGCCAAGTAAGCATTCATTCAGGTATCCCTGCAACCACACCAGCTTATACAGTCAACAAAGTTTGCGGATCTGGTATGAAAGCAGTAACATTGGCAGCTATGATGATAGCTAATGAAGAAGCAGATATCATTTTAGCTGGCGGTATTGAAAATATGTCACAAAGCCCTTACCTTCTACCTGATGAAAGATGGGGCGCTAAAATGGGTGATAAAACTGTCATAGACTCAATGATAAAGGACGGACTTAGTGATATTTTTAACAACTATCATATGGGTATCACAGCTGAAAACCTTGCAGAACAATTTAACATAAGTAAAGAAGAGCAAGATGCCTTTGCTGCACAAAGCCAAAATAAAACAGAAAAAGCTATGGCAGATGGTAGATTTAAAGATGAAATAGTTCCTATTGTTATCCCTCAAAGAAAAGGCGACCCAATAATAATCGATCAAGATGAATTTCCAAGAAAAGGCGTCACTGTTGAAAGCCTCGCAAAAGTTAGACCAGCATTCAAAAAAGATGGAACAGTGACTGCAGCTAATGCTTCTGGCATCAATGATGGTGCAGCAATTATTCTATTAATGAGCGAAGAAAAAGCAAAAGAGTTGAATCTTGATATCTTAGCTTACTATGTAAATTCAGCATCAGCAGGCGTGGACCCTTCAATCATGGGATATGGTCCTGTCCCTGCAATCAAAAAAGCATTAAACAAAGCAAACTGGAAGATCGAAGATATTGAGCTTGCTGAGTTAAATGAAGCTTTCGCATCACAATCATTATCAGTAATGAAGGGCTTGGAAAAAGAAGTTGGCAAAATTGACCCTGCAATTATAAATGTTAATGGTGGAGCAATTGCACTTGGACACCCAATTGGCGCAAGTGGTGCAAGAATAATCGTTTCTCTCCTTCATGAAATGAAAAAAGTAAACAAGAAAAAAGGACTTGCTGCCCTCTGTATTGGTGGCGGCATGGGAATCGCATCCCTCTTTGAAAAATAAACAATGATATTTGTAAACGGTATTGGGTCATCCAATACCGTTTTTTTGTACCTTAATTTTAGTGGGTATCGATTAATGCATAATTCAGGTTTTCTGACTCGAAGAATACGAGAACTAAGATTTGAAATGTAATCGAGTTGAGCTAACTAAGAATTGTTGTTTGTAAGAAAAAAAATCATCTCTAAACCCGCTTGTAGTAGGCATCTGCTGATTTAGGTGAAAATAGTTTTCGAAAAACACCATTTTGTAAGCCCTATATATATAGAGGGTGTTGTTTTTTATTTATGATTCTGTTTCTTTCTTTTATAAGTTATTATGTTTACTATGCAACAACTTAATTTAGCATAAAAAAACACCACCTAATAATCATTAAGTGGTGCAAATATTGAAAAGATATATTAAGCTAAAGTGTTTATTCTTGCTACAGCCTTATGTAATGCGACTTCAGCTCTTCTGTAATCAGTGTTTTCATCTTTATCAGAAAACAACCTTTTTTCAGCTCTTTCCTTAGCACTCTTTGCTCTTTCTAAGTCAATCATGCTTTTAGGTTCACAAAGTTCGCAAACTATGACTACTTTATTATCGTCAATTGTGACAAATCCGTCGTGTATAGCATATTTTTCTGTTTTATCATGTACATGTATATAGATAGTGCCAGGTCTAATTTTTGTGACAAATGGTGTGTGATCAGCAAGGACTTCAAAGTCACCTTCAGTGCCAGGTATTATTATTGATTCAGCTAATAAGTCGACAGTTTTACCTGATGGTTGTATAAGTTCAATATGGATTTTCTTCATTAGGCTATCCATTTCTCTTATTTTTTAAGTTTCATTGCTTTTGCTTCTGCCTGTTCTAATTTACCAACAAATAAGAAAGCTTGCTCAGCCCAATCATCACAATAACCATCAAGAATTGCTTTAAAACCAACAATAGTATCTTTGATAGTCACGTATTCACCAGGCATATTGGTAAATTCTTCTGCCACGAAGAATGGTTGTGAGAAGAATCTTTCCAGCTTACGCGCTCTATTTACAACTAATTTATCGTTATCAGACAACTCATCCATACCCAAAATAGCAATAATATCTTGTAGGTCTTTATACTTTTGGATAACTTTTTGTACTTCACGTGCTACCTGATAATGCTCATTACCTATGATTTTGGGGTCTAAAATACGGCTCGTTGACATCAAAGGGTCAACTGCAGGATAAATACCCAATTCCACAATACGGCGAGAGAGGAAAGTCGAGGCATCAAGGTGAGAGAAAGTAGTTGCAGGGGCAGGGTCTGTAAAGTCATCAGCAGGTACGTAAATAGCTTGAACTGATGTAATAGAGCCATCTGCAGTGGATGTGATGCGTTCTTGCAGCTCGCCCATCTCAGTTGCCAAAGTTGGCTGATAACCAACGGCAGAAGGCATACGACCAAGCAATGCAGATACTTCACTACCAGCTTGTGTAAAACGGAAAATATTATCTATAAAGAGTAAAATATCCTTTTTAGCAACATCACGGAAATACTCAGCAATAGTAAGCCCTGTAAGACCAACACGCATACGTGCACCAGGTGGTTCATTCATTTGACCAAATACCATTGCAGTGTTTTTGATAACGCCTGATTGATTCATTTCAAGCCACAAGTCATTACCTTCACGAGTTCTTTCACCTACGCCGCAAAAGACAGAGTAGCCACCGTGTTCTGTTGACACATTTCGAATAAGCTCTTGAATAAGAACGGTTTTACCCACGCCTGCGCCACCAAACAGACCTGTCTTTCCACCTTTTAGATATGGTTCGATCAAGTCTATCACTTTTATACCTGTTTCCAGAATATCTTCTTTTGTATCTAATTCATCAAATGCAGGTGCTTGACGGTGAATTGGAAGTGTTTCTGTTGCATTAACAGGTCCTTGCTCGTCCACAGGATCACCAACGACATTCAATATTCGCCCTAAAACAGCCTCACCAACAGGGACTTGGATTGGGCTACCAGTATCAATAACATCTGTTCCTTTGACAATACCATCTGTAGAGTCCATTGCTACTGCACGAACAGTGTTTTCTCCTAAGTGTAATTGTACTTCAAGTGTTAATAGTTTTCCTTCTTCGCGCTGGATAGTTAAAGCATTATGAATAGCTGGTAAACTACCCTCTGGGAACTCTGCATCTATTACGGGTCCTATTACTTGAACAACTTTTCCTTTTATCATATTTGCCTCTTATTTTTTTCAGTGGATATAAAAGCCACAATCTTTACCTTTACTGTTGTATTGCTTCAGCGCCTGAAGCAACTTCGATTATTTCTGTTGTTATCTGAGCTTGACGCATGCGATTATACAATAAACTCAATTGGTCGATCAGCTCTATTGCATTGTTTGTTGCGCTATCCATAGCTGTCATTCTTGCACCTTGCTCAGCAGCATTTGACTCCAACAAAATTCTCCATATTTCGACATTGATGTATTTTATGCACAATTCATCAATCAAGCTTTCTTCATCTGGTTCATAAAGAAAATCAATTGTTGAAATACTTTCAGTTTCCTGTGACAGAATTGGAAGTAATTGTTTGCATTGTAATTCTTGTTGAATTGCAGATTTGAACTCATTATACACAACTTCTACCTTCTCGTATTCGCCACTATTATACAAATCAAGCAATGCATCACGCCTTGAATAAATACTTGAAATAGTAATGTCTTCTGTAATATTGTAATAATGCTCCACAACATTACTGTTCTTTTTAAACGCATCATATCCTTTGCGCCCTAAACAGAATAAATCAAATGTCTTATCTGGGTGATTTTTAATATATTGATTTGCATATCGAATAATACTGGAGTTAAAAGATCCACATAAACCCCTATCTCCAGTAACGATTACCAGTAAGATTTTACCATTTGAGTTGGGAGAAACAAGCATTTTATGTGTGCTATTTCTATTTTTAACTTGCACTGTATGCAATATTTTTTCGACATAATCAGCATAAGGTCTTGAATTAATGCACAAATCTTGAGATTTTCTTAATTTTGCTGCTGCAACCATTTTCATTGCATTGGTAATTTGCTTTGTGTTTTTGATTGAGTCAATGCGAGTTCTTAAATCTCTTAAATTAGCCATTGAAGTCTCCGATCAATTTCTAATTAAAATGCGCAATGACTTCTTTACAGATTTCATGCATTTTTTCTTTGGTCTGGTCGGTTATCTTGTCTTTAATCATTTCAGCTGTAAATTCACTATATTTTGAGTCTAAAAGGGTAAACAAATCTTCTTCGATGAGCGCAACTTTATTCAGTTCAAATTCATCTAAATACCCTTCATTTGCCATAAATATTATAAATATTTGCTTTTCAACTGGTAATGGATTGTATATATCTTGCTTTAAAATCTCTATCAAGCGTTCGCCACGTCTTAATTGTGATCGAGTAGTTTTATCAAGGTCAGAGCCAAATTTTGAAAATGCCTCCAGCTCATTATACTGTGCAAGGTCAAGACGAAGCTGTCCCACTACACCTTTCATAGCCTTAATCTGCGCATTACCACCCACACGTGAGACTGACAAGCCTGGGTTGATTGCAGGTCTAATTCCAGAATAGAATAAACGTGAGCTAAGGTATATCTGACCGTCTGTAATAGAGATAACATTAGTTGGGATATAAGCTGAAATGTCTTCTGCCTTTGTCTCAATTATGGGTAAAGCAGTGAGCGACCCCCCGCCTAATTTATCAGTAAGCTTTGATGCACGTTCTAATAAGCGTGAGTGCAAATAAAAGACATCGCCTGGATATGCTTCACGTCCTGGTGGGCGACGTAATAATAAAGAAATTTCACGATATGCTGCCGCATGTTTTGATAAGTCATCATAGATAATCAATGCGTGTTGTCCTTTATCACGGAAATATTCTCCCATACTACAGCCAGCATAAGGTGCTACATAAAGCATGGACGGCGTGTCTGATGCGCTTGCGCACACAACGATTGTGTATGCTAAAGCCCCATTTTTATCAAGAGTGTCAACCAATTTTGCAATTGTAGAGCGTTTTTGACCTATAGCAACATAAACGCATATCACATCTTTGCCTTTTTGGTTAATAATTGTATCAATTGCAATTGCTGTCTTACCTGTTTGTCTATCGCCAATGATCAGCTCTCTTTGCCCACGACCAATTGGTATCATTGAGTCAATAGGCTTAATACCTGTTTGCAAAGGCTCTTTAACAGGTTGTCGGTCAATAACCCCCAAAGCTTTTCGCTCGATAGGCAAATATTTATCTGTTTTAATATCGCCCTTTCCATCAATTGGTTGTCCGAGAGGGTCAACAACGCGACCTAACATTGCTTCACCAACAGGAACTTCTAAAATACGTCCAGTTCTTTTAACGATATCGCCTTCTTTAATGTATTTACAGTCACCAAACACAATACAGCCGATATTTTCTTGTTCAAGATTGAGCGCCATTCCATAAATATCATTAGGGAAAAGCACCATTTCGCCTGCCATTACGTGTTCCAAGCCATAAACACGAGCTATACCGTCACCCACTTGAACGATCTTTCCTGTTTCATTTACATCAATATCAAATTTGAAATTGTCAATCTTATTTCTAATAATTGAACTTATTTCTTCAGGGTGAATATTCATATATTCCTCATACTTTATCTGTGATAGATTGATTTACAAATTTGTTTAAATTGCCAAGTACAGAGGCATCTATACAAAAATCCTCTGATTTAGCAATAAAACCACCAATAATACTTTTATCAATTGAAACCTGATACACAATTTTATATCCAATTTGTTTTTCAATTGATTTTGCGATTTTTAAAATAGTTTCTTCATCATGATCATATGCCAAGATCAGCTTTACAGCTTTTGCATTCTTTGCTAAATAAGCATTCTTAATGATTTCATCTAATATTTGTTGTAAAATATCGCCTCTTTGCTTTGGCATAAGAACAAGAAAGAAAGAAAGCCATATTTCCTTGTGCTCAAGATCATTAACAATTGTTTCAAAGAACTCAAGTTTATCATGAATAGACACTATTTTTGATTTTAGGAGGTTGTATAAATCAGTGTTTTGATCAATTACAGCTTTTATGTATTTTACTTCATCAATAAAAGCTGCCAAGTTATTTTCACTGATATTATAAAGAATAGATAATGCATAGCGCTTTGCTACTATAATATCTTTCACGACATACTCCGTTCGGATATCATTTTATCAATGATGATTTTATCTGTTTCTTTATCCATTTTACCCTTCACAAATTGTTCAGATAAATCTATAACCATTTGTGACACTTCTGTTTCTAAAGTTTTCACAGCAAGTTTTACTTCTTGCTTCAATCTTGTTTCTGCTTGTTTTAGAATCTCTTTTTCTTGAATTTTGGCTGTTTCTATAAGATTTACGGCTTGCTTCTCAGCTTCTAATCGGATAGAATCTTTCAGTTTACGAGCCTCATCCATAGCGCTTTTCAGCTCTGCCTCTCTTTGCTTGGCAAGCTCTTGTGCCACTTCAATTGATTTCTGTGCCTCTTCCATATCTGTTTTGATCTGCGACTGACGATCTACTAAAAATTTTTTCAAAGGTTTATAAAGAAGATTGTTCAGCACAATCATCAATAAGATGAAGTTCAGAATTACTAAAACAAGTGTAAAGTCTACTGTCATAATGACTCCTTATAAAAAATTACTGTCTTAATGGAGTTGCATTATGTAGTAAATATTAACAATAGAGCAATAACTAATGAATAAATACCTGTTGACTCTGATACTGCCTGACCAATCAACATCGTTCTCGTGATTAATCCAGCCTGCTCAGGAGAGCGTGCAACACCTTCGCATGCTTTACCTGCGGTATAGCCTTCACCAACACCTGGTCCGAGAGCGCCAATACCCATACAAATACCTGCTCCTAAAAAAGCAGCACCTTTTGCAATACCTGTTGCTAAGATTTCAGTTGTGTTAGGATCCATTTTTCCTCCTGTTTATTAGATTTCTTTTTTTTATTTTATGATACAAATATCAGTAAAAATGATATTACTAATGCATAAATTGCGGTTGATTCGGAGACTGCTGCACCCAAGAACATTGTACGTGTAATAACACCCTGATCTTTTGAATGCTTTGAAATTGAAATGTTCGCTTTACCAGCAACATAACCGATACCTGTTCCAGGTCCAAAAGTACCAATACCAATAACTATACCTGCTGTGATATATGCACAAGCCTTCATAATCATCTTAGCTAAAGACGGTTCAGGCATTTGTGCTGGAACGGTATACAATAATAATAGTGAAACGACAAGAGCAAAGATTGTTCCAGATTCTGTAATAGCTTGACCAATCAACATATTAGCAGTTATTCTCCCACTTTTTGATGGATTTCTGCCAATACCTTCTATTGCCCTTGCTGCAGAATAACCAGAACCAAAGTTTGGTCCTGTGCAACCAAGCCCTATTGCAAGCCCTGCGCCGAGTAAGCTAAAAGCTTTTGCCCAATCAGCGCCACCTTGAGTAAAACCACCAAAGAGTAAAAGCATAGAGATAACTAAAGCAAAAATAGCACCTGATTCAACTACCGCCTGGCTGATGAGCATTGTTCGTGTGAGCACACTACTTGCATTTGGTTGTCTCATGATTGAGCGTGCTGTATGTGCTGCGGCATATCCTTCGCCAAAACCTGCGCTAAGAGAGGCAATACCCGTGCTAAGGGCTGCACCTGTATAAAGAAATACTTTTAAAATATCTGCTTCTAAGACCATTAATCCTCCTTAATCGACTATTTCCATAGAAAGATATGTTAAAGAAAGCATTGTAAAAACAAAAGCCTGAATAGTTCCTGCAAACATTGTAAAGAACAAATTCAAACCAACTGGTACAATTACATAATGTGTCAAACTTGAGACAACAAGTGTAATGATTGCACCACCAAATATATTCCCAAAAAGACGGAAAGAAATTGAGATAACTTTTGATACTTCACCGACGATATTTAGAGGTGCCATGATGAAGATTGGTTCACAAAAGCCCTTTACATAATCGACAATACCTTTCTTTTTTAATGACATAAAATGTACCAATGCAATACTCATAAAACCCAGCCCTAAAGGCACGTTAAGGTTTCTGGTTGGCTCACTGATTCCAGGTATTGGCAAAAGGGCAGTCCAGTTTGAAAGCCAAATAAACAAGAATATTGTAAAAAAGAATTGCGTAAAATGTTTTCTGTTTTCGCCAAGCGTTTCAATTACCAAATCGTCAATAAATCCATATATCATTTCAAAAATAAGCTGGATTTTTGAAGGTAGCTTTGAAGATTTAGCTCTAATAAAAGCCGCAGCCAAAATGATAAAAATATCCAAATAAAGCAGCATTCTCCAAAGTCTAAAGTTCAAGATAGCAGAGCCATCTCCAAACATCTTGACAAACTTTCCATAGAGCCATTTGCTCCCATAAGTAAATTCCCATGGTTCATCAACGTTGTACTTTTTTACATAAAGGTCAGGTTGAATATCAAAATCAATCTCTTGATTCATGGTCTCTGTCTTTTCTTCAAGCCAGATCTTTTTTCCTGTGTCTTTTTGACTTCCAAAATGAAGTGTTTTACCTAAAAAGAAAAAAGCAATAATAAGTTCAACAACAAAGAAGATTAGTAATATCGTCTTTAGAGACATTTTTTTACTCATCATCATTACCCCTATAATATTTAGCCCAACGGCTATTTTTTATTGTTTCGTACGTAGTATTAATGAAAATTGCCACTTGTGCATTCAGCAAGCCTACACCGTACAAAAAAATGTTCGGTTTTAAAATCAACATCACAGCAATCGACCAAAGTATTAAGAATAAATACCTGATATTGAAACCAATAAACGCATTTTTGGAGCAAGCTTTTTCATCTTCAGGGTTGAAACGTTCTGTTTGTCGAAACAACCAATAAAAATTAATAGCGCTTGCCACAGATCCGAGCACCCACCCTATAACATCTATAAACAACAAAGGCATTACAATTAAAAGAGGCAAAACTGTCAAGAAAATTATAAATAAAATCCTATTCACATATTGTTTATTTGTCATTTATTCAAATCCTCTTTTTGAAAGTATTGCATTATAATGCGATAATCAGCGATAAATCCTGTAATAATGCCTAAAATTGCACCAATAATTAAAAAGAAATCATGTAGTTGATAAGTACGTTTAAGATAGAAAAAGACTAATACCCATAATAAAATGGATAATGCCATTGTTAGTCCTAACTGTGTTAGTAAGACAATTGCTGACAAAATCCCTTTATCAACTTTATAGCTTAGATTATTCTTTTCTAAAAAACCTTTTTTATTCAACTTGATGCTCATTCTTTCATTTATTATTTAATAATAACTTTATTATCTGGTCCAATTCCTCTTGATTTTTAAAAGGAATTATCAGTTCTCCTCTATCTTTCGCCTTAGCCTTAATTTTCGTGCTTCTGCCGTATATATTCTTTAAATCGTTTTCATATTGCGATATAGAGTCTGACGAATAATCTGTTTGTTTGGTGGACTTTGTTTTTGTAGTGCCATATTGGGTAGCCATTTTCTCTGCACGTCTCACAGTCATGCCATTTTTGACTATAAGCTCTGCAAATTCTAATTGCTTTTTTTCATCGACTTGCAATACAGCGCGTGCATGTCCTGCAGTGATCAATCTCTTATCAAGCAAGTCTTTCACGGGGTCTGAGAGCTTCAATAAACGGAGAGAATTGCTAATTGTTGCCCTATCTTTACCCATGATATTTGATATGTCCGCATGAGTAAACTCAAATTCATCGACTAATTGTTGATAGGCTGTTGCTTCTTCCAGAGCCGTTAAATCTTCTCTTTGTACGTTTTCAATAATAGCAAACACAAGTTTTTCGCGAGGAGAGACTTCTCTAATAACAACTGGTATTTCTAATAATCCTGCCAGTTTAGATGCTTCTAATCTTCTTTCACCTGCAATAAGCTCATATTCTTGATCGTTTATTTTCGAGATAATTATTGGTTGAATAAGTCCATTTTCTTTGATGGATTGAGCCAAATCTTGCAATTTCTCTGGGTCAAACTGTTTTCGTGGCTGATACTCATTAGGTTTTATTAAGCCAATTTTAATCTTTGTAATGTTACCTGAGCTGGTATTTATTGAAACATCATCTTTTATAAGAGCAGATAAACCTTTTCCTAATCTTGTCATCTTTCTATCACTTCCATTGCTAATTGCAAATAATTTTGTGCACCTAAAGACTTGATGTCATAGTGCATAATTGATTTTCCAAAGCTTGGTGCTTCAGATATTTTTACATTTCTACTAATCACACTTTTGAAGACTTTTTCTTTAAAATAATTCTTTACTTCGATAGCCACTTGATTTGACAAATTGAGCCTCTTATCAAACATGGTTAGTACAATGCCCATAATATTCATGTCAGGATTTAAATTCTTTTGTATTAGTCTTATGGTATTTAGTAATTGGCTAACCCCTTCAAGTGCATAGTATTCACACTGAATAGGTATAATCAAATCTGTACAAGCTGTCATAGCATTAATTGTTAGCAAGCCAAGCGATGGCGGGCAATCAATAATAATATATTCATATTCATCGGTAAAAGTTGCCAAAGCCTCTTTTAGTTTATGTTCACGTGCAAACTCATGTACGAGCTCAACTTCTGCGCCAGTCAAATCAATATTACTGCCGATTACATCGAGGCAAGGCACATCTGTCTTTATTGCTGCGGTTTTAGGGTCAATTCTACCGATCAACACTTCATAAGAATTGTACTTGAGTTTCTCTTTATCTATTCCTATCCCGCTGGTTGCATTACCCTGAGGGTCTAAATCAATTAGCAGTGTTTTCTTTTCATATATTCCCAAAGCTGCTGCTAAATTTACTGAAGTAGTTGTCTTACCTACTCCACCTTTTTGATTAACAATTGTTATAATTCTAATCATGCTTTATCTCTACAATCCTTCTTTCACCTAATATTTCATTTGAAACATTGAAAATTTGATAACTTTTAAACAGAAGCACATCATCAAGTTGCTTTGCTTTGTATAAATTTATGATGCCTTCTTTTTTTAACAACTTCATTAAAAACTGAGCATACAATGGTTTAATCTTTACTGATCTGCACACAATACGATCAAATTTTCCATACCACACACTATCAATTTCTTCTATACGAGAGCAAACAAAATTTACCTCTTTTAAGTCAAGCTTTTTACAAATATTTTTTACAGAGCCCATCTTTTTCTGTTTTGAATCAAGAAAAACAAGCTTATTTTCAGGGAAAATAATGTTTATTGGAATACCTGGTAGCCCACCGCCTGTACCAAAATCGAGTATTATTTCATTAGAAATGTTTGGATATACTTCAGCTAAAGATATGGAGTCCATAAAATGAACAGACCAAATCTCCTCAGCTGTCATTTGGCGAGAAAACAAATTGATTTTTTGATTCTCTTCAATCAACAACTGGCCATACATCTCAAACTGCTGAATTACCCGTTCATCAGCTTTACCAATCTTCTCTAAATACGTATAAAAGGCTTTTTTCATTTCCATAATTATATTTTAAAAATATTCAATTATTTGTCAATCAATATTTATATATTTTTAGCATGCTCCCCAAAAAAATCAATTACCCACTAACAAAAGCATTAATTTAATGTGGTTATTGTATCAAAAAAACAGAATTACTTGAGGCTGTTGCATAGTACCCAAAATAGTTTATAAAAGAATAAAGCAGTATCATAAATAAAAAACATCACCCTCCTATATATATAGGGCTTACAAAATGGTGTTTTTCGAAAACTATTTTCATCTAAATCAGCAGATGCCTACTACGAGCGGGTTTAGTTGTGATTTTTTTATACCAACAACTCTCCTTAGTGGGCTCAGATCGATTAAATTTCATATCTCAGCTCTAAATTTTCAGCTTGCTTCGAGTCTGAAAACCAAGTTTGTGCATTAATCAACACCCTCCTGAATTATACATTAACCAACATCCTCTATACAGATGAATACGATACCGCAATTTATTTTTTAGTATTTATGTCATAATCTAATAAAAACAAATTCATCTCTTATACGATTACTAAATAGATTTTCTATTACCTTATTACTTTTCAAATACTGCCTGAAAAACACTTGACTATTTATCATGTATTTAATAAATTGTAATTGAGGTGAAATTTATGATTAAGTCGATTGATTCTAAAGCGCTTGAACAAAATCTCTTACTGACACGAAAAAAAGAAATAGTCATTCCGCCTGAAGACATTGCTTTCCTCAGCCAATGCGAGGCTGTATTCGGGATTCATAAGAGGTTAAATGCCTTTTTAAAAGAGCTTTATCATCCATACCCAAACAATGAATTTATCATCAAATCTTTAAGGCAAATCGTTTTAGAAGACTATCATTTCTATTTCAATGACTCAATTTTTGAACAATCTCAATCACGCTTTATCAGATATTTTGAAATCCTTATTGAGAATAATAAATCAAAATACAAACTCAGCACACCTGTAACCGAATCAGTCATACACACACTTATCAGCTATACACCATTAATTCTTAAGGTAAATCACCCTCAAAGAGATAGCTTTATTCAAAAATTCAGCGAAATACTAAAAGTGTTTGCTATGGAAAGCCCTAATTCATTTTGCTCAAATATTAAGTCATTTTACTCTAATTGGAGCGATCTATTAGACAATGATATATTGTTTGTTTGGGTTAAAAATGTAGTCATGAAAAACCTATCTTTTTGGCTTCAACACACTGATTTGTTAAATTGGTACAAGCACAATCTAAATATCTTTAAAAACGATTATACTCAGTTATTTGAAGAAATTGGGCAAGTCTATTTACAAAATCTATTAAAAGAAACCCAAGAGTGTAGTTCATTCACAGAACTGCAAAAGATCCCTTCACAAAATGAAATAGCAACCACTTTTAGAAACTATACATCACTATTGCATTCACCCTTTGAACAGATTTACTTTTTGATTTATCTGCTAAATCACCCTGCGATGCAGTCTTTATATCGTCATCTTATTTACGACTTAGATAAGGCTATTAGAACAATTGATACCTCTTCAAATATCCAAGATTTATTAGATTTTTTAGAAAACATCTTCACTCTTTTCGAAAAGTTGAGAAAACAGTTTTCCGACAGTATGCCAGATAGTTTAGCAAGCTTGGGCAAAGCGATTATTCGGTTCAATATCCCTGAGATAACAGACTTATTTATCAAAAAGCTTCTCCGCTTTGGGTTTGAATTTGTAGAACATGTGGAAGTCAGTGAAGATTGGCAATTAATCTACAACCCCAAACACATTTTGTATATAAGGCTGTATTTAGAAATATACATGTCATCACCAGAGTCATGCAAATCTGTACTTTCTGCTCTAATAGCATACCTGAAGCTTGGGGGTATCTTTATTTCTGACACAGATTTATTTCAAAAAGATATTAGTAAACTACTAAACTCACCAATACAAAACCACTTTAAGCTATTAAAGCAGCTATGCCGCATATTCCCAGTTTATTTTAATGAGATTGGTGCCGAAGGTGAACTGAGAGAGTGCTCTACAAAGCTCGATGAGCTAACAAATACCCGCGATATTATTATCCACTTTTTAAGAAAGCAGATCCATACTGAAAGCAATAATACACACATTGATCTTTGTGCAAGAATAATCGATTTTTGGGATGTGCTTGAATTTAATGTACTCACTGGTAGCTACCCAAATCATGTGGTTAGCCAAGCAGACATTACAGAAGAAGACAGAAATACGCATGCTTTATTGCAACACATCAAAGAGAAATATAATCTCACAGCAAGAGAGGTTTTGCTGATCTCAAAAGATAAAATCAGTGCAATTGAAAGTATGGATTTCTCTGAAATATCCAGATCACGTATTGTACTATTAATAAAGATCTTTCAACTATTAAGAATGAAATATGCCTTTGATTCAACAGAATTAATTACCCATCTAAAAAAATATGTCTTCTTTAGTAATAAAGAGATAAAAGACCTCTCCTTTGCCCTAAATAAAAACGATTATGTACACACTCTTTCGCTAACGATCAACATGTTGCAAAAACTGAAGAGAGTTATATTACAAAAAGAAAAGAGCGAAGGAAGAGAAGAAATATACTACAAAAGGCATATTGCTGCTGGCATTCCTTCAATGTACGGTAGGTACTTTGAAAGCAAGTTTGACGCTTTGGGTCTATCCTTAAGATTAGAGCAGACTACTGCTGCACTTATCCAGAAAATGATAGAAAAGCTACCTTTAGAATACGTTACAGCAGGGACTTTGAAAAGAATATTAAGAATACTTGAAATCATCAATGAAGGACTCTCTGCTGATGGAATAGAAAACGAATCTTTTGCCTCAAATATCAATATGCTAAAGTATAGCTTGACTTCTGAGACTTTTTCGATGGAGCAATACAAAAACATCTTAAAGTTCATGCAAGACAATGTCCGTGAAATCATCAATGAGTTCTTCTTTAGGAACTTTGACCCTGTTTTAAAAGAGATCATGCCCTCTTTTTTCAAAAAACAAACTGATGAAACAGATTATAAGCTATTCTATCATAAAAAGTCAGAATTCTTTTATCGCGAGTTACTTAGTTCTGCATTTATCATTCAAACACTCGATAACTTTATTGCGAAGATCATAGATGCGATAAATACTATGCAGGACACTCTTCCAGAAAACATAATCAACCTTGTGATGCATTATGATGCAGAAAAGCTCGTTACTCATCTTGATGAAAAGTCTACCAGGCTCGACAACCAAGCCTTTCTCGGTGCAAAGGCATACTTTCTCAAACAATTAATCAAGAGAAATATTCCTGTACCCAATGGGTTTGTATTTAGCACAGAGCTCTTTAGATATCGTGAAGCGACCCTTAAACATCAGGCTATCTCTAGAGATATTGACAATCTCATAAAAAGAAATATACATATACTCGAGCAGAAAACAAGACAGAGGTTTGGCAACTTTGAAAATCCTTTATTACTCTCAGTCCGCTCTGGTGCCCCTCTCTCCATGCCTGGTGCCATGAACACTTTTCTTAATATTGGCATGAATGATGAATTAACAGAGGCATTAGGTCAACATCACAACTTCAGATGGACTGCATGGGATTGCTATCGAAGACTGATTCAAAGCTGGGGTATGGCATTTGGGGTTGACAGGGACCTATTTGATCAAGTTATTTTAGATTTCAAAAAGAAGTGTTCTGTTGATTTAAAAACTCAATTCACACCGCGTCAAATGCGTGACATAGCCTATGCATACAAAAATGTATTAAATGAAAACAATGTTTATCTTGAGCAAGATCTTTACAAACAAGTAAGGGTTGCGGTAAGAAATGTGATCAAATCATGGGACTCAGACCGTGCAATTCTCTATAGAAAGCAGATGGAGATAGCAAATGAGTGGGGAACCGCTGTTATTATTCAAAAGATGGCTTTTGGTAATATCGGTCTCAATGCTGGATCGGGTGTACTTTTTACACACAATCCATTTTTAAAGTCTTCTGGCATTAATCTTTATGGTGATTACACTTTATGCAGCCAAGGCGAGGATATAGTTGGAGGGCTTGTCAATACTCTACCCATCTCAAAATCTCAGACAAACACTCATACAGAGGAAGAACTTGAAATGTCACTCGAAGTAAAGTTCCCACACATTTACAATAAACTTTTACATTATGCACATGTTTTATTAGAGAATTATACTTTTAATCATCAAGAAATAGAGTTTACTTTTGAGTCTCCTGCCGCATCGGATTTGTATATTTTGCAAACTCGTAATCAGGCAATACAAAAGCAACAAAGACTCTTAAGGTTCAAAAATGTATTAAAACAAAAAGCTATTTCACACGGTACAGGTATCGGGCAAAATGTGCTGAATGGCAAAGTCGCATTCAATATGAACGACCTAATAGAGCTTAACAAGCAATATCCAAACACACCACGAATACTCATCAGACCAGATACCGTTCCAGACGATATGCCAATGATATTTGAAAGCGAAGGACTTATTACTGCACGCGGTGGAGTCAGCTCCCATGCAGCTGTTACAGCTGCCAGACTTGGCAAAACAGGTATCGTCAACTGCAGAAATCTCAAAGTCAACGATAAAGAAAAAACCTGCTACTTTGATAATATTTGCATCAAAGCTGGCGACAATCTCGCTATAGATCCCCTCACAGGCAGCATTTGGAATACTCATTTTGAGACTATACAGTCCGATGCGCCTATTAGTATTATATAATTTTAAATAAAAAATAAAGGAGAATGTCATGAAAAAGCCATTAGGAGAAAGAACGTTAGGCATTAATAGCCTGGGAAGAATTGGTAAATTATCACTTTGGAATCACCTTCAAATGAATTTTTTCGATTCTTTTGTAATCAATTGTGGAAGAGAGGTTGGTAAAAAGTTAGACGATTTATTACAGGTCTTAGAAACTGATTCTACATATGGAAGCATTCATCGTTTTTTAAAAGGCTACAATAATAAGAAAGTCGAAATTAAAGTCGTAGATAAAGAAGCGCAAATCTTTTCTATCGATGGTAAAAAAGTTAAAATATTACGCAATGCTCGAAACCCAAAAGATATCAACTGGGCAAATGAAGGCGTACGCTTGGTAGTTGACTGCTCAGGCACATTTGTCGACCCATGCGCTGCTGCAGATAATGCAAAAGGATCTCTACGTGGTCATATTGAAGCAGGTGCAGAAAAGGTCATCCTTTCAGCTCCTTTCAAAATCTCAGATGCAGAAAAGAAAATGCCTGCTGATGCTGGTATGTTTGTGTATGGCATTAATCACTTAGATTTTGACCATTCAAAACACAATATCATCTCTGCTGCGTCCTGTACTACTACGGGCTTAGCTCACATGATGAAGCCTCTTTTGGACGACAAATACGCTTCTGATATCATCACAGCTTCAATGTCGACAATTCATGCAATGACCAATACACAAAGCATTCTTGACTCTGTTCCAAAAACAGGTGCCAGCGACTTAAGAAAATCAAGAGGTATTACAAATAATATCATCTTATCCACTACTGGTGCAGCAAAAGCATTATCACAAGTATTACCTGCAATTAATAATATTGGCTTCTTAGCTGATTCTGTCCGTATTCCAACAGCAACTGTCTCTTTAATTGTTTTAAACATTACCTTTAGAAACTGCACAAAAGAAAATGAAAAAGTAATTATTGATAGAGAATACCTCAACAACATTTACAAAAAAGCAAGCGAAGGAATACAAAAAGATTTATTAGTTTTTTCTGAAAGACAAAATGTCTCAACAGATATAATGGGCGAGCCAGCTTCATGCGTTGTTGAAGGACACGAGACACATACGCGCACTGGATTTATCAATCTATCAGGCAAAAACGAAGATGCTAATCAAGCACAAATACCTGAAATACCTGTTACTCATGCAAAAATATTTGCTTGGTATGACAATGAGCTCGGTTCTTACGTTTACTCTCTAGGCAAGCTTACCAAATACGTATACGAAAATATGTAATTCGCATTTAATTATAAAAAGAAGCCCGAATGTTCGGGCTTTTTTTATTGTTTAATTCTTATTTGTTTCGTTAATTCTTTTCAATCTTGAGATACAATGTATGTCCATTGATATCCCAATCCTTCATACCTTCTTCAATGCTTTCAGTTTTAACAATTTTATTTGTTAAAGTCTCACTCATAATATAATCGCTATAAGTCGTGATAGAATTACTGACCTCTTCAGGGCAGTGATAATACAGATTAATTTTATCCATAATCTCAAAATTCATCTCTTTACGAGTGAACTGAACCTTATTTACCACTTCACGTGCATGACCTTCCAAGATTAATTCTGGAGTAAGCACAACATCAAGCGCCACAAACAGTTGTCTGTTATTCTCAAAAGCAAAGCCTTCTTTAGATGCTATTGAAATAATCAAGTCTTCTTGACTCAATTCAAAGCTATTCCCATTAACAACTAAAGTATAAAGCTTATTTGTTTCCAATGCCTCAAGAATTTCACTTACACAGATATTATCCAGTGCTTTGGAAATAGTTTGAACATCCTTACCATATTTAGGTCCGACAGTCTTAAAGTTTGCTTTTGCCTGCCATTTTATTGTCTCATTGTTTTCATCAAGATATAAAAGCTCTTTTACATTTATCTCTTCCAAAATCAGCTCTTTCATACGTTCAGCGAGCTCTTTATATTTACTTGGCAGGTAGATTGCATTCAGAGTTTGTCTCACTTTTATCTGCACTTGATTTCTTGCTGCGCGCCCCATAATAACAAAATCTATCATGGTATCCATATCTTTTTCAAGCTTATCATTTATTCTTGATTCGTCACTTACTGGATAGTCTTCGAGGTGAACACTAATACCGTTCTTCCCTTCAGCTTCTTTTAAGTCAAGATAAAGAGCATCTGCAATATATGGTGCAAAAGGTGCAATTATTTTTGATAAATCAATCAACACTTCATACAGAGTCAAATACGCTTCAATCTTATCATCGGTCAGCTCCATAGCCCAATATCTATGACGAGAACGACGCACATACCAGTTACTCAAGTCATCAACGACAAACTTTTGTATTGCTCTCAAGCTTCTGGTAAAATCATATTTTTCATTATTTTCTAATGTTAAAGCTATCAAATTATGCAATTTGGAATATATCCACTGATCGAGTGTAGAGTCGCGTTTGGTATGATTTTTATAGTCTTTTGGGTGAAATTTGTCGATATTAGCATAACTTGCATAGAAAGAATAAACGTTCTTCAAGGTGCCGACAAACTTTCCATATATCTCTTCAACGCCTTTAACGTCAAACTTTGTAGGCGTCCAGGGTGGGCTTACATGCAAGAGATACCATCTTACAGCATCTGCACCATATTTATCCATCAGCTCCATTGGATCGATCGAATTACCACGTGTTTTAGACATTTTTTGTCCATTTTTATCTAAGATTAAATCATTCACTAAGACATTTTTATATGGTGTTTCATCTTTCAAGATTGTAGAAATTGCTAAAAGAGTATAAAACCAACCACGTGTTTGATCGATTCCTTCGCTGATAAAGTCAGCAGGGAATAATTCTTTTTCAAAGATTTCTTTATTTTCAAAAGGATAATGCCATTGAGCAAAAGGCATAGAACCACTATCAAACCAGCAGTCAATCACTTCAGGTGTGCGTTGCAGTTCTTTATTACATTTTGGGCAAGGAATCTTTACGCGATCGATAAATGGTCTATGTAATTCTATATTTTCAGGTACTTCGCTTCCATCTTCCATCTTACCTTTTTGACGTAGTTCTTCAATTGACCCAATGCTAACTAATTCATCGCAGTCATCGCATTTCCAGATATTAAGTGGTGTGCCCCAAAATCTATCACGTGATAATGCCCAATCAACATTATTATCCAACCATTCGCCAAATCTTTTCTCGCCTACAAAGCTCGGATACCAATTAATCTTGTGATTATTTAAAATCATTTGATTCTTATACTTACTTGTCTTGATATACCAAGTTGAACGTGCATAATAAATTAATGGGCTTTTGCAACGCCAGCAGAACGGATAAGAGTGGATAATTTGAGCACGTTTATACAAAAAGCCTTCGTCTTTCAGGTGGCGAATAATCATTTTATCTGCATCTTTAACAAACATGCCTTTGTAGTCAGTAATCTCTTCAGTAAACTTCCCCGCATCATCGACTGGCTGAATGAAAGGCAAATTATACTTTAGCCCTATCATATAGTCATCCTGTCCAAAAGCTGGTGCTGTGTGAACAATACCCGTACCATCTTCCATAGAGACATAATCGCCGCAAGCGATATAATAAGCCTGTTTATCGGGCTCTATATAAGTAAACAAGGGTTTGTACTTCATAAACTGCAAATCAATACCTGGCATTTCTTTGATTATTTCATAAGGCTCATCAATAACGCTTAATCTTGCCTTTGCAAGGTACAAACACTCTGTTTTTTCATCTTTAACAATCTTTATTTTAACATACTTTTCATCTGGATTTACAACCAATGCCACGTTGGAAATAAGTGTCCATGGCGTTGTTGTCCAAGCAAGAAAGTAGGTATCATCTTTATCTTCAAGTTTAAATTTTACAAAAACAGACGGATCTTCGACATCTTCATATCCTTGCGCCACTTCGTGAGAAGAAAGAGGTGTGCCACAGCTTGGGCAATAAGGTACAATTTTATGCCCCTTATAAATCAAGCCTTTATCAAAGATTTCTTTTAATATCCACCAAACGCTTTCAATATAATTATTATCAAGGGTGATATATGGATTATCTAAATCAATCCAATACCCCATTGTTTCAGTCATATTACGCCATTCTTTTTCATAAGAAAAGACTGATTCGCGACAAGCATTACAAAACTTTTCAATACCATATTCTTCAACTTCTTTTTTATTCTTCAAGCCGAGTTTCTTTTCAACTTCGATTTCGACGGGCAGACCATGTGTATCCCAGCCAGCTTTTCTTTTAACTTGATAGCCACGCATTGTTTTATAACGGCAAACTGAATCTTTTATAGCCCTTGCGATAACATGGTGAATACCTGGCTTTCCATTTGCTGTTGGAGGTCCTTCAAAAAATACAAACTTCTCAGCACCCTCTCTATTGGTGATACTTTTATCTGCGATTTTCCCATCTTGCCAATAATCTTTGACCCTCTTTTCAAATTCTGACGCTTTTTCCTTTAGATTGATCCCTCTATACATTATTTCTCCTGTATTATTTTTCGCCTTCATGCTCTTTATTTTCTTCTTCTGCAGCCTCTTCTTGCGACTCTTCTTCGAATAAGTCATGAAAGTCTTCCACCAGCTTTTCATCGAGCTTTACATATTCTTTCCACTCATTCATTGCCTGGTCAATATCAATGCATTTATCACATACCACAAGGGTATTTTCAAGGGTTAAACCTATATACCCTCTATCATAACACTTTTTACATGATCTTTTTTTTCTGTGTTTAAGGACTATCTCTTTTGCTTTTTCCAAATGTTTCTCTTCTAAGTACATAAAAAACCTCTATTTTAGTAATTTTTAATTGATTAGCATTTTCTTATTCAGCAAATTTCTGTCAAGTAAAATTTGATATAGAAATAATTAGCATACTTTAAAAAATATTTGAATGTATGAATTGAAAGCTCTTTGATTTTTATCAAGATATTAGACGACACTTTTTACACTGTATACTCTCACCAAATCAAAGAAAATTAGATCAACAAAAGCATCTATTTTTATCTCCTAATAATTCGCAAAAAATCTCCTTTTCACTCCCTTTAGATTCCTATAAGATTACCTTTCATTCTCCAAGATAGCAAGGGGAATGTAAAGGGAATCGCATAGGCATATTGTTGTTAAATAGTCATATACAACATTGATTAGAAAGTTAGTGAAAAAAGATAAAAAAAGGACCTGAGAACAGGATTATTTGTTTTTTTATAGCCCCATTTATTGAAAAATTTAGGCAGTTTTTTAGCTCATATTTCTAAACAATTGTTTAAGATTTTAAAAGACTCAAATAACACAAAATTTGTTGAGTCATTTTTAATAATTTTTCAGGATATGTTAATAATTCAATAATTATAATTGACAAAAAGTACAAATTCTGTTAAATTGTATTAAAGTATTAAGGAGAGTTAATGTCTAAAGATAAAAATAGAGCACTATCACTTTTTTCAGGTGGATTAGATAGTATAATAGTAGTCAAGTTTATGGAAAAACTTGGCTATGAGATTATCCCAATCTATTTCTCAACGCCGTTCTTTCAAGATGATAAAGCAATAAAAATGGCAGAAGCCAATAATATCAAAATCGAAATAATAGATATCACTGAAGAGCATTTGGAAATGCTCAAAAACCCGCATTATGGCTATGGTAAGCACCTAAACCCTTGTATAGATTGCCATGGACTAATGTTTAAAATATTGCACAGATATCTGGAAAAATACGATGCAGATTTTTTAATCTCTGGAGAAGTATTGCAACAGAGACCTATGTCGCAAAACAAGAATGCCTTATCTGCTGTGAGAAAAGCAAGCACAGTAGGTGATTTAATAGTCAGACCCCTCTCACAAAAGCTTTTAGTAGATACATTGCCTATTCGTGAGGGCTGGGTCAAAAAAGAAGATATGCTCAGTATTAGTGGAAGAACTCGCACAATGCAAATACAGATGGCAGAAGAGCTTGGAGTTAAAGAATATCCAAATGCAGGAGGCGGTTGTCTTTTAACAGATAATGGGTATACAAAACGCCTTAAAGATCTGCTAAAGTATGAAATGATGAACTCTTTCTTTGTTAAGTTTTTAGCTTTTGGTAGACACTTTAGAATTGATCAAGATACAAAGCTGATTATTACACGTATCAAGTCTGAATCGGATATAATTACACCAAAATTGGAAGATAATGAACTTGTCTTGAAATGCAAAAACGTGCCAGGTCCATTAGGCATCATACAATCTCGTAAAGAAATAACCCTTGACACTATACAGCTGTCAGCATCTATCCTTTTAAAATATAATAGCAAAGCAAATGAGCAAGATATTGTGTCGTGGGGTAAGGCATTTGAACTTCATAATGATGTGGAAATTAGTAGAATAAGTGATGATGAATTAGAGAAATATAGGATTAATTAAAAGGAGAATACAATGATTAAATATAAGATTTTCAACTTGTTAGAGAACTTTGAGACAAATACATATCTCGTTTGGGATACAGAAAGTAATGAAGCGATTATCATCGACCCATCTGCTCCAAGCGAAAACTTAGCCAATACTATATCAGCAATGAAATTAAAAATTGTGCATATCTTTAATACTCATGGACACGGAGACCACATAGGTGGCAATGAATACTTTCACAGGCTTTATAATTGCCCGATAGGCATACACCCATACGATGCAGATATGCTTCTCAATTCAGCACTTAACTTGAGTGATTTTATGTACACACCAATTATTTCACCTGCAGCGAGCTTTTTATTAAAGGATAGAGACAGCATTTACCTTGGTGAGTTTAAAGGAACAGTCTTTCACACACCAGGGCATACCAAAGGTGGCGTTGTTATTTATTTTGAGCCCTATCTTTTTTCAGGAGACACGCTTTTTGATTTAAGTGTTGGCAGAACTGACTTGCCAGGTGGTGATAGCAAACAGCTTTCAGACTCCATAAAAGAAAAGATTTTTTCATTGCCTGATAGTACTATTGTGTTGCCTGGACATGGTGGTTCGTCAACTGTTGGCAAAGAAAAACAAGAAAATCCATTTATTAATTAAAAAAAGATTAAAAAAGTCTTGACTTATTTATAAGTAAATACTATGATTTCAATAAATAAAGTTTAAGGAGTGACCATGTTAAAGGATTTAGTCAGCATGAATAGAAGTATCAGACGATATGATGCCACTCGTTCAATTAGTAAAGAAGAATTATTTGAATTAGTAAACCTTGCACGCCTCTCCCCTTCCGCTGCTAATAGACAACCCATAAAATATGTGCTTGTAAATGAAAAAGAAGAGCTGGATAAAGTGTTTCCTTGTATTGGCTGGGCTGCTTATTTACAGGACTGGAAAGGTCCAGACCCAAGTCAAAGACCAACTGCTTATATTATAATGATTACTGAGCTGCAAATAGCGCCACATGTCAATGTAGACCCTGGTATATCAGCCCAAACAATCTTATTAGGTGCGACCGAAAAAGGGCTTGGTGGCTGTATGATCAGCTCAGTTAATAAAAGCAAATTACGAAGAATTCTCAAAATACCTAATTATTACGAGATCTTGCTTACAATAGCAATTGGTAAACCTGATGAAAAAGTGATATTAGAGGAGGTTGACAAAGAAGGAGATATCCGCTATTGGCGCGATGAAATCGGGGACCATCATGTTCCTAAAAGAAAACTTGAAGACATTATTATAGATTTTAATATTCAAAAATGAGGTAAAGATGAAGAATTATATCTTAAAACAGCCAGTAATGAATAGAGTATTATATGCATTACTGCCAATAATTCTATTTTCTGTGTTTTTGTTTGGTTGGAGAAGCATGGTAGTAATATTATTTACTAATTGTATTGCTTTTTTAACTGAATTTCTCATGGTAAGGAAAAAAGCAGTTCCAAAAGTATCAATGGCAGTCTTTGTTACAGGTACACTTTTAGGGCTAACTATGCCGCCAACCATACCCCTTTGGATAGCTGGAGTAGCTGCTGTAATAAGTGTACTATTTGGCAAAATGGTTTTTGGAGGCTTTGGTGTTAATATTTTCAATCCTGCAATTGTAGGCAGGGCATTTGTCTATATTTCATTTCCTAAAGAGATGACTATTTCATGGGTAAAGCCCTTTACCAGCTTACCTGGAGGATTTGTTCACTATCAGACTGTTGATGCCTTTCAAAAAATCACATCAGCAAGCCCAATAGGGATACTAAAAGATAGCGGTGTTTATCCTAATCTTGGCGAGCTCTTTTGGGGCTTTATACCAGGATCAATTGGAGAGACATCTGCGTTCTTGATCATCCTGGCAGCTATTTATCTGATTATTACCAAAACTGCAAAGTGGCAAGCTATGCTATCTTGCATCTTGTCTTTAGCTATTTTTACAGCAATTTTTGATGCGCCATTAACCCTAACATACCTTCTCTCAGGCGGTGTTTTGTTTGGCACAGTTTTTATGATTACAGATCCGATTACTATGGCAAAGACAGACATTGGCGTATGGATTTATGGCTTGATTGTTGGCTTTACAGCGGTCTTTATTCGTAAGTTCTCACTCTTTGCAGAGGGATTTATGTTTGCTCTTCTTTTAGGAAATACATTTATGCCAATTATTGATTTTGGTATTCAAAAACTCAAAGCTAAACCAGCAAAACAGGGGGCTTAAGTATGGAAAAAGAAAAAGTTGAATTCAAAGAAACACGTGCTTACCCTGTTGTTTTCATGATAGTAATCACCATTATATTTGTAGGGATTTTGGCTGTATTTTATCACTCGACAAAGGGGCGAGTTGAGCAACGTGAGAGAATAGAGTTGCAGAAGGCGGTTTTAAGCGCTTTTAATCTACCAATAGACAATGTGCAAGCAAATTATGAGGCGTATATCAAAGAGTTGTCTTTTAAACAAAAAGGGCAAGAAGAAGAAATTATCTATTATCAAGCCACAAAAGATGAAGAGGCTTTGGGTAACGCTTTTATTATTTTTGGCAAAGGACTTTGGGGTGGTATCACAGCACTAATCGCATATACCCCTGATTACCAAAACATAATTAACTTTGCAATAATCAATCAAAGTGAGACGCCTGGCTTGGGCGGTCGTATAACTGAAGAATGGTTTACACATCAGTTTTCAGACAAGCAAATAATGACAGATAATGAGATTAATAAATTCGAGATGGTATCAGAAAATGCAGATAATATTACAATCACACAAGTTAAGCAGATTACAGGAGCATCGCTATCATCAAGAGCAGTCCTTGACATGATTACTAATGAAAGTCAAAGAATAATTCAAACATTAAAAGAGGCATTATGACAAAAATAGATATTTTCAGAGAAGCAGCATTTAAAGAGAACTCAGTCTGGCGGCAAGTTTTGGGTATTTGTTCTGCTTTGGCTGTTACTAATTTTATGAGAAATAGCCTTATAATGGGGCTGGGCGTCATGTTTTCTCTTGCATTATCAGGCTTTACAATTTCATTAATTAGAAACCATACCCCACGAAGCGTCAGAATGATGGTACAAACGCTGATTATTGCGTCATGGGTGATAATCGTAGACTTGTTTTTAAAAGCGTATATCCCTGATGCCAGCAAGCAACTTGGACCATATGTAGGCTTAATCATTACCAACTGTATTCTTATGGGGCGTGCAGAAGCATTTGCAGCAAAGAATACGCCGCTTGATAGTATGGTAGATGGTATTGGTGCAGGCTTTGGCTATACCTTTGTTTTACTAATAATTTCTCTGTTTAGAGAGGTACTTGGCTTTGGATCAGTATTTGGATTTACTTTCCTTGGTGATTGGTGGCCCCGTTGGTCAATTATGGCAATGGCTCCCAGCGCCTTCTTTATGCTGTCGATACTGTTCTGGTATATACACCAAAAATACTATATCCAAGTTAAGAAATAGGAGAATTTATGATAGATATTCATCCCTTTATAATATTTTTAGCAGCTATATTTACATCTAATATCCTGCTTAGCAACTTCCTTGGTATGTGCTCGTTTTTATCAATATCCAAAGAAGTTGAGGCATCGCTTGGGCTTGGCATGGCAGTTGTGTTTGTCACCGTATTGACAGCTGCAGTAAATTATGTAGTCTACTACCAAATACTCGTACCCTTTGAAATTGTTTATTTGCAATACATTATCTTCATCATAGTTATTGCAGCAACTGTGCAGTTGACAGAGATATTTATTGAGAGATTTTCTCCAGCACTATACTACTCACTTGGTATCTTTTTACCTTTAATTACAGTAAATTGCGCTATCTTTGGTGTGGCTCTCTTTATGATAATCAGAAAATATACTTTTATGCAGACCATAGGTTTTGCAGCAGGTAGCGGCATTGGATGGCTACTTGCCATAATGGCATTAGCTGGTATTCGTCAACGAATAAAAGAAAAAATGGTGCCTGCAGGACTTCAAGGTGCAGGAATTACTTTAATCATAACTGGCATTATGGCTTTGGCATTTGTGGGCTTTTCAGGCTCTGTAATCATTCAATAAAGGACATATTATGGAAATATTTTATAATATACTAACTGCTACGATAATAAGTGGCTCTTTGTCGATAATATTAGTTATTGCCGAGTACTTCTTTGCCAATTATGGAGATTGTAAAATCACGGTTAATAATAAAAAAGAAATTGTTGTTAAAGGCGGTGGTAATCTGTTAAACGCTTTAGCAGAAAATAAGATATTCATACCATCAGCATGTGGCGGGCGTGGATCATGTGGCTTTTGTAAAGTAAAAGCACTCGATGGTGCAGGACCTGTTTTGCCAACAGAAAAGCCATATCTCTCTGCCAGTGAATTAAAAGATAATATTCGCTTATCTTGCCAAATAAAAGTTAGACAAGACATTAAGATTCACATACCAGAAGAGCTTTTTAATATCAAAAAGTTTAAGGCAAAGATTGTGGAGATTATTGACTATACTTATGATATAAAAGGTATTACTTTTCAGCTACTGGAGCCAAATACTGTGGACTTTAAAGCTGGACAATACATGCAATTGGAAACTCCAAAGTATGAAAAAAGTAAACAAGTTATTAGTCGTGCATACTCTATTTCGAGTATACCAGACATAAAAGACTCTATTCAACTGATTATCAGAAGAGTACCTGATGGCATTTGTACTACGTGGGTACATGATTATATGAAATTGGGCGATATCGTAAATCTTGTTGGCCCTTTTGGTGATTTCTATATCAGAGATACAGAGACAGACATTATTTATGTTGCAGGAGGCTCAGGCAAAGCGCCGATTAAGTCAATGATAGAGCATTTTGCTAAGTATCAAAGCACCCGTAAAATGACATATTTCTTTGGAGCAAGAACAACAAAAGATCTCTACTTGACAGAAGAATTTCAAGAATATGAAAAAACAATGCCAGACTTTACTTATGTGCCCGTTTTATCAGCACCATCACCAGATGACGGCTGGACAGGCAAAACAGGCTTTATCCCTCCATACTTTAAAGATTATATTAGAGATCCGCTCAATACAGAAGCGTATTTGTGCGGTAGCCCAGGCATGATAGCTGCTGTCGAAAAAGAATTAGTTAATTTAGGGGTAGCTAAAGATAAAATCTATTTTGATAGCTTTTAGTTGAAATAAAATATTAATGAGGTTATTATGAAACTAAGTCCTGAAGAAAAAAGAATAATGGATAAAATGCAACCAGGTATACTAACTGTTGATGGATTTTTAGGTAATGATACGCGCAATTTACATGAGATATTACAAGAAGATGCTGAGACAATTGAGTCTTATGGATACACCGCTGAAGATATTGGCAAACGCATGAAATACTTTACAGAAAGGTCGAAAGAAGCTTATGAAGAGCCTATTCTAATCGATCAAAAGTATCTAGTACAGCAAGATATTTGGCGCGGTAAAGTTGTTTGCCCGTTCCCGCATAAAGGACTGTATACCAAGGCTGATATTCATCTAAAAAACATTGAAAACAACATAGAAATTAGTTGGACTCCTTTGAATATTCACTTTATTGAAGAGCATGGCTTCTTTGAAGGTAAAGGATCAAAACATAGAATTGACCCTGAAACAATCATAAAAGCTCTTTTTTAAACTGTGTCTGCAGAATACTCTTGCCATTTCTCAACTGAATTTGAGAGCACCATAGAGTTTGCTTCAATAGAGGCAAATAGCCTGATAGATAAAGCAGCGTCACTCTCTGATGCCTTTTTCTTAATAGATGAAAATGTGTTTCGCTTATACTATCAAGGTCGTACTCTTGATAGACCATACTTTTTGATCAAATCAAATGAGCAGGAAAAAAGCCTAAAGCAAAGTGAAGCCATTTACAGCTTTTTATTGAAGAATAACTGTTCTCGGAGCAATACAATTGTAGCAATAGGTGGTGGGATTACGACTGATTTGGCAGCATGGGTCGCAAGCACATTCAAACGTGGAGTAAAGTTGTGGCTTGTACCAACAACACTACTATCAATGGTAGATGCTGGCATTGGCGGCAAAGCTGCAGTTAACTATCAGGAACTAAAAAACGCATTAGGTTGTTTTTACCCTGCTGAAAGAATAATAATCTGTTCAGACTTTCTGAAAACATTAGATGAAAAAGAATACTACAATGGTCTGGTAGAGGGAATAAAAACACTTATCATTTTAAAAGATTTCCAAAGAGCAGAAAGAATCTTAAACACCAAGACCATCACAGACCATGATATTGAATATATAGCTCGAGCAAAGCTTAGTATTTGCCAGCGAGACTTACATGACAAGGGTGAGAGAAGACTGCTAAATCTGGGGCACAGCTTTGCACATATATTTGAATCAATTAGTAATTATGTGTTACCGCACGGCATTGCTGTTGCGTGGGGGCTGTCTTTTGCTGTGAACTATAGTTATGAAAAACAGCTGCTTAATGTCGAAGATAAGACTATTCTCGAAAGCCTGGCAAACAAGTTACTAATGATAAATGATGAAAGCCTGAATTACAAAAAGATATTGTTTAATGACGACATCATAGCCATTATTGAGAGCAACTTAAAGCACTTAATATTGAATGATAAAAAGAATGAAAATGCAATAAAACTGGTACTCTTTGAGCACTTAGATACGTCCATTTATACTGAAGTGAGTATCGAAACACTGGAAAGATTTATTATAACAGAGTTTAAAAGAATAAAACTTAATAGTTGAGTACAAGCTCAATAGCTGTTTTAATGAACTTTGGACAATTGTCTTTGAATATTCCTTTTTCACGAGCTTGCTCTTTTTGAATTTCATTTCCAGCTTCATAACCAATGAGTTCATGGCAGTTTAGAGCACCATGCACGGCTTTGAACTCATTTAAGAGCTTATGGACTACTGCATAGAACTCTTTTTTATCTTCGGCAGTAGGGTCTGTTTTGGCATATTTTAAGCCTAAAACCATTATAGCACCTGTTATTGCACCACAAGTATAACCAATGCACATGCCGCCGCCGAAACCAGCATTTAAGCGGCTGATAAGGTCTTTTGTTAAACCGTAATCCTCTGCAAATTGTCTTGATACGGTCTGTGAACAGTTATAGTTATTATTAAAATCTTCAATCGCTTGCTGTATTCTTTTTTCCATTCAAACTCCTAATTCATTATTTTAATAAGATAGCCTTCTTAAAATCATGAAAATTTGAGCTTGTTATTTTGTAAAGATAAATCCCAGAATTCAGTTTTTTACCTTGCTCATTTGTTCCATCCCAGGTCACAGAATGCGTGCCTGCGGGCATAAAGCCATCGACAAGAGATTTGATACGTTGTCCTTTGATATTATAAATTGCTAAATTGACATAATCTCTTTTGGTGATACTAAAGTCAATAGTGGTATTTGGGTTGAAAGGATTGGGATAGTTTTGACTCAAATAATTAATATGAGGTTTTGCTATTTCTTCATTTGCCAGTCCAACATGTACAGACCATGTTTGATCAACAATAGAATTAAAATCTGTAACACTGCACTTTATTTCATATTCACCAGTGTTGGGCGGGCTAAAACTGAAGTAATTTTTGCTAACATGTTGATTAACAGCGTCAACATACCAGCTATAATAAATATTGTCATCGTCATAATCTAAAGCATTAACATAGAAATTCATATACTCATCTAAACCCATTGTTATAATGCTATCTTCGGGGGAGAAAGACTCAATTATTGGAGCTAAATTCAGTGTGCGGGCTATTACTTTGGCACTATCATTAAATGTAACAACATTATCAAATGACCCGTTTACAAAGAGCTTCCCAGTACCTGTCCAATTTTGTTGAGGGATTATTGTTATTAAATGATTATTCAAAATAAGATTAAAGTTATCACTAATATTAGCAACAAAAGAATAGGCTGTAGTTCCTTCAATAGAGTCATCAATGTAATTTAGCATGTTCAAAGTAATTTGTGTGTTTTCATTAATAATCAAAGAGTCTGGTAGATTAAAACTTATAATATGATTAAATTGATAGTTTCGCTCACTGGTATTGCTTGGCAAGTAGTTGTTTCTAAAGGCTTTTGCTTTCAATGTGCAATTGCTATTTATGAAAAGCGGCGCAGAATAAAGGTTATCGTGGATAGTTGGTTCTTCATTGTTTTTTGTGAAATAAACAACGGCATTAGAATCAGCCTCGATGCTGACATGAATAGCATTATTATATATTCCAGAGGCATAATTAAATATTGGATCTGGTATTTGCCCAGTTATAATATATTGAGCTGTAACCTGCTGAGAATCGTTCAACCCTGCTTTATATGCTTTTGCTTTGATAATTACGGTACTATCTTCTGGCGCAATAATAGGCTCTGTATAAGTTTGTGAAGTCAAATCCACATCACTACCGTCTAATGAATAACGGATTATTGCACCTGGTGTTTGCGATGTAATTGTAATTAATTGTTGACTTGTAAAGATACCAGGTGGAGGTGAAAACTCTGGATCTTTCACATGCTCAGTAGCGATAAAATCTCTATTTATAATATCTGCAATAATATTTTCAATAGAATAAGACGCTGGTGAAAAGCTAAAATAATCTTTATAAGCCTTTACAGAGCAAGTGCTTCCATAAGGAATATTCAGCTCATAATAACCCAAAGCATTGGTTTGTGCTGAGTTTCGTGTATTAGTTGTGCTTATGTTTACGCCTGCCAGCCCCTGTCCATTGTATGTGACTATGCCACTCACGCTAAAGGTCTTCATAGTAGCTTGAAAGTCTTGTGTACTCATATTTTGAGTTATTGTTATTTCTCTTGAAGGCGGTGTAAATGTGTAAGCAGGGCTTGTCGGGGTGATAAATAAGTGGGTTCCATGTGTTGCAATAAAAGAATAAATACCATCATTATCTGTAAAAATCGAATTACTACCTGCTATAACTTCGCAATTAGCTATTGGTATGCCATTTGAAGTAATAGCTCCGCAAACTGTGTACTGGGCTACAGAAGCACTAAAATTTTGTACCAAATTATCCGATATACCTTGAAGGGTTATCTGTTCTGGCGTAAATGAGTAACCTGTTTTTTGGGGTATTAATGTAATATCTTGCCCCTCTAATGCATTAAAACTATAAAAGCCAAGGGCATCTGTTGTAACTAAATCATTGCCGTAGTTTATTTCAACATCGCTTAAGGGGTTGAGATTTGTCTCTAAAACAGTACCCGATATAGTAAAAACTTGCAGAGGAATTGCATTAATCGTGAGACTCATATTTTGATCGATATTATTTATATTAATCGTAGCTGGTATAAATCTATAGCCATTTTTACTAAAAGAGATGTTGGTTGATGTATGCCAAGGTAGATTGAAACTAAAGTCACCATTTGCATCACTTAGAGTCGACCCTGTTTGATAATTTATAACTACCCCGCTTAACCCAATGGCACTCTCAGTAACCGTACCAGATACAGTAAAAGACTGAATTACAGCTGAGAAATTAACTACTTGATTAGCAGATATTTGATTAATTATCTTTGAACTTGGGGCAAAAGTATACCCCTCTTTGATGGGGGTAAGTGTGATTGTATCATGAAAAGCAATACCTTGGATTGAGTAATTTCCAGCTGCGTCTGAAATGACGCTTGTGTAAGTGTTACCTAAGGCGCTACTAATGGTAATTGTTGTATTTTCAATATCTGTATTGCCCGTAATAGAATAATAAACTGGTGTGGCATTGAAATTAATATTTGTTTGATTATAACTCAAATTACTGACAGTATAGTTTTGTGGATCAAACACCCAACCTTCTTTTGCAGGGGTAATAATATAACTTGAGAAACCAGGAAGATTGAGAGCATACTCTCCAAAAGCATCTGTTGTCGCTGAGTATGTGCCTGCATAAACATTTACTCCAGCAAGAGGTTGTCCATCTCCTAAAACAACACCACTAACAGTATATTGCGGTATAGAAAAAGCGATAAAATTACAAGTATGATTAGCGTTTATATTTGTCAGAGTTTGCTGAGCTGGATTAAAAGTATAAGCAGTACTAATAGGAGAAAAAGTAATATTTGCACCTCCCATCACCCCAGGAATCATATATTCTCCCAAAGAGTTTGTTTTAAGAGTTGTAAACATACTAAAGTTTTGGGCAGGGCTAACTGAAGAAATGTTGATTGAAATGTTTGGCATAGGTGTCAAATCTTCATTCATCACCTTTCCAGAGATAGTGTGAGTAGTGATATTTGCATTTATTTCATAAAAATAATTAGGACTCGATCCGATTGTACCACCAGGATTGGAAAGCAATGTGGCAGTGGCTTGATAGATTCTTTGATCAGAATAATCCCATACCTTGAAGACTATTTCTTCACCTGGTTGAACAGTTTGTATGAGAAATGTCCTCACCACTCCTCCACCAACACCAGTATTATTGATTAAATTGGTCTTTGCACGTATTTGATTACCAACTTGAGCAATTAGAATATCATCAGTTGTAGCATTTACTCCGTTTATTTTTACTCTCGCACTTATTGTCATACCAGACCCATAAATAACGGGCTCGCCCCATGGATCGGCAATTTGTGCATAACTACAGATAAAAATTAACAGCAAGGTAAATATTATAACCAATCTCTTCATAAATAGTTCTCCTTACTGTTTTATCGGCACAATATCAAAAAAGATTAGTAAAAGTAGTAAATTTTAGACACTTGTTATACATATCGGCTTACCTTGACAATTGTCTTCATCGACAAGTTTGCCATTTTTAACAACAGTGTTCCCCCTTAGCATCACTTCTTTTATCTCTACATTAGTTGAGTAATCTTCCCAAATGTTCACGTTTTGTGTATAAGATGCAGATATTTTTCTTGTTTTTCCCTTGGGGTTAAATATTACAATGTCAGCATCTGAGCCGACTGAAATCACCCCTTTTCTGGGGTATATTTGAGCTAAATTAGCTGGATTAAAAGACAAACAATTCATAAGTTTGGGGAGCTCCCATTGATACTTTCCTACAAGCAAATCATAGAACATTGGGAATAAGGCTCCTAATGCAGGCATTCCGCTTGGAATGTTTCGAAAATCGCTACTTGCAGCTTGATATACAGAGTCGCTATAAGCTCTGTGGTTTGAGCAAAGTACTTCTGGATAACCCATAGATGTTTTAATTTCCATAAAGCTCCTACATTCTTCGTTTCTCAATGGAGGCGTAGTCAAATAATGAGCACCTCTTTCTCCACGCAATTTATCTTCATTAAAGAACACATAATGAGGCGTTGTCTCGCTAGTTATTGGGCAATCTCTTTTTGCAAGCTCAATCTGCCCTATTGCATCTGCAGAAGTTAAGTGAGCTATATGGATTGGTGTTTGGATGTTTTGACAGAGGTTAATGATCTTCTCAACAGCATTTAGCTCTGCTTCTTCACTGTGAATTTCTGGGAATTTTGTTAAATCACGATAGTTTACGTTTCTACCCATTTGGCTCAAAATAGCCTCGTCTTCACAATGGATGATTATTTGTGGTTCGAATTTCTTCAAGCGTCTTATAATTTCATTTATTTTGTCATATGACAGATAAAGGTTTGCAGTTTTATAAGTAGTGTAAAATTTAAATGTTCTAAATCCTTTTTCAATCCATTTTGAAATATCATAAAAGTTTATATCAGAAAAGCGAGTTGGGGTGAGATGCCAACGATAATCACAATAAGAATTATTGAGAGCTTGATCTGCAACAGCACTAATTGCTTGAGATAAAGATTGATTAAAATTTTGGACTATAAAGGCATTTATCGTGGTAATACCGTTTTCGATAGCGAGCTTTGTTCCACTTTTATAGGTATCGCTCTGATCAAAATACTGCCCTTTTTCTTCTAAATGTGCATGAAAATCAACTATGCCTGGGATTACTGTTAGCCCTGCTGCATTAAAAACTTCAGCATCGCCTTGACGAGGTAAATCTTGATCTAAAGCAGTGATCACCCCATCAGTTATCTCAATATCAATTTCTTTTACTTCGTTTTGTAAACAAACATTACCATTAATAATATATCTTTTCATAATACACACTCCATATAATAATACTATGTTGATAAAAACATTTATAAAAAAAAAGTCAACCATTTTTTAATAATTATGTGATATTTTAATTTTGTTGAAGACTTTTTGACCAAAAATCAAAAAGACTTGCAAAAAATTTAGCTGAAAAATGAGATGTAATTGATCTGGATAAACTAAGGACACATGTTGGTAAAGTAAAAAAAATCACATCTAAACCCGCTCGTAGTAGGCATCTGCTGATTTAGGTGAAAATAGTTTTCAAAAAACACCATTTTGTAAGCCCTATATATATAGAGGGTGATGTTTTTTATTTATGATTCTGCTTTATTCTGTTATAATTTATTAAGGATTTGATTGAAACAAAAAAAAGGCAGGATATCCTGCCTTTGTTAAAAACTTTTTTATAATCTACATTCTTGCGATGTTAACTAAACTACCATTAACATCAAAGAAATTGTCACCATCAACGATTGTGATTAATTTGCCATCTTTTTCAAGCATCCAAGTCTCATTATCTGTATTGAATACGAAAGAAACATTGTTTGTTTCATTATCTAAGTCATAAATATCATAGCGATTTTGAGTTGTAACGACTTTGATATTCCTTCCATCTTCAGCATAATACTTAATCTCTTGCTCTGTCTCATTCATAGCGAGAGGATTTGAACCTGTCCAGAATTCAATTACATTGAGCAATGCATAATCCAAGAATCCACATGCTTGGTATACAGGTACAAAGAATAATACCCACATAACAATAGATTGAATGAATTTGTCACCACTAATACTACCGTTGATTTGATAAATTTTTCTTGTTAGCGCAAACTTGCCATAACAACCTGACAATGTTACTGACAAAATACTGATCAGTAAGAGTACTACTACTAGTTTTTTAATTCGTTTCATTAGAAACCTCCTTTTTATTTTTATACAAATATATCAAAGCCCGATAATTAAGTCAAGATATATTTTATTTTTCTTTAATTTGTTCTTCTTTTAGTTTCTTCCACCATGCTATGCGCTTTTGGACATCTTTTTCGAAGCCAAATGGAGATGGTGAATAGTATTGTTTTTCAGTCATTTGGTCAGGAAAATACTTTTGATAATAATACTTATATTTAAAATCATGATCATATTGATACTCTTTTCCATAGTCCAAATCTTTCATTAATTTTGTTGGAGCATTTCTAATATGAAGGGGAACTGGCAAATGACCTGTCTTTTTTGCGTCTTCTTTAACCTGTAAATACGCTTTGTAAATTGCATTACTTTTGGGAGCTGTAGCTAAGTAAACCACTAACTGCGAAAGATGTACCGTACACTCTGGCATGCCTATAAAATGCACAGCCTCTTTTACTGCGATTGCTTGCACTAAAGCTTGAGGGTCAGCCAAACCAATATCTTCTGAAGCAAACCGTGTTAAACGACGAGCTATATACATAGGATCCTCTCCCGATTCAAGCATACGAGCTAACCAATACAACCCTGCTTGTGGATCTGAACCTCGCAGAGATTTATGCAGAGCAGAGATTAAATTATAGTGTTCCTCACCTGATTTATCGTAGAGCATAGCCTTTTTTGCTAAATACTTTTCTAAAAAGCTGCGCTGATAAGGCTTTGCTAAGTTATCCTGCTTAAAAAGAATATCTATTATATTAAGAGCTTTGCGTGCGTCACCACCAGATAATGCAACAATTAAATCAATTGCATCTTCTGTAAAATCATTCACCTTGTTCTCTGCATTAAGAATATTTAGAATTATTGTTCTTATCTCATCTTCCGAAAGCCCATTTAATACCAAAACATGGCAACGAGAAAGTAGAGCAGAAATAATAAAAAAAGAAGGGTTTTCTGTTGTAGCGCCGATTAGAATAATAGAGCCAGACTCGACAAACGGCAAAAAGGCATCTTGCTGAGAACGATTAAATCGGTGTATTTCATCAATAAAAAGAATAGTTGGCTGATGGTTTTCTTTCATATGAATTTCGGCTGTTTTCATCACTTCTTTCACTTCCTTGATGCCTGATAATACAGCACTAAAAGCGATAAAAGGGAAGCTTGTATAGCTTTCGATAAGCCTTGCAATGGTGGTTTTACCTGAGCCAGGAGGTCCCCATAAAATTAATGAATGAAAAATGCCTGATGAAATCATCGATTTTAGTATTGAATCTTGTTGTAGTAGGTGATTTTGACCTATTACGCTTTCAAGGCTTTTTGGTCTATACTTTTCTGATAATGGCAAATATTTAAACTCTTTATCCAATTTACATCCCCTCAATTTTATAAATCCCTGCGCAAGCGAGCGCAGCTAATCCAATAGGCGAAAACCTATTCTTCATAACAAATTGATTAATGTCTGCTGGTTTTATAAACTCAATACAGTCATGCTCATACTTATGGCTTGCATTTTGGTAAAGATTTGCAACTTGTGAATTTGATAATGAGGTGTCGCAAGCCATCAAAAACTCAGGCTTATAATTATGGAAAGCCCTGCCCATTCCTATACAGTGCAAGTTTTGAACATGCTTTTCAGGCACGCCCAGTTCTTCATTTATTTCTTTAATAATCAATTCAAAAGGGCTTTCTGGCTTATTATCCTTTGATTCTAAAGTCCCGCCAATGATATGCCATTCGCTTTTATTTTCAGCCAATAACTCACTTCTTTTACCAACAACAATACAATCATCTGCAGTTTTAATAATCACGCAAGCTGCTAAGGCATTTGCCAGCAAAGACGTGTCTTTAATCTTTTCAATATTCTTGATATTTGTGCCGATAAAGTCCCTGTACGAGCACTCCTGAACGCTACAAATTAGCAGGTTATTTAATATTTCCGCATCAATCAATGAATAGCATTCGCCATCATAAATGTGAGGGTTATTCTTACTAACAATTGCCCATTCTTTTTCAATCATTGCCTGAATGTATGAAGGGAAATCTCTATTACCCTCAATTTGCTTGAGCACAATATCGTGTAGCTTCCATTTATTAATAAACGATAATTCAAATAGCTTTGTCATTATTGTAATAAGTAATTAATAAACTGCACGGCATCATGGCAGTCAACAAGTTGCTCCAACAGCTTATCAATTGTATTTTGATTTTGAAACCTTACTGTCGCACAGTCGAGATAATTAGGTATTCTCTTTTCCCACAATTGATATACATCACTCTTATTTTTGCCCCTCACAAAAGGGCGGTCAGAGCTTTTTATTCGTTCCCAAATAATATCCCATTCAGGATCAAGAAAAATAACAATAGAGTTAGATGCTTTGATTATTCTTCTGTTTTCAATGTTTTCAGTTAGCCCGCCACCACAGGAGATAATTGTTTGGTTTTTTTGAATAAAATACTTAAATAATTCACTTTCTTTTGTTCGAAAATAATCTTCTCCATAATTTGCAAAAATGGTAGGTATTCTAATACCCTCATCTTTTTCTATTTCTAAATCTATATCTACCAAATTATAGTTAAACAAATAACTCAACCTACTACCTAAATAGCTTTTCCCTGCTCCCATAAAGCCAATTAGAATAAATTGGTTATTCATCTTCTATCTATACTTTCAAATATAAAAAAAGAATGCCAGAAGGCATTCTTTTTATAATTTCTTTAAATACTAAAGTACTTAATTTCTTTTGGTAAGACAAGTTCAGGTTCAGTTGCCTTAATCACATCTTCTACAGTAAGACCTTCAGCAATTTCAATCAAGTGCATTCTCTTATCTTTAATCTCAATAACTGCCATATCTGTAACGATAAGATTAACTTTTTCTTTTGCAGTAAGAGGAAGAGAGCAATTCTTTAAAAGCTTTGTATTGCCATGTTTATCAGTGTGTTCCATAGCAACAACAACCTTTTTTGCACCAGTAACTAAATCCATTGCGCCCCCCATTCCTGGTACCATTTTCCCAGGAATCATCCAGTTTGCAAGATTGCCTTGTTCATCCACTTGCAATCCACCAAGCACAGTCATGTCAAGATGACCGCCGCGAATAATGCCAAAGCTAATACAAGAGTCAAAATAGCAAGCACCAGGGATAGCGGTAATAAAGCCACCACCTGCGTTAATCAAATCCTTATCTTCTTCACCCTGTGCAGGTGCAGGTCCAACGCCCATCATACCATTTTCAGTTTGAAAAAATACAGAAGTGCCTTCAGGGATATGGTTTGCCACTTCTGTTGGCAAGCCAATACCGAGATTACACCAATCGCCATCTTTTAATTCTTTAGCAATGCGTTTTCCGATTAATGTTCTTTTGTAATTTCTATCATTCCGATCCATTGTTTCCTCCTCAAGCTTTGACAATATAGTCGATAAAGATGCCAGGTGTAACAACATCTTCTGGATTAATATCACCAATTTCAACTATCTCACTAACTTCAACTATCACTTTTTCTGCAGCAGTTGCCATAACGGGATTTGAGTTTCTTGCTGTTTTACTATAGACTAAGTTACCCATTTTATCAGCCTTTTCTGCCTTGATAATTGCCCATTCTGCACCGATAGGTTTTTCCAAAATAAACTGATTGCCATCGATTGTCAGCACATCTTTTCCTTCTTCAACAACTGTGCCTAAGCCTGTTGGGGTTAATACACCGCCAAGTCCAGCGCCTTTTGCACGAATTCTTTCCATTAATGTACCTTGAGGAACCATCTCAACTTGAATTTCACCATTGTTATACTGATCTTGTATTGCTTTGTTTGTACCGAGATGTGAAACTTGTGCAGACTTAAATTGTTTCTTTGACAATAGCTTACCAACACCCCTATCTTCATAATCAGATGCTATACAAATCAGGTGCAAGTCTTTTGTTCCAAGCTTAACGATTTCATCAATAATTGTTTCTGCACATCCAACAGCAAGAAAAGAGCCGAACATAATGCGATCATTTTCTTTAATCAGAGATGCTGCAGTTTTTGCATCAATAATCTGTGGCATAAATACTCCTTTTATTATATTTTTTAAAAAAGTCTAAGAACAGCGTATAGTATAGCATTATAGATACCTAACAACCCAAAACATGCGTAAGAGAAGTATAAGACGTACTTATACACATATTCTTTAAAGTAACTTCTAATAATGCTAATATCAATTTTCTCATTTAGAGAATCTATTTTACCTTTAATATCCATGTTAAAAATCAAGAATGGAATAAACTCTCTTGCAATCTTTTTCACTAATGTTTTAGCGAGTTTTTCAGACCAATTAGCCAATAGATTTTTCATAAAGCCTGGTATCTTTTTATTTGAAAAAAACTGATTAATAGAGTCATGCATTGTTTCAAACAACTTATCCTCAAATCTTGCTAAATAGTTATTTCTGTCATCTTCATCAATAGCATAATCCAAGTATTGCTCGACTAATTCTGTCAGCTTTTTTATCAACCATTTCTTTTTTCTTATAATTAAGCCAGGTGTAAATGGGATTTTGTATCCGAAGAGGTATTTCTGTTTTTCACAAAAGAAGTAGCAGTGGAATGCTGAAGTAATCAAATACCCAATACCAATATTTGCCAATAATATGATAATAAATTTTAGTAAACCTATAAGAAAAAACATAAAAACTCCTTATTGATATATATGTTAAATCAATTATTAAAAACTACGTCCTGCACCGCCGCCGCCTGAAGAACCGCCGCCAAAACCACCAAAACCGCCGCCTCTCGATGAACCGCCGCCTCTTGAAGAACCGCCACCACGGCTCAATAATAATAGTAACCAAAACAAGAAACGCCCTCTGGTAATTATAGTAAGAAAAATAATTATTCCTAATACTACGAGCAGCCCTGTGCTTGAAGTAGACTTTTCTTCTACTTGCGTTACTTCTGCCACACCAGTAAGGGTTACACCTTTGTCATTAGCAATGATCTCACTAAAGACAATTGTTGCACTTTTCAATCCACTATCGAAGTCATTTTTCTTGAAGAAAGGCACAGCATATTCATCAAGTACTCTGCCAGCCTTTGCATCATTGATCAAGCCCTCAAGTCCATATCCTACTTCGACCTTTGTCTGCCTTTCTTCTTTTGCTAATAAGAACAGCAAACCTTCGTCGTCCTTTGAACCAATTTTCCACTCTTTAAAAAGCTCAACCGCATAAGTATCTCTGTCCAAGCCCTGCATATTATCCACAGTAACAACTGCAATATCCACATTTGTCTTTTCTCGCAGCTCTGTCAGTAGATTATCTAATTCAAGCTTCGTTTCAGAGCTTAACACTCCTGCAAAGTCATTAACAAAGCCTACAGGCTTGGGATACGTGACTTTTGCCAATAACAATAAAGGAATGATCAACAAACATAGAAATAAAAAGTGTTTTTTAAACTTCATTAAGCATATGCCCCATCTTGTCTTTTTTAGTTTTTAAGTAGTGATGATTAACATCATTAGGATGTATTTCTATTGGAACCCTTTCGACAATTTCAAGGCCATATCCATCTAGCCCAATGAGCTTTTTGGGATTATTTGTAAGCAAGCGAATTTTATTTAAACCTATAGCCTTTAATATTTGTGCGCCAATACCGTAATCACGTAAATCCGCATTGAAGCCCAGCTCGATATTTGCTTGTACAGTATCTCTGCCATTATCTTGCAGGTGATATGCACGAATTTTATTGATAAGCCCAATACCTCTGCCCTCTTGCTTCATATACAGAATAACGCCCTTGCCTTCATTTGCAATTGTTCTCATGGCAGAGGCAAGTTGCTGACCACAATCACAGCGTAATGAATGCAATGCATCGCCAGTCAAACATTCAGAGTGTACACGAACCAAAGTCGGCTCATCTTTGTTTATATCTCCCATAATCAGAGCAATATGATATTCATTACTTACTGTACTCTCGTAAGTTCTAATGATAAACTCACCATATTCTGTTGGGAGATTAGCTTCTGAAGCCATTTTAACAAGGCTTTCGTGGTTAAGCCTATATGATATCAAATCCTTTATAGTAATCAAGGGCAAACTATACTTTTTAGAAAATTCATAAAGCTCTGGCAGTCTTGCCATAGTCCCATCTTCATTGATTATTTCACAAATAGCTCCTGCTGGCTGCATTTGTGCAATTCGTGCCAAGTCTACAGCGGCTTCAGTATGCCCTGCACGTTTTAACACACCTCCATCTTCTGCAATAAGAGGGAAAACGTGCCCTGGTCTGATAAAGTCTTCTTTTGTTGCGCTTTGCTTGGCTAGCTCTCGCAAGGTAATTGAGCGCTCAAATGCTGATATCCCTGTTGTTGTATCGTGTGATGCATCAACACTGACGGTAAACTTTGTCCCATGGCGGTCGGTATTTTTTTCAGTCATTAAGTTAATATCGAGCCTTTGGGCAGTTGCTTTTGTTATTGGTGCACACAAAAGTCCTTTTGCCTGACTAATCATAAAGTTGACATTTTCTGGAGTCATTAGCTCAGCTATTCCAACTAAATCACCTTCATTCTCTCTGCCTTCATCATCGACAACGATGATTAAACCACCTTTTTTAAGTTCTTCAACAGCGTGTTCAATACTTGAAAATTCAAATTCACTCATTTTATAATTTACCTTCTTTTTTTAATTGCATATAATATTCTATCGAACGGTTATAAGTTTTTTCTGCTTCAGCTGGAAAATAGCAAGCTGGTAATTCGCCATTTACTCTATGCGAAGCAACACATTCACAGCATTTGCCATGTCTTGGGCATGGATATGTACAATTACATGGTTGAACATTGTTACAGTCCATATCTATAATCTCCTTTTTATACCAACAAGGGTCAAATCGTCATCAAGAGCCAATGAATTACCGTAATCTAATAAGCTATGCAAAACGTTTTGGAAATCCAGACTATCATAAGATTTATTGGTCTTAAACACCTCTATTAAGCCTTCTCTGCCCAGTTGCACAGCTTCAGAATTCTTTATTTCAATTGCAGCGTCTGAGTAGCAAATAAGCGCACCATTTTCTGGAAATTCAATACAGTAATCTTCAAATTCAGCATCTTCCCACCAACCTAAAGCTAAGGCTGCATTTTCTAATTCAACAAATTCCTCATTATTAAACATTATTGGAAACACATTTGGACCAGCAGAGCTCCAATTTAATGTATTATCTTTAACATTCAAAATCCCTATAAACATAGTCAAATACTTATCAACAAAATTGACATTGATCAATGCCTTATTCAGTTGTTCAAGAATATTGCTTGGTCGAGGGTTTATAGCAATTTTCCTTAGGTATTGATTAAAGAATTCTTTAAGAAAAACTGTTACTAAAGACGATGCGACTCCATGCCCTGACACATCAGCAAGATAAAAAAGATACTGTGATTCGGATATTTTGATGAAATCAAGAAAATCTCCACCTAAGTCTTCACATGGATAATACTCATAGTTGAAGCAATAACCATTTACTACTTCTTGATTAGATAAGGGGAGCATATTCATTTGGATTTTTCTTGCTGCAAGTATTTCTTTTTTCATGCGACTATTATTTTCTTTAACTTGTAAAAAAAGCTCTCGCATTTTAAGGTATTGCCTCACTCTCAGCTTTACTTCAAATATATCAAAAGGCTTTGTTATCACGTCATTAGCTCCGAGTTGAAGTCCTTTAAGTTTAGATATTTTGTCATTTAAAGCGGTAATAAGCAAGATCGGCACATCAAATGTTTTTGGATTATTCTTTATCTTTTCACATACTTCAAACCCATCCATACCAGGCATCATGATATCAAGAAGCACAATATCAGGTACAGTATGTTCAATAAAGTCCATTACTTCAAATCCAGAGCTGCACTCAAACAAACTGTATTCCTCTTCATAAAATGATCTTGAAAGAATCAGTCTGTTCACTGGTTCATCATCTACTATTAAAACTACTGGCTTTCCTATAATCATTACAACACCTCTTAAAACAATATAATAAAAACCGCTTTTTTAATCAAGTAAAATCTTTATCTAAATAATCTAAAGCTTGAATCATGTCAATTGGAAGCGGCGAATTGAAGCATAAATGTGCGTTTGTTTTGGGGTGGATAAACTCAAGCTGATAAGCGTGCAATGCCTGTCTATGCAAATAATTAGTGAGAAAAGCTTTGAGTCTTTTTTGCATTGCCTGTGGCACTTTAGACAAGGTAATTGCTAAACTATTGTATACTTCATCTCCCAAAACAGGCGAATTATTATGTGCAAAATGGACACGTATTTGATGTGTACGCCCAGTAATAAGTTCTATATCAACATAAGAAAAGTATTCATAATCTTTAATTAAGCTATACTTGGTGATTGCCAATTTTCCATCTGCACTAACTGTCATCTTTTTTCTATTCTGTTTACTGCGAGCAATGGGTAGTTCAATCACACCGTTTTCATTTGGTAATTTTCCAACTAAAATTGCCTTATACTTTTTAACAATCTCTCGATTTTGGATAAGATTTGCAAGCTGAGCGTGCATTTTATTTGTCTTAGCTACTAAAAGCAAACCAGAAGTATCTTTATCCAAGCGGTGCACAATTCCTGGTCTAAAAGGTTCTACACAATTTGACAACTCGCCGCTTGCATAATGAATCAAAGCATTGACTAAAGTACCAGTATAATTTCCAGGTGCAGGGTGGACTGCCATACCTACTGGTTTATCAATTACCATCATACATTCATCTTCATAGACGATGTTTAAAGGCAAATCTTCTGCTTGAGGGTTATTTATCGCTTGATTAACAATTGATTCTTCAATTCGTATTTCAAGAATGTCTCCATCAAGCACTTCTGTACTTTTTTTCTTATTTATTTTGCCATTTATTGTAATCTTCTCATCATCGATTAACCGTTCAACAAAGGCTCGTGAATAAAGCAAATCGCTATCTATTTTGGATAAGTATTTATCAATCCGCATACCTAATATGTCATCATCTAATCTGACTTTGTGATTGATTATTTCCATTTACTTACTACTTTTTTCACTTGGATGCAAGTTACTGACACAAGCGACAGCACCAATAGGAACACCTCTTGAGTCACGGATCAAGCTACTTTTTATATTGATATGCTTTTTCAAAGAGCTAATATAATATGCCTGTGCATCACTCTTTGTATGGGTTTTAATAATTTCAAGTAGGTGCTTTTTGATAGATAGCTCAAAATCTGGTTGAAAGTGTGTATTTACAATATCAATATTCTCTTCAATATATTTAAAATGATTCTTTATAATATCGCTAATATAAATAACTTGCCCACGTATATTGATTATGATAAAGCCACTTTCTGATAGATTGATCATGCTTTGAATCCTATTACGGTTCTCCACGATTTTCTCTTTTTTAAGATTATCATAATGCAAAATGATTTCTTGCATTTTTATCAATGAATTAAAAGTCTTTGTTATCTCAGGATCGGCATCTAAAGGCATATCTACAAGAACATTATAGTTTCCTTTTGATATCTCTTTGATCAAAAACCTCACTGCTGCAAGCCCTCTGACAAACATATTATTCAATCGTGCCATAAAATAAAGCGAGAATACAAATACCAAGATTAAAGAACCCCAAATAATATTGGACAGATCGTTTTTAAAAACATAGTCGATATTGCTATTTGAGATATAAAAGAGTAAAGCGGTACTTGTAATAATATTTATTGCTAAAATGATGAGTACAAATAGTCTTATTTTTGAAGATAATCCGAGCTTCATAAGCCCTCCTATGTAGTTTGAATAATCAGATCATTAATTCTGTTTTTGGGACCCAGCAATACCAAAACATCACCCTCATGAATAATATCATTTGCCCCTGGCAAGTCATTGATTCGTCTTTCTATTGAGTTATCGCCATCTTCTGTAACAACTAATCTTTCTGATTTAATTGCAATGATATTGATATTTTTTTCAGAGGGCAAAGCTAATTCCTGCAATGATTTTCCCACATAATCTTTTGGTGCAATTAATTCGACGATACTATGTCCACTTGTTAAATCAATATAGTTTTCAATATTCTTTGATAAAAGAGTATTTGCCAATTGCATACCTATTTGTTCTTCAGGAAAGACTATATTTTGCACACCAATTATCTCTAATATCTTCGCATGCAGCTTATTATCTGCTTTTGCATGTATGTATGCAACACCTATTTTCTTCAAAATAGCACTTGTAAGAATACTCACTTCGATATTCTGACCAATTGCCAAAATTACTGCATCCATCTCATGCAGCTGCAGCTGTTTTACTGCTATTTCATCGGTAGAATCAACTTTATATGCGCTTGTCACCAAGCTTTGCGCCTCATCAACAAGATTTTGATTATTGTCAATTGCCACCACCTCTGCGCCATGTTTATAGAGAGTGGTTGCGACTGTCATTCCAAACTTGCCTAAGCCTATTACTGCAAATCTTGCCATTTTTTACCTCATATTTTCTGTGAATTGTGGTATATTACCAACATGTTGAATAGCCTATTTTTCTTAATAATCATGCTTTGCGCTTTCATTTTACCAACATTATCCAATTTCTACGTTTTCTTGTGGAACTGCATATTTCAATGGTGTAACATGTTCTGACAGGAGAAATACCAAAGTTAAAGGTCCAACTCTTCCGATAAACATTAATGTGATCAGCAATAACTTTCCTACAGATGAAAAAAGGCTTGTGATGCCCATGCTCAAACCAGAGGTACTAAATGCTGAAAAGACTTCAAAAAATAGTTTCTCGAAGCTAAAAGGTTCGATAAATGTTAAGATAAAAAAGATACTTAAGACAAAAAATAACGATAATGCTATTAATGCCATTGCCTTCAAGAGTGTTGTTTCTGAGATATGCCTATTGAATATCACTAAATCTCGGTTACCCCTGATAACAGATATCACAGATAAGACAATAATCGCAAAAGTTGTTGTTTTGATTCCGCCCCCTGTAGAGCCTGGAGAAGCACCTATATACATCAAAATCACTGTCAACAATACCGTTGCATCGTTTATATTTGCAAAATCGATAGTGCTAAATCCAGCTGTTCTTGCTGTTACTGATTGAAAGTATGAAGCAAGTATTTTTTCAAAGAAGTTTAATGCCTTGATTGTATAATTGTACTCTGAAATGAAGAAAAAGAGTGTTCCTAAAATTACAATCCATGCAGTAGTTATGATTACTATTTTAGAGTGAAGCTTTAACTGTGAAAAGTGCCCTCTATGTTGTAAGAGCTTTTTTGAGTCATTTATAACTATAAATCCCAAGCCGCCGACTATTATCAGAGTTGTGATGACAATATTTACAATTGGATTAGCCTGAAAACGTATAAGATTGTCAGGAAACAGCGATATTCCAGCATTACAAAATGCAGAAATAGAATGAAATATTGCATAATACACTGCTTTAGTAAAACTATTTAACTCCCGATAAAAAGGATAAACTAAAAACACTGCACCGAGAAATTCAACACTAAAAGTAAAGAGCAAAACTCTTTTTAAAAGCAGTGCAAAGTCGACAGAATAGCTACGATCTAAAACATTTTGCATCAGAAGCCCACTTCTCAAAGATAGTTTATCTCTCAATACAAGCACTAAAGAGCTCGAAATCGTCATAATCCCTAAGCCCCCCATTTGGATCAACATCAAAATCACCATTTGCCCAAAACGAGAAAAAACTGTACTGATATCAATTGTCAGTAAACCCGTTACACACACTGCTGACGTAGCTGTAAACAGAGTATCAACATACATTAAGTTGGCACCCATTACCTGCATTTTTGGTAATAACAAGACAAATGAGCCGATCATTATTGCTGTAAAAAAACTCATTACAACCCACAAAGCAGGGTACTTAAAGAGGTTATTATATTTACTTGTATTTGTCTTCTTTGCAGAAAACTTATGCAATATTATAACTGTTTCTCTAACCAAAAAGTAAAATTGAACAAACTTTAAAGAATAACGCATCACAAAAAAGCTAATGCAGATAAAAAACAGATCTATTATTTGCCTTCGTATCGACTGATTCGAAAAGCTATCTCTCGTAAGAGCAAGCACTGTTCGCATTAAAAGCAATACTATTAATCCATAAGTATATATATTATTAAAATGCCCAATTTTTGCACTGGCATGCTCTGGCACAAGCATTATTAAAAATAAATTTATTAATGCAGTTAACAGTAGTAGAAAATCAAATGATGCTATAAGTCTTTTCATTCTTTTATTAGGTCTAATACTCCTCTGACCTGATCATTAACCTCTTGAATACCTTGATTAGCATTTACTACAAAAAGCAGTCCACGCTCTTTAAAAAAGTCACATAGAGGTTTTGTTTGTTCATGAAAAAGGTTTATTCTTTGATTTATTCCCTCTAAAGAGTCGTCTGTTCTGCGAATTAATTCATGTCCACAGTCATCGCAAATACCTTCTTTTTTAGGTGGTTTTGATAATATATTATAATCTTTATTACAATTAGAACATACTCGCCGTGCATCCATTCTAGCGCGAGCAATATCATCTTCTAAATCAAAAAATATTACTTTATTGATATTGTGGTTTTCGACAAGATAGTGAGCTTGAGCGAGTGTACGGGGGAATCCATCAAATATAAAGCCTCTTTTTTTGCCACCTAATACCTTTTCTATTGTTTGATAGACAATCTCATCTGGAACCAAATTACCATTGTCTATATATTGTTTTATTTCATTTCCTTTTTTTGTGTTCTTTGCAATCTCTTTACGAAACAAGCCTCCAAGATTGATATGTTGCCAAGAATAATGTTTTACGAGTAATTTAGCTTGAGTCCCTTTACCACACCCTTGAATACCCATCAATACTATAATCATAACAACTCCTTTTTAATATGTAAATCAATAGTTTTTTTATGCCTTTTATAGTCAAGATATATTAAAATGAAAAAACAAAGGCAATACAAACCTATTTTAAAAGCAAGACTTTTTTAACTATCATGTTATTATCATATTCTCCACGAACAAAATAAATGCCAGTGCTGAGTGCTCTCCCTGTTAAATCTTTGATATTTATTATATGCAAGTGTTCACCCTTTTGTTGTTTTACCTCTTTAATTTTCTGACCTTTAATATTATAAATAGATATCTTTCTGAGAGGGTCTACACTATAATTTTCAATCTTCATAAATTGATCACTTGCTTTTATTGGATTTGGATATATCAAAAAACCTTTTTCAATTTCAACACAATCATTAGTCCCAACATTGTTGTTTATCTGATAATTTACGACATGCAAGCTATCATCTGAAAAAGCACATTCTCCACTCACCCAGCTATTATTTGGTATTGTTGTAGAAAATGTGACTGCTTCATGAAAGTCATGACTGTTTGGTATCATCTCATATTCAATCTCACCAATAACAAATTTTGCAATGACAGGGTATTGATATTGATAATCCACATAATTTATTTTCACTTCAGTATTGCCACCATTAGCGATTACTTCAGGTTGATAAAGAAAAGGAGGTGTATTATCAGACATATTAATAGACAAGTCTGTAAAATTAATTACCGCTGGTGTGCCGACATCTATTACAGGAGTCAGGTCACTCAAAGATGGTATTTTTGCAATAAAAGGAACCATAATGAGAGATTTTGAATAGCTGGGCCATGCACCAAAGTGCGAGTCATTTAGCAAAGTATTCCAATCGCATTTCATAATTAACATATTATTATTTGTAGTAACATTAATAGACCCTATGTTTTGAATATCTGACAAATCGATATTCTGAATATCATCAATACCACCTGCATTTAGTTTATAGAGTCCAGGTGTAACCACACCAATTACATTTGCATTAATCAGTGCATAAACCGTAGAATCTGATATATTTTCAGGGTTTATTAGTCCAACGCCATATGCATAATAAGGACCTAAAATTGTACCATAATTTGGATAATTTCCAGTGACATTCACCATTCCAGCGGCAAATTGATCGTTACTATACGCAAAATGAAAGCTTTTTAAATCGATTGTATTGTCACCATTATTACTATTTTCATAGAGAGAATCAGCACTCGCTTCCACCATAATTGAGCGAACAAAAGTATTATTAGCAAGCTTAAAAGGTGATAATATTCCAAAATAGTCTGTTTGTGTTGACAGAGCAATACATGGGGTGTCCGCGTCAGGCTCTGGCACACAAGCATAATAATTCAAGCCATTTAGGTTGTCAACTTGGATAGTCTGCAATTGATTATTCTTTTTATAAACCATATTCAATAAAGTAAAGGGTGTAGATAATCCTTCCCACTGAAGATGGTATACATTTGCAGGCGTTTTTCCACTATATCGAAAATTATGCCACAAATTAATTTCTTGCGCAGATATTATGCCTATAAGCATAGTAATTGCGACAAGCAACACTATCTTTTTCATACACTCTCCTTTTGGTTTACTATTTGGTTATGACTATACATAGGCTCACTCTGATATTTCATATCTTATTATCACGGTTTTACCTGCGGGTATTCGTGTATCAAAACGAACGGTAAAATTCAATCTTAGTTTAACTTCGCAATTATAAATATCTTCAATCAATGTTTTCTTTTCTCTTTCCAAGTTTAGCCTCTTGTGTGTTAAGTTACCTTGATTATAATCTTTATAACGAAATGTATTTTTATTACTCCTTACTTCTGCCGTTTCAAGATCATCACAATAAGCCTCAATCTCCATCCCCTCTTCCAAAGCATCGCAATAGACATTCAACTTAACGGGGTTATTATAGCCTCTTTTACTTTTATAGACAATGGTACTTTGTATATTGCTATTAATATACTGGTTTGCAAACCTATCATATTTCCAGTATTGAAGCCCTGTATTTTTCAGTTCAATACAATCAACTTCACCTTTATCTGCTTTAAAAGATCGAAAGTCCATTTCAATTTTATTAATAGGTTTTATTTGATTTAGGCTTGTTTCACGCTCTTTTGCAAATAGCAAAGATATTAAAAGCATCAAAGATATTAGTAAAAAAAGCTTCTTCATAGCTCAGTTATTGACCATCATTTGCCTTATTAATCCAAAGATTAATCCTATCAACATTATCATTAATCCACTGATTGGCTATTTCTTTTGGATCTGCATCAGCTTTCTCATTTTCTCCCATCATTTCAGTAATATCAGTTGTAGTAAATTTAACTTGTTTTAAAAAAGCACTTATTTGCTTCAAATCTTTTGAAAATCCTTTTCGTGTATACACTGTTGCCTTTTCCTTTTCTCCAAATACTTTAAGGTTATCTGCCAAAAAGGTTACTTTCATTATAGATGGTAACCAATGTGGGAAATAAGAGGCAAACAAGACTGGCTCTTTGTTTTGTATTTTCCCATTGACATATGTCAGCATTTCAGATTCAGTTTCAAATATAACGACTTTAAAATCAGTGAGCAAGTATTTATCAATGCAATCATAGACGCTCTTTGTCAAAACGCTACTGGTGTCAAATACAGCGATAATTTTCTCATCTTCAATATTCTTTGATTTGATTTGGTCAATACTATTTACATCCATAAAAGCAGGTGCAGCCAAGCCTATTTTAATTTCGTCAAAATACTCTGACAAGAACTCAAGGCTGTCTTTATATGCTTCAAATTGTTCTGCACTGGTATGCGGGAACCAAAGAGAAAAGCTGATATCCGCTCTTCCATCTGCCAATGATTTTGCAATATCATCTTCTTGCACACCCACCAGTTCTACATCCAATTCTGTTTGAGATGAGACAATTGTTTGAATAAGGTTTGCAACTGCAATATCATAACAATTATTAGCATAAGCAATCTTTATTGACTGTATCTTTTCTTTTTTACTGCAAGACACTGCCAACATTGCTAAAAGTACCATCAAACTTATTATAATTAAACGTTTCATATTAACTCCTATTTCATTAATTGAAAATATATTAGTGTATACTATACAAATTTAAGAATTATGTCAATTGATTTTTTATTATCATGGTATATTTCTTTTGATAGATTAAGATATGCGGTACATCATTCCACCTGTTCGCTTTTAAAAAACAAAGTGACCCTCTATATATATAGGGCTTACAAAATGGGGTTTTTCGAAAACTATTTTCATCCAAATCAGCAGATGCCTATTACAAGCGAGTTTACAGGTGATTTTTTTTTTACAATCTACTATCTTTAGTGAGGCTGTTGCATAGTAACCAAAATAGCTTTTAAAAGAATAAAGCAGAATCATAAATTAAATCAACCCCCTCTATATATATTGGCAGGACAAAATGGGTTTTTTTGAAAACTATTTTCATCTAAATCAGCAGATGCCTACTACGAGCGGGTTTGGAGGCAATTTTTTATTCCACGCACCAACAACTACCATGAATTGTTCCAGATCAATCAATTTCACAAAGCGAAATTGAAATTACCTATCAACTCAGTTCTAACAACCCATTATTCTTCAAGCCTGTAAATTTTATTTATGCATTAAGAGGGTGTTGCATAGAAAATTAAAACAACATGTAAAAATTCCAGCTTGAAAATTGCCTTATTATCCTATTAAAGATGGAAAAAAACATAAAAAAGCATGTTGTCAGTCCTCTTTTCCCCTCATTTCACTAACTACTTACCCGATTTTTATATATCACTATTTAACAGACAGATGTCTATGTAACTCTCCTTACATTCCCCTTGCTATCTTGGAGAATGAAAGGTGATTTTATAGGAATCTAAAGGTAATATAACGGAGATTTATTATGAGATTATAAGATATAGAAAAATACCTGTTTTCTTTTTGTTATGATAATTGTTAAATTTGCAATTTGAAGATTATGCAACACCCTCATTAATCAACCCCTCTTTTTTGTTTATAATAAAAAAAAGCTCAGCCCCAAACATTAGGACTGAGCTATATGTTCATAAAAAAACCGTCTATTTTTTTATCAATCTACGTATTTCCTCTACCCTGTCTGTCTTTTCCCAGGTAAATTCTTCCAATTCTCTACCGAAATGTCCATAAGCGGCTGTCAGTTTATAGATTGGGCGGCGCAGTTTCAAGTATTTGATAATTCCTTCTGGAGTTAGATCAAAGAGTTTTCTTATGACGCTTACTATTTCGGCGTCTGAGTATTTGCTAGTGCCAAAGGTATTTACCAGTAAAGAGACAGGCTCAGCCATACCAATTGCATAAGCCAGCTGCACTTCAATTTCGTGTGCCACGTCAGCAGCAACGAGGTTTTTGGCAATATATCGTGCCATATAAGCTGCACTTCTATCAACTTTTGAGGGGTCTTTTCCAGAGAAAGCGCCCCCGCCGTGTCTGCCCATTCCGCCATAAGTATCGACAATGATCTTTCTACCTGTAAGTCCCGCATCAGCTTGTGGACCTCCAATGACAAAGCGTCCTGTTGGATTAACATATATTTTTGTGTTTTCATCAAGCATATTTTCAGGGACAATAGGCTCAACAACATGTTTTCTGATATCTTTTTGCAATTGTTCACGTGTCACATCTGGGTTATGTTGAGCGGAGACGACAATAGTATCTACACGCACTGGCATATTATTATCATCATATTCTACAGTTACTTGTGTTTTGCCATCAGGTCTCAAATAAGGGAGAACAGGCTTGGTATTTTTATCACCTTTTCTAACAAAAGCCAGTCTCTGTGCCAACTTATGTGCCAAAGCTATAGGTAATGGCATAAGCTCTGGCGTCTCTTTCACAGCATAGCCAAACATCATTCCTTGATCGCCTGCCCCCATAGCACGGTTCTCAGCAATATCTACGCCCAATGCAATATCAGGGGATTGTCTATCAATGGTTGTTAATACAGCGCATGTTTTATAATCTATGCCATAATCTGATTCAACATAACCAATTTCCTTAATTGTACTTCTCACTATTTCAGAAATATCTGCATAACAAGTGGTTGTAATTTCACCACCCACAAGTACTAATCCTGTCGTAATAAATGTTTCGCAAGCTACTCTTGCATCGGGGTCGCAGTCAAAAATTGCATCTAATATTGCATCAGATATTTGATCAGCAACTTTGTCTGGATGACCTTCTGTAACGGATTCTGATGTAAAAACATGTTGTTCTTTTACCATTTTTACCTCCAATTTATCTTCATATATTTTCTTTCAAGAAATCAATAAACTTGATTGATGTTGGATTTGTCTCATTAATTATTGCCAAATAATAGCTTATCATATCCCCGAGATAGATCAGTGAAAAGAGATGTAGCATTGAATTGTCGCCATCTGCAAAAAACTCAAGATACTCAATATTCTGTTTTGTTAAAAGCTTTTTAAATGCTGTCAGCCGTTTATCATAGACTTCTTCTTCCGAGAAAAGTTTCAGTATAATAGGCATAAAATGCTGACTATACTTTGTGTTTTCCCAAGCTTCAATCTCATTGTGATTCATTTCTGGAAAGGAATGGTAGAATGCGGGGTACTTTGCATTCTCATTAATCTGACATTTCCAACGATATGCCACAGGAGCAAGCATTGGATTAGCCGCATAAATCAAGGGGATCTTTCCATTAATTGTAATAGCTGAGCTCTTGGCAAAGTTCAGCATAGTGGGTATCTTATCAGTCAGTGCTCCCGCCTTGGTCATCAATGAGGAAATCACACTTTTCACATTATTTGCTTGATCTTCAATAATCCCCTGAATCTCCAATAATTTAATTATTGAAAAAAACAAATACGCTATTGCTGCACGTGGTGGGAACCCTGTTCTGAGTTCAATAAATGGATAATTACTTTGCAAAAACTCCTTGACCAAGCCTCCTGTTGTAATTCCCCAAACCTTTGCTTTTGCCTCAACTGCTTGATTAAGGCAGGACAACGTTTCTTCAGTATTACCTGAATAAGAGCATGCTATAAAAAGTGTTTTTTCGTCACAACCTGTTAATGAATAATCCTTTACCACTCTAATGTCAATTTTTTTACCATACAATGCATGGATTATATCTCCTGCTATTGCTGAGCCGCCCATACCTGCAATAACTATTTTATTTATCACACTCTTGCAAGCTTTGTCCATATTAATAATTTTTGGCTCAAAATACGCCTGCCAAGCTTGCTCCGGCATATGAATAATCATATGTCCCATACCTTCTTTATCGAGCTGAGCAATTGCATTAAGGTCATCTAAATCTATCATATAATTCGTCCATTTCTATTTTTTTCTTTACTATATTTATTAATTTCTTCTGCTTCTTTTTCAAAGCCTTTCTTGCCCATCAGCGCATAGGTAGCAATTTTACCTGCTTCCACTCCAGGTTGATCGAGAGGATTGATTTGCAAGAAATACCCTGCAATTACTGTTTGCATTTCGTACAAGAAAATAAATTCACCAATATTTTCCTCTGTTATCTCAGGGAAAATGATATTGCAATTTGCACGTCCTGCATCTGTCAAAGCGATTTCTGTTGCTAACCTTTCTGCCAGGAGCAGTTCACTAATATTCTTACCTGCCAGATAGTTTACTTCGTCACGCAAAGGAAAGAGATTAGGTATCTGATAGTCAAAATCAAATTTTTCAACTGTGATAAAGCTAATCACCTTATCATTAGGACCTTCGGCATAGAGTTGAATTTGAGAATGCTGATCTGTCGTCCCTAAAGCCTTTACTGGTGTCTGCCCCACCTCGATTTTATCCCCATTAGTGCTGTATCTTTTGCCCAAACTCTCTGCCCATAATTGGCGATACCAATCTGCAAAATCATAGAGTGCATTAACATATGGCATCATCACTGAGATATTTTTCCCTTTTCTCATATAGAGGTAATGAATCATTGCATTGAGATAAGCAGGGTTTTCCCAAACACTTTGCTTAGTGCACTTTTCTCTCATATTTTTCGCACCCTGTAATAGCGCATCAATATCAACACCAATAAATGCGGTAGAAACCAAGCCTACATCTGTTAATACAGAAAAGCGTCCGCCTACACTATCTGGCACGACAAAGGATTTGTATCCATCTTCATTTATAAGTTGCCTTAGAAATCCTTTCTCCTTGTCTGTAGTGACGATGATCTGGTCTTTATAACTATCAGGGCATTTTTTCTTTAGAATATCCAAGATGATTAAAAAAGTCGACATAGTCTCAGCTGTAGTGCCCGACTTTGTGATGACATTAAAGAGTGTTCTCTTCAGGTCAATCTGACTCAAAATATCCTCTATCATTAATGGGTCAACATTATCCATAACATGCAGTCTTTTATTGAGCTTCTTTACTGTTTTAAAAGCACTATAAATCGCTTTATTGCCTAATGCTGAGCCTCCTATACCCAAGACTACCATATCGTCATAATCACCTTTGATTGAGTTGATATAGCTGGTAATATGCCCAATTTGATAATCGGGTAAATCATAAAAACCTAAGATATTCTGTGCATGTTCTTTTTTAAATCTCTCTCTTGCCAGATCGCAAAGATAAGCATTATTTTCTATCTCAGCAGTTGTGATACCATCTGCAATTTTTGTACTGTTCAAGAGGTTTGCATAGTCAAATCTTATACTCATACCTTCTCCTTTCTCTCAATTATTTCCATATT
>ENA-UPXM01000364-UPXM01000364.1-activated-sludge-metagenome-genome-assembly--contig:-NODE-364-length-67358-cov-10.679747_pt1 | contig 67358 bp, 51 predicted proteins | sample MGYA00238178_ERZ772708 | MGnify/ENA primary metagenome ERZ772708 (study PRJEB29002, sample SAMN05720212) | activated sludge metagenome | isolation source: anaerobic digester from wastewater...
GATAGTAATTACTCATAAGTTATATGGCACGTAAAACTAAATTTCATTTCAACCCCGAAACGCTTTCGTATGAAAAGGTAGAGACTACCGTGTGGGGTGTTTTGAAACAAGTAGGGCTGCACTTATTGACAAGTTTGCTTTCGGGTGGACTTTTTTTTCTTATCTTTATCTGGTTGGTTGATTCCCCAAAAGAAAAACAACTTTCATCGGAAAATGCGCGTATGAAAGCGCAATATAAAATGATGGAACGCCGTATTGGCGATTTACAAACTGTTTTAAGTGACTTACAACAACGCGATGATAATCTTTATCGTGTAGTTTTTCAGGCAGACCCAATTCCTTATGAAGTGCGACATAGTAGTATTGGTAATAAAAATCGGTATGAAGAATTTGCCGATATGTCCAACTCTGGCTTGCTCATTGAAATTATTCAGCAAGTAGATGATTTATCCAAACAAACTTACATTCAATCTCAATCATACGATGAGTTGGTAAAATTAGCCAAACAAAACAAATTGCGCTTGGAACATTTACCTGCTATTCAACCGGTTTTAAATAAAGATTTGCGCCGTGTAGCTTCAGGTTTTGGTGTACGTATTGATCCAATTTATCGTAGACCTAAAATGCACCAAGGCATGGACTTTACAGCTCCAACAGGAACAGAAATATTTGCTACTGGTAATGGTAAAGTAGCAGAAGCAGGTTGGAAACAAGGCTATGGTAATTCGGTCATTATCAATCATGGATTTGGCTATAAAACGCTTTATGCTCACATGCATAAAATACGTGTGCGTACTGGGCAGCAAGTCACTCGTGGTCAAGTGATAGGTACAGTAGGAAATACGGGTAAATCAACAGGTCCTCACTTACACTATGAGGTTCATTATCAGGGTAAACCAGTAAATCCACAAAACTATTATTTCCTCGATTTGTCGCCAGAAGAATATGACAAAATGGTACAATTGTCTCAAAATGCTGGTCAAGTATTGGATTAAAACTACTAATGCAATATGAACAAGTTTGTAAATCTTACGCAAGCAGAAGAAGATGAAATGATTCAACAAGAGTTTCAAGCTCTGTTGAAGGATTATGCGGCTACGCGTCACACGCAAAAAGTTGAAATTATCACACGTGCTTTTGAGTTTGCAAACAAAGCTCATAAAGGCACAAAGCGGCGTTCGGGCGAACCTTATATTATGCACCCGTTGGCAGTTGCACGCATTGTGGTAAAGGAGATAGGTCTAGGTTCGACATCAATTTGTTCGGCTTTATTGCACGATGTGGTTGAAGACACCGATTACACGTGTGAAGATATCGAAGAGTTGTTCGGACCAAAAATTGCCTCAATTGTTGGGGGATTAACTAAAATTTCTGGTGGTATTTTTGGTGATAAAGCCTCTGAACAAGCTGAAAATTTCCGTCGTTTAATTCTTACGATTCCGGAAGATATACGTGTTATCTTGATAAAAATGGCCGACCGTTTGCACAATATGCGTACGCTTGGCTCTATGCCTCCGGCTAAACAGCTTAAAATTACAGGTGAAACACAATATATTTATGCGCCACTGGCTCACCGTTTAGGTTTCTTCCTTATAAAAACAGAACTCGAAAATTTAAGTTTTAAATATGAACAACCGTCTGTTTATCAAAAACTTGAAGAACAGATAAATGCAGCAATCCCTGAACTGGAACAATCGTTCCAAAATTTTATAGGACCCATCAAAAAAGTGTTAGATTTCTATAAATATAAGTATGAAATTACCAGTCGCATCAAAACGCCCTATTCAGTATTTCGTAAAATGCAAACTAAACGTATTTCTTTTGACGAAGTTTATGATTTACTGGCTGTTCGTATTATTCTTAAACCTAAACCTGACGAAAGTGAGAAGGCTAATTGCTGGGTAACGTATTCAGCTTTGACATCCATTTATAAATCGCATCCTGATCGTACGCGCGATTGGTTGACAACGCCAAAAGCCAATGGTTACGAGGCATTACACGTAACCCTTATGGGACCTGACGGCAACTGGATTGAGGTGCAAATTCGTACTGAACGTATGAATGATATCGCTGAACAAGGGTTGGCTGCTCATTGGAAATATAAAACGGGTTCGGAAGAACAATCTGACTTGGATTTGTGGCTAAAATCGCTCAAAGAGATGTTGGATTCGGCAGATTATACCAATGCTGTCGATTTTATGGATACCTTCCAGCTTAATTTGTATTCCACTGAAATTTACGTCTTTACTCCGAAAGGTGACATTAAGAAAATGCCTACAAAATCAACTGCTCTCGATTTTGCCTTTGCACTTCATACCGACATTGGTATGCGTTGTATTGGGGCGAAAGTGGATCACAAATTGGTTCCGTTGAGTTATGAATTGAAAAGTGGTGATCAAATAGAAATTTTGACCTCTAAAACACAGCGCCCTCAACCCGAATGGATTGAAATTGTTACCACAGCTAAGGCAAAAAATCAGTTAAAGTCACTGTTCAAAAAAGAGTATAAGGCTATACAAAAGGCGGGTCAAAAACTTATCGAAGAGAAGTTAGCAAAACTTGAGTTGCCACTTAATAACTCCACAATTCAGCGCATATTAGAGTATTACAAATTGAATAATACCACAGAATTGTATGCATCTGCTGCTAAAGATAGGTTAGATTTATCGAAAATAGAAACGGTAATTTTTAAAGAAAAAGCCCAGAGTCGTTGGGTTAAAATTTGGAAATTAAATTTCGGCAATGCCAAAAATGCAAAGAAAGGCAAAACCACTCCATCGGAATCGCCTAATACAAAACAAAAAACGATTCATCTGACCGATGCAGATGTTGGTAGTACTTATAAAATAGCCGAGTGCTGTCAGCCGATTCCTGGCGATCCCGTACTTGGTTTCTTGGATGATTCTGGCACTGTAGTAGTGCACAAATTGGATTGTCCTACCGCACAAAAGCTCAAAAGTAGTTATGGAAATCGCATTCTTACGGCTGAGTGGGCTACGCATAAAGTATTGTCATTCCTTACTACCATCGAAATTTCAGGTTTAGACGAAGTTGGTATGTTACGCCGCATCGTAAAAATTGTGACCGAAGATTACAACATCAACATCAAGAGTATTAATATTGACTCCAAAGATGGCGTGTTCAATGGACAATTAGCCATTTATGTACACAGTACAGAAGATATTAACGTATTGTGTATGAATTTGTTAAAAATTCCAGCAATCAAATCGGTGAAACGTATTTCGTAATCGTTACTAAAACAATAACAAATAGAATTTATAGTAAAACAAAACAAAGAGAACCAATATTTAAGCGGATTGAATAGTAAATTCAACCGCTTTTTTTGTTCTATAACTCCTATTTTTACTCTTGTAAATTGCTGTTATTTGTGTATCTTTGCATCATAGTAAACCTAAATTATTCAAACTGAGATGAAAGTTAAAATTATCAATAAATCGAAACACGCTTTGCCTGCTTATGCAACCAAATTATCAGCAGGAATGGATTTACGCGCAAATCTATCAGAGTCAGTGCTTTTGAAACCATTAGAACGCAAGTTGATTCCAACGGGTTTGTATATAGAGTTGCCACAAGGTTACGAGGCTCAAATTCGCCCACGTAGCGGTTTAGCTATAAAAAAAGGAATTACCATTCTCAATTCTCCTGGCACGATTGATGCAGACTATCGTGGTGAGATTTGTGCCATTGTGGTAAATTTATCTGCTGAAGATTTTCTAATTGAAGATGGTGAGCGTATTTGCCAAATGGTTATTGCTAAACACGAACAAGCCAGTTGGGTAGAGGTTGAAGAACTTTCCGATACCGAACGTGGTGCTGGTGGATTTGGTCACACGGGTAAAAAGTAAGCATTTCACTAGAATCATGAATAAACGTTTCTTTACTATTTTGTCACTCATCGTTGTAGGGTGTTTTGCGTTGCAGGCGCAATCGCTCGACTCGCTGTTTGTAGATAAACTAGCTAAGGAACAATTGAGTGATACTACACAGCAGCAACTGTTTGATTATTACTTTTTTCAAGGTGTAAAATATACGCATCAGAATCAACTCGATTCAGCTTTTGATGCATTTCAGCGCTGTCGGAAAATTGACAGTAAAAATGCTGCAGTCTATTTTGAAATTTCCAAGATTTTACAATTCAAAAAAGAGTCGGCACATGCTTTTATTTATCTGCAAACAGCTATTGATTTAGCCCCGAATAACACGCAGTATCGTGAAGTTTATTTGGCGTTTTTGGTAAGTCAAAAACATTTTGATGAAGCTATTGACGGCTACGTGAAATTAGCGAAACAAAAACCTTCTAATGAAACTTATCTGTATAATTTGTACGAATTATACGGTGCCACTAAACAACCTAAAAAACAGATCAAAATTCTTGACCAGTTAGAAAAATTAAATGGCGTTACCGAAGAGGTAATCTTTGAAAAGTTGGGTTTACTATTTCAAGTGAGGAATACCAAACGTGCCGAAAAAGAAATTCAAAAACTGATTGAAAAATTTCCACGTGAGTCAGCGTATGTTATTTTATTAGGCGATTTTTATCGTGAAATGGGACGAGAAAAAAAAGGTCTAGCTTGCTATCAAAGCATATTACAAAATGACTCTACTGATGGTTATGGACTCACGGCAATGGCGTCATACTATACGGATAAAAACCAGCCAGAACAAGCGAATAAGTTAATGCTTAAAGCATTGAACGACAAACGATTACCTCTTGATAATAAAATAAAATGGATTCGTTCGTATATTATCGATTTGGTACAAATACAGGAAGATAAAGGCATTTCAGATCTTTTCGCTACACTATTTTCGCTTTATCCCGATGATGAAGAGTTATTGAAATTACATATCGATTATTTAATTCACAAACGAGATATCTCTTCAGCTATCACACAGCAACGACGGCTATTGGAAATAAATCCAACTGACGAAGAATATTGGCATATTTTATTATCTTTGGAGTCTGAACCGTATAATCCCACAAAAGTGCTACAAGTATCAGATGAGGCTTTAGAACATTTCCCCCTTTCGCCTAATTGGTATTATCAAAAAACGAATGCACAAATTACCTTAAATCTTTTGGACGAAGCTTTAGTTACAATTGATTCGGCACTGACTTTTGTGGAATCCATTGATAAACGCATCAAAGGGATGTTTTTAGCGCTGAAGGCTGAAGTTTTTATTCGTCAAAAAAAATATAAATCGGCGTTTCTTCATTTCGATCAAGCATTAGAATTTGATCCAGCCAATCCGGCAGCCCAAAACAATTACGCTTACTATCTGGCACTTACCAATAGTGACTTACGTAAAGCTGAGCGTTTGATCAGTGAAGCGGTAAAAGTAGATCCTAAAAATGCTACTTATTTGGATACATACGCTTGGGTACTTTTTATGCGTCAAGATTATCGTTCTGCTAAATTTTATCAAGAACGTGCTATCGAATTAGAAACTGACAGCATAATTCTGGAGCATTATGGCGATATATTATTTGCTTTGGGCGATGTAGATGGCGCAGTGAAGTGGTGGAAAAAGTCGTATGATTCTGGTAATGAATCAGCTATTTTGAAACAAAAAATAGAGCAAAAGCAATATATCCCTGAATTGATTGTTCTTGAAGACGATGAAACGAACTAAATTATATATCGCCTGTTGTTTATTGCTGTTGGTTGGTGTGTTACCGTCATGTAAAACCAAGCAGATTACTCCTAAAACTTCGGAAAGTGGCGTGGTAGATTTTACCGTGGCTCAAGTGGTGCAACAGCAACCGCAATTTACCTATTTGAATATTTCAAAAATGGAGGTGAATTCCAATTATGGTGGGCAACAGCTCTCGTTTCGCGCTACCGTAAAAGCCATTACTGATAGTTTGTTGGTATTTTCGGTGCAGCCGCTATTTGGTGTTGAAATGTTTCGCTTAGAATTTAAGCCAAATTCATTTCGTATTATTGATAAATGGAATCGGAAATATAGCGACAACATATACGATGTTTTGCGTTATACATTAGGTGTTGATATTAACTTTAATGTGATTCAGGCACTGTTTTTTAATCAGTTATTTATTGTAAATGGCAAGGTTACTCCAAACCAATTTGTAGTGGAAACATTCCCCGAAGAGCCTGTACGTTTAATACACTTGGGAGCGGGTGTAATACATCGTTTTGAATTACTTGATAGCCAGATGTTTATCTCTAAAACTGAACTTATTGCCGAGAAAGGTCGTTTAACTTGCTTATACGCTAATCGTAGACTAAAAAACGGTGTGCGGTTCCCGTTGCTTCTTGACATGAGTATGCAATTAGGCACAAAAAAAGCTGATTTAGCCTGCCAAATCAATCAATTGGAATTTAATAAACCGTTCGAATATACGACTGTTAATGTGGAACGCTACGAACAAGTAGTGTTCTCGAAAATAATACCTTGAGATAGTTATGAAAAAGTTTGTGTCGTTTTTAATAGTGTCACTATGCGTGTTTCAGCCACTTTTTGCGCAGTCCATTGCTGAGCTTGAAAAGCAGAAAAAACAAGCACTCGAAAACTTAGCTCAAACCAATAAATTATTGAACGAAACCCAAAAATCGAAACAGGGTAGCGTCAATAAAATTAATTTGATTAAACGCAACATCAATGAGCGTAAAACCGTGATTCAGTCGATCAACGGACAGATTGCTGTATTGGAAAAAAACATCGATGTGTTGCGATCCGAAAAATATCAATTAGAAGAACGTTTGAGCTATTTGAAAGCAGATTATGCTAAGTTAATTCGCGAAACACACATGCGTCGTAACCATTTTTCACCACTGTTGTTTATTCTCTCCTCTGATAACGCAGGACAGGCATATCGCCGTTTTCGTTATTTGCAAGAGTTCAGCAGTTATCGTAAAAAGCAGGCTCTTGAAATTCAAGTTGTTACAGAACAATTGGTTGCTAAAGAAAAAGATTTGACGAATGATGTAGATCAAAAAGAACGTGCTTTGACAGAGAAAGAACGCGAAGCCAAAAAACTGGAATCTGACAGACAACAGGAGAGTAAAATGTTGACTCAATTGCAAAGAAAAGAGAAACAACTGAAAGATCAACAGAAAAAACAGCAACGCCAAGCAAATGAACTGAATAGTAAAATTCAGAAATTGATTGCTGCCGAAATTCGCAAAGAGGAGGAACGTCGTAAGAGAGAGGCGAGCGAATCGGCAAAACAAACTGGCAAGCCTGTGCCTACCACGTTTGAAATGAGTAAAGATGAACAGTTGGTGGCAGGTAATTTTGAAAAAAACAGAGGAAAGTTGCCATTGCCAGTTGAAAAGGGCTTTATTAGTGGGCATTTTGGCGTTCAACCGCATCCTGTGTTGAAACACGTCACTACCAATAATAAAGGAATTTATATACAAGCCCCTGCGGGTTCATCAGCACGTGCTGTATTTGAAGGCGTGGTAACACAATGTTTTATGGTGCCAGGTAGCAATAGCGCCGTGATAGTGAAACATGGAAACTACCGTACGGTTTATTCAAATTTAACGGAACTCTATGTTAAAGAGGGCGATAAGGTTTCTACCAAACAACAAATTGGCAAAATTTTTGTTGATACTGAAAATGATAATAAAACTGAATTGTATTTGATGCTCTATAGAGATACCTCTATTCAGAATCCGGAATTGTGGTTGGCAAGATAGTTTACCTAAAATGATAATTAAACAGTTTTTTGCCTTATTTTATAAGTGTTTTTAGGTTCAAAAAACGTTAATTGTTGTGTTTGTGGACGATAAATGTCATAATTTGAGATAAAAAGTTCTTTTCCTTTTTGGTCAGATGTTTCAGTAACATTTCTCATTCCGTAAGTCAAACTCCAAGGCGATATATTAGCAAACGAAAAAAGTTCTCGCACAAATTCGCAGTCATCATAAGTTATCAGCCATTTGTGCGGGCAGTTTTTCATTGTTCGGGCAAAACGTTCGTGGTCAAAACCTTTGTGAAGATTACCATTTTTGCCATATAGGGCTGATTTTGTAGCAGAATAATAGGGCGGGTCGAGAAATATAAACACGTTTTCGCCTTTCTCGTTTACAACTTCTTCATAATCAAGGTTGGTGATTTTTGCCCCGTTGATAACTTCGGCAAATTTGTTAAGTCGCTGAATACTACTTTCAGTAAAACGCCCTGTAAATGCGTGCTGACTAAAACCGCCACTCAAACTCGTTCCCGAAAAAGTTATGCGATTATAAATAAAAAAAGCTGCTGCTCGTTCTAAATCATTAAAGTTCGCTAAGTTGTCATTCAAAAAACAGTATAATTCTTTGCCTACAGGAAATTGTTTTCGCCATTCATAAATTTTATCTATCAGCTTATCAACGTTTTTTTGTGTCATTTCCCAAAACTTGTAAAGCTCAAAATAAATATCGTTTACCCAAAATGTTTTATTCGGGAAACGCTGTTTGGCATAAATAAACACCGACCCGCCACCCAAAAACGGCTCCCGAAACTCATCAAAATCGGGAATGAGTTTTGCAATGGTTTCAACGGCACGGCTTTTGCCTCCCGGGTATCGTAACGGGGATTTTATCATCGTGAATATTGTAGTTTTACAGTGAATTTATTTTTAATCGCTTCGTTCATAACCGTTTCTATCATTGCTTTTTGAGAAGACGAAAAACCATTCTTTTCAAAGTATGTGTCTCGTTCTTTTTTCGTGTCTAACGAACTTATCGAACCTTTTAAATGTGAAGATGATAAAAGCAAAACAGGGCAACTTTTCATCTTTTTGTTATTGGCTTTTACATCAGTTAAGTTGCTGTATAAAATCATTTTTAGCAAACCGTCTTTTATATCGCCCTTACTTGGTAAAATGCTATTTTTACTATGCTTACCTTCTATTAAGTAAATTGTTTCTTTTACAATTTCTATTTCATCAACCGTGAAAAAATATTGTCCGCCTAAATAATTGGTTATCGTTATTTTAGCCTTTGAAAGCGTCGATAAACTTTCTTTCGGTTGTTGGGTAACAAATTCTCTTGCTTGCGCTTTTTGTGCTTTTTCTCTCGAAAATTGCATAAACAGAGAGACATCTTTTCCAATTTTTTCCTTAAAATTATCAATACCCGAAATATTATGCAAAGCCACTTTTAAGTTTCTTTCAATTTTCAAATAAGCCGATTTTGTTTTGTCGATTATGTTGTGAAAATTAACGTTTAGTTCGTTCAAATTCCAATGTAACGCAGAACTGTGATACTGTTCTATTTCTTTGATTTTAGCAAGCACATAATCATTGTTAAATAACTGATTAGTAATTTTTTGTTTGTTTCGTTTATTTATTTCGGCTGTGTCGTAATAGGCAAAAATAACAAACACATCGAGCAACGACATCAACGATACAGTATCCCACTGAATAAAATCTCTATCGCCTTTTGCACCTTCATCTTTTACTATCGGAATAACGGTTATTTTCTTACTCATTCCCAATGAGTTATACACTCTTTCAAACGGATAAGAACGTGTACGCTTGGGCGACACCCATTTTGATACGGCAAACAGACTGTTTTTGCTTTTCAATAAACACGTAGCAGGAACTTTATTTATGTCAAACTCTTTAATATCAACCTCTTTCAATTTTTCTAAAAACAAAGGGCTGTATTTTATGCCTGTTATTGTTCCTGTAATATTCATTGTCGTTTTCAGTTTTTTACAAAGGTAACACTTTTGATAAATCCTACCTAACATATTATAGAATATAAATATATATTTAAGCATGCCAATTTATACTTAAATTTTAAATCTCTAAATTAAAAACAGTAATTTGTATTATTCTATTTTCCCTAAATTATTCTTATTTTACCACTTCTGGAATTACATGCCCAATGCTGCCGTTGGGCTGTTGTAGTTGGAGGAGTGCGCAAATAGTGGGCGTAATATCGGTTACTTTTACGGGTGTTAAAATAGTTTGTGAAGGAAGCCTATTACCGTAAAGCAGTACGGGTAAAAAGCTGTTTTGTACACTGGATACGCCAATAATTTCGTTGCGTTCGTTGATTTCTGTCCAGCCAGGTAGTAGCGTAAATACTACATCGCCACTACAGTTTTTATGTCGGCTATTTTTAATTTTGGCTAGCTCTGTAGTTTCGCATCCATTGGCTTTTTTTATTTCGTCAGACGTATAAGCGTTGTGTACGCCTTGCAGTTCGGTCATAAACTGTGCTACGTGTTGCTCAATCTCTTTTCTATCTATTTTTTTATTGGTAATTAGGGCTTGATTTAAGTAAATTTGGCGGGTGTAATAACCGCTTATGTAACGCCCTTGTCCGTAAATCGCCATCAAATAGGCATTGAGTAGTGCCATAGAGCGTTTAGCGTTAAACTGCCCGCTGGCTATTTGGCGTGAAGCGAGTTCTTTTGTGGAATAGGGGTCTTGTGCAGTACCAGCCACCATCACAAGCGTATTATCTAACCCTACGCTGATTTCAATAGCTTCCAATAGTGCACGCAGTTCTCTGTCAAGGCGTAAATAGATATCTTCTTTTTCAGCTGATAGAAGCGAATTTCCTTGTTCGTTAGGGAGTTTTACGCTAAATTTAACTGCCAAAAAATCGGTAAAAGCATCTGTACCAAGTTTTTCATCGCGTAAAGCACGTATAGCTAAATCTTTCATCAATGTATTCACAAATGGTGTGTGCTTAAACTGATAAATCAATTCTTGGCGTGTCTGTTTGTCGGTTGGCTTGAAAAATAGTTTTTTATCCTTGCTGGTTGGTGAAAATTTGTAGCTCTCAATGCTCCAAAGTGGACGCCATTCATAGTGCAAATAGTATTCAATAGTTTGGTTTACATTTACTTTGTCAGCCCACGCCGGTAGTCCTTGTGTGTAAAAATTGGTTGTAGCAAGTTTTCCTGTGTTGTCATCAATCCAAATAGCGCCGTCGGCCACGTGTCCGCCTAAAATAATAGCATGCTCAGCGCTACGAGCGATGGCGTACACTTTACTTTGTGGATTATTGAGTTTGATGACGTCTGCCAATGTGGTGGTCAGTAATTGTTTTGGAGAAAGTGTCAAGTTGCTGTTTATACCTCGAAATCGTCCGTCTAACAAGATAGAAACAACATTGTCTTCTATTAAATTATAGCGTTTGTCACTTACAATACCATGATAATATGGAATGCTACCAGTTACCAATGAAGCGTAATCGGTAGTGGTGCCATTGCCTGCGTAATTACAGTAATTTTTTGGAATAACCGTTCCATTCATCAATAATTTGAAACCGTTTTTTTCAAAACTATTGGACAGGGTGTGTAGATGGTCGTTTTGTAAACCGTCAATAGTGATGGCGACTATCAAACGTGTTTTTTTTGTTTGTGCGGATAAGTTCCCCGTTGAACAGTAGGCTATAAAAAAGCAGATAAAAAGGTGTTTTATTATACATTTAGTCATGTGTGGTAAGCGGTTTTCTGATGTAAAAAATGGTGCGTAGAATTAATAATAGTATCAGCGGTAAATTTGCCACATGAAATAGTTGAGGTGCAAACGCCGTAGTTACGAGGCTTGTCAATAGCAGAATTAAAACATAGTAAGCTATGCGTTTGGTAGCTTTAGCGCACCATTTCATAGGCATAAAAATGGCAAAAATCAGAAGAAACGGATTTGCCCAAATTAAGTTCCAATTGATGTGTACCAACGGATGTAAGGAGAAAAACATTAAGTAAAAAATGACGATACCGATAACTCCAACGTTACCGAACAATATAACATCAAACCAAGCAGAATAAGTTTTATGTTTCCATTCATAATAACTTATAAATGCACCAAGTACTAATAATACCAATAATATAACCAAAGGACTAAGAATAAAAGGTGTGTTTTCAACCACTTTCTCTTCCGCATCAATGAGTGTATTCGTTTTGACTACCAATGGTGCGATAGTATCTGAATTTATCTGAATCCAGCTCGATGCCATTTCTTCTTTCAGGTAGAGTGGGAAAGATATATCCCCCTGATTTCCAGTTTTGCGATCGGCTTCTGCACCAACCACTAAATCAATGCCAAAACGTGTCCAATTATGATAACCAATGTATTGTTCAATAATATCGCGATAGGTAACATCTGTGGAATAGGAAGAGAGCACTAGCACTTCTACCGTGTTTAAAATCATGTAATAAGGACGTGTAGCGCAATTATCAAACACAAAATTGTAGCGGTATTTTCGGTTTTGTGGCTCGTAATTTCGCCATAAATCGTTGTAGAGTTGATTGCGTTGCTTATCGTTGAGTGCTAAAACTTGTTCGTATACAGAAGAACCACGATTTCTGTATTCGGCTAAAAAATAGTTAGTAGGAATTACGCCAACTTCATAATCGGTTTCACCTTTTACGAATTTAGGTATAAACCATTCCGTATTAAAATCAAAAATACCGTAATGAAATACGACATCAATGTATAATTTCGGGTCGTAAATACGAATAGCAGAATGTCCAAACTTAGCATAAACGGCATCGCCAGGAGCACATGTTAGCAGACTTATTTGGCTCTGTTCACTTAACTGTGCCGATGTAACCCCCCAAAAACAGAGGCTAATAAAGAGAAAGAGTTTTTTTTTCATGTATGCGTAGAGCGTTTATTGTAATTTAAGCACTTTACCTACTTCGGCAGGTGTTCCGTATTCTAAATTGTTGAGTTTGTAAAGTTTTTTGAGTTTTATACCGTAAAGCTGTGAAATGCTGTGCATAGATTCGCCAGCTTCTATTGTGTGTGTTTCAAAACGGCTGTGTGCTCTGTTTTTCTTGAACCACAAATAGACGTAATCGCCAGCTTGAAGAACATCCATATTGGGCATTAAATCATTGTAGTAGAGTAGTCGTTTTTCCGACATTTTAAAGGCTTTGGCAACTTTGCTGACTTTATCTTTTGTAATGACACGCACACAACGTACACCATTATTCTCAATCTCGATATAGCCCCACAATTGTTCGTAGTTTGGTGTATCATCTTCTGGTTCAACAGTTTTTGTTTGAGTATCGAGTTTTGCTAAATCGTAAGTTTCAATAATTTTAATCAATTTTTCTGGATATGCAGGGTCGGTAGCGTATCCTGCACGACTTAAACCATAAGCCCATGATTTGTAGTCGGTTATCTCGTATTGAAAAAGGAATGCGTAACGTTGACGTTTTAAAAATAGCGAGTGATCTTCAAAAGATTCAATCGGTTTTTTATATTTACGAAAACATTCGCCCAATTGATCGTCATCGTGGTGAACTACATCGCCTGTCCAATCTTTACCGCATTTTATGCCAAAATGGTTATTACCAAGTGTTGCCAAGCGGCTTGTTCCTGCACTTGATTCTAAAAGCGCCTGTGCCATGGTAATGCTGGCAGGTATCGCATGTCGTTTTTGTTCTGTAACTGCGAGTTCTGCATATTTTTCGATATAAGCTTGATAGTTAGCATCTACTTGGGCAGATAAGGTACCTGTTACAAAGCAAATAAGCATTAGAGTGAGGTTCTTTTTCATAGTGATATGTTTTTCTGTATTTACTAATTTGTGCGAAACATTGCGAGCAAAGTTACTATTTCTTTCGCAAAAATACAAGGGTTTATTTTGAGGCGTTTTCTCTGTTGCTTATCAACATTGTATTATTTGTTTATTTACAAAAAATGATGTACTTTTGTGTCGTAAAAAGAAATTAAAATAATAATAAATAACTGATTAACAAAATGATTAACTCTCAAGATGTAAAAAACGGTACCTGTATCCGCATGGATGGTAAATTGTATTTTGTAATTGAATTTTTACACGTAAAACCTGGTAAAGGTAATACCATTATGCGTGTAAAATTAAAAGATGTAGTGTCTGGGCTCGTTATTGAGCGCCGTTTTAACATTGGTGAAAAATTGGAAGATGTTCGTGTAGAGCGTCGCCAATATCAATATTTATACAAAGAAGCTGATGATTATATCTTTATGGATCAAGAAAGTTACGAACAACACGCTTTGACTAAAGATCAAATCACAGGTGTCGATTTCTTGAAAGATGGTTTAGTGGTAGATGTTGTTATTGATGCTTCGTCGGATACTATTTTATTTGCCGAACTTCCTGCAAAAGTTGATTTGGAAGTGACTTATACAGAACCAGGACTTGCTGGCAATACTGCTACTAATGCGTTGAAACCAGCAACCGTCGAAACTGGTGCTACTGTGCGTGTTCCACTGTTTATCAACACGGGTGAAATTATTCGTGTAGATACGCGTGATGGTTCTTATTTAGAACGTGCAAAATAATTTTGTACAAAGATATTAAAATGAAAAACGACTCTATGTTAAACAGAGTCGTTTTTTTATTTGGATAAATGTGTGAGAATGATACTTAAAAAGAAAAACGCTAATACTGAAAATTTATTAGCGTTTTTTGTGAGTGACTCCGACAGGATTCAAACCTGTAACCTTCTGATCCGTAGTCAGATGCTCTATTCAGTTGAGCCACGGAGCCGTTTTTGCGAGTGCAAAGGTACATGTTTTTATTAATATTACCAAGTAAAAAAAATAAAAAAATGTATTTTTCTACTGAATTAACACATTTATTTAAGATACTTGTGTATTATAATGTGTGTAATAATACCTACAGCCATAAAAGTGATGCCTACCCACAAGTAGGTATTAGTTGGATTTAGGACAACACTATGAAGTACCAATACAATGACACCAACTAATAGTAAAAGAACACCTAAGTATTTTGCTAATTGAACCATAATTATAAGAGTTTATAGATTGATATAAATCAATTACAAAATAAATCATTTTTTCTCTAATAACGAAATTTTTTGTATTTTATTTCTGGATTAATTTAATTCTACAACTGTAATACCAGCTCCACCAAATTGTACATGCTCATCATGGTAGGTGGTCACTGCAGAGGTATTGTGCAGATAGTCGCGAATAGCTTGACGTAATGCGCCTGTACCAGTTCCGTGAAGTATTCGTATCCTGCCAATACTCAACATTTGTGCATCATCCACAAAGTGCATTACAGCTTGTAAAGCTTCATCTACACGCATGCCACGCACATCAATTTCCGATTTAAAGTTTAGTTGACGCTCACGCCAGGCTTCCATGGTGTTTTTAGTAACAGAGGCACGTTGACTGTGTTTTAATTGATTGTTACTCACGCGACTCAACTTGTTGAGTGGGATAGTGGATTTTATATTTCCAAATGTCACAATGCCTACATCTTTATTTGATTCGATGAGTTGACCAACCATATTTTGCCCTTTTATAGTGACGTGATCACCCACTTTAAAAGTATCTTGTTTGTTTGTTTTTATTGGTTTTATTTTCTCTTCGTTTAGGCTTGCTTTAAATTGCTTTAAATCTATACGTGCCTGTTGTGTAGGCTCTTTGGCAGCTTCGGATTCTTTGATGATACGAATAGTTTGTTCTATTTTCGCATTGGTTTGATTTAACAGTTCCGTGGCTTCTGCCTTAGCTACACGTAGTAACTCTTTTTGTTTAGTTTTCAGTGCATTCATCTCTTGTTCATATTTCTGAACAAGTTCATCAATACGTTTTTCTTTTTCGCGTATTTGTTGGCGTTTGTTTGCCCAATAACGCTTGTCACGTACAGCATCTTGTAAGTTTTTGTCATAATCGATATGTTCAGAACCCACTTTTTGCGAAGCGGACAAAATAATATCTTCCGGAATACCAATTTTTCGAGCAATTTCTATCGCAAATGAGCTTCCCGGATTTCCAATTTGTAATTGAAAGAGTGGACGCATTTCGTGGCGGTCGTACAACATGGCTCCATTGACAATGCCTTCGCTATTCGATGCGAAATGTTTTAAATTTGTATAGTGTGTTGTGATAACACCAAAAGTTTTATTTGAATTGAATTTTTCTAAAATAGCTTCGGCTATAGCGCCACCGATTTGTGGTTCAGTACCAGTCCCAAATTCATCTATGAGTAGCAATGATGTGGAGTTAGAGTGACGAACAAAGTGCTTCATACTGAGCAGATGTGAACTGTAAGTTGATAAGTCATTTTCGATACTTTGTTCATCGCCAATATCGATAAAAACATATTCAAAAATACCCGCTTCACTGCGTTCGTGAATGGGAATGGGGAGCCCACATTGAAGCATATATTGCAATAAACCAACGGTTTTCAAACAGACTGATTTACCACCAGCGTTTGGACCTGAAATCAGTAAAATACGCTCTCCTGGTGTGAGTTTTATAGATAATGGAACAATTGACTTGTGTTGTTTTTCGAGTGATAATTGCAAGAGAGGATGACGCGCATCAGACCAATTTACAAATGGTGTGTTTTTCAAATGTGGTTTAATTGCTTTAGTCTGTATGCTCCATTTGGCTTTGGCTTGTAAGGCATCTATTTTTACTAAAAAGAGTGTTGATTCCAATAAGTTTGGATAAAAGGGACGTACAAAATCAGTAGCATTTGTCAATATGCGTATTATTTCACGGCGCTCCTCATTCTCTAATTCTCGTAATTGATTATTAAGTTCAACGACACTGCTGGGCTCTACAAAAGCTGTTTTTCCAGTGGCTGATTCATCGTGGATAATACCTCCTAATTTGCGTTTGTTCATCGCAGGAATTGGAATAACTAAACGACCATCGCGCATAGTGGGTGCAGCCTCTTTGTCTACCAATCCTTCGGTTTGTGCTTGGCGAAGAATAGCGTGTAGTGTACGAGAAATGGCATGTTGCGATTTTGCCAAATCGTGCCGTATGCGCGTTAATTCTGTAGACGCATTGTCTTTAATTTCACCATATTTATTGAGAATTGTATCGATGCGTTGTAGTATCTGAGGAAAGTTTTGTACAGGTGTTGCAAGCTGTTTAAGATTACCAAAACGTGTATTATCATGTTTTAATAAAAAAGTGGTAACGCTCTGAATCATAAGTACATTATGACGAATAGCAACTAAATCATTTACTTCAAGAAAAGTACCTTCGATACGTGTTTTTGCGAACGCTTCACGTAAGTCAGCTATGGTATGAAGTGGTAGAGCTTCTTCTTGATCCAATAGTAGCTTTATCATTTCATCAACTAATGTTAGTCGGGCGACAATCAGATCAAAATTGCTCGAGAAGGATAATGTATCGATTTCTTCTTTGGCTAACTCACTCAGACAATGCTGTTTAATAAACAGACGGATTTTGTAAAAACCAATTTTTTGTTCTATGTCGCTTGGATAAAGCATGTTGATTATAAGGTCGTTGTTTTGTAAAAATGCCGATAATAACAGATGTCATTATCGGCATTTAGATTGTATCAGGAAGGCCGACTTAAAATTCACAGTTGTTTGGTGTACGTGGAAATGGAATCACATCACGAATGTTTTGCATGCCTGTAACAAACAACATTAAGCGCTCAAACCCAAGTCCGAAGCCAGAGTGTGGAGCAGTACCAAAACGACGTGTATCCATATACCACCAAATATCTTTTTCGGGTACGCCTATTTCAGCAGCACGACGGCTGAGTTTGTCGTAATCTTCTTCACGCTGTGAACCACCGATGATTTCTCCAATTTTTGGAAACAATACGTCCATTGCACGCACTGTTTTGCCATCGTCATTCTGTTTCATATAGAACGATTTGATATCTTTGGGATAGTCTGTAAGAATTACTGGCAATTTAAAATGTTCTTCAACCAAATAGCGTTCGTGCTCTGATTGTAAATCAGTACCCCAATCTACAGGAAATTCAAATTTCTTACCATTTTTGATAGCTTCTTTGAGAATAGCTACGCCTTCGGTGTATGTTAGTCGTTTAAAGTTGTTTTCTGTCACAAATTTTAATCTATCGATAAGATCATTATCGTACATTTTGCTCAAAAACGCTATATCATCTTGGCATTTTTCGAGCGCCCAGCGCACACAATATTGAATAAAATCTTGTGCCAATTGCATGTTTTCTTCAATTTCAATAAAGGCGACTTCTGGTTCAATCATCCAGAATTCTGCCAAGTGGCGTGGTGTGTTTGAATGTTCAGCACGGAAGGTTGGTCCAAAGGTGTAAATTTTACCTAACGACATGGCTGCCAATTCTCCTTCCAACTGTCCGGAAACAGTTAGGCTAACATGTTTTCCAAAAAAATCGTGTGAGTAATCTAATTTACCATCTTCTGTTTTCTTTAAATTATACAGATCTTGTGTTGTTACTTGGAACATTTGTCCAGCACCTTCGCAGTCTGATGCAGTGATAATAGGAGTGTGAAAATAGAAGAAACCGCGTTCGTGGAAAAATGTATGAATAGCCATAGCCATATTGTGACGTATACGAAATATTGCACCAAACGTGTTGGTACGTGGTCGTAGATGAGCTATTTCACGTAAATATTCGAGTGTGTGTCCTTTTTTCTGTAATGGATATTTTTCCGGATCAGCAGTACCGTAAATTTCTATCTCGTCAGCTTGTATCTCCACACTTTGTCCTTGACCCATCGATTCAACTAATTTACCGTTGACATTGATACATGCTCCGGTTGTAATCGGTTTTAAAGCATCTTCATCAAACTTGGACATATCTACAACAATTTGAATATTGTTAATTGTAGAGCCATCGTTCAAGGCAATAAAACTAACATTTTTATTACCACGACGCGTACGTACCCAGCCTTTTATGTTAATGTCAGCACCAATGTCAGTTCGTTTTAGTGCATCTACAATTACGGTTCTTTTAATCTCTTTCATATTTTGTTTTAAGCTTTAAATTTTCTAGTTTGCAAAGGTATAAAAAAAGTGTGAGTTATTATTTATCTGCGTTATAAATTTACCATTTTGTAAGTGTGGGATGTACCGAAAAAAAGCATCCTTTGATGGGATGCTTTTTAAACGTATAAGAATATATTACCTAATTTTGTTGTTTACCACCAACAGAGCTCATCGCACAACGGAAACCAATGTCATTCGTACAATTATTTTCATTCAAATAGCGACGGTTAGCAGGATTTAACCAATATGCACGGTCTCTCCAAGATCCACCTTTGTAAATACGTGCTTGGTCTGAAATCATGTTTGCTTGCTCAATTGGAGTTGCATTTTCAGCACTTAAAATAGAGTCGCCCAAAGCAGAGAATGCATCACCGTCTTTAAAACTACGGAAGTCGCCACCTGTGGCTGCAAATTTTTTCTCTTTAATAAGTACGTTACGCATGCTGTCGCGCATAACTTGATCCATTTTTGGTAGTTTATCTAAAATAGATTCGGCATAAGCAGAGTCGCTTTGGTAAACATTACCACGGAATGAGTTGTATTCATCTACCACCTCGTTGGTTGTAGCACGATAAACGTCTAATACCCATTCGTTTACATTTCCTGCCATATTATATAAACCATAGCCATTTGGAGGGAAGAAGTTCACAGGAACAGTTAAAGTGTTATTAATAGCAATACCAATGAGATCACCTCGGCTACGTATAAAGTTTGCATAGAATTCGCCTTCGGTTTTTTTGTTTTCAAATCCGCGTAATTGTTCGCCTCTCCAAGGATATGTTTGGTTTTCATAGACGTTACCATCTACAGCTTCGATACCGTAGGCCGCATATTCCCATTCAGCTTCAGTTGGAAGACGGAATTGAGCATCATACAGCATACCGTCTAAATCCACTGCAGAACTATCGCCATAAATAGCACGGATAAATTCTCCCGCTTTTTTGGTTGAAAAGACGTAAGCATATAAAGAATCTGGATTTTCTTTAATGGCTTTGTTGATAGTTTTTAAGTTGCGGAAAGGAATTATTTTCTGATTTATTAGTTCCAGTTCATTTACGCGGTCAGTACGCCACTCGCAGTAGGCTTCAGCCTGTTTCCAAGTTACGCCAACTACTGGATAATATCCGTAAGCTACGTGTGAATAATAATTTTCCACATATGGTTCGTTGTACGCTAACTCTTTACGCCACACAGTTTCGTCAGGCAGTGCTAATACAATTTTACGAGGTTCATGTGCGTACACACCACTTAACCAAGCCACATATTCTCGCCAGTTTAAGTTGGTTACTTCGAATTCGTCCAAAAAGTAGCCACTATTACTGATTCTACGTTTTGCATTGTTGCTTGGAGCCGAAATAGGGTCATTATTTGAACCTTTTACGGTAGTCATTACTGAAATATAAACAGTACCAGGAGGAACTTTACCCGTGTAAACACTGTTTACATTGAAGAAACCGTTTCGCTCATCGTTGTAATCAAAACCAGTTTTTTCAGAAAAGTTAGTAGGCATTGAAGGCCTTGATTGGCAACCAGTAAAGAGTGCCATTACGATAAATAAACCAAAGAATTGTTTTGCGACTTTCATAAGTATTCAATAGTTGGTAAAAGCGACCACAAATGTACGATTATTTTTACAAAAACCAATGCTTTATTGCTTTTTTTATATTTTATCTTCAAAAAAAAGAGAAAAACACGATTTTTAGTCTTATTTTTGTGCCTGAATAATTGATTTGAACTACTAGTTAAACGTGATGAACTCCAAAAATATTGTATTGAACGGTAAATTTGTTGATTTATCCAATCCTATTGTGATGGCAATTGTCAACATTACACCAGATTCTTTTTATTCAGGCAATCGTTGTTTAGATGAAAAACTTTTTCTGTCAGCTACAGAAAAAGCATTACAAGAGGGTGCCACTATTATTGATATTGGTGCTTATTCTACACGTCCAGGAGCTCCAATCGTAACAGAAACTGAAGAATTGGAACGGATTAGTGGTGCTTTGAAGAGCATCAGAAAGCATTTTGGTAATATTCCAATTTCTGTCGATACGTTTCGATCTGCTGTAGCTACCTGTGCTGTACAAGAATTTGATATAGCGGTCATCAATGATGTGTCGGGTGGTGAACTTGATGAAGAGATGTTTAATACTGTGGCTAAACTCAATGTGCCTTATATACTGATGCATATGAGAGGAACTCCACAAACGATGCAAAAAAACAATAATACGCAGTACAATAATTTTTTGCCTGAGGTGTTACAGTATTTTGCTCAAAAAATAGAGCTCTTACGTGCGTTGAATTTTACGAAAGAAATTATTATTGATCCTGGTTTTGGGTTTGCAAAAACAATTGAACAAAATTACGAGTTATTGAGAAACTTGTCTATTTTTGACACTTTTAATATGCCTATTTTGGTGGGTGTATCTCGTAAATCGATGATTTATAAATTACTAAATTCTTCTCCTGAAGAATCGTTGAGTGCGACAGCAGCAGTGAATATGTTGGCTTTAGAACAAGGTGCTCATATTCTGCGTGTACACGATGTGAAAGCAGCTATGGAGGTTATAGCGTTGTATAAAGCTTATAAGGGAAATTAAAATAAAAAGCAGTGTATGGAACTTACTTTTGGTGTAAAAGATATTGTTGATATTGTTTTGGTGGCGATTTTGCTTTACCAAGCTTTTAAACTTATGAAAGATACTGGTGTGGCCAATATCTTTTTAGGTATTATGGCTTTTGTTGTGTTTTGGTTTTTGGTAACACGAGTGTTTAAAATGGAATTGTTAGGAGCTATTTTAAATCGTGTTATTGGTGTGAGTGCCATTGGATTGATTGTGATTTTTCAAAACGAAATTCGCCGTTTTTTTTCACGTATAGGTTCACGTAAAAATTGGAAGTTTTGGCTGCGTTTACAAAAATTATTAAAGATAAAAAGTAAAGAACCTGAGCTAACGTTCCCTATTATGCGTGTGGTTTTGGCTTGTCGGAATTTGTCACGTACGAAAACTGGAGCATTATTAGTTATTCAACGGCATGACAGTTTACAGCAATACATTGATTCCGGTGATGTGATAAATGCAGAGATCAATACACGTCTTATTGAAAATATCTTTTTCAAAAACAGTCCTTTGCACGATGGTGCTATGATTATTGATGAAGAAAAAATAGTGGCTGCTGGGACTATTTTACCGGTATCACAAAATCCAGACATTCCTAAATATCTGGGATTGAGACACCGTGCAGCTTTAGGTATTTCGGAGCGTACTGATGCCATTGTTATTATTATTTCTGAGGAAACGGGAACAATATCGCTTGCAATGGGTGGCAAGCTTACTTTGAATATAACACCAGAACAGCTCGAACGCTTGTTGTCACCTGAGTTAGAAGTGTAATATTTTAATATAATTACAAGCTAAATGTCCGGTTTACAACTGGACATTTTTTTTGATATATTATAGCTTGTTTTTATTACGAAAAACAATAAATAAGGCTTATGGTACGTTTTACCTTAAATATAAGGATTTTCTACTTGTTCGTCACTATTTTTTTGAGTACCTTTGCGCTCTTTTATGGGTGTGGATTATTAATTTCTTGACGTGTTAATCAATAGTTATAACTTATTATGATTGAGTATATTAAAGGTGATTTGGTGGAGCTAACTCCTACGTCTGCAGTTGTGGAAACAAATGGTATAGGATATTTTATTAATATATCATTGGTTACCTATTCGGAATTAAATGGACATAAACAATGCAAACTATATGTTTATGAAGCTATTCGTGAGGATGCCTATGTTCTTTATGGTTTTACAACTAAAGAAGAGCGCGCGTTATTTTTACAACTTATTTCGGTATCTGGTGTCGGTGTTAGTACTGCTCGTATGATTATGTCGTCCCTTTCAGCTGCTGAATTACAAGAAGCTATTGCTACCGAAAATAGTGCTATGCTCAAAAACGTGAAAGGTATCGGATTAAAAACCGCTCAGCGCATTATTGTTGATTTACGTGATAAAGTGGGTAAAACAGCATTGACATCCAATATCGCTTCTGTCTCTAGCAGAGGTGTAGTCTCTGAAGCAGTTTCTGCTTTAGTGATGCTTGGTTTTCAACAATCAGCAGCTCAGAAAGTAGTTGATAAATTGGCTACCCAAAATCCTGGTTTATCGTTGGAACAACTAGTTAAAAAAGCATTACAAATGCTTTAAATTTTGGTATAAAAGGCATGAGTTTTTTTCAAAAAATAGTTGTTTTTCTTTTTATTAGTACTATTACTTTACTATCGTTTGGTGATTCTACGCCTTCCAATGCTATGGCTTTTGCCCAGGAGCAGTTGTCCGACTATGCTGTTCCTACAGATTCTACGCTATTTAAATCTTTTCCAGTTCGCTCGTTAGAAGTTCAAACGTATGAAGATCTTTACCAACAATATCCTTTAGATTTATCTACGCCTAGCAATGTAAAAAGTCAGGTGGAATATGCCCCTGCTACGGGAAACTATATTTTTCGTACCAAAGTAGGCGATATGGAGGTTGCTACACCATTTGTCATGTCCGAAAGCGAATATAAATCGTATACGCTGCGCAATGACATGAGTTCGTATTTTAAAACTAAAAATGCAGAAGCTCAAGCCAATTTTGAAGATAAGTTTAATTTAGCTGATATGAGTTTTAAACTGGGACCTGCCGAGAAAGTTTTCGGTCCTGGTGGAGTACAGTTGAAAACACAAGGATCGGCTGAGTTGAGTTTTGGTGTTGTTACCAACAGAGTGGATAATCCTTCATTGTCCGAACGGTTACGCAAAACGACAAATCCTGATTTTGATTCAAAAATTCAATTAAATGTGAATGGTAAAGTTGGTGACAAAATTAATTTTGCCATGAATTATAACACAGAAGCCACTTTTGAGACCGACCAACAGACGTTGAAATTGAGTTATGAAGGTAAAGAGGATGAGATTTTACGCAAATTGCAAGCAGGTAATGTGAGTATGCCACTTAATAGCTCTTTAATTCGAGGAAGTTCAGCACTGTTTGGTTTTAAAGCTGAATTGCAATTTGGAAAGTTGAATGTGACGGCTATCGCTTCGCAACAACAGTCGCAAAGTAAAACAGTGAGTTCAAAAGGAGGCTCGCAACGCAAAGAGTTTGAAGTGCCTATTGATGCCTACGACGAAAATCGTCACTTTTTCTTAGCTCAATATTTTAGAGATACTTATGACCAAAATATGAGTAAATTGCCATATATTACGTCTGGCATTATGATAAATCGGGTAGAGGTGTGGGTTACCAACAAACGTGGAAATTTCGACCAAGCACGTAACATTTTGGCATTTATGGATTTAGCGGAAAATAGACGCATTGATAATTCACATTGGAGTGTCATCGATAATCGCTATCCTCAAAATAGTGCAAATACATTGTATGACGAGGTGAAATCTATTGCCAACATTCGTGATATTCAACTATTTAATAGCTTGATGGAAGCTCAATATTCCAGTATGGATATTAATGGTGGTGAGGATTATGAAAAAATTGAAAGTGCTCGTCGTTTGGAGCCTTCAGAATATACGCTTAATAGTACGTTGGGTTTTATTTCGTTGAAAACTGCCTTGAATGCTGATGAGGTTTTGGCTGTAGCGTTTGAATACACTCTTGGGGGTAAAGTGTATCAAGTTGGGGAGTTTTCTACTGACGGTATCGAATCTCCTAATGCGTTGATGGTGAAAATGTTGAAAAGTTCGTCTGTTTCGCCACAAAGTACTATGTGGGATTTGATGATGAAAAACGTCTATTATTTGGGCGCAATGCAGATTCAGCCGGATAATTTTGAGTTGAATATACAGTACCAAAATGATACAACAGGTGTTTATCTCAATTATCTTACCGAAGGTAATATCAAAAATAAGTTGTTGCTCAAAGTGATGAATTTAGACCGTTTAGATGCACGTAACGAGGTGCGTCCCGATGGCAAATTCGATTTTGTAGAAGGCTATACCATGAGCTCATCGTTGGGACGAGTGATTTTTCCTGTGGTTGAACCTTTTGGCGAACATTTACGTAAGGCTATTGGTAATGATGCTATTGCGGACAAATATGTTTTTCAAGAACTGTATGACTCAACACTGGTTGTAGCACGTGAATTGACCGAAAAGAATAAATTTCGTTTAGCTGGTAAATATCAAGCTAGCTCTGGTTCTGAAATCCGTTTAGAAGCCATGAATATTCCACGAGGTTCTGTGGTGGTAACGGCAGGCGGTGCTACGTTAGTAGAAAATGTCGATTATACGGTTGATTATGTTATGGGTGTGGTTACAATCTTGAACCAATCTATTTTAGCTTCGGGGACATCAGTCGATGTGTCACTCGAAAACCAATCACTCTTTAATACGCAACGCAAAACACTTGTTGGTACACATTTAGAATATAAACTGAATGATAAATTTTCATTTGGTGGAACAGTAATGCATCTTTCGGAGATGCCTTTGGTTACGAAAACGGAAATGGGTACTGAACCGATTTCAAATACCATTTGGGGCTTGAATGCGGCCTATCGTGATGAGGTACAATGGCTTACTAAAGCTTTGAACGCATTGCCATTGTTGAATGCCACAGCGCCTTCAACTATTGTTTTTAATGGGGAAGTGGCTCAAATGATACCCGGACATCGCAAAGTTAAACATAATCCGGGATACGCCTATTTAGACGATTTTGAATCGACTAAAACAGGTGTTGATTTGCGTTATCCACACTATTGGCGATTGGCAAGTACACCTTATGACCCAACAAGTGGTGCATTATTTCCAGAAGCTGCATTGTCGAATGATATCAACTATGGTAAAAATCGTGCACTATTTGCTTGGTTTACTATTGATAATAGCGTCTTTAATCGTAACAACTCTACAACTCCAGAGCATATCAGGCGTAATCCCGATTTGCAATCCAATCACTTAACACGTGCGGTACGAGAACAGGAGATTTTCCCTAATCGTTCAAGTTTGGCGGGACAATCTTCATACTTACCTGTATTGAATGTGAGTTTCTACCCACAAGAACGTGGTCCTTATAATTTAGATGTTTTGGGACTTGCTTCTGACGGTTCGTTAGCAAATCCCACAAAACGCTGGGGTGGTATGATGCGTAAGTTAGAAACAACTGATTTTGAAACAGCGAATATCGAATATATTGAATTTTGGTTGATGGATCCTTTTGTAAATGACACGTTAGGAACCCATTCTGGTGGTGATTTATATTTCAACTTGGGTGATATTTCAGAAGATATTTTGAAGGATGGCAAAAAATTCTTTGAAAACGGTATGCCTATAGATGGCGATACAACACAAACTGACGCTACTGTTTGGGGACGTGTGCCGCGCAAACAATCCATGGTTTTAGCTTTTGATAATGATGTAAATGCGCGCAAATTTCAAGATGTTGGTTTTAATGGTTTAAGTACGGAAGATGAGTTCAAATTCCCAACGTATAGAGATTATGTAGAGCAGATCAAAGCTACACTATCGCCACTGGTGCTTGAAGATATGTCAAAAGATCCATTTTCGCCACTTAATGACCCAGCAGGTGATAATTTCCATCACTATCGTGGTTCTGATTATGACGCAGAGGAGAAAACTATTCTTGATCGCTATAAACGCTTTAATGGCTCAGAGGGAAACTCTCCTGCGTCGGAAACAACAACGGAAACTTATTCTACATCTGCAACAACCATACCTGACGTTGAGGATATCAATCAGGATAACACACTCAATGAATATGAAAAATACTACCAATATCGTGTATCATTACGCCGTATTCATTTAGAAGTTGGACAAAATTTTATTACCGATAAAGTAGTCGCTAATGTAGAATTGGAAAATGGTAAAAAAGAAGATGTAACATGGTACCAATTTAAAATTCCTGTGCGTGATTATGAAAAACGTATAGGAACTATACGCGATTTTAAATCGATTCGATTTATGCGGATGTTTATGCATAATTTCTCAGAAGCGACTTTTTTACGTTTTGGGACATTGGAATTGGTTCGTGGCGAATGGCGCACTTACACTAAGGATTTGTATGATTTATCAAATCCGCCTTCTACTATAGGTTCAATCAATGTGTCATCGGTAAGTATCGAAGAAAATAATAAGAAAAAACCGGTTAATTATGTGTTGCCACCTGGTGTAACACGTGAAACAGACCCAAGTCAACCACAGTTGACACAGCAAAATGAGCAATCTATGGTAATTCGTGTGTACGATTTGTCGCCTAGTGATGCACGTGCGGTTTATAAAAATATTTCGTATGACATGCGTCAATATCGCCGTCTTCAAATGTTTACGCATGCTGAAAAAATGTTGGACGATTTAGGTTCGCTCAAAGATTACGAAATGACTGTGTTTTTACGTATTGGTAGCGACTATCAAAATAATTATTACGAATATGAAATTCCATTAAAATTGACACCTGAAGGTGATTATTCGTCCGGAGAAGCTGATAAAGTTTGGCCTATAGAGAATATGTTCGATTTTCCATTGGAGTTGTTCACACAGGTTAAAACTAATCGTAACAAGGAGAAAAATAAGGGTGGTTCAGCCTCATTTACGAAAATGTATTCTGAAGTGGATCCAGCTAAGCCAAAGAATAAGATAACGGTAATGGGTAACCCCAATTTGGCTGATGTGCAAACTATTATGATTGGTGTGCGTAATGAAGGACGTGAAGTGAAAACTGGTGAAGTTTGGGTTAACGAATTGCGTTTGACTGATTATAATGAAGATGGTGGTTGGGGCGCTATGGGGAATGTGGCTATTGGACTTTCTGATATGGGAAGTATCAATGTGTCGGCACGTCATGAAACGGCTGGTTTTGGTGGCATAGAACAAAGTTTAACAGAGCGTCGTTTAGACGACTTAACACAACTCAATGTTTCTACATCATTTGAAATCGGACGTTTTTTTCCTGAAAAAGCTAATGTGAAAATTCCACTTTATGCTTCTTATTCTTTGGAAAACAGTAAACCCAAATACAACCCATTGGATGAAGATGTATTGTTAGAAGAGGCTTTAGATGGACTCGAAACTAAATCAGAACGTGACTCATTGTTGGAACTATCTCAAACAAAGGTGATAAACAAAAGTGTAAATTTAACTAATGTAAAAGTTGATATTAAGAGCAAACGTCCACAAATTTATGATCCATCAAACTTTTCAGTTTCTTACGCTTATACCGAAACGCAAGAGCTTAATCCAGAAACAGATCGCAATAAAGCGTTGCAACACCGTGGTTCGTTTAATTATAATTTTTCTACAACACCACAACCATGGGAACCATTTAAAAACGCTAAGGGTTTAAAAAGCCCAGCTTGGCGTATAATCAAAGAGTTTAACTTGAATTATGAACCAAGTGTTTTAGCGTTTTCCACTACCATGAATCGTCGTTACTCGGAAACACAATTGCGAGATTTAGAAGGATCGATGAATTTAAACTATTATGATGTTAATAATTCCTTATTGTCGTCAAGTAAGGATTTTGTTTGGGATCGTCAGTTTGAACTCAAATATGATTTGACACGAGCATTGAAATTTTCATTGCGCACAGGATTTAATGCACGTATTGACGAAACTTTGCACACGCCCGTTAATCGTCAATTTTTCCCCGATGAATATGAAAACTGGAAAGATACAGTTCTGAGTAGTTTGGCGCATTTTGGTCGTCCGCTCACTTATCAACAACTATTTACTGCATCGTGGGCAATTCCGATTAATAAAATTCCAATTTTTGAATTTATCACCGCTAATGTTCAATATAATGCAACTTATGGTTGGAATAGAGGTCCTAATTCTGATGGGAATTTGCATCTTGGCAATGAAGTTTCTAATTTAAATAATTGGCAAGTAGATGGTCAGCTGAACTTTGAAAAATTGTACAATAACTCTAAGTATTTAAAAGATATCAACCAGCGTTATTCCGGTAGAACTTCTTCTAAAGGCAATTCTCGATTTAAACCTAAAGAAGAGTCACAAACTATTGCGATTAAAAAAGGAGAACCAACAGTTGTTACACACAAATTGAACAGTAAACTTCTTCAAATTATTGTCACTGACAGTACAGGTAAAGTGGTGAAAGTACCTTATACCATTGTGGATAACAATACGGTTCGATTTAACGGAAAATCAGATATGTCAAGTTTGCGGCTATCGATGCAAACTACTGATCCTGCCAATATTTCAGTGGCGAAAAAAATGGGAGAAATGTCTGTTCGTTTCTTGATGTTGGTGCGTCGTTTATCTGTTATGTACAAAGAAACTAATAGTCTGGTTATACCCGGATTTAATGCTGAAGCTGGTTTTATGGGACAGCAAAAAATAGATAATTTGTTTGCACCGGGTTTTGATTTTGCCTTCGGTATGCCTCAACGTGACTATTTGGAGCAAGCTATCCAACGCGGCTGGGTTATTATGAACGATTCTATAATTAATCCTGCTTCGCAAACATTCACATCCGATTTTGATGTAAAACTTAATTTAGAGCCATTTGCAGGTTTTAAAATTGACTTGAATACTAAACGCGTATCGACCGATCAGACGTCGATTCAGCACATGTATAACGATATGCCTGTCACTTTTAATGGCACCTTTAGAATGACGCATGCAGCTATTTTAACTACATTTTGGAGTACAGGAAAACTAGCTAATAATTATCAATCGAAAGCGTTTGACCAATTTAAAGCCAATCGTGCTTACGTAGCTCGCGAGTTGCAACGTTCGTACATTGGTACGAACTATCCAACTACGGGCTTTGCTGCTGATAGTTATTTGGCAGGAAGTCCATATAACGAAGCCAATGGCGCTTATAGTTACAATTCACCTGACGTGCTAATTCCTGCATTTTTGGCGGCATATACAGGGCAGGATATAACTAAAGTTTCAAAATCACCGTTTCCTGCATTTTGGAGTTTAATTCCAAATTGGCGAATATCTTACGATGGTTTATCACGCATTCCTTGGGTAGCTAAGAATTTTAAATCGGTGACGTTAAATCACGCCTATCAGTGTACATACAATATTGGCTCTTATACGGCGTATTCTAATTTTGCCGAGAATGAAGATGGTTTAGGGTTTGTACGTGACGTTACGAGTGGAAATCCAATACCTTCGAGTCAATATAATATAGCAAGTGTGGCGTTGAATGAAAGTTTTGCACCATTTTTAAGCGTAGATATGGCTATGAAAAATAGTTTAACCGGTAAAGTTGAATATCGTAAACAACGCAATATGACGCTGAATTTAGCCAGTAATCAACTACTAGAAGCAACAAATGATGAATGGGTTGTGGGTATTGGATACATTTTAAAAGATTTTGATGTAATTTTGAAGCTCAAACAAAACAAGACTAAAAAGGTTAAAAACGATTTAACCACACGCCTTGATTTTGCCTTTAAGGATATAAAAACCATTATTCGTAAAATAGAAACAGACGACGTGCAACCAACTAATGGAACCAAAACGATAACAGTGAAACTAACGGCCGACTATGTGTTTAGTTCTAAACTCAACTTCCGTTTGTTCTACGACTATCAAATGAGTAATCCGTTGATTTCTACTTCGTACCCGATTTCTACGTCGAATGTAGGTTTTAGTATTAAATTTATGCTAACACGCTAAACACAGTATTGATAAATTAAATAACTTAAAATAAAAGACTTATGGAACAAAATGAATTTCGCAAATTTGCTACAAAACATTTGAATATGAATGGTTTGGCGCTCGACAAATATATGTCAGAAGTATCCATGCATGGTGGCTATATTTCGCCATCAATTTTGGAAGAACGTCAGTTGAATGTGACTCAAATGGATGTGTTTTCGCGTTTAATGATGGATCGTATTATTTTTTTGGGTTCTGAAATCAACGATTATGTAGCGAATGTGATTCAAGCTCAATTGTTGTTTTTGGATACTGCTGATCCGGGTAAAGATATTTCTATTTATATAAATAGTCCTGGTGGTTCTGTACACGCTGGCCTTGGTATTTATGACACTATGCAATATATTGGTAGTAAAGTTGGCACCATTTGTACCAGTATGGCAGCTTCTATGGCTGCGGTATTATTGGTGGCTGGCGAAAAGGGGAAACGTTCAGCTTTGAAACATTCTCGTGTGATGATTCATCAGCCTATGGGTAGAATGCAAGGTCAAGCGTCCGATATGGAGATTAATTACAAGCAAATAATGTTGTTGAAACAAGAATTGTATCAAATTATTGCCGAACATTCAGGAAATACATTAGAAAAAATCGAAAAAGATTCTGATCGCGACTACTGGATGACTTCACAAGAAGCACTGGAGTATGGTATGATTGATAATATTTTAGTGCGCAACAATAACAAGTAAAATTTCATGACGAAACAGACAAAAAATGAACGGCGTTGTAGCTTTTGCGGACGTGCTGAAAGTGAGGTGCAGTTAATGCTAACTGGTTTAGATGGCAATATTTGCGACCAGTGTGTGGAGATGGCTAATAATGTTGTTCAAACAGAACTGAAACCTACGAAGGATTTTACCTTAAAAGGCGATCAACTTCCAAAACCAACAGAAATAAAGAATTTTCTTGATCAATACGTTATTGGACAACATGAAGCCAAAAAGTATTTATCAGTGGCGGTTTACAATCACTACAAACGTATTACGCAACCCAAATCGGCCGAAGATGTTGAAATAGAGAAATCGAATATTATTTTAGTTGGCGCAACTGGTACGGGGAAAACGTTGCTGGCACGTACTATTGCAAAAAAACTGCATGTACCGTTTACTATTGTCGATGCTACAGTACTGACAGAAGCAGGTTATGTTGGCGAAGATATTGAGAGTATTTTAACACGTTTGTTACAAGTGGCTGATTATGATGTTAAAGCAGCAGAGCGAGGCATTGTATTTATTGATGAACTTGACAAAATTGCTCGCAAAGGTGATAATCCAAGCATTACGCGCGATGTGAGTGGCGAAGGTGTACAACAAGGTTTATTGAAACTTTTAGAAGGTTCAGTAATAAACGTACCACCACAAGGCGGACGCAAACATCCCGATCAAAAAATGATTGCTGTGAATACGCAAAATATTTTATTCATCTGTGGCGGTGCATTTGACGGCATTGAGAAAAAAATTGCTCAACGGTTAAATACACACGTGGTAGGGTTTGATGCAGTGCATGAGCAAAATGTTGTAGATAGAAACAATTTGTTACAGTATATCACACCGCAAGATTTAAAATCATTTGGTTTAATTCCCGAAATAATAGGTCGTTTGCCCATTTTAACTTACCTCAATCCACTTGATAAACAGGCTTTGCGCCTAATTTTGACAGAACCTAAAAATTCGATAGTAAAACAATATACCAAACTATTTGCAATGGATGACGTGGTGTTAAAAATTGACGAATCAGTTCTTGATTATATTGTAGAAAAGGCGATTGAATATAAATTAGGAGCTCGCGGGTTGCGTTCAATAGCTGAAACTATTATGATGGATGCCATGTATGAAATTCCTTCGTCAGAGGTGAAAGAGTTACATGTTACGCTTGAGTATGCTCAAGAGAAGTTAAATCGTTCACAGGTAAAAATCGCTTGATAGATAGAATTTATAAATTCAGTTACAAATGTCACAATATGTAAACCATCAATGGCACGCCATTGATTATAAAAATGTTTTAGAAATCTTTAAAAGCTCTTTGCAGGGATTAAATGCAGATGAAGTACAAGAACGACTTTTAAAGTACGGAACCAATGAACTGATTCATCAAAATAAAGATGGCGTATTAAAAGTGCTATGGCGACAAATTAATAATCCTTTAATTTGGGTTCTTATTGCTTCAAGCGTGGTAGCAATGGTTTTAGGCGAAATTACAGATGGTATGGTTGTGCTTGCCGTTGTTGTCATCAATTCGATTATTGGTTTTATTCAGGAATACAAGGCAGGCAAAGCTATTGAGGCGCTTACTGGTATGGTTCCCCAAAATACAACGGTTATCCGCAGCGGAAATCTACAAACCGTATCTGTTTCAGAAATTGTTCTTGGCGATATTGTGTGCCTGGAAGCTGGCGATCGTGTCCCTGCTGATATGCGGATAATTAAACAGAAAAATCTTCAAGTGGAGGAGGCTGCTCTTACTGGTGAATCGGTACCTTCGCAGAAAACCTCAGAACCGGTCAATCATGAAGCTGTGCTTGGTGATCGCACAAGTATGGTTTATAGTGGCACTTTGGTGGTGTCTGGAACTGCTACTGCAGTTGTAGTAACAACAGGAATGCAAACTGAAATTGGTAAAATTTCTAACATGCTCAACGAAACGGTTGATTTGGCTACACCACTTACTCAAAAACTTGGAGTTATTAGCAAATATTTGACCATAGGTATTGTAATTATTACTCTAATTATTATGGTTGTTGGAACTTATCGTTCTTTGGAGCAAGCAGTACCACTGTTTGATTCATTGAGAGAAAGTTTAATTTTTGCTATTGCCTTGGCTGTAGGAGCTATTCCTGAAGGACTTCCTGCTGTTGTTACCATTGCTCTTGCTATAGGTGTACAGCGCATGGCCAAGCGTCAAGCCATTATTCGTAAATTACCTGCTGTAGAAACTTTAGGAAGTACAACGGTTATCTGTTCCGATAAAACAGGAACACTTACACGTAACGAAATGACCGTGAATGCATTGTGGAATTGTAGCTATGACATTCAAGTGACAGGTGTCGGTTAGAAAAAAGAAGGTGTTTTTAAACAAAATGGTGTTGAAATAGCCACCTTACCTGAAGAAATAATGCTTTTGCTAAAAAATGCAGTACTTTGTAGCGATGCAAATGTAATTTATGATGAAAATGGTTATAATATTTCGGGCGATCCTACAGAGGTAGCTTTGGTTGTAGTTGCTGCAAAAGCGGGAATTTCAATTGATAATTTACGTCAGAAAATACAAAGAGAAGACGTTATACCTTTTGACTCCGAAAAACAATATATGGTCACGCTCAATGATAATCTTATTATCAAAGGTGCTCCAGAAGTTGTACTTCAACATTGTTCTACACATATAGGAGGAGTTAGTTTAGATCTCGAAAAAATTAATGCTCAAATAGATTTGCTTGGCTCAAAAGGTATGCGTGTACTTGCCATTGCTCAAAAACCGCATGGTGAAGATAATAAAATATCGGACAGTGAAATTGAGAGTGATTTTGAATTTATTGGATTAGTTGGTATGATTGACCCGTCTCGTACCGAAGTTATTGAAGCAATAAAAGCTTGTCATGATGCTGGAATAACTGTAAAAATGATTACTGGCGATCATCAATCTACAGCTCGTGCAATTGGTGTGGAATTAGGACTTTCTAATGATGGAGATGTTGTAACTGGTGTTGCTTTATCTAAAATGGATAATGTAGAATTGGATAAAACCGCGCGAACTATCAATATCTTTGCCCGTGTGGCGCCAGAACATAAACTACGATTAGTGCAAGCATTGCAAAAAAATAATGAAATAGTGGCTATGACAGGAGATGGCGTGAATGATGCGCCTTCACTCAAACAAGCTAATGTTGGTGTGGCTATGGGCATTACAGGAACCTCTGTGTCAAAAGAGGCGGCTGATATTGTACTTGCCGATGATAATTTTTTGAGTATTGCTGCAGCTGTTGAAGAAGGACGCCGAGTGTATGATAATTTATTAAAATCACTGGCATTTTTATTACCGACCAATTTGGGGCTGGCTTTTGTCCTTATTTATGGTATTCTATTTTTTCCTTTCAATCCGCTGACCAAAGAACTTGTGTTGCCTATGCTTCCAACGCAATTGTTGTGGATCAATTTAGTTGCAGCCATAGCTTTAGCTTTGCCACTAGCGTTTGAAGTAAAAGAACCAAATGTAATGAATCGTCCACCAAGGAAGCCCACAGAACCGCTGTTTAATGGATTTGTAACATTCAGAGTGTTTTTTTGTGTCAATACTAATGACCGTAGGGACAATCGTTTTATTCAACTTAAAGTATTCGGAGTTATTATCTATGGGGTGGAATCAACATGATGCGTTAGCGCGAGCACAAACGGTAGCTGTAACGTTTATCATATTCTTCCAAATATTTTATCTGTTTAATTGTCGTTCGCTCAAAAATTCGATTATTAAAATCGGCTTTTTTAGTAATAAATATGTATTTTTAGGTGTAGGGTTGATTCTCATTTTACAGGCATTATTTATTTATACGCCATTTATGCAAGATGTATTTGGAACAGCCAGTCTTGATTGTAAAGACCTCTTGATTTCATGCTTAGCGGGTTCTGTAATTTTTGTCATTATTGACCTTGAGAAATGGATCTCTAAAGCGTTATTTAAAGCTAAGAAAAAGTAAAAAAATATCAATAGTATTAATATTTTTAGTTGTTTGACAGATATGATTCAAATTTTATTTCTTTTATTAGGTTTTGTTGCTCTTATTTTTGGAGCCAACAAATTAGTAGATGGCGCCTCTGTTATTGCTCGCCGTTTAAAGGTTTCCGATTTGATTATTGGATTGACCATTGTTGCTTTGGGAACTTCATTTCCTGAGTTAGTAGTTAACGTTTCGGCTGCTTTAAAGGGAAGTAATGGTATTGCTTTAGGCAACATCGTTGGTAGTAATATTTTTAACATTTTAGGTATTTTAGGTATTTCGTCCATTATTTTGCCTTTGGCGGTAAAAAAATCTACTACGTGGATTGAAATTCCATTGGCATTCTTGTCTGCATTAGTGTTATTTGTTTTAGCTAGCGATAACCTGATAGATAATGCCAGCGTTTCAACCATTACTCGTGGTGACGGTATTATTTTACTATTTTTCTTTGCTATTTTTATGGGTTATATTATTCAATCTGCTTTAAAAAATAGACAGGAAAATGAAGCTACAGAAATGCCTGCTATGAAAATGGGTGTTGCTATTATGTGGGTTGTAGTTGGTTTAGGGCTTTTGGTTGTTGGTGGTGAAACTATTGTGCGTGCTGCTATTAAAATTGCACAGCAGTTTGGTGTGTCGGAACGCGTAATTGGCTTAACCATTGTTTCTATTGGTACATCTTTGCCAGAATTGGCAACATCAGTAGTTGCTGCAATCAAGAAAAATACGGATATTGCTATCGCCAATATTGTAGGGTCGAATATATTTAATGCATTTTTTATTTTAGGAACTACAGCTTGTATTATGCCAGTAAGTATTTCGGCTGAGTCTTATTTTGATCTATTGTTGAATATTGTGGCAAGTGCGCTATTGTTTATATTTGTTTTTACAGGACGTGGTCGCAAGTTAGATCGTTGGGAAGGCGTCATCTTTTTGGTGATATATATAATTTATCTTGTGTGGTTGATTTTAGCATAAGTATATGTAATCTAAATAAAAAAGGCGATTGAGGAATTTTCAATCGCCTTTTTTATACTAAAAGTCATGTAAACTAAATTACACCTTGTGTCATCATACCTTTAGCAACTTTCATAAAACCAGCAATATTAGCACCTTTTACATAATTGATATAGCCATCGGGTTGGGTACCATATTTCACGCATTGTGCATGAATATTTGCCATAATCTCTTTTAATTTACTATCAACTTCCTCTTTGCTCCAGCTCAGTTTCATTGCATTTTGAGTCATTTCTAAGCCTGAAACCGATACACCACCAGCATTAGCAGCTTTACCTGGTGCAAACAGAATTTTATGTTCTATAAATAAATTGACAGCTTCTGGAGTTGACGGCATGTTTGCACCTTCCGACACGGCAATAACTCCATTTGCTATGAGTTTTTTTGCATCCTCTCCAGTTAATTCATTTTGAGTAGCTGAAGGTAGAGCAATGGTACACATTTCGCCCCAAGGACGTCCTCCGGCAACATGTTTACAACCATATTTTTCAGCGTATTCACGAATACGTCCGCGATACATATTTTTTAGTTCGAAAATATAGTCTAATTTTTCATGGTCGATGCCATCTGGATCGTAGATATAACCGTCGCTGTCGGACATGGTAACAATTTTACCACCAAGTTCAAGTACTTTTTCGGCAGTATAGGTTGCTACATTTCCAGAGCCTGATATACAAACTGTTTGCCCTTTCAAATCTGTAATTCCACGACTTTTTAACATGTTCATTAAAAAGTAGATATTGCCATAACCCGTGGCTTGAGGACGAATAAGTGAACCGCCGAATTCAATACCTTTCCCTGTAAAAGTTCCTGTATGTTCGCGTGCCAGTTTTTTGTACATACCATACATATAAGCAACTTCTCGTCCTCCTACACCAATGTCGCCTGCTGGAACATCGGTATCTGGACCGACGTTACGCCATAACTCCAACATCAAAGCTTGGCAAAAACGCATAATTTCTGCATTTGATTTGCCTCTTGGACTAAAATCAGAACCTCCTTTTGCACCGCCCATAGGTAAGGTGGTTAAAGCGTTTTTAAAAGTTTGTTCAAAGGCTAAAAATTTTAAAATTGATGGACAAACAGAAGAGTGGAAACGCATACCACCTTTATAGGGACCTATTGTGTTATTATGTTGAATGCGATAGGCCATATTAGTACGAACCACACCTTGATCATCTGTCCATGTTACACGAAATGAAATAATACGATCTGGTATACATATCCGTTCGATGATGTTGGCTTTCTCAAATTCGGGATGTTCGTTATAAATCTCTTCGATAGATGATAACACCTCGTGAACCGCTTGTAAATATTCCGGTTCGTTTGGAAAGCGACGCTGTAGGTCGTTGATAAGTGATTCTGTATTCATTTGTATTATAATTAATTTTAATTATTCGTTGCAAAAATACACAAAAATGATATGTAACCAATTGGATTAAAAAGTTTTTTATAAGGATTTGTGAAATGTTTATAAATTTATAAAAAGAGGTGCCGGTACTTCCTTTTAAAGTTATCAACCTGTAAAAGGTTATAGTCTCATTTTTTATTACTATTTTTGCACAGTCAAATTTCCGCGCAAACTATATGCAAATAATTACAACTAAAAACGCCTTATTGGAAGCGGTATCAACTGCTAAATTACAGGATAAAACTATAGGCTTCGTTCCCACAATGGGAGCTTTACATGATGGTCATTTAACTCTTGTAAAGCGCTGTGTGAGCGAAAACGATCTCTGTTTTGTGAGTGTTTTTGTTAATCCTACGCAATTTAACGATAAAAATGATTTAGCAAATTATCCACGAACTGTGGAAGCTGATGCAGCACTATTGGAGTCGGTGGGCTGTAAAGTAATGTTTGTACCCAATGCTGATGAAATGTATAATGCCGATGAGATGCAAAAACCATTTGAATTCGATTTCGGAGGGCTCGACCAAGTGATGGAGGGAAGATTTCGTCCAGGACATTTTAACGGTGTTGTTCAGGTAGTTAGTAAGTTATTTAAACTGGTACAACCAACACGTGCCTATTTTGGCGAAAAAGATTTTCAACAACTTGCCATTATTCGTCGCATGGTTTCGGTCATGAAATTTCCGATTGAAATTGTGGGCTGTCCTATTGTTCGTGAGGCGAGCGGTCTGGCATTGAGTAGTAGAAATTCATTATTAACTTCAGAACAGCGTCAAAGGGCAGTTCATATTTCGCAAGTATTGAAAGAGAGCCAAATATTTGCTTTGGAAACCTCAGTGCAAGAATTACATGATGCTGTGGTTGCTGCAATAAATGCACGTGAAGGCTTGGATGTGGAGTATTTTGAAATAGTAGATGGTAAAACCTTGCAATCGATTAAAAAGTGGGAAGAAACTGATGATGTTGTAGGTTGTATTACGGTCTATTGTGGTAAAATTCGTTTGATAGATAATATTCGCTATAAATAACCAAAACATAAATTGCTCATGTATTTAAACATTTTAAAATCGAAAATTCATCGTGTAACTGTTACGGAGTCACGTCTTGATTATATTGGTAGCATAACTATTGATGAAGATTTGATGGATGCAGCCAATTTGATAGCCAATGAAAAAGTACAAGTTGTAGATAATAATAATGGGAATCGTTTTGAAACTTATGTAATTAAAGGCGAACGTGGTTCTGGAGTTATTTGCTTGAATGGTGCAGCAGCTCATTTAGTTTCGGTGGGCGACGTAGTGATTATTATGGCTTATACGTGGCTTGAAGAGGAAGAAGCACGTACGTTTAAACCTGCTATTATTTTTCCCGATACAAAAACTAACAGCTTGATTTAAATGCTACTATATTTTAAAAGAAAAAAGCACCTTGTAAGGTGCTTTTTTCTTTTTTGACCGATTAAATCACGATTTTTTGAATGGTGTTAATCAACTCTTTTTGGTAAGGTGCTTCTACGCGTATGTAATTTTCAGTGAAACCAAGCATGGTGTCGCTCGATTTGGTTGATTCCCACAGTACAAATGCGATACGTCCTTTTTGGCTATCGTAAAAATCTTGCGTCTTACGCTCAGATAGTTGGTGAAGCACATCATTACGTCTTTTACGTTCTGTGCGTGGCACATTGTACTTAATATCAAGAGCTTTTGTACCAGCGCGTTCCGAATATGTAAAAACGTGCAGTTGCGATATGGGTAAACGCTCTAGAAACTCACGTGTTTCCTCAAAATATTCAGGTGTTTCGCCACGTACACCAACCATAACATCAACGCCGATAAATGCATGCGGCATTAACGTTTTAATTTTCTCGATTTTATCGGCAAAAAGTTCGCGCGTATAGCGTCGTTTCATCAATTTCAATACCTCATTACTACCAGATTGCAGTGGAATGTGGAAGTGTGGCATAATGTGTTTTGACCTTGACACATAGTCGATAATTTCATCGGTCAACAAATTGGGTTCAATGCTTGAAATACGGTAACGAACACCTTCTAACCGATCTAATGCTTTTAGTAAATCAAAAAAAGTTTCAGAGGTAGATCGCCCAAAATCACCGATGTTTACACCTGTTAATACAATTTCTTTGGCGCCTTCATCGATAGCACGTTGGGCTACGGCTACAGTTTCTGCTATTGGAGCATTTCTACTACGTCCGCGAGCAAACGGAATGCTGCAGTAGGTACAATAGTAATCGCAGCCATCTTGTACTTTTAAAAAGTGACGTGTTCTGTCGTCAGCCGAACAGATGGGCGTAAACTGGAGAATATGAGCAGTTTTTACAGTGTATGCTTCGCCTTTCTGTTTTTTTTCTAATCGTTCAATAAAATCGGGTAGTGAACTTTTTTCATTAGTTCCCAAAACTAAATCGACACCTGGAATTTGTACGATTTCATCAGGTTTTAATTGTGCATAACAACCTGTGACAACAATCAATGCGTTGGGGTGTCGATGTATGAGTTTATTGATAGCTTGTCGGCTTTTTTTGTCGGCTGTATCGGTTACAGAACAGGTGTTTATAATGCAAATATCTGCATTTTCGCCCATTTTTACTCGCTGAAAACCAGCTTCGAGTAGTGAGCGCCCAATAGCCGATGTTTCTGCAAAGTTCAATTTGCATCCTAAGGTTTGAAAAGCAACCTTTTTACCGTTAAATTTTGAGGGGTCAATCATACTATAATGTAGCTAAAAGGCGTTTGTAGTTCTGCTTTTAGCAATGACAAAAATAGTGAAAAATATGATGTTACACAATGGTTTGCTAAACTCATTTAAGACATTTTACTTCATCTGCTTCTTGCGTTATATCCCATATTTTCGCCTATCATCGGGGCTTTTATCTCCACCTCCTAATAACTATACGCACCAGTTCTTCACTATTAGTTCTGATTTATGTGGTTTTTATTATCTTTGTAAGCAACATGTAAAGCTATTTTCCCTTTGTGCCTATGATTCTTTTAGTTGATAACAACGACTCGTTTACGTACAATATAGTGGAATTATTGCGTAGTACTACTAATAAACAAGTGTCAGTGTTCAATCATCGCGATGTAACCGTTTCGTTAGCAGCGCATTATGATACGTTGATCTTTTCACCGGGTCCGTTATTGCCGTGCAATTTTCCTATTATGAAGGCATTACTCGCACAGTACGATAATTGTAAGGCAATTCTTGGTATTTGTTTGGGACATCAGGCCATTTGCCAATATTATGGTGCAACTTTGGTGCAGAGTGATGTGGTGTTTCACGGCGAACCTTCACTAATTGATTGTAAACCAGATTCGATACTTTTTTCAGGGGTAACTAACATGATTGTAGGGCGTTATCATTCGTGGTTAGCTACGGATATTCCAGTGGATTTACGTGTTACAGCACGTGATGCGCACGGTGCGGTTATGGCAGTTGGACATCTGAAAAAACGTGTTTTTGGTGTACAATTTCATCCTGAATCGTACATTACAGAGGCGGGTGAACTTATACTTAAAAATTTTCTTTATGCAACTGCAAAATAGAGAAACTGTACGCAAAACAATGGATCAATTAGGGTGTGCACGCATTCCTTTTTTCTTTTTGCTCGATTTTAAAGGCGAATCTGGCGTAGTGGTAAAGTTGTCCGAACTTATAGAAACAGATATTTCATGCGCTATTAAGGGGGGGGCACTACGGAAAACCTGTTGTGCCTTCTTCTTCCTATATGTCGCTAACACCTCACCCCATTTCCGAAAAGGAATATATAGCTCGATTCAATTTTGCACAGCGGGAGATTTTACATGGCAATTCTTTTTTACTAAACCTTACATTTCCAACATATGTTGGACGTAATTTAGCGTTGTATACTATTTTTTATCATGCATCAGCACCTTATCGTCTACTGGTGAATGGGCAGTTTTTGTGTTATTCTCCTGAATCATTTATCACTATAACTGACGATAAAATTAGTACTTATCCTATGAAAGGTACGATTGATGCTCGTTTTCCTAATGCCGAAATACTTTTATTAAGTAACACTAAAGAGTTGTTTGAACACTATACTATTGTGGATTTGATGCGTAACGATTTAGCGATGGTTTCTTCGCAAGTCACAGTGGAGCGATTTAGATATATGGATAAAATTGAAACGTCGCGTGGTACAATATTACAAACTAGTTCGCAAATTAGTGGTAAATTACCGAAAAATTGGAATAAGCATATTGGCACAATACTTTTGAAATTGATGCCTGCTGGTAGTATTTCTGGTGCGCCAAAACAGAAAACAGTAGAAATTATAGAATACGCCGAAATCGCTCCACGTGGGTTTTATACCGGTATTATGGGAGTATTTGATGGCTTTTCTGTTGATAGTGCCGTGCTTATACGCTTTGTGAGACGTGATGAAAAGGGCGATTTTTATTATCATAGTGGTGGAGGAATTACGTGGCGAAGTGATGCGAAAGAAGAGTATAATGAATTGTTAGAGAAAATATATGTACCAACTGTTTGAAACGATTCGTATTGAAAATGGGGTGGTGCAACACCTTGATTATCACCAACAACGTGTTAATCAATTGGCATCACATAGTATGACAGATTATATAGTACGTTTAGAATTACCGCATGTGGGCACTTATCGGTTGCGCATTGACTATACGCCAATGCATATCATATAGCACACCATTACACCTTATATTTCAAAGCGTATCACTTCATTACGTTTAGTTACTGTAGATGATCATTTTCAATATGCTCATAAATGGGCAGATAGAAGCGCATTAGAAATGTCGTTGACACAAAAAAATGATGCCGATGATATTCTTATAGTACGTCATGGGTTAATTACGGATACTTCGTTTAGTAATATTTTGCTTCTTGACGGTATGCAGTGGGTAACGCCTGCCGAACCATTATTGGCTGGTACATGTCGTGCACGGTTATTGCAGCAACAACGCATTATAGCAAAAACTATTCACTTGGAGGATTTATCGAAATATTCTCACTTTATGCTTATTAATGCTATGCGCGATTTTGATTTGACGCGAGTAGTATCGGTAAGCACCCAATCTATTCGTTTGTAATAAATAAAAAACGTATTGAATTTCAATACGTTTTTTACAATTATATCGGTTTGTTTTATTTTCTAAAGGGTGGTTTTACCACAATGGCTTTTAGCTCTTTATTGCGAATGGATACGGCAATTTCTGTACCTACTTGTGCATAAGGAGTTTGTATGTAACCTAATCCAATGCCAATTTTACGTGTTGGCGACATGGTTCCCGAAGTGACACGCCCGATAACAGTACCTTTACCATCGGTAAGTTCATAATCGGCACGTGGAATTCCTCGTTCTAACAATTCAAAACCAATCAATTTTTGAGAAACGCCTTCTGTGCGTTGTTTTATGTATAAATCACCATCTATTAGGTTTTTACCAGCTGCAGGTTTAGTAATCCAACCTAATCCAGCTTCAATTGGCGAGGTTGTTTCATCAATTTCGTGTCCGTAAAGTAAAAAGCCCATTTCTAAACGGAGCGTGTCGCGCGCACCGAGTCCAATAGGTTTAATACCGTAGGGCTCTCCTGCTTCAAAAATAGCTTGCCATATTTGTTCGCCGAATTGTGGATAAAAATAGAGTTCAAAACCGCCAGCTCCGGTATAGCCTGTATTTGAGATAATAACATTTTCAATGCCAGCAAAAGTACCTGTTGTAAAGGCATAATAGGGTATATCATTCAAGTTGATAGTGGTTAATTTCTGTAGCACTGCTGCCGCTTTTGGTCCTTGAATAGCCAGTTGAGCCATTCTATCAGAGGCATTTTCGAGTATAGCGCCTTCTGCATTATTGACGTTTACCCATTCCCAATCTTTATCGATGTTTGCTGCGTTCATCACGAGTAGATATTTTTCGGTTTCGTAGTGATATACAATCAAATCGTCCACAATGCCACCTTTACCATTTGGAAAACAGTTGTATTGCGCTTTCCCAAGAGAAATTGCAGAGATATCATTACTACATATTTTTTGTAAAAAAGGAAGTGCTTGCGGTCCTTTCACCCAAAATTCGCCCATATGCGACACATCAAACACACCGACACCGTTTATCACGGTCATGTGTTCGTCTATGATGCCGGTGCTGTACTCAATAGGCATATTATAACCTGCAAATTCGTGCATTTTTGCACCTAACGCCATGTGAATATCTGTAAATGGAGTTGTTTTCATAGTCTGTTTTTTGTTTACTTTACCATTTTGATAATGTTAATGATAACTTCTGTTGCTTTTTCCATTGATTGAATGGGTACAAATTCGTAGCGACCGTGAAAATTGTGTCCGCCAGCAAAAATATTAGGACAGGGGAGCCCTTTAAATGATAATTGTGCGCCATCAGTTCCGCCACGAATAGGTTTTATTTGTGGTTTTACACCAGCAGCTTCCATAGCCGCAGAAGCCAATTTTATAATATGCATTACGGGTTCTATTTGTTCACGCATATTGTAGTATTGATCTTTAAGTTCTACGTTGGCAGTGCCTGCTCCAAATTCGGCATTGATTTTATTTGCTAAATGTTGAATTTCCGTTTTGCGACTTTCAAATCGAGCACGGTCATGATCGCGAATGATATAGGTCAATGTTGAGTTTTCCACATCGCCCTGCATACCTACCAAATGGTAAAAACCTTCGTAGTTTTCAGTATATTCTGGAGTCTCGTGACGTGGTAGCATACCTGCAAATTGGTGAGCTATACGCATAGAATTAAGCATTTTACCTTTTGCATAGCCCGGATGTACATTGCGCCCTTGGAACGTAATTTTTGCTGATGCAGCGTTGAAGTTTTCATATTCTAATTCACCTATTTCGCCTCCATCCATTGTGTAAGCCCAGTCGGCACCAAATTTTTTAACATCAAAATGGTGAGAACCTTGACCAATCTCTTCGTCAGGCGTAAAGGCAATGCGCACTTTACCATGCTTTATTTCAGGATTTTTTACCAAATACTCCATAGCAGTGACAATTTCAGCGATACCAGCTTTATCGTCGGCACCAAGTAGTGTACGTCCGTCGGTTACAATTAAATCTTGTCCTATATACTTTTTGAGCTCAGGAAACTGTTCAGTTGATAGCACGATCGCATCCTCTGCATTTAGCAGAATGTCGTTACCGTCGTATTTTTTTACAATGCGTGGATTTGCATGTTTTCCTGTCATGTCAGGCGAAGTATCCAGATGCGCAATAAATCCTAAAACTGGTAGTTTTTCATCAGCATTTGCTGGTAATGTGGCCATTACGTAACCGTTTTTATCCACTTCTACATCTTTTAATCCAATAGATTTAAGTTCATCTACCAGGTAGTTTGCAAAAATCATTTGTCCTGGGGTACTTGGCGTTAGTCCCGTTGTTTCGTCAGATGTGGTTACAAATGATACATATTTTAAAAATCGTTCAGTAAGTGTCATACTCATAGTTTTTTTAAGAAGTGTTTATGCTTGCAAAGTTACTTTTTTTGCTTCGATAAAACAATTTTACGCTGTCAAAAAAATGTGTTATTAGCGGTTACATAATGTTTTAAAGTCGCAGTATTCACACAACTCTGTGTCTCTGCATTGTTCAAATGGTTGTTGTGCATCAAAAATCTCTGATAAATAGTATGCTAATTTTGTTTCAAATGCTGTTTTAAATTGGTTATAATCAGTTACAAATTCGCTGCTATCATGTAATGATGGCTTGTATGTAATTTGGTGATTTTCAAAATTTCGTAAACTATAAATAGCTGGTTTTAGCTGGTTTGTTGTATTGCGGTTAACTTGATACAACATGGCGTAGAAAAATGTTTGTAGCACGGCTCTAGGTCTTTTATCATTGGAGTTATCAAATAAAACGTCAATATTTTGAAAACTCATTTCTGTTTTTCCTGTTTTATAATCGATAATGTGAGTTACACCATCTTGTTCATCTACGCGGTCAATGAATCCTTTCAAATTTACCGTGAGCTCATTTCCAAATGTAAATCTAGTTTTTAGTGGTAGTTCAGATTCTAAATATCGAAAAGGTGTACGCTCGTTTTGATCAAATTTCAATGTTTGGATAACATACGCTTTTATGATATTGGCAATAAGTAAATTTTCGCCCAATAAAGGCATATTGGTTTTGTTTTTATACAACTTTTCATTAAATGTATTGTAAATGCTTTGGTCTAAAGCAACTGTATTTTGAATTAGCTGATTGATGATCTCTTTAGTAATTATTTCCCCCTTATAAGGTTCATATATCGATTCCATGACAGCATGAAAGAGCGTACCAAATAGATTGGCTTCCATCGTGTCACTTATGGTGTCAAGTGGAGCTAAGTCTTCTATCTTAGAAAAATAAAAACGAAGCGGACAATCAATGTAGTTGTTGATATCGCTAGCTGAAATGGCTTTCGTTGAATCGGGATCTGTGAAACGAGCTAATCGTTCCATAATCCGTTGGTCCTTAGTAATGACTATGGGTGCTTCACTTTTTGAAGAAACACTATAACTAACTGATTCGTGCGTGATAGGAACTTGGTATAAGAACTCCAATTGAGCTGCGTAACGACTGAGTTCACCGTGTTGCCCATCGGTACGTGAATTGTAGAGTAGAAACAGACGTTTTGCCCTGTAAATCATGCGATAGAAATTGTACGCAAAAATAGCGTCGTGATATTCGTAAGTGGGCAAACTAAAAGCCCTGCGCAAGCTATAAGGAATTACCGATGGATTAGTGTTTTTTCGTGGAAAAACACCTTCGTTAAATGAGGTGATAATCACATTGTCGAAATCCAACGCACGAGTTTCTAGTGTTCCCATAATTTGCAAACCTTCTAGAGGTTCTCCTTTAAAAGCAACAGTAATATTGCTCGTGAGTTGTTTCAATAATTTGAAAAAAGTATCGGTAGAAAGGTTTATTTTTGTCTCATGTAGATTCTCCTCTAAACGATTTATAGCGGCTTGATAATGAGCAAAGTATTCTCTGTCTAACTGTTTGTTGTTTTTGTTGTAAGTTTGTTCTGAAAGTAATTGTGTAATGGTTGAAAAATAGGCGATAAATTCGTCTGTATCGTTAATAGGAATGAATAGTTTTTTGAAAAAATCATTTTTTTGTAAATCCTCAGGATTAACAAAAAACAAATTATCCTTATGAATTTTTGCAGTTATTTGTTCAACCTCGTTTGGAGCGTAATCTACAATGTAAGGATGGTTGAGGATGGCCAAAATGTGTTTGTAATAAAAATGCGATTTTTCGTTAATTAAACGACTGTTTTTTTGTAAAGCAACCAAATGATCCATGAGAGCCGCTATGGGTGTAAGCGATAGAGGATAGCCCATTGTAACATTCACGGTGTCAATGCTTTCAGGGATAGCATGTAGCATTGGAATTAATAATTTTTCATCGGGTAGTACAATGGCAGTTTTGAGCCCAATTTGTTCTTGTTGTTGGGCTTGCAATTCATTTAAAATGGTGTATACCTGTTTGGTCTGCCCAATATCAGACGGTATGGCAATGAGCTTGATTTCTCTGTCTGTTATTTCAAAGGATTCTTCAAGTTGAAATTCTGATTTAAATGAGGTTTCATTTTCCGCTCTAAATTGATTGGCAACGTTATCAGTTTTTCTAATTTCGGGAGATTGATAGTCAAAATAGTAGTCGCCAATACCGAGTGTTTGATAACGTTTGAATAGTTTTTTTTCGGTGGCAGTTAGTGCGTTAAAACCGACAAAAACCACACGTTTATACGTTTTTGTTAATGGAGCGTCGCGCTCGATAACATCTCTAAAAATCATACCGTCGTAACCGATGCCTTGTGTGCGTAAATCCTCTCGAAATGTGTTATATAGTGTAAATAAGCTGCTCCACATTTCTACAAATTGTGTTTCGAGATTGCTTCCATGTTTAGTTAAAAAGTAACCCCAAAATTGTTGAATTATGCTTTTTTGTTCATCGCTCATCCAACTAAAATCACTCTCAATCTCTTTAATGTCGCTGATGTTTTGAAAAAGTTGTTTCGCATCTATGAGGTATTTGTCTATTTCGTTAAAATCAGATAACAGCATATCGCCTAAGAAGATAAACGTATCAAAACTTTCTTCTTTATTGACTACTTTTTTAAAACTGTTGTACAATGTAAATAAGAGCGTGACTTTATCGGCTTGAAGTAACTGTGACTCTTTGAAAAACAGGTCGTTGATGGCTATAATTTCGGGAGCAAATAATGGCTGGTTAGCTACTTTTCCCAAAGCTTTGCGAAAAAACAGCCCAGCACGTCTGTTTGGAAAAACAAACGCGAAATCACTTAATTCGTTTGCATACTTGTCGTAATACTTTTGGGCTAGTTGTTCTAGAAAAGGTGTCATAGTTATCTTGTTTTTTAAGGCACTAAATTACAAAAAAATCTAGTGTTTTCCATGCTATCTGTCGTTTAATAGTAAATATTTTTTAAAAACACTAAATCGTTTGCAGCGTTTTCTCCTTAATTTACATCTCAATAAGAGAAAATGCTAATTTAAATTTGATTTTTTATGGCTAAACTTGTATACCGATTTGTATTGTTTGTGGTAATATTAGTAGGTATTACCTCTTGTTTAACTAAAAATGAACCTACTAAACCTTACACCATTGCTGTATGGACGGCTCAACGTGCTACTGATCAGCAGTTGTATTTTGTAGCTGACGACTCTGTGACTTTTGTCCCCAGTCAAACATTTGCGTATCCCGACTCTTTGTTGGGCGAGCGTTGTTATGTGGAATTTAATTTAAGCACGCAAAAAAAAGAGGGCTACAACCATGTCGTCGATGTGCTTTATATTCAATCGGTTCCTACATGGCAACTATTTGATATTCATACTACCAATCAGAGTGATAGTTTAGGCAACGACCCGACTGGTATAATTATGGCTTGGGTTAGCGGTAACTATTTGAATATGATGTATCAATACTATGGTACGGGTACTGTACGACATAGTTTTACTATGGCACGTAACCACTTGAACACAGAAACTGTACCAGATTCTATTGTTAATCTAGAATTTCGCCACAACCGAAAATTTGATCAACCTGGCAGGCGTTATGAACACGTATCTTCATTCGATATAAGTTCGTTAGCTGCTGGCAAAACGAGTGACTTTTACATCGATGTAAAATATTATCATCTTAGCGGTTATTACGAATCATTCAAAATTAAAGTGCCTCTTGCTAATATTAAGCAGTCGGCACCAGTTTATATGAGTCGTCCAATACGCATTGGAGCGTGGGAAGAGAACTAATTATTTTAAACTATTTAATTAAAAGAGAGAAGGTTGTTGAAAACTTCTCTCTTTTTTTTAGGACTTTGTCTAAAATAATTCTTACATTTGCGAGAATCTTCAAAAATTTGTAAAACCAAAACAATTTAATTTATTCAAAATCATGGAAGTAACACGTCTTATCGACTTGCTGCCACACTATTTGGAGAAATATCCAGACCAAGATGCAGCATTCGCAGCCAAACGCAATGGCGAATGGGTTAAATTTAGTATTCAAGAATACGCCCAAACAGTTAATTATTTATCGTATGGCTTTATGGAACTTGGCATCGTTCCAGGTGATAAAGTGGCGATCGTTAGCTCCAATCGTCCCGAGTGGAATATGCTTGATATGGCTATTATGCAGTGTGGCGCTATTAGTGTCCCTATTTATCCTACCATTAGTCAAGCTGACTATAAGTACATTTTAAATCATGCCGAAATTAAATTAATCTTTATCGAAGGTAAAGAGTTGCGCACTAAAATTGAGCCTGTTTTACCTGAGGTAAAATCCATTAAGCATGTTTATACCTTTATGGATCAAGGTAATTACCCTTATTTTGATCAGTTGGTTGAATTGGGTAAAAAACATCCAAAAGAAAAAGAATTGAAGAAAATTATGGATGGCATTGACAAAATGGATATGGCCACCATTATTTATACATCAGGCACAACAGGAAATCCTAAAGGTGTGATGTTGAGTCACAACAATATCGTTCAAAATTTCTACAGTGTTCGTGAAACGCCTGCTCCATGGAATAAAACAGCGTTAAGTTTCTTGCCGTTGTGCCATGCCTACGAGCGTATGATGGTTTATCTGTATCAATATTTAGGTATTTCAGTCTATTATGCTGAAAGTTTAGCAACAATTGGGGATAATATCAAAGAGATAAATCCAACGTTTATGACCTGTGTACCTCGTGTAATCGAGAAAATATATGATAAGCTATACATGGCAGGTAAAAAACTGTCACTGGTACAGCGTTTAATCTACTATTGGGCATTTAATTTGGCTACGCGCTATAAAGTTGAAGGTAGATCAGCCTGGTACAATGTGCGTCACAAATTGGCTGACAAATTAATTTACTCAAAATGGCGTGCTGCTATTGGTGGAAATTTTGATATTGTAGTGTCTGGTGGTTCTGCTATTCAACCTCACATGGCAGCATTTTTCTCTGCTATAGGTATGCCTGTTTTCGAGGGTTATGGTTTAAGTGAATCGTCACCAATTGTCGCTGTGATGAGTCGCTTACCTGGTGGACGTCGCTTTGGCTCAGTCGGGTATGCATTGCCGGGAACAGAGTTAAAAATTGGTCCTAATGATGAGGTGTTATCACGTGGTCATAACGTAATGATGGGTTACTATAAAGATCCAGAATTAACAGCTAAAGTTATTGATGCTGATGGTTGGCTTCACACAGGGGATACAGGTCGTTTGGAAAATGGTGTTCTATTCTTAACAGGACGCTTGAAAAATATCTTTAAAACATCATTCGGTAAATATATTAATCCTGAAGTAATTGAAGCTAAATTCTGTGAATCTGGTTTTATTGAAAATATGGTTGTTTTTGGCGAAAATAAAAAATTCGCAGCGGCTTTGATTGTGCCCGATTTTGTCTTTTTGAAATCTTGGTGTAAGAAACATAAAATTGAATTTACTACACCGGAAGAGATGATAAAACACAGAGCAGTGATTGCACGTTACCAAAAAGAGGTGAAAAAACTGAATACCAACTTTGGCGACTGGGAACAAATTAAGCGCTTTGAACTGATCGCCGATGAGTGGACACAAACCAATGTGCTAACTCCTACGTTAAAAGTAAAACGTAACGTTGTTGAAAAAATGTACGCTGAAATAATCGAAAAATTGTTTGCGTAATCATTTGAATCTATAAATGAGGCGTGCTTTTCGTTAAGGCATGCCTCATTTTTTACTGTAAACTTATGAAAAAACTGATTTTATTCTCGTTTTGTTTCTTTGCTCTTGTAGTCAATGCGCAATTTTCGGTATCGTCTGATAATGCTTATTTGCATAAAACCGATGTGGCAAATTTAGATGCTCTGTTTTTATTTAATGGAATTTCTGCATTAACAGAAATCACTTATACGGGCGATGAAAGTGTGCTCGAATGGCAAACATTTGATGGTCAGTTTTATAGTAATTCAAAAACAATTTCTCCTGAAGATGGAGTGGGTTACATCTTAAAAATCAACGATATAGATACTTACTTTATTTGGGTAATTGATTATCAAAAACATCCAATTTCTATTACATCATTAACCATTGTAGAGGCTGACGATAAATGTGATTATATTAAGTTAATTCCTGTTTACACAGCAGCGGAATTGGTTTATCAAGATAAAAATAAAGTTACCCATACACTGCCTCGAGTGTTTACGGTTCGTTATCAGAATGTTGAGTTTACTAATGAGGCTTGGGGCGAGCCAAAGGATAAAAGTTTTACAAAAACGCCTCCGTTTACCGAATTGGTAGTTAATGCTCCGTTTTGTGATACCAAATATAGTATTGAAGCCGATACTTATGCCACCGAGATGAATATTGCACCACAAATAGCTGAAACAGTTTTGTATAAGGCTATTGCCGTAGAAGCACATCCAAAAGGTACGGTGTCTGAACGTACGGCTAAAAATGAATTAGAACGTTCCGGTAGCGATATTTCAGGTTCTGGTCCATTGGTAGTTGATTTTGAAAGTCGTGTAAATCCTATTTCTACTAATTTTTATGAATGGTTTATTTATAATTTGAAATCGCCTGATACTTATATTCGTTATACCGACCGTGATTTTCGTTATACATTTACAGAATCTGGTTCGTATCGTGTAAAATTAGTGGCATCGTCTTCAGTATGTGAGTATGTGGATTCGTTGGACGTTAAAGTGTTGGAATCATTTTTAGATGTTCCGAATGTGTTTACACCTAATGGCGATGGTATTAATGATGAATTTCGAGTAGCGTTTAAATCTTTGAAATCATATAGTTGTCAAGTATTTAATCGTTGGGGACGAAAAGTATTCTCTTCTGAAGATCCAGGAAAAGGTTGGGATGGTCGTATAAACGGAAAATTAGCTGCTCCTGGAGCCTATTATTATGTAATTCAAGCTGTGGGTACCGATTTGGATAAAGATGGTAATCCTATTAAATATAAGTTAAGCGGTGATATTAATTTGCTGCGTGGAAAATAAAGTAATTTAGAAATATAAAAAAATAGCCGCATTTAGCGGCTATTTTTTTATTGAAAGAAACTAAAATGAACGTTGCCGTAGTGGCGGTGTTCTATAAAATGAGGATGAGTTTCGAACGAATGTTTGCTACCATGTTCAAGCACAAAAACACCGTCAGATTTTAATCGTTTGTGTTGAAAAATAGCATTGGGGAGCTCTGTGATAGTTTCTAATTGGTATGGTGGGTCGGCAAAGATAAAATCGAACGCCTCATGGTTTGTTGTCAGAAAACGGAATACATCGGAGCGATATACACGTAAATTGTCCACCTTTAAGTAATCAATCGTTTTTTTTATAAATCCAATGTGTTGTTCGCTCATTTCTACAGCAGTGACATGAGGGCATCCGCGCGAGACACATTCTAAGCTAATACTTCCCGTACCAGCAAAGAGATCAAGCACAGTAGTGTCTTCAAAATCCAAGTAATTAGTCAGTACATTGAAAAGACCTTCTTTTGCAAAATCGGTTGTAGGACGCGCTGTAATGTTGGTAGGAGGTGTAAGTCTTCGCCCTTTAAATTTTCCACTAATAATTCTCATAAGCATTTACATTTCAACAACAAATCCATTTGAGTAAACACCCAAATGGATTTATTTTATTATGACTTTGCGTCACGCGTTATTCCCAGTTACCAGCATTGTTGTTGGGTTCTTCAACTGAACCAACTTTTAAGCCAGTATATTTTTCGAGTTTAGTTTGTTGGTCTTTCAAATTGACTAATTCTTGACGATCGAGATCACTCAAATAAGCATCATAAGGCGCACGCGCTTCAAATAGAGGAATTACAATCCCTGAGTTGGCGTTGGTGTGCATACGTGTTTCCATTTCAAATTTTTGACCGTTGGAGAAAGGAATGATGTCCAACTCTTTAACTTTGTCAACTGTTAGAACATCCACAAATAAACTTTCATAAACACTAACATAAGAGGTGTCGCGACGAAAGTTTTCCAAACCATTGGCTGCAATTTCCTTTTTGTTACCAGATTTTACAATCTGTAACGCTTTCTTTTCGGTAAGACCTGCAAGCAATTGTTCGTCGGTAAGTGTTCCCTCCTTTAAAACTACGGGCATTTTACCGTTTAATATAAAGTCGATTAATGTGTCGGTACTAGCCGTGTAATGCCCATATTGATTTTTAAATTCGATTTGAGCTTTACGGATGTGGATTAAATTGCTGATGATGGCTTTTTCACGCAACATACGCTCTTCTTCGAAGTGAATAGGCGTTAAGATACTCATTACTGTAAGGTAGCCCAAAACGATAATGGAAAGGACTAACGAAATTCTAACAACATGTTTCATATTCTTGTATTTTAGATAATTATTCTTGCTAAATTAGAGGCACAAATATAATAAAAAAAGCAAAGAGTCGTATTGGTTAGCGATAAAAATTATTTTTTTTACTTATACTAGCACGCCAGCGCCTTCACGTACAATAACAGGTTCATTGCCCGTACAATCTACAATAGTAGAGGGAACTATACCACCAAAACCGCCATTGATGATTAAATCTACAGATTTTCTGTATTTTTCTTTCAATAATTCAGGATCTGTTTCGTATTCGCTCATACTGTGTTCGTCCTTCAATGAGGCTGTGAGAATAGGATTGCCCAATTCTTTGACCAACGCTCTGATGATATTGTTATCAGGCACACGAATTCCGACGGTTTTACGATTTTTAAATAATTTCGGTAGTTTATTACTGCCATGAAGTATAAAGGTAAAAGCGCCAGGTAAGTTGTGTTTCAATAATTTAAATGTCGCATTATCTACTTTGGCATATTCGCTTATATTGCTTAAGTCGTAACAAATAAGTGATAAATTAGTTTTTTGTGGGTCTATACCTCTTAGTTTACATACTTTTTCAACGGCACGTGGCTGAAAAATATCACATCCTATAGCGTACACAGTATCGGTAGGATAGATGACTATACCACCATTGCGTAGAATTTCGGCTACGCGCGTAATCGCTTTTGGATTGGGGTTTTCAGGATAAATTTTAAGCATGAATACGTTGAATAATTGTAGTTTGTCTGTTTTTAGTTATTGAAATTGTTGTAAAAAACGTACATCGTTTTCTGAGAATAGGCGTAAATCTTTCACTTGGAATTTTAAGTTAGTAATACGCTCTACACCCATACCAAAGGCATAGCCAGAATAGATTTTAGAATCAATACCACACGATTCGAGTACATTGGGGTCAGCCATACCACAGCCTAAAATCTCTACCCAACCTGTATGTTTACAGAAGTTACAACCTTTGCCACCGCATAAGTTACATGAAATATCCATCTCGGCACTTGGTTCTGTAAAAGGAAAATAGGAAGGACGTAAACGAATTTCAGTATGTTCGCCAAACATCTCTTTGGCAAAATAGAGTAGAGCTTGTTTTAAATCGGCAAAGGAAACATGTTTGTCGATATAAAGTCCTTCTACTTGATGAAAGAAACAGTGAGCGCGATACGAAATAGCTTCATTTCTGTACACACGACCGGGGCATAAGACACGAATTGGTGGTTTTTGAGCAGTCATTACACGTGTTTGTACGCTTGATGTGTGTGTGCGTAGCAATACATCGGGATCTTTTTCAATAAAAAATGTGTCTTGCATATCGCGTGCAGGATGTTCTGGCGCAAAATTAAGAGCTCCAAATACATGCCAATCATCTTCAATTTCAGGACCTTCAGCAATAGTAAACCCTATGCGTGAAAAAATATCGATAATTTCAGTTTTCACTAATGATAATGGGTGACGTGTGCCTAATGGGATAGGATCAGCACTACGTGTTAAATCTAATTTTTCAGATGCAGTTGCACTGGCTTCAAGTGAGGCTTTTAAGTCATTCAGTTTGGTTTGTGCGGCATCACGTAGCTGATTTAAAAGCTGTCCAATTTCACGTTTTTCCTCGTTAGGGACAGTACGAAATTCGTTGAAAAGTTCTGAAATTTCTCCTTTCTTACTGAGGTATTGAATTCGTAGAGTTTCTAATTCTTCACGTGTTTTAGCTGAGAAATTGTTGACAGCGTCTGTTAATTGAGCAATTTTTGATTTCATATCATTAGTTAAAGTATCTCTTTAAAAAGCTATAAGTTCTTTAAAAAGAGCTATTTAATATAGTAACAACGTCTACTTTTATTCGATGATAAGCAAACGCACAAAGATACTGTTTTTTTGTTTAAAATCCCAAGTGTTTTATGATATGAATTTCATATAAAATGCTCTTTATGGAGAGTTTTGTATAGTGTGAGTTCTGATAGCTATTTTTTTTACTTCTTACACCATTCTTACAAGAAAATAGCTATCTTTGTAGATTGAAATATTAGGTACTTTAAAATATGGCTACGCCTCGGGAACAAATAGAACAACTTCGAAATGAGCTAAATATACATAATTACAACTATTATGTGTTGAATATGCCTACTATCAGCGATTTTGAATTTGATGCTAAGTTGCGCGCATTGCAGAAGTTGGAAGCGGATTATCCTGACTATTTTGATCCAAATTCGCCAACACAGCGCATAGGAAGCGATTTAAATGAAGCGTTTGTACAGGTGACGCATACGTATCCCATGTTGTCACTTTCCAATACCTATTCCGCCGGTGAAGTTGCTGAGTTTTATGAACGTGTACGCAAAGCACTCAATGATGACTTTGAAGTAGTGTGCGAGTTAAAATATGATGGTACTTCTATATCACTGACCTATGAAAATGGCTCTTTAGTACGAGCTGTAACACGAGGTGATGGAGTTCAAGGTGACGATGTCACAGCTAATGTGCGTACAATTCAAACGATTCCGTTGAAATTACATGGCGATTTTCCTTCAAAATTCGAAATTCGTGGAGAAATTTTAATGCCTTGGGACGTTTTTGAGTCGTTGAATCGTGAGCGTGAAGCACAAGAAGAACCACTATTTGCAAATCCACGTAATGCTGCTAGCGGAACGCTCAAATTACAAAATTCTGCTGAAGTAGCACGTCGTAAATTGGATGCTTATTTGTATTATATGTTGGGCGACCATTTACCTATGGATGGTCATTATGAAAATATTAGAAAAGCTGCAGAATGGGGATTTAAGATATCGCCAGCAATGAAAAAATGTGCGTCACTCGATGAAGTTTTGGCGTATATCGACTATTGGGATAATGAGCGTAAAAATTTACCTGTAGCTACTGATGGTATTGTAATAAAAATAAACAACTTATTACAACAGAAGAACTTAGGTTATACTGCTAAATCACCACGTTGGGCTATTGCCTACAAATTTCAAGCGGAAAAAGCTTCAACACGCCTCAATTCTGTGAGCTATCAAGTGGGACGAACCGGAGCTATTACGCCTGTAGCTAATTTAGATCCTGTTCAACTTTCGGGAACGGTTGTCAAACGGGCTTCTTTGCATAATGCTGATATCATTGAAGGGCTTGATTTGCACATTGGGGATATGGTTTTTGTAGAAAAAGGTGGGGAGATCATTCCCAAAATAACCGCTGTTGATATTGATGCACGTGTTTTAATTAGTGATAAGGTTCAGTTTATTAAAACTTGTCCCGAGTGTGGTTCTACGTTGATACGTGATGAGGGTGAAGCAGCGCATTATTGTCCCAATGAAGATGGCTGTCCGCCTCAAATAAAAGGCAAAATAGAACATTTTGTTAGCCGCAAAGCGATGAATATCGAAGGGCTGGGCACAGAAACAATAGCTCTGCTTTACGACAATGGATTATTGCGTAATGTTGCTGATATTTATGAATTAAAAGTACCCGATTTGGCTCGTTTAGAACGATTAGGTAATAGATCGGCACAAAATATAAAAGAGGCGATCATTGCTTCAAAACAAGTGCCGTTTACTCGTGTTTTGTTTGCTTTAGGCATTCGTTATGTAGGCGAAACTGTAGCCAAAAAATTGGCTACCGCTTTTCATTCTATCGAGGCATTAGAACACGCTACGTTGGAGGAATTAGTTACTGTTGATGAAATAGGTGAACGTATAGCTCAAAGTGTGAAAACATATTTTGAAAAACCAGAACATCAAGAGTTGATTGCGCGTTTAAAACAAGCTGGACTCACGTTTGAAATGGAAGAGACTAATTTACCTTTGTCAGAAGCACTAAACGGTTTGTCTATTGTAATTAGCGGTACTTTTTTACATCATTCGCGCGATGAATATAAGTTGCTGATAGAGCAGCACGGTGGTAAAAATGTGGGCTCAGTATCGACTAAAACTGATTATATTTTAGCAGGCGATAATATGGGACCAGCCAAACTCGAAAAGGCACAAAAATTAGGTGTCAAAATTATCAATGAAGAGGAGTTTTTTCGCCTAATTGCAGATCCAAATGTTAAGTAAACAAATTTGAAAATATTATATATTTATGTTTAACTATTTACGTCGTAAGGTTTTTGCCTATCATGTGAAGCAATTCAATAAGCGAGTTGAATGCAATAAAAAATATGTCGATTATGAGCATGCTCGATCTGTATTAGTGTTGTATGAGAGTGAACCGACTGAAAATCGCAACTTTATATCAGAAGTAATTCGTACACTTACATCTGATGGGAAACGTGTGTCTGTTTATGGATTTGTGTCAAAAAAAATGGCAATATCTTCATCAACAAACAAGTTCACGATGTTGGATTTAAAAAGCGTCAACTTTTTTTATCAACCCAATGAGTCTTTGTTACAACTATTGGAGGAGGATCAATTCGATTTAGTTATTGACCTTACTATCAATTATTGCCAGCCTTTACAATATGTGTTGTTGCATACCAACGCTGCTTGTAAGGTGGGTGGTGCTATCAGCGAATTTGCTTTAATTGATTTCGCAGTAAAAATGCCTAAAAAAGAGGTGGTCGAAGATGATAAATTAGACAGTTCGGTTCAATTTTTGTACGAGGAAGAGAAGGAACTTTGGCGTGAAATTTTACACTATTTAAAGTCGATAACAGCGGCTAATCAATAATAAACTTATAGTTTTATGTTAACAAATAAATTGATGGGTATGGGGGTTGCCCTCGTTACTCCGTTTAAAAAAGATGGTTCTGTTGATTTTCAGGCATTAGAACGCTTGGTGGAGTATCAAATTGAAAATGGTACTGACTACTTGGTCATTTTAGGAACAACATCTGAAACTCCGACATTAACCGAAGATGAAAAATACGAAATAGCCCGTGTGGTAATTGCCAAAAATAATAAACGTTTGCCTGTGGTTATGGGTATTGGTGGTAATAATACGCGCACGGTGGTTGAGAAAATTAAAACAACTGATTTGTCGCAAATTGATGCAGTTTTATCCGTAGTACCTTATTACAACAAACCGTCGCAAGAGGGTATTTATCAACACTATAAAGCGATTGCTCAAGCTACAAATACGCCCATCGTGTTGTACAATGTTCCAGGGCGAACAGGAGTGAATATGAAAGCTGAAACTGTTTTGCGCTTAGCCAATGAATTTCCTAATGTTGTAGGCGTAAAAGAGGCGTCGGGTAATTTTGCTCAAATTGATGAAATTATAAAAAATAAACCCAATCATTTTATGGTCATTTCGGGTGATGACGGTGTTACATTCCCGCTTATTACGCTGGGTGCTGTAGGCGTTATTTCTGTGATTGGCAACGCATTCCCACGTGAATTTAGTCGTATGGTGCGTTTAGCTATGCGAAGCGATTTAGCTGGTGCTCGTGAAATTCACTATCGTTTTACTGAATTGATGGAGCTGCTCTTTGTTGATGGTAATCCTGCGGGTGTAAAAAGTATGTTATCCATGATGGGATTTATAGAAAATGAATTGCGTCTTCCGTTAGTGCCTACGACATTAAAAACCACTGAACGGATGCGTCAAGTTTTAGATCAAATTAGGCTATTGGAAAAATAAAACTCTAGTAGCTCTTTATTTTAAATCAATTTATGCGTAGATATCTCCTCATTGTATTATTTTGTATTCGGGCATTTTTTGCGATGGGGCAATTGAATACTGACCGCATGCTGGTCATTGGACGCAATGCGTTGTATTTTGAGGATTACGTACTTTCTATTCAATATTTTAATCAAATTATCAAGGTAAAACCATACCTTGTAGAACCCTATTTTTACCGTGCTATTGCCAAAATTCAGCTTGAAGATTATGCTGGAGCTGAAAACGACTGTAATGAGGTAATTGATAGAAATCCCTTTATGCCTCAGGCGTTTTATGCACGTGGTTTTGTGCGTATGCGACTGGGTAAAGTTATTGATGCACAAGAAGATTTTTCTAAAGCATTAGAATTTAGTCCTGAAAATGTGATTTACACCATCAATCGTGTAGAAGCTTATTTGCAATCAGAACAGTATGATAAGGCTTTGGCAGATGTGGATACTTTGCTACGTCGCAATAAAAATGTTACTGACTTGATGTTTGAACGTGGGCGCATTTTATTGCTCAAAAAAGATACAGCAGAAGCCTTACAAGTTTTTGATAATTTAGTGGTAAATGATAGCTTGAATTTTGATGCTTGGGGTGCTCGCGCTTTGGTAAAACTTCAACTTAATGATAACTCTGGTGCTTTGGCCGATTACAATAAAGCTATTCAGTTAGGTGCGCGCAATGCTGGCTACCACATAAATCGGGGGATTTTGAATTATCAGATAAAAAATTATCGTGGTGCTTTGACTGATTATGATAAAGCGATTTCGCTTGAGCCAACAAATGAAACGGCTCTATTTAATAGATCGCTTTTACGTGCCGAGGTGGGCGATTTAAATAATGCTGTGGCGGACTTAACTACGTTGATTGATCGCAATCCCGATTATCCAAGTGCTGTTTATCAACGGGCTTTGCTGTTTTCCGAATTGTATGATTGGAAAGCTGCTGAACAGGATTTTTCTACAATTATTGCTAAATACCCAACTTTTGTACCTGCTTATTATGGTCGCTCGCGTGTTTATGAAAAAATGGGGAAAAAACGAGCCGCTTTCGATGATTATGAGAAAGCAGAGAAACTAATAGTAGCAGCTAAAAACAAGCAACTTGATACTGTTCAAAAACAATTAGCCATAACACCCAATATAGCGACAGAAGAGTCATTTGTTAAAGTTAAAACACGCTTATTTAGGGGTACGTCAGTAGTAACAAATTCTACCACAGAGTCTATTAGAGGTTCTATACAAAATGAAGATAGGACAGTGATTAGTGAGAAAAACTTTGTATTGTCGTATTACCAAAAAGAAGATTTAGTTCGTAAGGGTGAGCGTTATAGCCCTTTGGTGTCAGTATTAAACGACACACGCTTATTTTCAGGTAAAGTGAAAATGGTTAATCGAGAAATGCCTTTGAATACACAACTCATCAATTATCATTTCAAGTCGATAGATGAACTGTCTAAACGTGTGGAGGTGTATCAAACTAACGCTAATTTGTACATTGCTCGTGGTATTGATTATGCCTTAGTTCAGGATTTTTCGAGTGCTATTGCCGATTTTACCAGGGCAATTTATTACGATTCAGAACATTCTTTAGCTTATTTTTCACGAGCAAATATTCGATTTAAAGAGCTTGAATTCAAAATTAGTGAAAGTTCAAATCTAGATGTAAATTGGGAACAAAGAAAAGATTTAGAGAAAGCCTATGCTCATGATTTTGAAATGATTATGCGCGACTATGATAGAGCTATCGATTTAGCTCCTGATTTTTCATTTGCTTGGTTTAATCGTGGTAATGTGCTGTCGGTTCAGAAAGATTTTAAAGCGGCAATTCAAAATTATTCTAAAGCAATTGCCATTGATAACGAGTTTGCTGAAGCCTATTTTAATCGTGGTTTAACGTATATATTTGTAGGCGAAACTCAAAAAGGCATGAGCGATTTGAGTAAAGCAGGAGAATTGGGGATGTATCAGGCGTATAACTATTTGAAACGTTTGCGTGATTAAATATAATTGAATTAAATATTTTATACTAAATATCAAGGGATTATGGTTAAGTTTTATGTAGTTTGTCAAACGTATTTTGGTCAGGATTTGTTCCTCGCTGTGGGCGAAACTGTTGTGCCAATGTGCTATATGGTAAATGGCTTGTGGTATAGTGAGTTGGATATTACGTCTAAATCGCCTATAACCTATCGTTATTATATTCAAAATCCAGATAAATCACTGATTGAAGAATCGCCGGTAGAGCGTGTGTTACCTGCTTTTGTAGGAAACTTAACTGTACATGATACGTTTCAAGCTAAAAATATCTCCTACGTATTTCGTACGACACCATTTCTGGATAGTCTCTGTTTTCATGAAGCTAAACAACTACCAAAATTATCCCAATCTACTTCGTTGTTGCTTGTAAATGCGCCTGCAGTTGAGTCGCATCAAGGTGTGGCAATTTTAGGTTCACATCCATTAATTGGCGAGTGGAATGCGTCAAATTTAGTGGAAATGCAATATGCTGATAATGCCAATTGGTTTGTTGTTTTAAAATTAGATAAAACACTACAAGGATCTGAATATAAGTTTGTTATATATGATTTGAACACGCGTGCCATTGTGCGTTGGGAAGAGGGCGAAAATCGTCGTTTGCCTGAAATGACAACTTCTACAATGATAACACAATCATTTCGGCAAACATTTCGCTGGAAAGGTGTTGGTGTAGCTATTCCTGTATTTTCGTTACGTAGTGAAAAAGATTGGGGCGTAGGCGAGTTTTATGACTTAAAAGAGATGGTTGATTGGGCAGAGCAGACAGGACAAACGTTGATTCAAATTTTGCCTATTAATGATACGACAAATGCCAAAACAGACGCTGATTCTTATCCTTATAGTACTAATTCTGTTTATGCGCTACATCCCATGTACCTTAATATGAGAGGCGTTGGTATACTTAAAGATAAAAAACGGTTAGCTAAATTTGAAGCAGAAGGAAAGTTGTTAAATGCTAAGTCGTTTGTAGATTATGCAGCTGTTAATCGCTTGAAATGGGAATATTTAAAGGTTGTTTTTACACAGGAATCGTCGGCTTTGTTTGCCACTCAAGACTATCAAAAATTCTTTAAAGCTAATGAATCTTGGCTAGTTCCTTATGCTGTTTTTAGTGCCTTACGCGATGAGTTTGGGACATCTAATTTTCGTCAGTGGGTACGTTTATCAACCTACGATAAAAAAGCGGTTCAAATATTTGCTAATAAGCATTTTGACACCATTTCAATATATTATTTTGTGCAGTATCATTTAGCGCGTCAACTTACCGAAGTACGTGATTATGCACACGCCAAAGGTGTTGTTTTTAAGGGTGATTTACCTATTGGAATCAGTCCTAATAGTGTTGATGCATGGATGTATCCACGTCTATTCCATTTGGATAAACAGGCAGGTGCACCACCCGATGATTTTTCGGTAACAGGACAAAATTGGGGTTTCCCAACGTATAATTGGCAAGAAATGTCCAAGGATGGTTTTAGTTGGTGGAAAAACCGTTTTCAAAATATGGCTCATTATTTCGATGCGTATCGTATAGATCATATTTTAGGTTTTTTCCGCATTTGGGAAATTCCAAAATCTGCCGTGTGGGGATTGTTAGGATATTTTAATCCTGCTTTGCCTTTATCTATTTCAGAAATAGAGTCTTACGGAATTCATTTTGATGCCGATAAATTCCTTACTCCATATATTACAGAAGAGTTATTGATTGAATTTTTTGGTGAACAAAAGCAGTTTGTTGTGGCAAATTTTTTAGATGTAAAACGTGCTGGTGTTTATCAATTTAAAGCGCGATTTGATACGCAGCAAAAAGTACAACACTATTTTGATACCCATAAGTTGACTTCTGAAAAAAGGTCGTTGTTAAAAGGTTTGTTGGAGTTGCACACAGAAGTGCTTTTTATAGAGGATGCCTATCGTAAAAACAGCTATCATCCACGTATTACAATTCAGAAATCGCACCTGTTCAAAACGCTTGATAATTCCTTAAAAGACATTTTAAATCGTTTGTATGAGGATTTTTATTATCATCGTCACACCGAATTTTGGAAACAACAAGCTATGATGAAGCTTCCAAAATTGTTAAGTACAACTAATATGCTTGTGTGTGGTGAAGATTTAGGTATGGTACCAGCTTGTGTTCCAGAGGTGATGGATACGCTTCAAATTTTAAGTTTAGAGATTCAGCGTATGCCTAAAAATCCAGCTGCGGAATTTGTTTTACCGCATGAAACTCCGTATTTATCAGTTTGTAGTACAGGTACACATGATATGTCCACGTTGCGAGGTTGGTGGAGTGAAAATCCCGAATCAACGCAGCGTTATTATACCAGTGTTTTGCTTAATAAAGGTGTTGCTCCAACAGAATGCACTACAGATTTGGCGGAACAAATTATCAGTCAACAACTACAAGCCAATGGCATGTGGGTGATATTACCGTTACAAGACTATTTGGCCATAAGTGCTCGATTACGTTTGCCTGATGTTCATGCTGAACGTATCAATGATCCGAGTAATCCGCACCATTTTTGGAGTTATCGTATGCATCTTTCTATTAGCGATTTGAACGAAGCATCGGATTTTAATAATAAGTTATATAAGTTAGTTGTGGCTTATCGCCATTAAATTTTATCTTTATATTCAAAGATTTTAAATTGTATTATGCATATCATTCAAAATAAATTAAGAGTTGTATTGCTAACCCTTTGTTTATTGACTTTTATTGGAGTTAGTTCACAAACTATCTATGAGTTTGAAAAACGTTTAGTTGATTTGTTTGAGGCTATCAAAACTTCCGATAGTGATTCGGTTCGTCTGAAATATAATGATTCTGTAAAGGTTACACTTGAAAATACATTGAAATTACAAGATTCATTTTCTTACCCATTTGACAGTTTACAATATCTGGGTAAAATCACTTCTGATGATGGTAAGCTAAGAATTTATACGTGGAACGTAGTTACCGATAGTGGTTTAGTGTTTAATGGTTTTTTACAGAAGTTGTCGGGTGAAGTGGTAATACTCCAACAGCCTAAAGTCGCTTATAAACCAACAACAAAAGAAGCGGTTTATTCTACGAGTTGGTATGGAGCTTTATATTATAGCGCAGTGGCTTATAAATATAAAAAACAGACGGTTTACATGCTCGCAGGTTGGGGACAAACTAATGAATTTACGCAGTATAAAGTATTGGATGTACTGTCGTTTGATGAATTTGGTAATGTTCGTTTTGGGATGCCTATTTTGTTCGATGAGGAAAAACAGGCATTACAACGTGCTGTGTTTGAGTATGATGCGCATGTGGTTATGCACTTGGATTATGAGCGCCAACGTAAGCGGTTTGTATTCGACCATTTGTCGCCCATGAAATACTTTGAAGATGAGACAGTAACACTGGGTCCTGACATGTCGGTGGACAGTTATGTGCGAAAATCGAAAGGCTGGTTTTTAAAAGAAGACCTTCGCATGAGAAATCGGTAAATCGGTCAATTGTTAAATCCCGCATAAACTCGGAAAAACATTACATTTTTGTATTGTTTTTTCGAGTTTTTTTACGTATTTTTGCTGTTTCATATAATATTTTAAACATATTTAATTATAATCAGTCATGAAAGTAGCATTAATAACAGGTATTACTGGCCAAGACGGATCCTATTTAGCTGAGCTTTTATTAGAAAAAGGTTACGATGTACATGGAGTACTCCGCCGCTCTTCTTCTTTTAATACTGGAAGAATAGAACATCTATATCTTACGGAGTGGGTGAGAGATATGAAGAAAAAAAGAGCTATCAATCTTCATTATGGTGACATGACTGATTCAAGCTCCTTAATTCGTATTATTCAAGAGGTTAAACCTGATGAAATATATAATTTAGCCGCCCAAAGTCATGTAAAAGTGAGTTTTGATGTACCAGAATATACCGCTGAGTGCGATGCCGTAGGTACTTTACGTTTATTGGAGGCCGTGCGTATTCTTAATTTAGAGAAGCAATGTAAAATTTATCAAGCTTCCACTTCTGAATTGTTTGGTTTAGTTCAGGAAATACCTCAAAAAGAAACGACCCCATTTTATCCTCGATCTCCTTATGGCGTTGCTAAACAGTATGGTTTTTGGATTACAAAAAATTACCGTGAATCGTATGGTATGTTTGCTGTTAATGGTATTTTGTTCAATCACGAGAGCGAACGTCGTGGTGAGACGTTTGTGACCCGAAAAATAACGTTAGCAGCGGCACGTATTGCTCAAGGAATGCAAGACAAATTGTATATTGGTAATTTAGATTCTTTACGAGATTGGGGATATGCCAAAGATTATGTACAATGTATGTGGATGATTCTACAACACCCAACGCCTGAAGATTTTGTGATTGCTACAGGACAGATGCACTCTGTGCGCGAATTTTGCACGTTAGCCTTTGCAGAAGCAGGTATCGAATTGCGTTGGGACGGAACAGGCATAAACGAAAAAGGTGTTGATGTAAAAACCGGTAAAGTGTTAGTTGAAGTAGATCCAAAATATTTTCGTCCTGCTGAAGTTGATTTATTATTGGGTGATCCAACAAAAGCAAAAACGTTATTAGGCTGGAATCCCACTCAAACGCCATTTGAAGAATTAGTACGAATTATGGTTCGCCATGATATGGAATATGTAAGAAAACGCTGATGAAAAAGGAAAGTAAAATATATATAGCTGGCCATCAAGGTCTTGTTGGCTCTGCCATTTGGCGTGATTTGCAAACGAAAGGGTATTCTAATTTAATTGGGCGTACACATAAAGAGCTTGACTTGTTGGATGGTGCTGCTGTGAGGGCTTTTTTCGATGCTGAGCAGCCTGAATATGTTGTATTAGCCGCTGCATTTGTTGGTGGTATCATGGCTAATAGTATTTATCGTGCTGACTTTATTTATAAAAATTTACAGATACAACAAAATGTGATAGGTGAGAGCTACCTTCATGGTGTTAAAAAACTCTTGTTTTTAGGTAGTACGTGTATTTATCCGCGTGAAGCACCACAGCCTATGACCGAAGATGTTTTGTTGACTTCTGCCTTGGAATATACGAATGAGCCCTATGCTATTGCTAAAATTGCGGGTTTAAAGATGTGTGAAAGTTTCAATTTGCAATATGGCACGAACTTTATTGCAGTGATGCCAACTAATTTGTATGGTCCAAACGATAACTTTAATTTAGAAACTAGTCATGTGCTGCCAGCGATCATTCGTAAAGTGCATTTGGCAAAGTGTTTGATGCAAAATGATTGGTGTTCCATTCGTGCTGATTTTGATAGATATCCAGTGGAAGGAATTACAGGAAAATCCTCAGAGTCACTCATCTGTGAGAAGCTCTCTAAGTATGGAATCCGAAAGGTGGCATCAGGAGCTGCTGAGGTGGAAATTTGGGGCACAGGTAAACCTTTACGTGAGTTTTTGTGGAGTGAAGATATGGCTGCTGCTTGTGTCTATCTGATGGAGCAGGTCAATTTTGAAGATGTCCGTAAACTATCGGTACAAGCAGGTTCCAATGAGGTGCGCAACTGTCATATAAATATTGGTACAGGTAAGGAGCTTTCTATTGCTGAATTGGTGACTCTGGTAGCTGACAAAGTTGGTTATGTGGGTGGTGTTGTGTATAATGACTCAAAACCTGATGGAACCTTGCGTAAATTGACTGACCCTAGTAAACTGCACGCATTGGGGTGGAAGCATACCGTAGAAATAGCAGAAGGAGTACAAAAACTTTATGCGTGGTATAAAGATTACTAGCGACACAGTTTAAAATTCCCTTTTTTAAGTTTAATGTTTGTAATTTTCTTGCTTTATTTAGCTAAGGTTGAGCCAAGATGGAGCTATGATCGAGGCGTAATTTTTTATTGCTTTGGGCTATCGGTTGCTCTCTAATTCTTTTTTATCCTATTAAACTATACTTATGACTTTTACTCCAGAATCAAATTTTAATGCCTTTGCCTATTTTGGTAGTCATCATGATCAGTATGAACCTGATACGGTTCTTTTAATTGAGAGTTTATTAAGCGCCACTATTCGCTATGATTTGAGAACCGATGCCCCCTATATGGGGCGATTGTGTCGTTATTATTTAGATTCAGCTTATTCGATTAATCTCTTTATCACTTATGTTCAGAGTGATTGGGATTTGTTTAGTCCTGACAGACTGGCTGAGTGTACTGTTACCGATTCTCCTGGTACAACGGATTTGGTTCCCAATTTTGATTCGTTTATGCGTTTGATTGGTCGCGATGCGACGTTTGTTTGTATGTATGCTGCTTTGCAAAATTTCCGT